>ERZ1669247.134-NODE-134-length-33654-cov-21.762701_pt1 | contig 33654 bp, 38 predicted proteins | sample MGYA00579297_ERZ1669247 | MGnify/ENA primary metagenome ERZ1669247 (study PRJEB41166, sample SAMN08046056) | hot springs metagenome | biome: hot spring; feature: acid hot spring; material: thermophilic sediment; isolation source: thermophilic sediment from acid...
GTGAGCTACTCCTCCGCTAAAGCTTCAGAGCTTCCTGCTTCAACGACCGACATCTGCCTGTATGGATATATTCCGTACAAGCCTGAAGTAGCGATCTCCACAGGCGTGGATTCGGGCTGTACCAGCCCTACTTTTATCAGACCAATTTTCCTTATGTTCTTAGATGCGTTGTAATCCCTGTCAATGGTCAGACCACATATGTCGCAGTGATATATACGATCTGATAGTTTCAGATCTTTCTTTATGTTCCCGCACCTAGAACATATCTTCGATGATGGATCGAACCTGCCTATTTCTATGATGCTCTTCCCATATTTTTCAGCCTTATACTTCAGTTTCTCCTTTAAGGCATAGAAGGAAACATCACCTATGCTTTTCGCTATATGATGATTCTGCTTCATTCCCTGAACATTCAGGTCTTCCATGATGATGGTGTCGTACTGCTTGGCTATTGCAGTTGACAGCTTATCATAGAAGTCTCTGCGCATGTTCCTTAGCTTCATATATTTCTTCTGCAACTTAAATATCTGCTTTCTCCTGCTGTTTGATCCCTTTTGTTTTCTTGACAACTGCTTCTGCAGTTTCTTTATCCTTTTTTCTGCCTTATTTATGAATCTTGGATTCTCAATGGCTATGCCATTCGATAATGTTGCAAACTTCTCTATTCCAAGATCTATACCAGCGGAGTTCTCTGCAGATAACGGTTTCTTCTCTGGTAGTTCCTCTGGTATCTCATATATTATGGAGCAATAATAGTATCCTGAATCCTTTGTTATTATTATCTCGTTGATATCTTTGATTTCAGATAACTTTTCTTTAGATCCCTTGAAGTATATACCTTCTAAAAATTTAGGAAAGTGTATTCTGTTACCCTTTATCTCTATGTGCTGCGGTACTGCGAAGTATTCGTTCCTTCCCTTCTTCCTGAACTTTGGGTGTTCAGCATTCTTATGGAAGAAGTTCTTGAATGCATTGTCTAAAAAGCGTAACGACATCTGAAGTGATTGGGAGTTTATTCCATATAGCCATGGATATTCCTTCTTTAGTTCTATCAGCATGTTTTGTGTGGCTAAATAGTTCAGTGACGATTTTTCAGCATCTCTGTGAGTTATATAGTATTCATCCCTCTTCGCTAAGAAATAATTGTAAACGAACCTGCAACTACCAAAGTGCTTTTCCAATAATATACTCTGTTTCTCGTTTGGATACAGCTTCACTCTGGTAGCTGTTATCATCGTTTATAGATATGATCAAATTATCTATAGGTCTTTCCATTGGGGGAAGTCCGTGTATCTCATCGCTGAAGCTATTGAGAATTACAGCTTCCCCCAAACCCATAACCTTTCTTTAAAAAATTAAAATATACATTTGCAGAACAATAGATCTTAAACTCCCAAACTCTTTCTTGAAATAACAATGTTCTCATCATTTTTAACTACATTCTTCACTTCCTTATTTTCCATAAAATTCTTTATGTTTTGGAATGCCTGCTTAAAAGCAAATTCCATAATTTCGCCGGATCTTCCTCCTGCAATATGTGGTGTTACAACAAGATTTGAAAAATCTGTATCCTTAAGATTGGGCTCATCCCACCAGACGTCAGTCAGATATGAAAAGTCTGGGTTATTATTAAGATGATTCAACATATCTTCCCTCTTAACAATTTCTGCCCTTGCAACATTCACAATTATTGCATTTTTTTTCATTAATGATAACTGATCCTTTGTTATCAGTTCGTGAGTAAGTTTCGTTAGAGGAATTGAAATTACTATAAAATCAGAAATTTTAAAGATATCATTTAATTTATCTAGACTTAAAAATATATCTACATTTTTATCCCTGTAACCCCGCCCTATAGCAGCTACTTTCATCCCCATCACCTTTGAAATTTCGGCTACTCTCGACCCTATCCCTCCGTAACCTATGATGCCTATTGTTTTCCCATAAAGCATCTGCGTGCTCTCAGGATTAAAAATACCCTTCAATGTTTCATCCCTCTTAATACATATTTTCTTGGCCCTTTCCATCAGTAGGGCAAAGGCGTGCTCTGCTACAGATATGGAATATGCACCGGCATTGCTGGCAACTATTGTTCCCTCTTTTAATGAGCTTATATCAATATGGTCTATGCCCGCTGTGATTGTCTGTATAAATTTCACGTTTTCGTCATATGGAAAATTATTATCTCTTATGAGAAGTATTTCAGCAGGCGAAACCGATGGATACCAGATTACATTTCCCTTACCTAAGATATCATTTCCCATCTTTCTTATCTTGGCATCCACTAGGAATGAGACAAGGACTTTCATGAACAATTATCAGAACATTTTTTATAATCTTTTAGTAGTTGCTTGTCAGGTTATAATTATCTAATAAAGAAATAGTATTTTCAGGTCTGGAAAATTAATAAGACCCAAATTGTGTTACCTGATTTAATGAGAGCAGGAATAATTACAATAGGCAATGAAATATTGAAAGGAAAAACTGTTAACACAAATGCAGCAGAGATAGGAAGGATACTGTATTTTTCTGGCTATGAAATATACAGAGGTCTTGTTGTTCCAGATATAGAAAGTGAAATAAGGTGGGCATTTAGGTCACTTGTAGGTCTTTGCAACGTAATTGTATCGTCAGGAGGACTTGGTCCAACCTTCGACGACATTACAGTTGAATCTTTTGCACATGAATTTAATATTCCCCTTGAACTAAATAGGGAAACTTATGACAATATAATGAAGCGAACTCTGGAAAGAGGCTTGGAGATGACCAAGGAAAGAGAGAAAATGGCATTGGTTCCATCTGGCTCTAAAATCATCAAAAACCCTGTTGGATCAGCGCCTGGAATAGAGTTTGTAATAGATAATTCTAAAATTTTCATACTCCCGGGAATACCTAAGGAGATGAGATCAATGATGGAATCTATTGGTCAAGAGATCAAGCTTAATGATAGTTTTTATTTTGAAGATTCAATTATCGTCAAAGGAATCTATGAAGCTTCCTTAGCACCGTCGATAAAAAAAATAATGGACAAATATGGAGGCAGCGTTTACATAAAATCTCACCCGTCATTATATGATAATAATAAATCCGTTATTGAGATAGAAGTCTCAGCCAAGGGAATAAACCTGGATGAGGCAAAGATGATTGTTAAGTCAGCCATAAATGATATTGTGGAAGAGATTCATAATCTGAGAGAAATATTTAAAGAATAGAAGAAAGGAGCTGTTCCATGTACACTCTATTATCATATCAAAAATGAATGAAAATACTTTGGATTTTGTTTATTAGATGATTGCAGGGAAAATGCGGAGGGCCGGATTCGAACCGGCGAACCCCTGCGGGAACAGACCCTAAATCTGTCACCTTTGACCTGGCTCGGCAACCTCCGCTTAATGGGCTAATTGATATTATTATTAATTATTTTCTTTACAAATCTATGAGCAAGAAAGCTCGGAGCTGTATGGAGGGAAGGACTTCATATCACGGTATTAAACCTGTTCCGTAATCCACCCATAACTCTTCAGAATAGATCCTGAAATTGTTCCTCTTATATGCATTAATTGCAGAATCATTGTTCTTATTTACATATAGGATCGCTTTCCCTAAATGATTATAATTTCCAAGAATTGTGGATACCACTTTACTTGCATACCCCTTATTTCTATGATTAGGATCAGTAAAAACTGATGATATTACAAACCAGTCCCTCCAAGTTGCTCCCATAGTTGCCGCACTCACAAGTTGCCCGTCCACGAAATACCCATAAACTGTACTGTAGTTCAGAATATTCTTGAATTCATCTTCAGTCATCCTTGGGAATCGTGTTCCGTTCCACTGGCTCATCAACCTACCATAATCTTTGTAGTAATCCTGAGAAATAAGCTTCACCTCTTTATAGGTCACACCGTCCGGTTTTTCATTCACCATGCAGTATTCATGGTATATTTTTTCTGCGTCCTTAAAAATATTTTCATTATTGTTGAATCTCAGATGGAAAACAGACCTTTCCCTGTCAAAATTATCTAAAAATGCAGAGAGGGCCTCATTATCACCACTGAGCCATATGTCTCTTATTCCACTTGAATGGTAATAGATGAGCATAACTCCCTTTATTTCATTCCCTTCTTTTGCGTAATAAAAAAAACTAGAACCTATAAGAAAGTTATAATTTTCTAAATCAAATAGTATGTAAAAATTATCATAATCCTCTTTCAATATTTTCAATATTCTCTGTTTATCATACCAGCCACCAAGCTGCTTTATATGAAGTGACATCAATGAATCATTTAGGACAAAGTTAGCGAATATTTAACTATTTTATTGTAATAACGAACGGTACATGAACCTATTAAATATTAATGATGACGTTAATAATGCGTTATTAAGCGTAGAGAAGGTTCTAGAAACTAATTTCAAATGGGATTTTAAAAGCAGTATACTTAAAGAAGCCACATTTCATCTTCTATCGGTAAAGGGAAAATTATTGAGGCCAGGATTAGTTTTTATAGGAGCTGAAGCCATAGGTTCTGTTGTAGAAGAGTATATTGATTTAGCGACTGCTATTGAGTATTTACATATATCATCCCTCATACACGACGATATTATTGATAAAGACGATAAGAGAAGGGGAAAGGAGACAGTTCATATTAAATACGGTATTGAAAATGCCATTCTTGCAGGTGATGCACTGATTGCCAGGGCAGTAAGTTTATCAGCAAAATATGGAGAGCGTGTTGTATCTAAAATATCAGGAACAGCATTCCAGATGTGCGATGGAGAAGCACTGGATTATTCAGTACAGGAGGGCAAGGTAAAGCAGGACTTTAATGGGTATCTTGAAGTGGCAAGAAGAAAGACAGCATCTTTGATTTCTACATCGCTTTCAATAGCATCCATAAGGGAAAATAAGGAAGATAATATTGTGAGGAAACTGGAAAATGCAGGAGAGAACCTGGGAATTGCATTCCAGATAAGAGATGACATAATTAATGCAGTTGGATCAGTTGAATTAGGAAGAAGGCCAGGGATGGATGATGCGACCAAGAATAGACCAAATATTGTCTCCGTCATTTTAAGCGAGAATGGAAAGAAAAAGGAATCCATTGAAACGGCAATAACACTCATGGAAGATTATGTAGGACAGGCTATATCAAAGCTTTCTGATTTTCCCAGGATTGATGTACTCAAGCAATATATCAATGCATATTTCAATCCAGAGATTTTGAGAAATTATCTATACTAATTAATTATTAATCATCATGGAATATGTTCTGGCGATTACTGGTGGATCAGGAATTGCTTATGGAATAAATATCTTGAAAAATCTTCCTAGCAAGAAAGTTCTTATAATCTCAAATGGAGCAATGGAAGTTGCAAAATATGAGTTAAGCAATAAATTTAATATGAAGGACCTTGAAAGAGAAGCAGATGAATTTTACAATGAGGATGATATAGGTGCTCCTCAATCTTCCGGTTCACATAAGTTCGATGCTTACATAATTGCACCGGCTTCAATGAACACAATAGCCAAAATAGCCAATGGAATATCCGATAATCTTGTAACAAGAATTGCCACTGTAGCACTAAAAGAAAGGAGGAAGTTCATAGTACTTTTCAGGGAGATGCCACTAAGTACCATTGCACTGAGGAATCTTTTAACCCTTTCAGAAAATGGAGTCACAGTCATGCCTGCTTCCCCAGGATTCTATCATAATCCCGAAAGAATAGACGATCTTTATGAATTTGTTACATCAAGGGTATTAGACTCAATAGGAATTGAAAATCACCTCATCAGAAGATGGGGAGAAAATGTAAAATATTAATAATAATAAGTGCTTTTCTTATCATGGCTTCTCATTGTCTTATCTGTGGAAGTGCTATTGGTGGGGGACTTTATTGTAAAGACTGTGAATGGGAAATCACAAAGGTAAGGCTGGGAAGCGAGGAAGATTTTGATAACTGGTTTAATTTTAAATTACAGGAATACAGAAGGATAATAATAGATGAAAATAAGTATAACAAAATAGATAGGTTTCAGTAATCAGTTAGATTGAATTTCTCCTTGAACTGAATGAAATGTTCTCTGCTTGTTATACCGTATTTTTGGCTTATTTCTTCCATGATCTTTGATTTAGAGCTGTCCCATATTTCACTCAGAAGCATCATTCGTCCCTTTAGAACCGAGAATATTATTTCTTCCCCCTGTAATTTTAATTCCCTTAAATACATGTAATCTTCACTCATAGATCGTTGCACCTCTTTGCATCATAATACGGAAAGTTGACATCGTACCTGTTATAGGAATATATGAATCTGAGAAGAATAGCCTTCTTGATACCTTGATCTCCGTCAAGCTTCATGATTTGATCCTCAACCAACTCTGGTTCTTTATGATTTTTTATAGCATCAAGAAGAATTTTTGACACCTCGGAGTAGAATCCTGTTCCCTTTGAGGATTTTTCCAGGAAATGAACTGCCCTTTTAACTTCGCCTGAGATCATTTCAGTTTCATAAACATTGAAATAATACTCTTCGAGCATCTATATCACCCCCATGATGAGAGATGGTAAATGCACCATCATGTAGCTTCCATAGTAATAGAGAAGGAAGTATATTATTCCGAATAATACCGTAAGAATAGCGGCTGCAGTAAGTATCGAATTGTTCTTGGCTGGGACGCTATCGCTCTTTTTCCAGAACATATACATTATAACTCTACCATAATAGTAGAATGATAAAACAGAATTCAAGACTGCAAAGATTACCACTATGTATGCGAGTGATGTTCCTGTAGAAAGAACGCTGAGGAATAGGAAATACTTTCCTATGAAACCCAATGTTCCGGGGAAGCCGGCCAATGAGAGAAGCAGTATTGAAAATGAGACAGCAAAAACTGGATTCTTCTTCCATTGACCTGAGAATTCATCAATATCGTAATTCTTCAAACTGTTCATCCCTATGAAAGATCCTCCCTTCATCAGACCATATGCCAGAGCATACATGAATATGCTGATCATTGCAAGTTTTATTGCGCCTGTTCCTGCAACCAGGAATACAGTAGAAAGATAGCCTGCCTGAGCTACTGATGAATATGCTAACATCCTCTTGACATTTTTCTGAGATATTGCTACCAAATTACCGAAAGTCATTGTGAAAATTGCGATTATGGCGAAAATGATCTTCAGGTATCCGAAGAAGTAAGCTGATGAAAGGAATATGTTTATCATCACTGCTAAGGTCATTATTTTCGAGCTTGTGCTGAGCAGCGAAGAGATTGCATTTGAAGCTCCTGTATATGTATCTATTGCCCAACCATGAAGCGGGAATATTGCCAGTTTAAAACCGAAACCGAATATGAGGAGACCCATGGCAAGTATGTACATATTTCCAAATACAGGAGACGTTCCTAGATTCAAGGACCCAGTAGAGATATAATAGGCAGAAATTCCAAAGATTATTAGGCCCGTTGAGAAAGCTCCTATAATGAAATATTTCACGGCTGCTTCGAGTTCAGAGTCATTCTTTCCAAAAGCAGTTATAACATAAGTGGGGATTGAAACTCCCTCAAATGCAAGGAATATGAAAAGAAGATTATATGATGAAACCGCAAGTCCCATGAATCCCAGTGAAATTAAGAATATAGATACTAATAATCCTGGTTTATTTGTTTCTGGCGTTCTGGTCATTGCTAATACGGACATTATTGCTGGTACCAGAATAGCTGCGAACAATAATGACGAGTATCCGCTCATTATCAATGAGTCAGATGCAATAGTTATGTATGATGTTCTTAAGTATAACCCTGCGAACAGTGTCATTATGAGGGCAATCAATGAGAATATTGCACCTACCGCAATATGAATATACTTATTTTCAGAGAAGAAACTGATAAGTAGTGAAATGAATGCACCTATGAATAATACGTAAATATTCCATAAATTGTTGTAGACTCCCAGATCAAACATTTAAGGTAACACCCCCATGAAAGGTAGATTTGCAAGATTGAAAAATCCGAATAATATGGCCGGATATATACCAAGTATAAAAATCAGGGCAAGAGGAAGTATGGCTGCATAAAGCTCATTCTTATTTGCCTTTATGTCACCGAGATATTCATTATAAGGACCGAATATGCTCCTCTGTAAAGCAAACATATGGTATGAAGCCGTTAGAACAACTCCAAGAAGTACCAGAACTAGATAATATTTCAGTACCGCGTAGGAACCAAGCAGTATCGATATTTCCCCCACAAATCCGGAAAATCCTGGAATCGCCACTGATGCTAAAAATGCTGCCAGAATTAAAAATGATAACCCAGGCAATTTCCTGGCTATTCCGCCCATGGATGATATAAGTCTTGTTCCTGTGGCCTTTTCAGTTGTATCTACCAGCGAGAATATCATGGATATGATTATACCGTGAGATATAAGCTGGAATACCGCCCCATAAAATAATAACTTTTCAGCAATAATGTCTGATGAATTTGTTGTCACCAAATAGAGGAAACCTCCGACTGCAATGGTTATGAATGCCATATGCCCGACACTTGCGTAACTCATCATTCTCTTCATATCATTTTGGTATAGGGCCACAAATGATGAATAAAGCAGAGAGAATATCCCAAGAGCAATAATTATTTCTGCTATAACGGGACTGTTTGAAAAAGTAGAATTAAGATATAAAGGTATGAATAGAATCAAAAGTCCGAATGCTCCCATTTTTGATAATAGAGAGGATATCAATACAGTTCCCTCTGAAGGCGATTCAACATAAGTATCGGGTAGCCATGAATGGAATGGAACTGATGGGAGTTTTATCAAAAATGCAAATATGAACCCGAATAGAACAAATGCTTGGTAAACTTCTGGTATGTTGTTTAGTCCTGATATCAAGCTGTTCATATTGAAAGTTGATGCACCCTCCTGGAAATACATTGTAAATATTCCTAGCAACATGAACACTGACCCTACGTGAGTATATATGAAGAACTTCATTGCCGCATAGTCCTTATTTTTTCCGCCCCACATTCCTATCATGAAGAATGTGGGTATCAATACCATCTCCCAGAATATATAGAAAATTATGAAATCTCTTGTTGTGAAAAGGCCTACAAGAGAAATCATTAGGAATTGGGTTAATATCTGGAAACCAGGAGTGGCCTTGAATCTTATTGAAATGTATATTCCTACAAAGCTCAGCAATAATAGAAGAATGGAGCTGACAAAGTTCAGCTGGAATACGAGAGATAAAATGCCTATATTGGAATAATTGAATGTGTAATTCATATTATTCATCAAAACGAAAGCAAATATCACCAGAGATAATAAAGCTGTCATTATTCTAGCGATGCCTCTTCTTGCCACGACAGATAATAACATTATTATGACGAGTACTAACAATAGATAATTTATTTCAAACATCAGTGAAACACCCCCAAGTACATCAAAACCCTAAGCAAAAGAAGTGCAAGGAAAAGTCCTATGAGTATAATAAGGGCATACTGCCTTGCGAGACCCGTCTGAATCTTTCTCAGTGAAAGCCCTGCATTCTTGAATATATAACCCCATGTATTTATAAGGCCATCCAGTATCCTTCTTTCAAAACCATCCATGACTGCTGAAAACCCAAGGACAACTCTTTCCGCTATTACATTAGTAAACAGCACATCCAGGTAGAATTTGCTTTTGACCAGCCTATATAAGAAACCACTGGCCTTTGCTACTTTTTCAGGGATTGTGGATTCTCTTCCATAGGCATAATAAGCTATTCCCATTCCTACAAGCATGAGAACTGCAGGTATGGCATCAAGAGATGTGATTGTTGCCTTAGCGCCTCCCAGGAATGTGTAGAAACCGTTCTGGAATAACCCGAATATGAGACTGAAAACGGCCAGGATTACTATTGGAATTAGCATCAATATTCCAGCCTCGTGAGCATGTTCAGCAGCGAATGTTTTGGGTTTACCTAGTGCAATTTTAAAGAATAACCTGAACGTGTAGAGAGACGTCAGGAATCCACCTGTAGCTAAAAGAACCCATGCTATTTCATTCACGCTGTAACTGGCACTTATTATTGAGTCCTTGCTGAAGAATCCTGCAGTTAATGGGAATCCAGAAAGTGCTAATGCCCCGATGAACATTGCAGTTATAGTTACAGGCATTTTCTTCCACAGTCCTCCCATTTTATTGATATCCCTTGTGTTAAGGAGAGCATGAAGTATTGCACCTGCACTCAGGAATAACAATGCCTTGAAGAATGCATGAGATTCCAGCTGGTATATTGATAACCCTATACTTGTTGCCCCCAGGCCAAGCCCTAAAGCAGCTACCATGTAACCTATCTGGCTGATAGTAGAATATGCCAATATTCTCTTGATATCATTAACAACCAGGCCTATAAGCCCTGAGAGTATTATTGTGAAAACTCCTATATAAAGCACTACTGCCAACGATAAAGGAGTGAATATTGTGTATGTCCTTGCTATTAAATAAACTCCGGCAGTAACCATAGTTGCTGCGTGTATTAATGCTGATACTGTTGTAGGGCCCTCCATAGCGTCAGGTATCCAGACATGCAGCGGGAATTGCGCACTTTTACCAATGGCACCGCCAAACAGCAGTAATGATACGATTGTTCTCTGCCAAACATATGGAATAACTGAAGCTCCTGCCTTTATGTTCGCAACTGATAGTGCGGCACCTTGAGAATAGAGTATTGCTGCGCCTATGCCAGCTATGAAGAATACATCACCCACCCTTGTTACTATGAAAGCCTTCTTGGCTGCGGAGGCTGCATTTGGCTTATAGTACCAGAAACCTATCAGAAGGTATGAACATAATCCTACCAGTTCCCAGAAAATGAAGAGCATTAGGAGAGATGATGCAAGAACTAGTCCCAGCATTGAAGATGTGAAGAGTACCATTTCTCCAAAGAATACATGTCTCCTTGGATCTTCAGCCATATATCCTACTGAGAATAATATGATTAAAAATCCGACAAAAGATACCATCAGAACCATTATCATTGCTAAATTATCAGCATATATTCCTACTGGAATCGATATGGGAAGATTCGGCAACCAGTTAACACTTGCGGAAATGACTATTCCATTTACAGTATAATTGAAGAAAACATACAGTCCAATAAGGAATGAGACAAATATGACTGCAGTACCAAGGTACATTGATAGATTTTTCTTTATGTATCCCACTCCAATTACAAAAGGGAAACTGATGAGAGGAAGACCGAATATCAGGAAAACTAACCACTGTTGAATATCCATCTTTTACCACCTCAGCAATTTCATCACATCTAGTGATGCAGAGCCCTTGCTTCTGAATACAGCTACAAATAGGGATATTGCCACTACAGTCTCAGCTGCTGAAATCACCAGTATAAAAAGGGTCATATTTGCACCAGAAGTATCTCCATAATAGCTTGAAGCACCTATCAAATTGATCAGGCCGGCATTTACCATTATTTCAACACTTATTAGTGCCTTTATAACTGTCCTTGAGGATAGGAATGAGTATATACCTATACTCAGCAGTGCAATTGAGAGGAACTCAATTGCACCCAAATTCATAGGTCCTGAAATTATATCATTTAAATTCATTTGGATACACCTCTCTCTCCTAGATACATTGCCCCAAGCATTGCAGCGAGGAGCAGGAAGGTTATTATTTCAAAAGGAAGAATATATGTGCTAAAAAGTGCAGATGTAAGGCTCATCCCATTATTCCCGGCCCCAATAGATATTATTCCATTTGGGAATATGGATGGCTGTATAAAAGTCAGCATTAGTATAAATATCAGTATACTGAAAATTAATGCAGATTTATTCATCCAAATACCTCCTTGACATCATTACTGAAGTTAAGATCAGTGTTACTATGGCACCTGCATACACGAGTATTTCAATTGCTGATATGAAGAAATTCTCCAAATAGAAAAATATTGATGCCACTGTGGCTACCATGAAAGTAAGCCATAATGCAGAGTGCAGAAGATTCTTACTTCCTGCGGCAAGAATGGCAAAGGCAATAGCCATGATTGTTAGAATGTAAAATATTATCATTTCTTATCATCCCCCCAAAGTTCACTTTCTTTCTTTGCAAGCATAGGTGGAGAATATCTTGTATTCTCTCTCCTGAAATGTATTTCATCTATTTCGGCTTCTAATGTTATTGCTCCGGTAGGACAGATTTCTTCGCATAAGTTGCAATGAGTGCACGTTGAAACGTCTACACTTGGGAATATTTGCCTTTTATTCGGATATTTCTTGTCGAATTCTTCCTTCTTTGCAAATGCAAAGGTGACCATTTTAATTGTTCCGTTAGGACATATCTGCTCGCAAAGGGTACATCCTATGCACGCGTCCATATTTAAGAATACCCTGCCTGTTGTCCTTTCAGGATATTCCAGCTTTTCCTCTGGAACTTGCTTCGTGACCTTTGGTTTGAAGCCTTGCATGAATATTGTCCATACTCCTTTTACTATCCCACCAATTCCCGCAATTGGTCCTGGTGCCTTGTCGCTCTGTGTCATTTAAAACCAGCCTCCTACATAGAATGCAAGTCCAGTACTGATTATAAGGTTCAAAATACTCAATGGAAGGAGATATTTCCACCCCATATTCAGGAACTGGTCAACCCTTGTTCTACCTAGAGCAATCCAAGATAACAGGAAAATTATCATGAATACAGCAGCCTTTATTATCAACCATACAAGGCCCGGAATTAAGCTGAATGGACCCTCCCACCCTCCTAGATAAAGGGTAGCAACAACAAATGAAGCGAGAGCCATGAATCCAAAATTGGCCATATAGAATATTCCGTATCTCATTCCAGAGTATTCGGTTGAGAAACCGCTCACGAGCTCACTTCCGCTTTCAGGAAGGTCGAACGGTGGTATTGACTGTTTGGCTATCATTGCGAGGAAGAAAACTATGAATCCCAGTATCTCAGGGATAATGAATGGTAGATTTCTCTGGGCATATACTATGGCATTTGCTGAATAACTTCCTGCAAGTATTACTATTGAGATTATTGATATCATCATAGGAACTTCATATCCGATATCCTGGGCAGCAGATCTTAATGCCCCATAAAGTGCAAATTTATTGTGAGACGAAAGACCTCCAATTATTTCGCCCAGCGGAGATACAATCATTACCGCCACCAAGAATAAAACAGTGTACTGGAAATTCGTAACCATTAAGTTAAGTATTGAAACATTACCAAATGGTATCAAAATGAATCCAAGTATCACGGGTGTAAATACTATATAAGGAGCTATTTTAAATGCCAGTCTATCAGCATTTGCTGGAACTATATCCTGCTTCTGCAATAATTTGAACACATCAGCTATAAGCTGGAAAGTACCCCATGGCCCAAGTCTATTAGGACCTATTCTGTTCTGGAGATCAGCCATATATTTCCTGAAAACATAGACAAGGATAACCACGACTATCATTGCAATAGCAAATACCAGTATGACTTCTACAGCTGATATGATAAGGTATGCTATCCATAATCCAACCGGATATCCATCCCAGGTATATGGAATGAAATTTATGTGTAGGAACTTTAGAAGGCCGTAAAGGATACTCATCAGGAAAAAGAACAGATTCATCTGTCCACCTCCCCGAATACAGGATCAAGGGAGCTTACCGTGGCGGTAAGATCAGCTATTTTGTATCCTTTTAGCATTATTGGAAGTGCTGATAAGTTCGCAAAACTTGGACTCCTTATCCTTACCCTGTAGGGAATAGTAGAGCCATCTCCGACTAGATAAACGCCATATTCACCTTTTGGAGATTCTGTTGGAACATAACTGTCCCCGGTTCCCTTGAGTCTCACAAGCATTGGCTTTGAAAATTTTTTATTGTAAAATTCTCCCTCTGGTATCTTGCTTATAACCTGTTGGGCAATCTTTATACTCTGTCTCATCTCTTCTATCCTGACCTGGAATCTTGCATATACGTCCCCTTCCTGCCGAACAGGGATATCAAAATTTACCTGGTCATAATAGAGATAGGGTTGGTTCTTCCTCAGATCCCATTTCTTGCCGGATGCCCTTAGCAACGGGCCAGTGACTCCATATGAGAGAGCATCTTCCAGACTCAATTTTCCAACATCTCTTGTTCTTTTAACATAAATATAATTTTTTGCGAAAATAGCCTGTATTTCCTCAAGTTTTGATCCGAAATCTGACAGGAATTCCTTAATCATATCGATAGCTTTCGGTGTGATGTCAGAATAAACCCCCCCTATTGCAAAATAATTGTAAAGCAACCTGCTACCTGTGATCTCATCAAATATCCTCAATATTCTTTCTCTCTCCCTCCAGCAGTAAAAGTAAGGGGTCAGCATACCCATATCCAGTCCATGAGTACCAAGCCATACAAGGTGTGATGCTATTCTGTTAAGTTCTACTAGCATCATTCTTATCCACTGGGCTCTCTCCGGGACCTGCGCATCCATTAATTTTTCAGCAGAAAGAACATAGCCTAATTCATTGTTAAGGGATGCAACATAATCCAGCCTGTCAATATAAATCAAAGCCTTGGGATAGGCACCCATCTCGGATAGCTTCTCTGCATTTCTATGGAGATAACCAATTACTGGATACGCGTCCATTATTATTTCTCCATCTAGTTTTACTTTTATTCTTAAAACTCCGTGGGTTGATGGATGTTGCGGACCGAAATTAACCTCTATCACTTTATCTTCCATCTAATACCCCTCCCTTGGATCATACGAAACATAATCTTCCCCATTTTCCTTCAGATTAACATACTGTTTCTTGTCAAGTGGATAATCTTTCCTTAGTGGATGGCCTACCCATCCTTCTGCCAGAAGTATCCTCTTCAGATTTGGATGCCCTTTGAATTTTATACCTACAAGGTCCCATGTTTCCCTTTCGTGCCAGTTAGCTCCTGCCCATAATGGAACCACAGAGTCTACCTCTCCGTCCGTCTTCGTCTTCACGATCAATCTGTTCCCTGTTGATGTTGAAAGTAAATGATAAACTACTTCCAAATGATCCTTGTAATCTATTCCAGTGACCATCAATAAAATATCATATCCTTCGTCCTTCCTTTCCTTCATGTATGCAAAAAGGTTTTCTTTCGATACATAGACAATCTTAGTCCCCTCTTTGGATGTTGATTCTGATTCAACAGGTATCAATGTTTCACCTTCCCGGAAACGATACCGTCCTGAAGCTGCTTCAAGGCACTGATTAGAGCCTCAGGTCTAGGTGGGCAACCAAAAACATATACATCTACCGGTACAACCTGGTCAACACCATCTACCACAGAATAGCCTCTAACATAAGGGCCTCCTGCTGAGGCACATGCCCCCATAGATATAACATATTTTGGAAAAGCCATCTGATCATACAGCCTCCTGATCCTCGGTGCCATCTTCTTGGTCACTGTTCCAGAGACTATCATTAGATCTGCATGCCTGGGTGAATCCCTAAAAACATCAGCCCCGAATCTTGCCCAGTCATAATCTGAACCCATAGCGGACATCATTTCTATTGCACAGCAAGCGAGACCGAAAGTAAAGGGCCACAATGACTTCCCCTTACCCCATCTCATTGCTTCATCAAGAGTTGTCAAAAGTATACTGTCAGACATTAGACCACCTCATATATCCTTTCCTAATCGCATACAAAAGTCCAAACAACATTATTGATATGAACAAAATAACGTTCAAGAACACTCCAATTCCCAAAGCCTTAACCTCCCCGGCCCATGGTAGCAGCAGAAGAAAATCGACATCAAAAATCACAAAAGCCATTACAAAGAAATAATACTGTAAGGGCAGCGGTGCCTGGTAATCTCCAGTAGCTACTTCACCGCATTCATAGTTGTCATAGGTATATTTTCCATATGTCTTTGGAGAGAAAAAGTGTGCAACTGCAATTAAAGCAGACACTAGTATAGGTACTACCACGACTGCCAGAGCAAAGGCAGCCAAATCAGGGGTCAAGCTCATCTATCCCTTATCGTTTATAGAAATTTATATTTTTGTGATAATTGCCTAAAAATTTTAAAATATATTCTAAATAAAAATAAAATTAGAGAACTTCCTTGATGGAAGCTCTTTCAGGACCAAGTTTAGCTGGGTTCTGTTTATACTTTATGAATACATTCTTCGAAAGAACTCCTCTCAGCAACTGAATGGCCAGTGCTGGATCAACTCCCTTGGGGCATACTTCTGAACATGCACCGGCGAAATGGCACCTCCATACCCCGTGTTTAGAATCAAGCAAATTGAGTCTTTCGTTGAATCCTGCATCCCTGCTATCTGCTATGTATCTGTACGCCTGAGCTAATGCCTGAGGTCCAAGGTACAGGTCATCTGTTGCCATTGTAGGACACGCTGAAAGGCATGCTCCGCACATTATGCATTCCGTAAATAGGGCATACTTTTCCCTTTCCTCCGGAAGCTGGATATATTCACCGTAAGGTTCCGCCTCTTCTCTCACTATGTAGGGCTTAACACTTTCATGATTTTTGAAGAGTTTACTGAGGTCAGGGACAAGATCTTTTACAGTATCATAATTTCCCAGTGGATCTACCTTTATAAGGTCTTTATTTAGTTCCAGTATCTGTGTCTGGCATGCAAGCCTTTCTTTCCCATTTATAATCATTGCACATGATCCACATATTCCCATCCTACAGGAGTATCTTGCCGCAAGAGATGGATCAAGATGTTCCTTAATATAAAGGACGCCATCAAGAACTGTCATCCCCCTCTGAACAGGAACCTTATATTCCATATACTTTGGCATTTCTTTCTTCTCTGGATCGTATCTTCTTACTCTGAAAGTAACTGTTTTAACAACTTCTCCGAACCCTTTCAAAACTAATTCCATTTATATCCCTCCCTGTAAAAGCATAAGAACTATTGTCCTGGAACCCCAGATGAATATTACTAGACCTAATATTAGCATTGAATAAGTTATCACTTTTTCTGCCTTGGCTCCTGGGAACTGTTCAGAAAGTATGATCCTAAAACCGTTGAATATATGAAATACCAGGAATGTCAAAAGCAATTCAAATATTGATCCCCAGAGTAAAGTATGATAAATGGCAGTTACAGTACTGTAGTAAAGTGTCCCTCCTATAAGAGTATGGTTCGTAGAGGCATATTGATAAAGAACTTTATTTGATGTTGGGGCCAAAACACTTAACAGGAGCATGTGGAATGTTCCCAGAACGAGTATAAAAAGTCCCGTTAGATACTGCAGAAGCATTATCTTTGATTCCCTCATAATATCACTCCCGTGAATATATAGACTATGCCGAATACACTAATCACTATCATCAATATTCCAAGGACTATTTTAAGTGCGAAATTCCATCCTGCTAGCGATTTGGGTTTATACGGATATTCTGGTCTGTATGGCCTTACAAGCATCAATCCATTTTCAACTATCGTTAGTCTCAGTCCATTTAATGCATGGAATACCACAACTAACAGAAGTGCAGATAGAATATATGGACCGAAGTGAATGCCAAATGGCCAATCCAGGAATACCATCACATTATTCCATGTTAATGGCCCTCTCAATATATTGGACGTTTCAAAAACGTGGGCCATTAGGTATAAACCTATCACAATACCTGTAAACCTGTGCATTGCGAAAAGCCATCTATCGAATCCGTATTTGATTGGGTTAAACCATGAAATCCATCCTTTTTTATTTTCTATTGCCATTTTATCACCTCAATAAACCCTCGGCTCCGGCTTCCACTTGGTAAGTTTTACCGGAATGTAAGAAATTGTGATCTTACCATCCACCTTGCGAGCTATTGTGTGTTTCAGGAAATTATCATCATCCCTTTTAGGATAATCTGTCCTGAAATGTGAGCCTCTGCTTTCCCTTCTTTCCAGAGCACCAGCAACCACTACTTCTGCTAGTTCAACAAGATTTCTCATTTCAAATGCACCAATCAAATTCTGATTGTACACATTTCCTGTTTCCTTGATAAATATGTTCCTGCTCTTTTGCTCAAGCTCTCTTATCTCCTTCAAAGCTCTGGTCAATCCCTCCTCATTCCTGAATACGTAAGCATCCCTGTCCATTATAGTCCACAGCTGCCTCTTTATCTCATATGGGTCGTTGTCTCCTTTCTGGTTATGCATCTCGGCAACTATATCTTCAGCGTGTTTCCTGTCGCCTTCCATCAGTTCCACTCCTTTTGGATTCTTTAGTAACCATTTAGCTGCTTCCCCGCCCGTGACCTTACCGAAAACTACGCATTCACTCGTTGAGTTTGCACCAAGTCTGTTTGCACCGTGAACAGAGAGGCATGATGTTTCACCAGCTGCCCACAGACCTTCTATCCCTGTGAATCCTGTAGAGTTAACATTTATTCCGCCCATAGTATAGTGGGCGGAGGGTCTTACTGGAAGAGGCGATTCCACCGGGTCTATTCCAACATAATGGATTCCTATCTCTCTTACCTGTGATAACTTTTCCTTTATTTTCTCAGCACCTATTGGAGAGAAATCCAGAAGCAGATAATCTAGACCGTTGGGACCTTTGAATCCTCTTCCCTGGAGGATTTCTGTCATCATACTTCTTGATACTATATCCCTCGGGGCAAGATCTTTCTTTGTTGGAGCATATTTTTCCATGAATCTTTCTCCATTCGCATTTTTGAGAATACCACCGTCACCCCTGACACCTTCCGTAATCAAGATGCCAGAGGGAACAAGCCCAGTAGGATGGAACTGCACGAATTCAATATCCTTTAATTCCATTCCCCTTCTTAGTGCTATGGCAAGACCATCTCCTGTAACAAGATGTGAATATGTTGTATAACCATACAGCCTCCCCAATCCGCCTGTTGCAATAATACCTGCCCTTGCCTTGAATATTCTTATTTCTCCGGAGGCAACATCAATTGCTACAACTCCTCTGAATTTTCCGTTGTCTATCAAAAAATCAACAGCAAACTGTTCATTATATTTATCTACATTACCATATTTTAATAGAGTATCATATAGAGCATGAATTTCATAAAATCCAGTCCTATCTGATGCGAATGTTGCTCTCGGATATGAGTGACCTCCGAATGGTCTCTGTGCAACTCTACCATCATCCCTTCTTGCCCACGGAAGACCCCAATGCTCCAGTTCAAGAACATCTATTGGACATTGTCTCACAAAAAATTCCACAATGTCCTGATCTGCTAAATAATCAGAACCCTTTATGGTATCGTATGCGTGGAGATCGAAAGAATCACCTTCATCCTTGTACAATACAGCCGCCGATCCCCCTTCCGCAGAAATTGAATGGGCCCTCATCAGCTGATTTTTTGCTATTATTGCTATTTTGAGTTTTCCCTGACCGACCCTTGCAGCCTCTATGGCCGCCCTGAGGCCCGCAAGTCCCGATCCTATAATTACTATGTCATAATCTAGGACTTCAACCAATTAAATCCCCAAGTAAAAAGTATAATTAATTATAAATAGGTTCCTGATTTCTATTTTTAATAAAACTAATAAATTAAATCTTGTTAAAATCGATTATATTTTTCTTCCTGTCTTTGCTTAATAGTACAATCCTAGAATCCTCCCTTTCACCACCGAAATCGTAATTGAGATAACCATTCAGTCTGCTGGAGAAATCTCTTATTTCTTCGTGTGAGGGCATGTTATTTATTGATAGGCGGCCTTTTGACCCTCCTACATGTACATATGCCTTGTTTTCTATGAAATCTGGATCGGCTTTCTTGTCAAGCCTATAATATTCTTCTATGAAGCCAAGATTAAAATCCTTCACAAGGGTATGCCTTATGACAGTTCTTGTTCCCAATGAAGGGAGGATTTCAAGTGTCCTGTTTAATTTTTCCCACCCGTTGCTGTAAACAGGGTTAAGTAATTCTTTAAATATTTTCTCATTTGGTGCCGCTACTGTAACATAGAGTTGCGTCGGCATTACATCGAGTTTCTCCAGTGCCTCTGGATTTGTTCCATTCGTTACAAGAAAAGTTGATATTTTTCTTTTCTTTGCTTCTGAGAGTAGATCGTTTAATTTCCCATAAAGAGTTGGTTCTCCAGTCAAAGAAATTGCCATATGCTTAGGTTGCTGAGCCTCCATCCATTTTACCATATCCGTCCTGCTGTCTCCCTTGAATCCAGTCAGTAGCTGCCTTTGTGCAACTATGCTCCCCTCCATAATCTCCGAAGCCTCATCCTCTTCTGGTATCTTTACACCTTCCCATCCCTGAGATCTCCAACAGAAGAGGCAGTTTTCTGAACACCAGTCAACGGCAGGAGTCATCTGTATGCATCTGTGACTTTCAATGCCGTAAAAGGTCTGCTTATAGCACGGCCTGTCATAATATAATGATTGCCTCATCCAATGGCAGAGCTTCACAGCTGAGTGTTCACCAACTATCCTATAGCCCTGCTTTTCCAGAGTCTTCTTCTTTATTTCATCCATTTTTTCACCATTTCCTTGCAGTTACAATAAATCCTGTATGGTAAAGTATATTGGACTCAGGTCTAATACCGATTTCACTTATTTTTATTGGTATATCTATTAGTTCATGGATATTAACTTCAAAATCATTTTCTTTCATAAATCGCGAAAAATATTCAGCCTGAGAATATGTTGGCAATATTGTCCCCACATTTTTAACATTTGTCAATCTTCCCTCAATGAATTTCCATGGCTCAGGATTGTCTATGAATATATTTTCATATTTGTCAACTGGCGCCTCCATTCCATCGTCATTTTTCGCCTCTATCCTGTCTTCCAGTTCAAATCTTCTGATATTCTTCTTAAGTATCTTGTATATTTCTTCATTTATTTCAAATGATAGAATATTTATACCGAATATCACAGATGACATGATGGAGAATCCACCAGATCCCCCACCTATTTCAAGAAGTCTACCTATCCTTGGGAAGTTCATCTTGTATCCTATGTACATGACGTCCTTAGGCAATATAATTTGAGGCGCCCTTTCTATTGATTGGGATATGTCCTCGACCGTAGCTTCTCTGATTCTAAATTTCCTCGAACCTAGTTCCATCTCGTGATTCTCTACTTTGAATTTTTCCGTATTTAGGTTTCCTATTCCGGGTATATACATTAGTCCAGCTTCATTTGAGAATGATATTACCTCATCCTCGTTATATAAGGTTACAATCACATGGGAATAGAAAAAAGCATTTAAAATAGGTTTTCCTACCGAATATGTGCCATTAGAAGAAGAACCTCTGAAATTCTTTCTGGAGAATGGATATGAAAAGAAAAAATGCCCGAAATGCGGTGCATATTTCTGGACTATAGACAAGGATAGGATTACATGCGGAGAAGCTCCCTGTGATCCCTATTCATTCATACTCAACCCACCTACAGAAAGGAAATACAGTCTCGAAGAGATGAGAGAGGAATTCCTATCCTTTTTTGAGAAAGAGGGACATAAAAGGATCAAGAGATACCCTATTGTCGCAAGGTGGAGGGAGGACGTTTATCTTGTTAACGCCAGCATATATGATTTCCAGCCGCATGTTACTTCCGGCAAGGTACCTCCACCAGGAAATCCACTTGTTATATCACAGCCATGCATAAGAACTGTTGATCTGGACAATGTTGGAAAAACAGGGAGACACTTATCAGTCTTTGAAATGGGAGGTGCAAAATCTTTCAATTTCCCTGGAAAGGAAATATATTGGAAAGATAAAGCTGTTGAATATTCTAGAAAATTTCTTGAGCATCTTGGTGTGAATCCTATTGAGATAACTTACAAGGAAAAGCCCTGGTCAGGAGGCGGAAATGCAGGATCCGCCGTGGAGGTAATGGTAAGAGGCCTTGAAGTAGCCACTCTAGTTTTTATGGATATGGTGGAAGACCCAAATGGAGAGTATGAAATAGATGGTATCCGCTATAAAAAAATGGATAACAGGATAGTTGATACAGGTTATGGAATTGATAGGTTCACATGGCTATCTCAGGGTACTGAGACAATATTTGAGACACTTTATCCAGAGATGGTTAAAAGTCTGATGAATGAGGTAGGCATTACTACACCTGAATTCCTGAAAGAATTTATAAATAAATCGACAATGGAGGATGGTTCAGAGATAAAATTCCTCCAGCAATTACCTGCAGATGAGAGAGAGAAGATGGAAAAATTATCTCTGATATACATGCTTTCAGATCATTCCAGAGCTCTCACATTTTTATTATTCGATGGGCTTGTGCCATCTAATTCAAAAGCAGGCTATGTTTTAAGAATGATGATAAGGAGATCATTGCTTGCCATTCAGAAATTGAAAATGAAAACTACTCTATGGAACTTGATAGAAATCCAGGAAGAAAGATTCAAGGATATTCTGGATACAAGACTTGAAAAATCTGCTAGAGAGATAGTGGAATTAGAGACTGACAGGTTCAACGAACTGCTAATGAAGGGTGATTCTTTAATCAAGAAATATTCTAAGAATGGAAGTATCTCAGAGGAAAATGTTCTTCTGCTTTTTCAATCAAATGGACTGCCTATTGAATATATAAGGGAGAGGTGCCAGGCTCTTTCTATAAGATTGCCTGAAAGCATAAATAAGGTTAAAGGTTTTAACAATGTAAGGAAGGATAACGAGAATAAGAAACAATCAATTACTGGAACCTATCCTCCAACCAGAAAGCTTTACTATGAAAATGAAAAGAATTTTGAATTCAAGAGTAAGGTAATTTCATTGGAGGGAAATGGGGTTATACTGGAGGAAACAGCATTCTATCCTGAGGGTGGTGGGCAGCCTTCTGATAGAGGGTACCTTGTAATAAATGGAAACAAGTACATTGTGGATGAAGTTAAAATTATGAATAATGTCATTGTACATTATCTGAATAGCACAAGTGGCATTAAAAAGGGAGATGCAGTTTTAGGGTTAATAGATAAAGATAGAAGGGAAAGACTTATGAAAAATCATTCTGCTACCCATGTCCTCTTATCTTCAATAAGGAGTATTCTCGGTCCCCATGTATGGCAATCTGGTGCTCAGAAAGATCCAGCAGTTAGCAGACTGGATATTACACATTATAAGGATATCAGCGCTGAGGAGCTCAAAGAAATAGAGAACAGGGCAAATGAAGTTATAAGAATGGATATTCCTTTGCATAAAGAATTTGTTGAAAGAAATAAGGCGGAAGAAAAATATGGGTTCATTCTCTATCAGGGCGGTATACCAGATGGAAATCAGTTGAGACTTGTTGAAATTCCTGGCATAGATGCTGAAGGATGTGGTGGAACTCACGTGGACAGAACCGGGGAGATAGGTTTTATTAAAATCATAAGGGTTGAAAAAATTCAGGATGGGGTAATGAGGTTCCATTTCACTGCTGGAAAATCAGCACTTGAAATTGTACAGAGGATGGATGATGAGCTTAGGATAATAAAGGAAACTATGGGTAATGATCCTCTTTCTGTATACAATTCTATTAAGAAAGAATTGAATGAGGTCAGGAAGGCTATTTCTAGTGGGACAGAAGAACATCTTATCAGCTACAAAGGGAATGATATAAGAATAATAGAGACAGATGAGGTAATAGCTGATGAAATCTCTAAGAGTATAAAAACGGGCGTTGCCATAATAAAGTCTGATGAAAGGTTAAGAATAGCATCCTTAAACAAATCTATTTCTGCTATAGAACTCCTGAAAGTTCTGGAAAATAAGGGTATAGTGAAAGGGGGAGGGAATTCAGAATTTGCTCAAGGGAAAGTTTTAAAGCAAAATTTACAATGGAAGGAAATAGAAGAGGGGATAAAGTATAACTGAGGAAGAACAGGATGCTATCAGGAAAATTGTAAATAAATATTTCGCCATATCAAAGGCTTCTGAGGAGCAGCCTGGGCTTTATGAGTTCTTCGTCATTTCTTCTGGCAATCTTGAGAGTGACTTCAAAAATCTGAATGCTGAACTGAAAACATTGGATTATATCCCCATCATAACAAAAAGGAATGAACCGGGTTCGGATTTTGTTATTACGGTAATTAAGAGAAGGAAGGGTAAGAAGTTTGGTATATGGGTGAATATAGTTCTCCTGATAGCCACCCTAGCCTCTACGATTTACGTCGGCGAAGGTCTTTACGTTGGATATTTTAACATAAGCAGCAATGGACCGATTGAATATTTCTATGGATTCCTTTATTTTTCCCTACCTCTGATGATAATACTTGGATCTCATGAACTTGGGCACTATTTCGTGGCAAGGAGGAATGGTGTGGCTGCTTCTCTCCCATTTTTCATCCCAGCTCCGACAATCCTAGGCACTCTTGGTGCTTTCATTTCCCTGAGGGACCCTCTTCCTGATAGAAAGACACTCATAAAAGTAGGAGCCGCTGGACCCATAGTGGGCTTTATAATGAGTATCATAGTTGGAATAGTGGGCGCATATCTTGGCAATGTACAGCATCCGGTAATAGTAACTTCTACCCAGATTTCATATGAGATAAGTCTTCCTTTTATATATTCAATAGTTCCATTCCTGTTCACAACAAATGTTCATCCCGTAGCATTTGCAGCATGGGTAGGGTTTTTGGTAACAGCTATAAACCTATTCCCAGTTGGCCAGCTTGATGGAGGTCATATTGCCAGGGGATTACTTGGTGAAAGGGCAAAATATTTCAGCTACGCATTTTTGATGATTTTGATAATTTTAGGGGTATATTATCTGTCCTGGATCATTTTTGCGGTTATAATAATTATACTTGGGCTTAACCATCCTCCCCCTTTGAATGATATTTCGAAACCGGGAAAGAAGGAACTCGTTGTAGGAGCTGTAGCCATTATGCTGATCATTTTATGCTTCTCGCCCGTTCCTATAGTGGAACATATAATTCCGGAAAGTGTTAATGTTTCTCTGAGTCAGGGTAATAATTTTATAGTCATGAATGACTCCTACTTTGGACAAGAAAATTATTCTTTGAACGTCCAAAATGTCAATAATGTTTCCATTTCAGTAACTGTTAGTCCTGAAAAAATCCCTGGATTCAATGTTACAAGATCAATAAATATTTCATTAACAGCACATCAGGAAAAGGTGTTTTATATTAACTATATACCTGAAAATTATTCAGCTCTCGGAGAACATACAATATACATTAATGTTTCCACAACACCAAAATCATTTGAATTTGTTAGGGATGCCATCGTGGTAAGCCTTGATCAGAATATTTCTCCAAATATGATCTTCAGCAACACAAACGATACCTGGATAACTTTCATTAATTACGGAAAGAGTGATTACTTTGGCATTTATAAAATGAATAACAGCTCCCAGTTTATAATATCGAACACCACAATGAATGCGACTTCCAATACAACCGTAAGTTCAGTTGATATCGCTACAAGTTCAACCAAAACTATAGAAATAAGGTTCAATAATCCTGATAGCGGAGTAGTCCTTGTTGACAACAGATATCAGGCAATGGTGGTAATATATAATTAGAGGATATTTTTAAAAATAAGTTATGATTGCTACAAAATATATTTTAAATATATGAGTTAATTCAACTTCTATGCAAGATTATGATATAATAGTTGCCGGAGCTGGGATAGCAGGTTCCATGGCATCAGCTATGGCCGGTAAAATGGGAAGCAGGGTTTTGCTTCTTGATAAAAACGGCAAAGATGAACCTGGAAAAAAAACAGTCTGGGGCTGGGTATGCGGAGATGCTGTGGCAAAATCACATATAGATTTTGTTAAGAAGAATTTGGGAAATATATTCAATGGAGAAGATCTTGGGATACCTGTTGATGGCGTAGTAGCGCTTTCGCCTGATCTTGATTACAAACTCCCGTTCGAGGGCGAAGGCTTCAGTCTTGAGCGACCTATTTTCGGATCCTCACTTTTTAAAGCTGCAATAAAAAACAATGTTGAGTTCAGAGGGGGATTCAATATAGAGGCACCATTGATTGATAATGGAAAAGTTATTGGAGTTGTGGGAAGAAATGCAAAGGGAGAATTGGAAAAAATAACTGCAAAGGTCGTTGTTGATGCTTTAGGTATTTCATCCTTGTTAAGGAGGAAATTACCTGATAATATTTACATAGACAGGGAAATAGATTATGAAGACCTTGAATTGACTGGAAGATTTATTTACAAACTAGAAGAATTTGATCAGGATTCAAAGTATTACGATCCTAAAAATGCGCTTATACATCTTAACCAGAGAATGGCCCCAGGTGGATATGGATGGGTATTCCCAAAGAAGGATGGGAGGGTAAATGTAGGCCTGGGTGTGCAGCACAAGAGTCTTGAGATCAGAAATGCCAAGATGGGGGAGAAGGATAATTTAAAATCACTGATGGATAAATATGTTAAATGGAATAAAGTAATGAAAAAATATTCCATTGATAATTCCTTCAAGAATGGCGAAGGATACTGGAGCGTTAGTGTGAGGAGACAGATGGAGAGCATGGTTTTTCCAGGTTATATAGGAGCAGGCGACTCAATGGCTTCTCCAAATCCACTAAGTGCTGGTGGCATAGGCCCTGCCTTAATAGGAGGCATTTTAGCTGGAAAGAAAGCAGCAGAATGCGCTCAGGCTCAAAATTGTGAATTAAATGATCTCTGGGACTTCAACATACAATATAATAAGCAGTACGGTAGCAAAATGGCTGGAATGGAGGTTTTCAGAATATTCCTGCAATCTATGAATGATCACGATATAGATTATGGCATGAAAAGTTTCATTACTTATCAGGAAGCTGTAGAGATAACTTATGGAAGGATACCAGAATTATCTCTGACAAGCAAGATGGGGAAAGTAATAAGGGGGGTCAAAGCAATGAGGACCTTTAGGGACCTTATATGGACAGTTGATACGATGAAATCATTGAATAAATTATATGATGCATATCCCCAGAGACCAGAGGAATTTCCAGAATTTAAGAAAAAAGTACAGGCAGTAATAAATGAGGCAAAAACAAGAATGCCACCTTCCCCTGTGTAATTTTTAATTTACTTAATTTTTTCAAATAATTAAAATATAAATAAAATATTACCTGACTCAGAAAAATATGAACTTTAAGAAATCTGTTAAGAATTTTTTCATCACTGGGGAGAAAAGCCTATTCGAAAGAATTGGCAATTATGCTCAACTTGGAGAACAAGCTAATGATCATCTGAGAACCATGCTCAATTGCCAGAACAGGATTGATCTATCAGTTGTTAAAGAAAAAATTAAAAAATTGGAGGTTGAAGGGGACTCAATCACTTTTGAACTCAAGAATAATATTACAAGCGGAGCAGTTAATCCTTCTCTAACGGACTCCTTCCTCGAGCTTGTAGATAGAAGTGACGATATACTCGATACGCTTTATTACATAAGCAGGGAAATAGCCAGATTCAGTGAATTTCTTTCTGAAGCTTCTTCAGGGGAAATGGAAATCATCTGTCAATATTATGATAAGATAAACAGGGCACTTGATTACAATAGTGAATCTCTGAAGAATCTGCAGAAGATGGTGTCAAATGATGATGTCAGGAATATCATAAAATTTTGGTCAAATATAGAAAGAATGGAAGAAGAAGTTGATGACATTAAGGATGAGCTGCTAGATAAATTGTATTCTGATTCAAAGAAGATAAGTTATCTATCCTTTATTCATCTTTCTTCTGTGATACACAAAGTAGATGATCTTTTGGATCAAAATCAGGATATAGCAGATTTATTGATTCAGATAATAACAGCGGTGACAAGTTGATAGGAATTTTTATTGCACTTTCTCTTCTAATACTTGCAGCCATAGTTTCCGGAAATAACCTCTCAATAGCAGTCGGTTCATTAGTGGGTTCGAATGTGACGAGGAGAGACGCGGCTGTTCTTATAGGTATCATTGGATTTATTGCAGGATTTTTTATTGGGACTGGTCATATGGAAAAAACCGTTTCCCTTCTTTTCCCTTATAATTCTCTAATAATTCTACTTGTCATATGGGGATCCATTCTGATATTCGTTTTGGCACAATTTGTAAGAGTTCCAATTTCACTGACTATGGCCATCGTAGGAATAGCTATCGGTCTTTTCATAAGAGATGGAAGATATTATGGATTTCCTGTTGTTTTTCGTATATCAGTGATGTGGGTTATTGCACCAATAATGGCAGTAGTTTTTTCATATATTATGATGAAAGTCCTAATAAGCTGGAAAAGCAGGAAGGTGTGGAGGACTGCGAGCTCTATGAAGATTATATTGATATTTCTAGCTTTCCTCTCATCATTCACCCTGGGAGAAAATACGTTAGGATTCATTGGTGCAATTTGGAATCAGCATGTTATAGTTTATCCCTCTGTAGTATTAGGCATTATTATAGGTTCAATATTTTTGAGCAGAGGTGTCCTTAAGAGGGTAAGTTATGAAATCTATTCTTTGAATTATTCTAGTGCCCTGGTTTCACTTATTTCTTCATCAGTTTTGGTGGAAATTGCCACACTATTCGGGTTACCTTTATCAAATACTCAAACACTAACATCAGGAATATTGGGGGCAGGGCTTGGAAAAAAGATGAGGGCAGTCTCATTGAAACCTGTCGTGAGAATTTTACTTCTCTGGTTCATATCTCCATTCATTGGGATTTTGATAGGTCTTGCCCTTTAAAAAAAATTAAGTATATACTATCTCCACTTTTCCATTCCGTTTGTTTTTCACCGCTATTTTTCCTTCATGCCCGCAATTCTTGCAAATAAATTTAAATGAGAACAGGCATTTGACAGTTATTTCTGAGATAGCAGTTATTTGTATCTCATTTGATCCGCAATTAGGGCATTTGAGCCGCTCTGTCTTCATGATACATAAAAAATATAAAATATTATGGTGCATGCGCGAAGTCTTTCAAATGCCCTCCAATAGCTGGAAGTCCTATGATAAATGCTAGGATACCTGTGAGAACCATGAGTATTGCAACCAGGATTGCGAGCCATTTATTCTTGGTTAATATCAATGGTAGAACGAGAATACCTGAGATTCCTGCGCCGAGATACAATAAGAGCATTGCAATTGGGGAATTGGTCATTTTATCCAGATAACCATCATACCCTGAGACAATAGCGTAAGTACCTGAGAAAAATGCCATTATCCCCATGAACGTTAGTGAGCCTTTCTTCAATATGATATACCCTGCAATAAGAGAGGCGAGTCCAAGCAATAGCAGAGAATCTCCAAATAGTATACTGTAGGCTCCCCCTTCAGGTTCGGGCCAAAGCATACTGTAGAAAAGGCCATAAATGAATGCGTAGAAACCGGTTCCCATAAGGAAATAGGAAAATCCTTTATCCGTTTCATCGTTTTCCTTTCCCATAAAAAATCTATAGACCACATATGAAGCTAACCCCACAAATATAATTCCCAAAACAGTGAGATTGGCTGCAAGTGGATCACTAAATACCGTCATTTAAATCACCTCTTGATTATTACCTCGCGGTATCTGAATTAACGCGTGCAAGTTTACACTTTTGTGTGCACTAAAAATTTTTTATATTTCATTAAATTTTACTGATATGGGTAGACTTAATGTTTCATTGAGCAACGAAACTATAAAGAAAATTCAAGAAATTTCAAAAAGAGAAGGTAAAACAATAAGTTCTATTGTCTCTGAGTCCGTTTCGCTTTACGATGATATTGCTAAATATGGCAGAAACAGGAGAGATATAGAAAAAATATTCAACATACTGTCACTTATGAAAACATTTGAAGCCATTCCAGTTCCAAGTATACTCCTAGATTTCAGCATTTCAAAGTGTATGAGTACATCTTCAGATGAAACAATATCCTTTTGGAAAGAGAGGGGAAAACAACTTGGGGTTATTATAAAAGAAATAGCACCTGATATTGAAGATGTTAAGAATATGGCTCAGGATTATGGGTCACTTTTGCCCCTGAATGGACTGGAAGTAATTCATAAGAATGATTCTGTAACTATAATTTTAACAGGAACTGGATACACGAAGAATTCATCTCTTGCTACTGCCTATGCAGTTGAGGGATTTCTTGAGTCATATGGATACCAAGAGTTCAAAATTGAAGTTATGGAAGGTTTTGTAAAGGTGGATGGTAAGAAAAAATAATGCACGGGGGATTAAAAGCATTCTTATCTAGCAGGATTCTTTCATTACAAATTTAAACTATCATTGCATAGAGGTTAAAACTTGGACATAGAGGTAGAAAAAATATGAATAAGGCTGTTCTATCAATATTTGGCTCTGAATGGTTTGGCATCTCAATATCAACTTTAGCTCTGGCTCAGGCATTCATGCTTCTTTTCTCACATACCCATTATATTTACCTAAAATTTTTTGCAGAAACTCTGACCTTTTTGGGATTGATTATTTTCATTGTAATATTTATTTTATGGGTTCTGAGGGTTTTGACTTCATCAGGAGTTAAGCTATCACACTGGAACAATCTTACCAGATTAAGTTTCACGGCGCTTATCCCGATTGTGGGATTTGTATTGAACTATCAGCTTTTCTTCTTGTTTGGATTTAACAGTATTACCGCTCAAATATCACTTGTTAATTATTTTTTTGAGTATGCGCTTGCATTTACCATTGGTATAATGCTGGGATACAAATTATACACCAAAGAAATCACTCAGAAGGAAATAAATTATGCGATTGTTATTCCACCTCTATCAATAGGCGCAGGTATTTTTCTTGCAGCTCCCCTTATGTCCTATTTTAGATTCTCCTATGGAACAATAATTTATTTTATGTCAATTATGGGTATAGGAATCTTTTTCTTCCTCTATATTTTTATAGGATCACTGGCTCTTTCAGGGCACGTTACAGCAAAACATCAAGAATCTCTACCTACTACTATGCTTCCGGTAGGGATAGCGAGCTTAATAGTAATAAACCTGCTTACAATAACCAATTTCTCATTTATTCAAGGAGTCGCTCTCTCATTAAACTCTGTAAAGTTTATTTCAATTTTGTTATGGGGATTCGAGTTGTGGAACTTTATTGTAGTTCTATTCCTTATAATTACAAATCCGACAAGAGGTCAGCTTGGAATATGGGCTTATGGATTTCCTCTTGGCCTATTCGCCACATCTACAATCAAGATTCTTGCTTTCACAAACTTGGAATTTATGTATGTAGCTTTTATTGTTATAATCATAGTTATGTTAATTTTGTGGGTTTACGCTTGGCTAAACACTTATATCATTGTCCATAGCATACTTAATATTGATAAGGTGGGGAAATGAATATTCAATTTCATAAAAAAATTATAGCACTTTCAAAAATTAATTGATAGATTGTTCAATGTTGAAAGCATTATAAACAATGCGGGGGGAGCGCATTTGGAAACAGGTTAGTGCGCAAACTTTTAAATAAATAATATGCCTTAACTAGGTAATGGAAGAAGAAACAGTTTATGGAGTAGATAAAAATTTAAAAAATTGTAAAAGAAGACTGCAAAATGATCCTGATATATCTCAGAAGGTTAAAGATGAAATACTACGATTTGTGAATATTTTGGATATTCAGTCAGTATCGAAACACAGACAATATTTTTATATAGAAAGACTCAAAATACTGGCGAGGATAATGGGAGATTCATTTATAGATCCGAGTGACGATGATTTAATTTTAGCTATATCCAAAATCAAAGAGGCTAAGAATAAAAGAGGAAAAGAATATTCATCGAGAACTATTCAGGATATTCTCCAATCTATAAAAAAATTCTATGGATCTTTGAAGGCAAATAATGATAAAAGGAATCTGAAGTGGATCAAAATTAATACCAGTCTTTCCCAGGAAAAAAAACCAAAGGATATTGTTACTTTAGAGGAAAGAAATAGCATGCTTAATGCCTGTGATAATGACAGAGATAGATGTTTAATCTCAATGCTCTATGATTCAGGATGCAGAATTGGTGAATTATTGACCTTAAAGAATAAGGATATAGTATTCGATGAATTTGGTATGACCCTAACAGTGGCAGGGAAGACTGGTGTTAGAAGAATCGAGGTGGTCGGTGATAGCGTTATTTATGCACGTACTTATAAACAAAAGTATAAAAGGGACAATCCGAATGAACATTTTTTTATAAATTTTAAAGACCTAACACCGATGAACTATTATGCGGTTAATACCATGTTTTACAAAGTTACCAAAAGGGCCAAACTTACAAGAAGGATCAACCCCCATCTATTTAGACATACAAGGGCAACAATTTATTCAAAAGAACTACAACAACCAGTTCTCGAATCCTACATGGGATGGAAACCAGGATCAAGAATGGCAAGGGTTTATATTCACCTTTCTCAGGATGATGTAAAGGATGCAATTTTAAGAATTTATGGAATAGAAAGGCCTAAGAATGATAAAAGTAATTCACAGGTAGAGGTACCGAAAATATGTCTGAGATGTGGCGAAAAAAATCCATCTATAAGTGAATATTGCTTAAAATGCGGAATGCCGCTAGATAAGAATAAGATATTTGAACTCAATACTAAGAGAGATGAGGTTATATCCAATTTGCTGGAATCTTCCGTAGTGGATGATATAACCAAAGGAACAATCAAAAATATTGCACCACAGGCAATAGATTTCCTAATTAGCGCGGTTCTTAAAGGAATCACTGAGAAACCTGAGCTCAGAAATAAATTTATTCAAGAGCTCAGTAGAAAAGTGTAGCCTTTGAATAAGAATAAAGATTTTTTATTTTTTAACTTGATCCTGATTTTTCATAAGCAGAATGCTTCCAGAATACTTCTCAAAAAATGAAAAAAATCAATAAATTCAATCCCACTCAATTGTTAATTTTATTGACTTGGGTTCTGATTTGAAGAGCCATTTCTGGACGTAGAGTGTGCCTATGATCGGGGGCTCTCCGCTGGACCTCTCCTGGAACCTGTAGGTGTTCTTGGTAGCTTTCTCGAAGTCGAACACAACCTCTTTGCTAGACATAATAGCTGAAACACGGTGAGCATAAAAGGCTTTTCAGATCAGGATGTTTTGTTTATAGTGTGCATCCAGAAAACAAGCCCAGCAAAGAACCCTGTGATGAAGGTAAATGCATGTACCGGATATGCGACCCCGTCTGATACATTGAAAAGCAGAGATGAATAGGCTCTTATGATGATATATGACAGCATTAGTATAACGGCAAGCGCCACCACCTCAGCAATCATCAACTTTCTCGTTTCATCTATGTGGGCAGCGAAGACGTAAATCGGCAGAGCGACGGCGGTCGAAATGACGATGCCTGCGAAAGAGTACAGGACGCCGGATTGCCCGTATGCTCCGACGCGGTATATCTCTACCCAAAAAAGATTCCCCATGATTGCTATGGCGAACATGGCTATCGTTGAAAACAAGGCCAGATGTTTTATCGATTTGTTTATGATCTCTCTGTCGACAGGTACATCGATTCTCAGGATCATCATTACTATGCAGAGGAAAGGGATATAATACTCGAGAATGCCATAGACGTTGCTGACGCCGTCGAATACGAAAAGGGATGTGAAGATGCCGAAGGGAAGGTTCTTCATGGAATCTACGAGTTTACTGGAATTTGTAATGTGTGTTGTAAAGATGTATGAGATTAAAATATATACTGTGAAAACGATGGGAACTAACAGAGTGTAAAGGACCGCTCCGTAAATG
>ERZ1669247.138-NODE-138-length-32850-cov-8.331361_pt1 | contig 32850 bp, 28 predicted proteins | sample MGYA00579297_ERZ1669247 | MGnify/ENA primary metagenome ERZ1669247 (study PRJEB41166, sample SAMN08046056) | hot springs metagenome | biome: hot spring; feature: acid hot spring; material: thermophilic sediment; isolation source: thermophilic sediment from acid...
AACGATTCCTCTCTTTTTAAATGAGCCTTACGAGGAGGAAATCATATGTTATCTTTAAACGGTACATGGAAATTCTTCACATCAGAAAATGAAATAAAGGATTTTAAAGGTATCTTTGAGGATCAGATCGAGATCCCATCATGTGTTGAAGAATTTTTTGATCATAAGAAATATATGCTTTTCAAAAAAGACTTTGCTATCGATTTTGATCCTCAAAAAAGATATTTCCTCAACTTCAATGCCGTTGATTATCATGCAGATATTTTTATTAACGGTAATTTTCTTGGGTCTCACGATGGAGGCTATACTCCTTTTTCTTTTGAAATAACAAAGTTTCTGAAGAAAGAAAATGAAATTATCGTTCAGGTTCATGATTTGGAAGAAGAGATGGCGACCGAGATTTTACACGGAAAGCAGAACGGAATTCCGAACTGGTACGGAAATATAAGCGGGATATGGAGAGATGTTTATATAACGGAAAAAGGAAGAAACTTTTTTGATGAACTCTATGTAGACGCATCTTATCTTAAACGTTCACTGAAAATCCATGGAAGTTTAGAAGATAAAGCAAATTCAAAGATAAGAGTTATCCTGAAAGATGAAGAAAAGGTCTTAATCGATAAATCGCATCTTCTCGATTCCAAGGATTTTATTTTTGAATTTTCTGTTGATAAGATTATTCCATGGTCATTGGACAATCCAAAACTGTACTCGCTCCAACTTGAATTGATTGAAGACAAGGTTATAGATCTTTGGGAATCTAAGATCGGATTTCGAGATATTGAATCGGTGAATGGCAAGATACTCTTAAACGGGAAGGAAATTTTTATACGTGGCGCTCTTGATCAGGATTTTTATCCCGTTACTTTATACACAACGCTTTCGATAGGTTATCTAAAAGATGAATTTTTGAAAGCAAAACAGATGGGATTAAATCTTTTGAGATGCCATATCAAAGTGCCTGATAAAAGATATTTAGATCTTGCAGATGAAGTTGGCCTTTTGATATGGGAAGAAATTCCAAATTTCGATAAATTCAGTGAAAAATCCACTCAAGAATATGAAAAAACCTTATTCGAGATAATAAAAAGGGATTATAATCACCCGTCTTTTGTCATATTCACGATAATAAACGAAAGTTGGGGAGTAGATCTTTCAAAGGCAGAGCAAAGAGAATGGATGAACGAAATGTACAACAAAGCAAAAGGAATAATTGGAAACAGACTTATCGTTGATAATTCCGCGTGTTGCAATAATTTTCACATCGAAAGTGATCTCAACGATTTTCATTTTTACAAATCTCTGGATCATTTCGAGGATTGGAATTCAGATCTTTCAAGATTTGTATCCGGTACCTTCAAAACGTTTTCAACATATGGAGATTCAAAAGAGAGCGGGCAGGAACCCAAAATGATCTCGGAATTTGGAGTTTGGGGCCTTCCAGCATTCATACGGGATGTCAAAAGAATGGATAGATCATTCAGAGATATAAAAGAAACGATTCCAAACGGAGTCGAGGATCGCTTTTTAAATTCATCCCTTTCGAGGCATTTTAAAAATTACGAAGAATTTGCCATTTTAGCGCAAAAGGAACAATTCAACGCTTTGAAGTACCAGATCGAAGAAATTCGCCTTCACAATGAAATAAAAGGATACGTTATAACTGAATTTACAGACATCTTTTGGGAGGCAAATGGTTTACTCGATATGCACAGAAGACCAAAATGGGGATTTGAACTGCTTAAATTAATAAATTCCGATATTTTGATAATACCGCGATTGAAAAGATACAACTTTTACAAAGGCGAGAAAATAGATGTTGATATAGCAATTTCAAATTATTCAGATGTATCCGGGAAATTTGATCTTGTAATCAACTTTGATGGTGATGAAATGACTAAGGAGGTTAATTTATCAAAAGGTAAAATTGTGCATATCGAGGAAACTCTTACCGCTAAAGAAGCAAAATTGACAAAGATCTGGTTTAAGATTAAAAATAAGCGAGAAGTTTTATCTCAAAACTATGTCGAGATTGGCATTTTTGAAAATGGAAAGAGAATTTTAGATAAGTCTAAATTTGTATGTATTGAAAATCCAGGAGAATATCTTTTTGGAGAGACAAAAGTAGAAGTCTTGAAAAAGGAAGGTTTTCTTGATGGAAACTGGATATCTAATTTTAATTGGATGGATCCGAAAACATTTAGCGATCTTTCAGAAAATGGCGTGGTAGATATGCGTCATTTACATCTTTTGAAAAACGATCTGTTAATGCTTATCGATGGTCCCGTCGAAATACTTTTCGGCACAACTTATGGATGGATTTACGGTGATTTTGCTTATTTAGCCAAAATTCGTAAGAAGAACGAGGAAATAATCCTTACAACACTCGTACTTCAAGATAACGATCCTCCTTCTTCAAAAATTATTGAGAATCTTTCTTAAATCAAATCCCCCTTAAGGGGGATTTGATTTACTTAAGGTGAATTATTAGAGACATTGGCAATCCGTCAGGGCCATCGAAGTTGCCTCCTGAGGCGTATGGATTCGATTCAGAAGGCCATCCAACAAAATGCGCAGTCGAGTAATCGAAGAAGTTAGTTCTATTTGTTAAAACAACAAATGGAACATCCTGAAGAACTATTCTTTCGATTGTATAAATGGCTTGTTTTTGAATATTTAGATCGCTCGATGAGGCAAACACTTCAAGGGCGGCTGTTATTAAAGGATTGGTGTAACGTGAGTAATCACTTACAGCAGTTTCACCTATCTTTGATGCTGAAAAGGCTGGATTGAATTCCTGGTAATACAGATAATACGGAGAAGGTCCTGTTCCTGTTCCCCAGCATATGACCATATCGTATGTTCCTGTCATAACAGAGGATATGTAAGTGTTCCACGGTTCTTGGTCTATAGTAGTACTTATTCCAATCTCTTGCAATTCTTGAGAAATTACCTGGGCCATAGAGATAAAATCTGTCCATCCAGCACCAACAAGGATTTTAAAGGTCGGCAATGGCTTTCCATCCGGACCACAAAGTTGTCCCGCCGAATTTTTTACAAATCCAATTGATGCCAGCAATTGCTGAGCTGCTTTTGGATTATATGTAACGAGTGAAGCCGCAAGGCTTGTGAGAGTTGGATCAAGCCATTCTTTTTGTTGAGATGGGATTATGCCTGTAGGACTTACATCATATCCACCTGTACCAAAGTATGCCGTTTTCTCCAAAAGATTTCTGTCTATAGCCATAGAGATAGCCTTTCTGAATGATGGATTATTAAATGGGAACTTTAGAGTGTTAAGATACAGTATATTTACGTTATTGGTTGGCCACCATATATGGTTTAACTCAGGATCTTTTTCTACCCATGCTTTCTGAGGATCTGGAATGAAAAGGTAACTAACATCATAATCGTGCTTTATCATGTACAAAAGCGCCGTTGTATTTGAATTAACCGATTGCATGACTATTTGATCTATATATGGTCTGCCTTTCATCCAGTAGTTTGGATTTTTGACTGCTACAACTTGATCTGGAGATGTAAAGGATTTAAACAAGAAAGGTCCTGTTACAACTGGATTTGGATTTGTATAGGTCGCAGGATTGGTTATATTCGACCATATGTGTTCTGGCGTTATTAAAATACCTGCAATGTAGTAAAACAAGGGTGTGTTTGGCTTTGAGAATGTGAAAACAACTGTATCTCCAGACGCTACAACGCTTTGCAAATTATTAACAGATGACCATATTCCAGAATTGTCAAGAGCGGGATATTTCTTCAGGTAATTAAAGGTAAATGCTACGTCCTGTGCTGTAAAAGGTTGTCCGTCTGACCACTTTACACCTTGACGTACACTAACGACAAGTTTTAAATTGTTATCTTCCCATTTATAATTGGTTCCAAGTATTGGGGTTGTATTTCCGTTAAGGCTGTTTATGTAGAATAGAGGCTCGTACAATTCCGGTATTATTCCAAGATGAACGCCTTGCGGCAAAAAAGGATTAAGATTAAAAGTTAAAGGTCCCCATGGCATGACTAATTTAAGGGTACCGCCATATTTAACGTTTGCCTCCGGTTTAAAGATATCAACGAATTGTTGTCCAAACGAAAAAACCACCATCAAAGAGATTAAAAGCACGGTAAAAACAAAGGTTTTTTTCACAAAATCACCTCCCTACTTGAAATGATATCATGATATCTGCCTTTGTGACAAAAAAGATTATCTGCGAAAAAATAAGATATTCAGATCAATTTTTATATATTTATTGAAATACAGAGTAAACAGACGATAATCGTATAAAATCACGATTAAATATTTAAAACTAATATTTTGTGAAGTTTGTATTAAGTATATAAATTCTGTATCTATAAATTCAATTAATTGTGCAGAAGTTAGAAAAATTGAACTATAATTAGTCTTTTAAACGAAAGGCGAGCTATTTTGTTTTAATCATTGATAAACTGGTAAAATGATCAAATATGCTCAAAAATTGTTTAAATTCAAGAATGGTCATTTTTGTAAAATAGTGTAAAATGATTATTGAAACCGGTTCCGGAATCGATTGCGGAACTATAAAGGAGGGAGAAAAAAGCATGAAGAAAGTCCTGATTTTTGTACTTGTAGGTGCAATGCTAATAGTCGGCATTTCGGCATTTGCTCAGGAATTCGCGAACATCTTTCCACCCCTACCGAATGTTAAACATGGCGGAACTTTGAGAGTCGTCACAACATGGGGACCAGTTGCGTTCAATTTGAACCCATTCCAGCCATCCGGGCAATCACTTGGTGTTGGCCCAATAATGTATGGGACACTATTCCTTGTACAGCCCTACACTGGAGCGATGACTCCATTTTTTGGCACCAGTTACAAATGGTCAGACAACAATTTGAAACTGACGATCACAATTAGAAAGGGTATTACATGGTCAGACGGTAAACCCTTCACACCAGAGGATGTCGCTTTTACCTTTAATTATCTGAAGAAATACCCGGCACTTGATACAAACGGTATATGGTCAAGCATTTCCAATCTTCAAAGTGTTGTTGCCTCTGGAGATACAGTTGTTTTCACATTCTCAAAGCCAAACACACCGCTGTTGACTCAAATAGCGCAGATTCCAATAGTTCCAGAGCATATCTGGTCATCAATAACCGATCCTACGAAATTCCTCAATCAGGATCCAGTTGTCGCAGGTCCATTCCTCTACGTCAAGGGAAGTTACAATTCTGCAAATTACACGTTTGAACTTGTCAAAAATCCAAATTTCTTCATGAACACGCCAGAATTTGGGAATAGGCCATTCATAGATAAAATCGAAGTCAGATCCTTGATAGGAGGCCAGCCTTTGCAGTACCTGCTAAGAGGAGATGCTGACTGGTCATATTACGGCAGCGGAATAGATCCTTACACGCTTTGGTACAACAAAAATCCAGCCACAAATAAATTCTGGTGGCCAACTTCTAACGCTAACATTCTCTATCTGAATACTCAAAAATATCCTTTTAACAACGTTGCTTTCAGGAAAGCAATTTCTATGGCTATAGACAGGAAAGCACTCGAAGATAAAGCATATTTTGGAACCGGTGGATACGATCAGAGTCCGACGGGAATAATCCCCGCCCAACAAAAAGAATGGCTTGACCCGACTTTGACAGAGCTGGCATCTCAACTTAACTCTTTCAACATCTCCGAGGCTCAAAAGATCCTTGCCGCCGCTGGATTTACAAAGAATGCTCAAGGACAACTTTGCGGTCCTGATGGCAAACCTTTGCCTACCTTTAAGATTTTAGTTGGAGCAGGATGGGGCGATTTCATAACTATGGCTCAGATAATATCCAGCGATCTTGCCCAACTTGGCATATCGACGGTTACAGATCAGGAACCATGGGATACGTACATCTCCAGCGTTATGACAGGTACATACGAAATGGTAATCTCATGGGGAACTGGATCGGGACCGACTCCTTATTACCTCTATTACTACGAGTTTAACCCTGCTTTCTCGGCGACAACGATAGGCCAGAATGCGAGTTCTGGATGGTCAAGGTATACCAATCCTCTTATAACCGATGCATTGCAGACCTATGCTCAAACGAGCGATCTCTCACTTCAAAAGCAGGCAATTGCAACGATAGAAAGAATAGTTTTACAAGATGTTCCTTTTGTCGTATTGACAAACAGAACTGATTTCATGGAATACAGCGAGAGAACATTCGTCGGATGGCCTTCGGCTGAAAATCCATACGCCGGCGCTGGCAATATTGACTGGCCAGATGCACTTGCGATCGTTCTAAATGTACATCTAAAGTGAGATAATATGAGGGAGAGGAGATCCCTCTCCCTTTTTTAGATTAAATTCATAGGAGTTGGGACTTATGAAAAATCATAACGAATGGAAAGACGATCCTGAAATATTTCGTATCAACAGAGAAGATGCTCATGTAACTCTGGTGCCCTATCCGGACCTTAACAGTGCCTTTGAAGACTTACAAAATCCACCTGAAAAAAGAGGGATTCGTGTTGATTCTGAATACCTGAAATTATTGAATGGAAAATGGAAATTTCATCTTTCCAAAAATCCTTCGGAAAGGCCAGTTGATTTTTACAAAAAATCTTATGATGTAAGTGGGTGGAATGAAATAAATGTACCGGGAGAATGGCAAATTCAAGGATACGATTATCCTATTTACACGAATATAATATATCCATGGACAGGATACGAAAATCCAGAGCCACCGCATGCCCCAACCGTTTACAATCCCGTCGGATCTTACAGAACAACTTTTACTATCCCAAAAGAATGGCGAAATCGGGAGATCTTCATCTCCTTTCAGGGAGTTGAATCGGCTTTTTATTTGTGGGTCAATGGAAGATTTGTAGGATACAGCGAAGACAGTTTTACGCCCGCCGAATTTGACATAACAAAGTATGTAAAGGCCGGAGAAAACGATCTCGCCGTTGAGGTTTATAGATGGTGCACGGGCAGTTGGCTTGAAGATCAGGATATGATAAGGCTAAGTGGGATTGTCAGAGATGTCTTTATTTATTCAACTCCAAAAATTCACATGCGTGATTTCGAAGTAATAACGGATCTTGACGATCGATATGAAAATGCAAGGTTAAGGATAAAAGTGAATGTGAAGAGATATTCCGCGGATGTAAAGAAGACTTTTTCGTTAGAAGCATATTTTTACGATAAGGATGGAAAAATAATTTTTTCAAATGCGGTAAAGAAGAGATTTCTATCAGAAGATGAGGTTGTTGTACCAATAGAAGGAGATATCGAGAATCCTCAAAAATGGTCTGCTGAATATCCATATCTTTATACTCTTATTCTAACCTTAAAAGATTCTCAGGGAAAAGTGCTCGAGGCCGAGGGATGTAAAGTCGGATTTAGAAAGTTCGAAATGAAAAATGATCTTATGACCATAAACGGAAAGGTAATAAAATTCAAGGGTGTGGACAGACATGAGTTTGATCCACGAAATGGTAAACATGTGCCGGCCGAAACAATGATAAAGGACATAAAACTAATGAAGCAACTTAATGTGAATTCGGTTAGAACCTCTCACTATCCAAACGATCCTTTATGGCTCGATCTATGTGATGAATATGGACTTTACGTTATAGACGAGGCAAATCTTGAGACTCACGGAGTAAGAGACAGGGTGCCTGCAAGCGATCCGCAATGGACAAATGCCTGTCTCGACAGGGTTCAAAGTATGGTCGAAAGGGATAAAAATCATCCTTCTATTTTAATATGGTCTTTGGGAAATGAAGCGGGTCATGGAACTAATTTCAGGCTTATGTCTGATTGGGTTCACATGAGAGATTCCACAAGACTTGTCCATTACGAAGGAGACAGTTCCGTTGCCGATATGACAAGCGAGATGTATTCTCCCGTCGAAAGAGTTGAGGAATACGCAAAATCTGGAAACAGGAAGCCTTATATTCTTTGCGAGTATGCTCACGCCATGGGAAACAGCAATGGAAATCTTTACAAGTACTGGGATTTATTTAGAAAATATCCAAAGTTGCAGGGAGGGTTCATCTGGGACTGGGTGGATCAGGCCCTATACGAAAAAAGACCGGACGGAAAGGGTGAATATCTCGCGTATGGCGGAGATTGGGGAGACAATCCCAATGACGGGAACTTTTGCGCGAATGGTATCATATTCGCAGACAGAACTTTAAAGCCACAGGCTTACGAGGTCAAGTATGTGTACAGAAATATCCTCGCAAAGCCTGTTGACATTCTAAACGGAGAATTCGAAATTTTCAACGAGTATCTCTTTACGAATCTAAATGTGTTCGATTTTCAATGGTTTTTGAAGGAAAATGATGAAATTATAAATTTCGGAAAGATTGAACTCGATATAAATCCATCTGAGAGCAAAATTATCAAAATACCAATAGGTCATGTTGTGCCACATCACGATTGCGAGTATTTCATGGAATTCTCATTCAGACTTAAAGAGGCTTACAAATGGGCAGAGACGGGTTACGAAATCTCTTACGAGCAGTTCAAAATACCTTTTGAATCCTGCAAATTGGATATTCAAAAGAGTGCTCCGAAGGAACTTAAAGTTGAAGATACCTCCAATTTGACAGTAACGGCCGATGATTTCCTTATCTCATTCGATAAATCTTCTGGATTCATAAGATCTCTAAAATCAAATGGAAAAGAAATCATTTCTGATGTCAGGCCAATTTTTTGGAGGGCACCGACAGACAATGATCGCGGAAATAAGATGGAAGAAAGGCTAAAAACGTGGAAAAATTCTCGAAATCTTAAACTCATCGATTTTAAGTGGAACAAGTCGGCAGAAGGCATCAAAATCATGACGATCTTCAAAGTTCCGACACTGGATCCTTCTACCTGCCTGATCTCTTACGATATCGATACATCCTGCTCTGTAAATCTTTCCTTCCAGTTAATACCCGGGGAGGATCTTCCCGAAATTCCGGTCATCGGCATGGAATTCATCTTGAATCCGGGATTCGAAAGGGTAATGTGGTTTGGCCGCGGGCCGCATGAGAATTACTGGGACAGAAAGAAATCTGCACGTGTAGGCCTTTACAAGATGGATGTTGACGAATTTTTTGTCAATTACATAAGGCCGTCGGAGATGGGTAACAGAACCGATGTAAGATGGGTTACATTGGCAAACGATAACGGCGATGGTCTCACATTAAGAGGAAATCCGTACTTTGAGTTTAGTGCCCTGCACCATTCAATCGATGATTTAGAAAATGCTAAACATCCATTTGAATTGCCGGAAAGAAAAGAGATCTTCTTGCATATAAATTACGCTCAGATGGGTGTTGGAGGAGACAACAGTTGGGGCGCCAAGACTCATCCAGATTTCACTCTTTATGCCAACAGAACCTATCTCTACACTTTCAAATTCAAACCAGTCAAATCTGTTCTGAAGAGGTGAATTTTTTTGAGAATAAATGGCCAGCCTTTGAAAACGGGAGTGAATAGGGAAGTCATAGGGAATTTTGAACTGAATTTCTCAATTTCGAAATTCCGTGGTTATTTGATAGAGATAGAGATGAGGAATCTCTTAGATACACCTAAGTTCGCTGGAGAGATAAAAATAGGTGAGATGGACTCAAATGGCGAAATCTTTATGAACAATTTTCAGTCATGGGGGCCTTGCACCTTTGTAAATCCTTATGAAGTTTCAAAACTGTTGAAATTTTCAACTTTTCAATTGAATTTTGGAATTTCTCCTGTTTTATGGGAATTCAGAGATGGCATAGTTTCTGATTATTTCGTTGCAACAGACCGTGAATTTGCTGGGTTCTTATCCTCGAATTTGTCCCATCCTTATTTTAAGTGGCACGATGGGAAAATAGATGTAAAGGTTTATATCGGAAAAATCTTGTTGCCACATGAAAGTGTGAAGATCGAAAAATTGTGGGTTTATGAATTCAATGCGATTGAGGACGCACTGCAAAATTATGCGTTAGAAGTTTTAAAGGAAAAAACATTGAGATCGCATGCTCCACTTTTTGGTTGGGAATCATGGTACAGTTACTACCTCGATATATCTCAAGAGACTTTTTTGAAAGAACTTGAAAATGCTAATTTGAAGTACGAAGTCTTCCAGTTAGACGATGGATATGAGGCTGACATAGGTGACTGGCTTAGGACGAATTCAAAATTTCCAGATGGCCTCGAATTTTTAGCGCGAAAAATAAAAGAAAAAAGTATGAAAGCCGGCATATGGACAGCCCCCTTTAGCGTGTCGGAAAGTTCCGAACTGTTCAGATCCCATCCAGATTATCTTGTAAAGGACGACAAAGGAAATCCTGTAGTTGCGTATGAGAACTGGAATAAAAAGATATACGCAATCGATCTTTCAAATGATGAAGCGATTGAATGGCTAAAGAATTTGTTTTCTACTCTAAAGGGTTATGGATATGAATTCTTCAAGATAGATTTTCTATTTGCCGGCATGGTACCGGGGAAGAGAAAGTCGAATTTAAGCCCTGTCGAATCGTATACAAGAGGAATGAAGGCAATTGCCGAGGCGGTCGGAGAAGGCCACATACTCGGTTGCGGAGCGCCTCTTCTTCCTTCAATAGGCTATGTCGATTCTATGCGCATAGGAGCAGACACTGCCCCTGAATGGGGTGAGATGGATATAGGAACTCCTTCGGCAAAATATTCGATAAGGAATGCGCTGACAAGAAATTTCATGAACAAATGGTGGGTAAATGATCCCGATTGCGTGATGGCGAGATCGCAAAGGACAAAACTTTCAAAAAACGAGCGTATGATAAATCTTTTTGTGCCCGCTCTTTTGAATGGACACTTCCTTGAAAGCGATTTTCTTGGCGAATTGACAGACGAAGATATCCATCTTTTGATCGACGCCCTCAATTTCAGAAATGGACATGCCACCGTTAGATTTATCGATGGCCAAAGGTATGTTATTACAACAAAGAATTCAAGAAACGGCGATGTTGTATCATTTGTTAATCTATCAGATTCTGTATGGGAAGACAATCTTTCGAATTACATAAATGAAAAAAAGGAAGATGAATTTTTCATTTCCTACCCTTTGATGAAAAGCGCAGGCGGAGATCTTAAAATAGATCCAAGATCCGTCGAAATCGTACTTCACAGGGGAAAAAGATATCTAAAACGTGATGACGAAAAAGAGGATGATGGAAGAGATATTCACTACTACTGGGGTGATGACTATGATGGAGTTAAGATATAATCCGATAACAGACGAATGGATAATAATATCTTCCGAAACACAAAAAAGGCCTGTTCTGCCAAAAAAGGAAGCGTGCCCTCTTTGTCCGGGCGTGCTTGAAATGAAGCACGATTATGATCTTACCGCCTTCGATAACAGATACCCTTCTTTAAAACTCGATCCGCCGGAGGTACAAAGAGACGATTTTTACGAAAACGCCCCGTCTTACGGAAAATGCGAGGTTATAATGTTCACGTCGGATCACAATTCTTCTCTTTCGAGAATGCCTTTCGGCCAGATAGAAAAACTCATCTACGTCTGGGAAGATAGAACTCGGGATCTTATGAAACACGAAAAGATAAAGTACATCTTTCCATTTGAAAATCGAGGTAAGGAGGTCGGAGCTTCACAGATCCATCCTCACGGCCAACTGTATGCTTTTCCATTTATTCCTAAAAGGATTCAGGCAAAGATAGACGCCATTTCGAAATACAGATCTAAGGGCCGGTGCGCGATATGTGACATAATAAACCATGAAAAGGGCGAAAGTATAGTTTACGATGGAGAAAATTTCATAGCGCTTGTGCCTTACTTTGCAAGATTCCCTTACGAGGTTCACATTTATCCACGTAGACACATTTCCTTTTTCACCGAGATGACCTCGAGAGAAAAATTCGATCTTGCAATTGCCCTAAAAATTGTAACTTCAAAATACGATTCGCTCTTCGATCAGGAATTTCCTTACATGATGGAGATCTTTCAGGGACCCGTTAATCCGCAAATGAGTGATTTTCATTTCCATATAGAATTCAATCCGCCAAAGAGAGACAAAGTCAATATTAAATGGATGGCAAGTGTCGAGACAGGCACATGGGCCTTCATAAATCCGCTTACGCCTTCTGAGGCGGCCAAATCTTTGAGAAATGCATCTTATTCAATATAGGAGATGATACCTTGAAACACAGATTTAGATCACCCGGACGAATAAATTTGATAGGAGAACATACCGATTACAATGGCGGACTTGTTCTTCCAGCGGCGATAGACAAATATACTTATATAACTCTTGAAGAATCTCGGCATTTCATGGCATATACCGTTAATCTCAAAGAGAGAGTTGAATTTTCCTTGAATGAAAAAAAAGAGAAGGAGGATTGGGCAAATTACGTAAAAGGAGCGATTTTTCACCTTGCAAAAAACATCAAAAAGCAGATAAGACCTTTTAACATAGAGATTTCGAGTACGCTACCGATAGGTGCGGGACTTTCAAGTTCGGCATCTTTGATGGTCGGGATAATATACGCTATTTCAAAGATAGAAAATATCAACCTTGACAGGGAAAGGATAGCCCAGATAGCGCACGAAGCGGAAAATGAATTCGTCGGGGTGAATTGTGGCATAATGGATCAATACGCGGTTGCTCTCGCGAAAAAAGATTCCTTTATTTTGATAGACGCATCGAGCGGAAGATATGAATACATTTACGCGAAGGGATTTCCAAAGATCATGATAATCGATTCTGGGATAAAGCACAAACTTTCAAGCGGAAATTACAATACAAGAAGGAATGAATGCGAGGAAGCAACGAAGATACTCGGACTCCAATTCAAAGATTTAAATAAAGCATTTCTCGAATCAAAGAAAAACTTGCTTGGCGAGAATCTGTACAAGAGAGCAAAGCATGTTGTTGAAGAAAATGAAAGAGTTTTAAAGACAATAGAGGCAATATCGCGTCAGAACTGGGAAGAAGTTGGGCGGCTCGTGAAGGCCTCTCACGCGAGTTTGAGAGATCTTTTCGAGGTTTCGACTGTAGAGATGGATTTCCTTGTCGATAACATAAACAAAATCGACGGTGTTTACGGCTCGCGCATGATCGGTGGAGGCTTTGGAGGAAGTGTAATAGCACTGTCTAAAAGGGACATAAGGAATGATTTAAAAGGGATATCAAAAATCTACCAAAATGAGTTTGGTGTTGAGATAAAGTACTATCCCGTAAAACTCTCGAGTGGAGTAAGGAAGATGTAAATGGAGATTCCGTTTTTGAAAATAGGCGTTTTGACCGTAAGCGATAGATGCTATAAAGGACAGATGGAAGATAAAAACTTTCCGGCAATAAAAGAAATGGTCTCGAAGATAGGAGAGGTAGTTGTACATGAAATCGTGCCGGATGAAAAATCCCTTATATCCCAGAAGATCGTGGAGTTTTGCGATCGTGTCAGTGTCGATCTCGTTCTTACGGCAGGTGGAACGGGCTTTTCTCCAAGAGATGTAACGCCGGAGGCAACTCGCGCCGTCATAGAAAAAGAGGTTCCTGGAATTCCTGAGATAATGAGGGTTTCAACCTTCTTTTCAAAAACTAAAAAATCCATTCTTTCGAGAGGGGTGGCTGGAATCAGGGGAAAAAGTCTTATAATAAATTTGCCGGGAAATCCAAATGGGGTTAGAGAAGATCTTGAAGTTGTCCTTGAGGTTCTTCCGCTTGGAATTTCTCTGTTGAAGGATTGAAAGGGAGAAATGAAATGAAAACGCTCGATGATCTTTTGAATTTATTGAAAGGCGTAAGTGAAATAGAGGAAGATGAAGATGTAAAGATAGAAAATTCGGTAGGTAGGATATTATCTACCGATATTTTTTCAGAGTATGACTTTCCACCCTACAATAGGGCGGCAATGGATGGTTTTGCGTTTCGTTACGCCGATCTCGATGAATCGCAAACATTAACTGTAAGAGAGGAAATTTTGGCTGGCCATCCGCTTAAGGTAGAACTTAAGAAGGGAGAATGTGTAAGAATAATGACAGGCGGCGCGGTTCCAGAGCCTTGTGATACCGTCATCGAGATCGAATCGTGCGAAATTGACGGGGAAAGGGTTAAAATCAAAAAGCCCGTTTCACAATTTGCAAATATAGCGGTAAAAGGAGAGGATTTAAAAAAAGGAGAACTCGCCCTCAAAAAAGGATGTGTCCTAACATCTAATAAGATCAATTTAATCGCTTCTTTAGGCATGAGATATATAAAGGTAAAAAGAAAATTGAGAATTGGCATTTTATCTACCGGAGACGAACTTGTTGACGTTGATGAGGAGATAGACTACGGCCAGATAAGGAATTCGTCTAAATACTCTCTTATGGCCCAGATATTGGGTATTAACCAGGATTTTTTTGATCTTGGAATTTCAAAGGATGATGAGGAAGAAATAAAATCAAAGGTTAAAGCGGGCATGGCCGAATGTGATATATTACTTATAACCGGCGGATCCTCAGTCGGCGACAAGGATTTGACTTTGAAGGTGCTTAAGGATTTAAATGCGCAAATTCTCGTAAGCAAATTGGCGATAAAGCCAGGCGCTCCTACTATTATTGCAAAATTTGAAAATAAATGGATCTTCGGACTTCCCGGAAATCCGGTCTCGACCTATCTTTCATTTCTTGTCTCTGTCACTCCGCTCGTTGAAAAGCTTACGGGATCGGATGAGATAGGAAAGCCCGTTTTGAAGGGAAAATTTGGCGGCACATTCAAAAAACGTGGAAACAGGACGGATTTTGTTCCATGTTATGTCAAAGATGGTATCATAAAAGAAATAAAATACAATGGATCCGGAGATTTTACATCGCTTGCCAATGCGAATGCATTTTTTATAATTTATCCCGGAACCGAGATTTTGCAAGAAGGAGACACTGTAGATTATTTTTTAATTGATTGATGGAGGTCTAAATTGAAAGCGATAAGAGGAGCCATATTTGTAAATGAAGATTCTCCCCACGAAATAGAAAAGAGCACTATTCAGTTAATGGACAAAATCTACGAGGTAAATGGGATAACTGACAAAGATGTCATTTCCGTGATTTTCAGCGTAACAGATGGAATTAACACGCTAAATCCGGCAACGGTCTTTAGAAAATCCGGTCATGATCTTCCACTGATGTGCCTTCAGGAAGCGGAGATAGATGGTGCCTACGACATGGTAATAAGAGTCATGCTCTTCGTTGAAAAGGAAGATGTAAAGCATGTTTATGAAAATGGCGCGGAAATTTTGAGGGATGACAGTAAATGAAAATACACGTTATAAACGGGCCAAATTTGAACATGGTCGGAAAGAGAGATCCATCCATTTACGGCTCTCTTTCCTATGCTGAGATAATCGAAAAGATAAAGAAATGGTCAAATTCTCAAAATCTTGAGGTCGAATTCTTTCAGTCAAATCACGAGGGAGAGATCATCGACTATATTCAGAGCCTGCCAGACGAGGATGGAATTGTGATAAATCCGGGTGCGTACGCGCACTACAGTTACTCTATTCACGACGCACTCGAGACCTTTAAAGGGCCAAAAGTTGAGGTCCATCTTTCGAATATCTTCAAAAGAGAAGAATTCAGAGCGAGAAGTGTTATCTCTCGCGTTTGCGATGGCGTTATTTCCGGCCTTGGATGGTACGGGTATATTCTCGGCATAGAATACATAATGGAGACAAAAAAATGAAGATCGCGATAGTCGGCCTTGGACAGATAGGCGGTTCTATGACCTTAAGGCTCAGGAGGCGCGGGTACAATCCCGATCTTTTCGATATAAATTGTGAACTCGCGAGATCACTTGGAGGAAATTGCGAGACTTTTTCAGGCCATGGATACGATATCGTGGTCCTTGCACTTTATCCTGACGTTATATTGAACATGATAGAGAAACTGCCAAAAGACAACCTTTACCTTGACACGGCCTCGGTTAAAGTTTCAATCGTTAAAAGGGCCGCCGAACTCGGTCTGAACTTTGTGGGCGGCCATCCAATAGCGGGCAATGAAAAGACCGGTAAAGATTCATGGGATCCCGATCTTTTTGATGGAAGGCCCTTTGCACTCGTTGAAACACCGAACTCCAAAATAGACGTTGCCATAAAATTCGTCGAAATTTTAGGATCAAATCCTGTTATCGTGGATGCCGAATACCATGACAGAGCCCTTGCCTATACAAGTCAAGGCCTTTATTTCATCTCAAAGGTTATCAAATCTCTCGGAACTCCTTACGAGGCATTATCAGGCCCTGGTTACGCTTCTATGACAAGGTTATCAAAACAGAGTCCTTTGCTTGGAGAAAGTTTTAAAAGGTACAATTCAAAGAATATTTCGGAGTTTTTGGACGAGATCATCGAAGAGTTGAAAAAGATTTCGGAGGAGTTGAAATGATCAGATACGGGATAATTGGCGAGCACCTTGGCCATACGCTCTCGCCATTTATATACAATTCGCTTTTTAAGAAGTTTGGAATAGACGCGGTGTACGAAAAGATAGAGATACCAAAGGATGAATTCGTGAATGTAGAGAATGTAATCAGAGATCTTCAAGGATTTAACGTGACAGTTCCATATAAAGAGATGATTATCCCATATCTTAAATCCCTTTCAGAAGATGCAAAAGAAATGGGGGCTGTCAATACCGTTTCGAATTTAGCCGGGTTCAACACCGACTGGCAGGGTTTCAAAGAAAGCCTTAACGGTATCGACTTAAAGGGGAATACCGCGCTTGTGATAGGTTCTGGAGGAGCATCGAGGGCCGTATGTTTTGCATTCAAAAAGATGCGGATAAAGATATATCTAAAAAGCAGGAATTTACAAAAATCAATGGAATTCAAAAATCTCTTTGGTGCCGATCTGGAAGAGCCCGATCCCGGCTCTGTTTCAATAATCGTGAACGCGACGCCACTTGGAATGTACCCTGACATAGACGGAATGCCGGAGATAGATCTTTCAAAATTTTCAAAGGACTGTGTTGTGTACGATCTTGTTTATAATCCTCCACTGACGCGATTCTTAAGGGTTGCCAAGGAATTGGGACTCAGAACTATCAACGGATATGCAATGCTAATAAATCAGGCTACTTTGAACTTAAGAATCTGGTCAATGGAGGATCTTGGAGATTATCTTTTAAGAAACGGAATTCATCCCCTGCCTGACGGCTTCTAAATTTAGATCTATTAACTTTTTATTTTTTCCGGCAAATGTTTCTTCGAGCGCTTTGCCAATCATTTCAAGTTTAACAAGGCCTGTAACCTTTGCGAATGCACCAAGCGTTACCATGTTTAAAACCCTCGGATTGCCTATCGTATCTGCTATTTTGTTTGCATCTATTTTGTAAACTTTTATATCCTTCCTTGAAGGTTCCCTGTCTATAACTGAAGAATTGAGTATCATTATTCCATCTTTTTTGATCATCTCCTCGAATTTGATCATCGATGGTATGTTCATCGCTATAACCACGTCCGGCACATCTACGACTGGAGAGCCGATAGGCTCATCGCCGACGATCACGGTACAGTTGGCCGTACCTCCGCGCATCTCAGGGCCATAGGAAGGAAGCCACGTTACATTTAAACCATCCAACATAGCCGATTCTGCGATTATTTTTCCCATCAGCATTACACCCTGACCGCCAAAGCCTGCTATTATGATTGATTTGATCATTATATCATTCCCTTCGTTCTATCCACAAAAACCCCGAGAGGGAAGGTCTTAGTCATATTCTCTTCGAGCCACTTCATGGCCTCAATGGGAGTCATTCCCCAGTTCGTTGGACATGTTGACAAAACTTCTATCATTGAAAAGCCTAAACCCTTTATTTGTGCCTGAAAGGCCTTTTTTATCGCCGCCTTCGTCTTTATGACATTCTGAGGCGTTGTCACCATCGTTCTTTCTATGTAAGCCGCGCCATCAAGAGTCGAAAGCATTTCGCTCATTCTTATGGGATATCCATTCGCCTTTGGCTCTCTTCCGTAGGGAGAGGTTGTGGTTTTCTGGCCAAGAAGGGTTGTGGGGGCCATCTGGCCACCTGTCATTCCATAGACTGCGTTGTTTATGAAGATAGTCGTTATATTCTCTCCTCTATTGGCAGCGTGAACTATCTCGGCCGTTCCTATCGATGCAAGATCACCATCTCCCTGGTAGGTAAAGACGATTCTATCTGGAAGTGCCCTTTTCATCCCAGTCGCAACGGCCGGGGCCCTTCCATGGGCTGCGACGGTACCATCCAGGTCGAAAAAGTTGTACGCAAAGACAGAACACCCAACTGGCGCAACCATCAAGGTCCTTCCCGCTATTCCAAGTTCATCTATAACCTCGGCAATAAGCCTGTGAACTATTCCGTGGTGACATCCAGGACAATAACTGAACTCGATCTTACTTAAAGATTTCGGCATCTGGGCCACTATCTTATCTACTGTCGCCATTTTTTCACCTCGCGATCTTTTTTATGGCCTCGAGCACTTCCATGGGTGTTGGCACAACACCAGCGCTCCTGCCATAAAATTCAACATCGGTCTTTCCATTCACGCCAAGTTTTACGTCTTCGAGCATCTGGCCATAACTCATCTCTACCGTTAGAATATGTTTTACATTCCCAACAATCTCAGATAATCTTTCATAAGGAAATGGCCATAGAGTAATAGGCCTGAAAAGACCGACCTTTATCCCCTCTTTGCGGGCCGAATCAACAACGGTTTTAACTATCCTTGCCATTGTTCCGTATGCAACGACGATTATATCTGCATCTGCGATTTTGAATTCTTCATACCTTACTTCATTCTCGGCAACTTTTTTGTACGTTGCCTGATATCTTAAATTCATCTTTTCAAGTTCGTAAGGATCGAGATCGAAGGAGGTTACCTTTCTTGGCTTTCTATCCTTTGCTCCCGTAAGGGCCCAGTCAGGTTCTTTAAATTCTTCTATATTTTTCCATTCAGGAAGTTCGACAGGCTCCATCATCTGACCTATCATACCGTCTACAAGAATCGTCACAAGCATTCTGTACTTGAATGCAAGATCGAAGGCTTCTCCCATTATGTTGGCCGCTTCCTGCAAAGTATGGGGAGCAAGTACTATCATCCTGTAATCTCCATGTCCTCCACCTTTAGTTGCCTGAAAATAATCGCTCTGGGATGGCTGAATGTCTCCGAGACCTGGCCCTCCGCGCATAACGTTTATGAAGACGGCTGGCAATTCTGCTCCGGCCATGTAAGAAATTCCTTCCTGCATCAGGCTAAATCCGGGCGAAGAAGTTGAGGTCATAACACGTTTTCCTGTGCATGCGGCGCCGTAGAGCATGTTAACCGTTGCAACCTCGCTTTCGGACTGCAAAAAGACGCCATTAACCTCTGGCATCCTTTTTGCCATATATTCGGTCAACTCGCTCTGGGGAGTTATAGGATATCCAAAATAAAGCCTGCATCCAGCCCTTATGGCCGCCTCAGCAATCGCTTCAGTTCCTTTCATAAGCATCTTCATTTCAAACACGCTCCTCGGTAACTCTGTGAACCGTTATGCAGACATCTGGGCACATGTAATAGCAAAAAGCGCATCCCGGGCATTTATCGTCCGGATCGTAAAGTTCTGCGTAATGGTATCCCTTGTCGTTGAATTTATCCGAAAATCTTAGAACATGCTGGGGACATGCATTTATGCATAGTCCACATCCCTTGCATCTATCTGAATCGATCTCTACATAGCCTTTTTTTGCCAAAGTTATCACTCCTCACCATGAATTTTTCATGAATCTTTTCATTCTGAAGATGGGCAACTTACCCTTATAATCTATATTTTCATCTATAGAAGTAAAAGCTGCGGGAATTCCTGTCATCTTCGAAACTTTTAGCACGATTTCCTCTCCGGTCTTTATATCATCGGTGGTGGTTTCTAGACCTATATTCGAATTGTTCACGAGATAATCTATCTTAGATCTGGCCGCGCGGGAGATTTTGTCTATATTTCTTACGATCTCTTCCTCCGTTGAACTGAAAGGCCTAAAGACATTTATCACGAATAAGATTTTTTTGTCCACATTTTCAAGAAAATGATTCAAAGATCCCAAAACAATCGCTCCATCCTCATTTCCGCCGGCATCTATAACCGTGAAAAATTCCTTGTTTGAGATGTATCCACCAACCTCCGGAGGTATTATAGGCAAATCTGCATGCATATATCTTTCTGGGGCAGTTATGACCTTTATGTTCATATTCTCGAGAAATAACTTTTCATCTCTGCTTCTGAAATAAGGACTTATTATGTCTATATCTATAAGTGCAACCTTGCTGGAAGATTTTCTAAGAGTTATCGCAGTATTTATGGAAAGTTCTGTTTTACCGCTTCCAAACATTCCAACGTATATAAAAACCCGGGAATCCATGTAAGGATCAAATGTAATTTTTAGCCTTCTCCTCTCCTCTTAAAATTCTCAGCGCGCCCATCGCGAGAGCCTCTTCTTCGCGTCCGCCGGGAAAGACCATGATTGGCGCTATGTAAGAAACTTTTTCTTTTATCCATCTAACCATGTACCTCGTATCGTAAGCCATGCCTCCGGTAAGAATAATCGCGTCGATATTTCCTTCGAGCGGGACGACCATCCTTCCTATCCATTTTGATATCTGGTATGCCAAGGCATGATAAATAAGTTCGGCATGTTTATCACCGTTATCTATCATCTTTTGCACTTCGATCGCGTTATTTGTTCCAAGGTGGGCAACAAGACCGCCTTCTCCTTTTATCTTTTTCTTCATTTCCTCAAAGGAGTACTTGCCACTGTAACATAAATCTATAAGTTCTGTCAGTGGCAAGGTTCCGCTCCTTTCAGGACTAAAAGGTCCATCACCGTCTAAGGCGTTGTTGACATCGACAACACGCCCTTTTTTATGTGCTCCTACCGATACTCCACCGCCCATATGTGCAACTATGAAGTTGCACTCTTCGTATCTTTTTTCAAGGATTGAGGCGGCCTTTCTTGCCACAGCCTTCTGGTTTAAAGCATGAAAAATAGATCTCCGCTGAAAATCTGGATGACCAGATATTCTCGCGATATCATCCATCTCATCGACAACAACTGGATCCACTATAAAAGCCGGCTTACCAGTTAACTTTGAAAATTCATTAACAATAAGTGCACCGAGATTCGAGGCATGTTCTCCGTACTTTGCCATTCTTAACTCTTGAACCATCGTTTCATTTACAAAATAAGTTCCTCCTTGCACTGGCTTAATCAGCCCACCTCTGCCAACGAAAGCCGCAAAATCTGAAAGAGAATGGTTAGATTCCTCGAGAAAATCCATTATTTTTTCAAGTCTAAAAGCGTATTGGTCCGCGATGTTTTTGAAGTTTTTTAACTCTTCGGCAGAATGGTAAAGAGTCTGGGATTTTATCTCTTCTTCGTTGTTAAAGATGGCGATCTTTGTAGAGGTAGAACCCGGATTAACGGCAAGGATTTTTAACATCTTATCCCACCTTTGCAAGAAGTGCGCTAAGCGCTATGGAATAAAGCCTTGTTTCGGCATCATCTGCGCGGGACGTTAGAACGATAGGAACCCTTGCACCCACTATAGTTCCGGCAAGTTTTCCCTTTGCGATGAAAATAAGTCCTTTGTAGAGTATATTTCCAGCTTCTATGTCAGGGACAAGCAAAATATCTGCATGTCCGGCAACAGGACCTCCGATTCCCTTATGTCTTGCGGCCTCCTCACTTACAGCGTTGTCAAGGGCAAAAGGACCATCGACAATGGCACCGGTGATCTGTTTTCTGTCGTACATCTTTGCAATAAGAGCCGCGTCTAAAGTTGCAGGCATCGCAGGACTCACAGTCTCAACGGCTCCGAGTATTGCGACTTTCGGAAGATCGATATCTATCACATGGGCGACCTTTATCGCATTGTATATCGAATCGACTTTTTGTTCAAGGGTTGGCGCTATAACCATTGCCGCATCGGTGATTATAAGAAGTCTATCGTAAGAAGGCACTTCGAAGACACCCACATGATTCATCGTTTTTCCAGTTCTGAGATTGAAATTTTTATCGAGTACGGCGTGGAGCAAATCTGCCGTGTGAACCTTTCCTTTCATAAGAAGATCACAATGATAGGTATGGACAAGTTCTACAGCCTTTTTTGTCGCTTCTAACTCTTCAGTCTCGTTGATGACTTCGTAATTTGAAAGATCGATGTTCAATTTCTTTGCGATCTTTTCGATTTCTTTTTGATCGCCAACGAAGGTTGCATCGATTATGCCGTTTTTCCTTGCGTCTTCAACGGCTTCGAGAACAACCTCATCCTGGGCCACCGCAACGGAGATTCTCATCTTTTTTTCGAGATTTTTTGCTTTTTCAACGAGTTCAGACAGCTTTTTCATTCACCTTCACACTCCTTTGATTGTAAAATTTCGCTTTTTCTTTTCCTTCTAAAACTCTAAGCGTCCCCATCGCAAGTGCTTCCATTTCATGCCCGCCTGGTATAACAAGAACAAGAGAAATCTTTGATACATACATCTTTATCATATCAACAAATTCATTACTGTAAGACATACCTCCGGTCAAGACTATCGCATCGACATTACCATCAAGAACCGTTGCCATTTCTGAAATACTTTTTGATATCTGGTATGCCATGGCCTTAACTATGAGATCGACTCGAGAATCTCCTTTTGCCATCTTCAGAGCGGTTCTTAAGTCATTTGTAGAAATATATGATACAAGACCGCCATGACCGACATATCTTTTTTTCAGTTCATTTTTCGTATACTTTCCAGAATAGGCCATCTTCACAACATCGCCAACCGGCAATTCGCCAGTTCTTTCGGGGCTGAATGGGCCTTCATCATTTGCGTTGTTTACATCTATCATTCTTCCATGTTTGTGGGCAGCAACTGAAATGCCGCCTCCAAGGTGTGCTATGACAAAATTACATTCTTCATAATTTTTTCCAAGTTCTTTTGCGGCCATACGGCCTACCATCTTCATGTTAAGTGCATGGGAATAACTTTTTCTTTCCAAATCTGGGATTCCAGAAATTCTTGAAATATCTTCGAATTCGTCTACCGAGACCGGGTCGGTGGTATAGACTGGAATCTTTCCTTCGGAAATTTCATACCCTATAAGTCCGGAAAGATTTGATGCGTGATCTACCTTTGAATTTTTAAGGGCTTCAACCATACTTTCATCCACCAAATAAGTGCCACTTTCCACAGGACCTATAAGACCACCTCTGCAAGAAATTGCACTTATGTCTTTCATATCAAAACCTGATTCTTTGACAAATGAGATCACGCTTTCTTTTCTATAGCCCAACTGATCCCTAACACTTTTGAAATTGGAAAGTATTTCTATATCGTGTGATAATTCCTTTTCGAATACAGATTTTTCATTCTCGAAAATGGCAACTTTTGTCGATGTCGATCCGCAATTTATGACCAAAATTCTGTACACTTTTATCACCTATAAGTGTCAAGTAAATGGCCGATCCTCTTTATGCCTTCTTCTATTTCATCTTCTGATGGCAGACAGAAAGACAATCTCATCTCGGAACTTTTTCTATCGTCAACGTAGAATGCGGCGCCAGGAATATATGCAACGCCGGCTTTTTTGGCTTCTTCGAACATCTCCATTGTGTCGAATTTTTTGGGTAACTCGAGCCAAATAAACAGGCCTCCATCTGGTTTTGTCCATTTTGCGCCATTTATTTTCACGTATTTATCAAGTGCATTGAGCATTTTATTCTTTTTACTTCTGTAGATCTTGACCGTTTCATTTATTCTTTCGAAGATCGTACCTTTTTGCAAATATCTGGCTGCTATTCTTTGGGTAAGGCCCGGTGTACAAAGATCGACTCCCTGCTTTGCGAGCGCTGTCTTTGAGACCAATTTCGGCTCGCCCACTATAAGGCCTATTCTAAGTCCGGGGCTCATGACCTTGCTTAAGGTGTTCAAAAGCACAACATTATGTCCTTCTGCTATTTTGTAAATACTTGAAATTCTCTCTCCTTCGTATCTTAATTCTCCATATGGATCGTCTTCGACAATTAAAGTGTTGTATTTGATTGCAAGATCGGCAAGGGCCTTTCTCTTTTCCAAACTTAGAGTAACGCCTGAGGGATTGTCGAAATTTGAAACTGCGTAAATAAATTTTAATTTTTTCAATTCTCCCTTTTGATCGAGCCTTTTTATCTCTTCTTCAATTTGATTTACGTTAAAACCATCTTCTTCTATCTCTACAGGTATGAATTTAGGACCATATGCCCTAAAGGCGCTAATTGCTCCCAGATAAACGGGATGTCCTACGATAACGTACGAATCTGTATCAAGAAAAATTCTTCCCATCAAATCGAGAGCCTGCTGTGAACCTGTGGTTATGAGTATATTTTCATGTTTGAGATTATCGATTCCATTTCTTTCTTTCAAAACCTTTATATACTCATCTTTTAAAATAGGATCTCCCTCTGTGGGACCATATTGAAGGGCGAATATGTATTCTTTTAGAATCACTTCCTTTGAAATTTCTGCAAGCGCTTCCCTGTCAAATGTTTCCGGATCGGGCGCACCGCCACCAAACGAGATCAGAGAGACTACACCTGTATCTCTTAGAAGTTCCCTTATTATCGAAGATTTTAGGCGTTGCGACATTACAGAAAACGAATTTTCCATCATTGTGATCCTCCCTTCTGACTTATTTTAGCATTATTCGTGCCAAAATCTCAAAGTTCAAAAAATTCATATATCATCGCCTAAATTAAGATGATGCAAGATGCAAAAAAATGCATTGTGCAATTTATTGCACTTAAAAAGCATAAGAGAATTGAATAACGGGGTAATTTTTTAAGTTTTTAGAGATGGTAAAGGCTGTGAGATATCCTATAATTCCTCCGATTATCACATCTGACGGATAATGCACGCCGTAATATACCCTCGAGATGGCGACATATGTTGCGATAGAAAAAAATAAAGGAGAAAATTGCGGAAAATACTCACTCCAGATATAGGCTGATTCGAAAGCCATTGCCGAGTGACCTGAAGGCATCGAGTATCCTGAAGCATTTGCACGTTTTATAACCCAGTCGTAAGTTTGAAACGGACGGGGTCTTTGAAAAAGATCTTTGAAGAATTCAACCTCACCAAGTGTAACTCCAAAAGTGATAAGCGTCTGGCTGGGATTTATTAATATGGAAGAAAAACCTAAAAGGCCCGCAAAATAGTCAGAGGATATAACAATCTTTGGAATATCAAAGATGGGTTGTGGAGTTCCATTGACGATCTTCAAAATTGAAAGATCTAAATTCTGTGCCTCAAGAATAGATACAAAAAAGATAAGAGTAAAGACAAAGATCAAAAAAATTTTAACAGAACCATTGACTTGGGACATAATTTTCAATCTCCTTCTTTTCAAATCGGAGCGATCTCTTCCCAGGAAAACTCTTCAGGAGATATCAAAGCCTTGAAACGAAATATTCTCTCCATAATTTTATTCTTTCAAACTTCTTTTTGATAGCACCTCACATGATCTTTGAGGATCATCTGGAAGATCTGAAATTTTAAGGCCAGCGATCTCGATAAAAGTTTCTTCTTTTTCTAAAAGTTGAAGGATTTCTTCGATTAAAGATTTTAACATTTCTTTATTCGTCGAATAAAAGATCCATTGCTTTTCTCTTCTTTCATTTAACAGACCGGCATCCTTGAGAATTCTTATATTTTGGGATATAGCAGGTTGAGTTACCTCGAAAAGGTTCTCGAGTTCACAGACGCAAAAAGGCCTTTTGGCCATAAGCAATATCATCTGAAGCCTCAGCGGACTTGAAAGAGCGCTGAACAATTTTTCAAATTTTCTAAAGTCCATTCAACCTTCTCCCCGCTTTAAAATGTGTGTTGTTAATTTATTCTATCATAACTGATAATCTGACATTAACGAATAATTATGGAAAACACTTTCGATCTATGATTTTGAATTTGTCTTGCCTGTCATATTCTTTATTCTTTCTATTGCCATCGCTCCAATGTGGCTTATGGTCTCAAGCACAACTTTGTTTTCCATAGATAGGATTTGTTTATTTCCCATGAAATCAAGTTCCATAACTCCTATCACTTCGTCCTTGGAGGTCATTATGGGAAGGCAAAATACCTTTGCGTTTGATATCATTTCAGTTCCAAAGCCTGCAGGCTTTTTGTTCACCAATACCCAAGAGGCTATGCCAGAAGATTCGGCATTTACTTCGAATGATTCGGTCTTTGCCATCAGTGAAAGTTCATCTCTTTCAAGAAGGAATATGGCCATTTCACAGTTGAAAAGTTTTTTTATGTGATTTACCATAAGAGAAAGCACATTATCTATGTTTTCAACTGCCGCGAGATCCCTGCTGAATTCATAAAGGGCATTACTTTTTGCCTCGCTTTCTTTTAGCAAAAAGACCCTTCTTCTCAATTGTGAGGCAAGAACGCTTATTACAACGACTATGCTCGTATAAACAACAAATGAGATTATATGATCGAAATCTGTGATTTCAAAACTGAAATACGGATACGTGAAAAGGTAATCGTAAGTTAAAATGCTTAAGATTATGGCTGTTATAGAAGCACCTATACCAAGGTAAAGAGCCGTAAGCATCAAAGGAATTAAGAATATGAACATCATATCAAATCCTGTCAGATAATTTCTCAGAAGCAAAGATATTCCGGTGGCAAGCATAACGCCTCCGATCCCGAGAAGATAATTCAGGAATCCGTGAATCCTGAAGGGACGTTTTGGCCTTTCGAATGAATTTTTATCGATCTGGGTTTCTATCATGTATATATCTATTCCTTTTGCTTCAAATATGAATTTATCAGATATCGCATGGAAAAGACCGGTTTTTCTTGGTTTTCCTATAATTATTTTATTAACGTTGTGGTTTTTGGCATAATTTATTATTTCATTCGTAACATCGTCACCTTTTACCCATGCGACCCATCCACCGAGATTTCTTGCGAGTTCAAGGGCATCATTCAACCATTTGTTTTCTTGAGGAGAAAAATCTTTATTTTTTTCTGTTTCAACATGAAGCGCGATCCATTCGGCGCCGAGTTCAGTTGCGAGTCTGTAGGTTGCCCTTATGAGTCTCTCGGCGTAAGGGCTTGCGAATATTCCGACAAGTACTCTTTCTTTTGTAACCCATGGACCCGCTATGGCGTGGGCTTTCATGTAATCGCGCATTTTTTCATCGACATTGTCTGCGACTATCCTGAGAGCAAGTTGACGGAGCGCGAGTAAATTACCGGGCCTGAAGAATTTATGCACAGCCTGTTCCGCCATATCTTTGACATAAACCTTTCCATCGCGAAGCCTTTTTAAAAGTTCTTCGGGAGGCAGATCAACCAGTTTTATTTCATTTGCTTCCATGACAAATTTGTCCGGTACTGTCTCATGAACCCTTACATTCGTTATTTGATAGACTATGTCTTTCAAACTTTCAAGATGCTGCACATTCATTGCGGTGTAGACGTCTATTCCGGCATTGAGAATTTCTTCGACGTCCTGATATCTTTTCATATTTTTAGATCCGGGAGCGTTTGAATGGGCAAGTTCATCTATAATGACGATTTGTGGCTTTCTTTCTTTTATTTTTTCTACATCAACTTCCTGGAGCTTTATCCCCTTGTAATCTATAATCAGAGGAGGTATTATCTCCATACCTTCAAGCAAAGCCTCTGTTTCAGGCCTCTTATGGGTTTCAACATAACCTATAACGATATCTATACCCTCATTTTTTCGGGCGTGGGCATCGCTAAGCATGGCGTAAGTCTTTCCAACGCCAGGAGCGGCTCCAAAATAAATTGTCAATTTTCCGCGCTTAGATGGTTCTTCTTTATTCGCTATTTCAAGTAATTCTTCAGGAGATGGCCTGTTCTCTTCATCTGTCATACGTTTTCTCCAGATTCATTAATGCCAAGTTTAATTCTAAAACATTTACAACCCTTGCACCCATGAATCCAAATGTTCTATTACTTAAATGTTCAAGAACGAGGTTTCTAAGTATATTTTCGGGTATGCCGGTAACTTTAGATATTCTTGGGATCTGCACGATAGCAGATTCAAAATTTATATCTGGATCAAGACCACTTCCGGAGCCGAGTACAAGTTCAGACGGAATCTCACCAGTTATACCCGAATTTCTGAGCATCTTTATTCTATCTTCAACACGATTTATAAGCACTTTGTTTGTAGGGCCAAGGTTAGATCCACCGGAATTGAGCGCATTATATGGGAAATCCGCGGTAGAAGAGGGCCTTGACCAGAAAAGGCCAGGATTAGAAAATGGCTGTCCTATCAGTTCAGATCCTATTGCCTCATTTCCCTTGTGAATTATACTTCCGTTTGATTGCCAAGGAAAAAAGGCATTTCCAATTACCGTTATCAGCAAGGGATACAAAAAACCAACTATAACAAAGAAAGCCAAAAAGATGAGAATTGATATTTTTAACTGTTTTAGCATGCCATCACCTCATATCAAACTTATAAGCATGTAGATGATCTTTATACCGATAAATGGTACTATCAGACCACCAACGCCGTAAATCAGTAAATTATAGGTAAGTAACTTGTCTGCTGGCATAGGCTTATACCATGTGCCTTTCAATGCGAGCGGAATGAGGATCGGGATTATTATCGCGTTGAATATAACGGCTGATAAAATCGCGAGGTATGGATTCGTAAGATGCATTATATTCAAAATCTGCAATTGAGGATATATTGATGCCACTGCGGCAGGAATGATGACGAAATATTTTGCTATGTCATTTGCGATGCTAAAGGTTGTCAATGCGCCTCTTGTCATTAATATGTGTTTACCTATTTCGACTATATCAAGCAATTTTGTCGGATTGCTGTCGAGATCTATTACGTTCGCGGCCTCACGCGCGGGCTGGGTTCCCGTGTTCATTGCCACGGCCACATCGGCCTGGGCAAGCGCTGGAGCATCATTTGTACCATCGCCGGTCATGGCTACCATGTATCCCTGTTCCTGATATTGCTTGATGAGTTTCAACTTGTCTTCGGGTTTTGCCTCTGCAACAAAATCATCAACCTGTGCCTCTGCAGCGATTGTTGCGGCAGTTAATGGGTTATCTCCGGTTATCATGACAGTCTTTATTCCCATACGTCTTAACTGCTGGAAACGTTCTTGAATGCCCTTTTTCAAGATGTCCTTAAGATTTATGACGCCTATTATTTCAGCATCTTTGCTTATGACAAGCGGTGTTCCTCCTGCTTTCGCAACTTTTTCAACAGTTTTTTGAAGATCTTCAGGAATCTTTCCACCTATGCTTTTTATGTACTCTATCATCGAATCAGCGGCCCCTTTGCGGTAACTATGGTTTTCAACATCTATACCGCTCATTCTTGTTTTTGCGCTGAAACTTATGACTTTTGCATTTTTCGGGATCTCCGTTACCCGCAATTTATACTTTGTTTTGGCAAAAACCACGATACTTCTTCCTTCCGGGGTTTCATCTGTCAGTGAAGACATCAGTGCGACCTCAGCGCATTCCTGTTCGGTATGATTCCCAACGGGTATAAATTCTGCCGCTTCTCTGTTTCCGAGCGTTATAGTGCCGGTCTTATCTAAAAGCAACACATTCACATCTCCGGCTGCCTCTATCGCCTTCCCAGAAAGAGCAATTACGTTTTTTCTGAACAGTCTGTCCATTCCGGCAATTCCAATAGCCGGTAACAGCGCTGCTATCGTTGTCGGAGCAAGACAAACGAAAAGGGCAACGAGTATTGTCAACGACACCGTCGTTCCCCTTCCGACTGACTGAACACTGTAGATTGAAAGTGCACTTAAATTTATCACAACGAGTATGAATATAACGGTTAAAGATATGAGCAATACCTCAAGAGCCACTTCATTCGGAGTCTTTCTTCTTTTTGCTCCTTCTACCATCGAGATCATTTTATCAAGAAACGTTTCACCAGGATCGACAGTCACCTTTACTATGATCTTGTTTGATATAACCTTTGTTCCGCCTGTAACGGCGCTTCTGTCTCCTCCCGCTTCTCTGATAACAGGGGCAGATTCTCCTGTAACGGCCGCCTCATTAACAAGAGCCGCTCCTTCTACTACTTCTCCATCACTCGCTATAAGATCATTTGCTTCAACGAGTATATAGTCGCCCTTTTTTAAACTCGTAGATGAAACCATTTCGTATTCACTATCAAATGAGGGTTTTTTCAGTTTTTTTGCCATTACTTCCGTTCTCGTTTTTCTCAACGATTCTGCTCTCGCTTTGCCCCTGCTTTCGGCTATGGATTCGGCGAAGTTTGAAAAGAACACTGTTAACCACAACCACAAAGAGATCATGCCCGAAAACCATGATGGGCCTCCATGATGTGTAAAAATAGCAAGTATGAATTCAATAGTTGTTATTATACTGCCTATCTCAACTGCTAACATGACGGGATTTGAATACAAAGCAAAAGGATTCAATTTTTTGAAAGATCCTTTTATAGCGCTTTTAATCAAACTTGAATTAAAAATGGAACCATTGCTTTCTTGCACTCTAAATTCCTCCCCACATGATGATATTTTCAACAACGGGACCCATCGAAAGAGCGGCAAAGAATGTCAGAGCACCTACTATTATGATGACGGCAAAAAGCCATATTACAAAGGCGGGCTTATGAGTCGGCAATGTTCCGACATTAGGCGGCGTATATTTCTTTGTCGCCAAAGACCCTGCCATAACGAGCACCGCTATGGCGGGAATATATCTGCCTATAAGCATTGCAAAGCCCGTTGTTAGGTTATAAAAGAGTGTATTAGCATTCAGACCCGCGAATGCGCTTCCGTTATTGTTTGCCGTTGAGGCAAAAGCATAAAGAATCTCGCTTAATCCATGTGCCCCGGGGTTTAAAATCGCGGATGTCCCGCTTTTTGTCACCAACGCTATCGATGTAAGTATTAAGATGACAATTCCGGAAGTTAGAGCCGTTATAATGGCCATCCACATTTCTTTTACCTCTATCTTTTTGCCGAGATATTCCGGAGTCCTACCTATCATGAGTCCCGCTATGAATACTGCTATCACTACAAATGCAAGCATTGTGTACAGACCCGATCCGACGCCTCCAAATGCGACCTCGCTTAAAAGCATCAGTAGCATTGAACTCATGCCACCTATAGGCGTCAAAGAATCCATAGCCGTATTAACAGCCCCACAGGCTACACCTGTTGTAACTGTGGAAAAGAGAACACTTCCACCGACTCCAAATCTCGATTCCATTCCCTCCATGTAAGGTCCCGAAACCCCCATATTAGTTATTAAAGGGTCGCCCCTTATTTGAGAATAGTACTGCACACCTAAAAAGATAATCAATATGACAAGCATAACGATGTATATGGCCCATCCCTGTCTTGTATCACCGACCATTTTGCCAAATGTGTATGTCAACGCAGCAGGTATCAAAATTATCAAGAACGCTTCGACAAAATTCGTAAGAGGATTTGGGTTCTCATAAGGATGTGCCGAATTCGCGCCGAAAAATCCACCTCCATTTGTACCGAGTAATTTTATTGCCTCTTGAGAAGCCACCGGTCCCATCGGAAGTATCTGATGCGTTATAGTGCCGCTTTGTGTGACAACGGGTTGCAGAAGATCGATCGTTTTGTAAGAATCGAAATTTTGTATAACGCCCTGAGAAACAAAAAAAACGGCTGCGACTATGGACAGTGGGAGTAATATGTAAAGTGTACTTTTTGTCATATCGGACCAAAAATTTCCAATTGTCTTTGCATTCTTACGGCTAAGACCCCGTATCAAAGCCACAAGAATCGCCATACCGGTAGCCGCGGATAAAAAATTCTGTACCGCCAATCCTGCCATCTGAGTAAAGTAACTTGCCGCAGATTCTCCCGAATAAGCCTGCCAGTTCGTGTTTGTTACAAAGCTCACCGCCGTGTTAAAGGCAAGAGGTAAAGAAAATCCCTTAAAATGTTCGGGATTTAAGGGTAGAAAATTTTGAAATATGAGTATAAGAAACAAGACGAGAAATCCTATAAAATTAAACAATAACATGGAAAGAGCGTACTCTTTCCAGTTCATTTCACGATCGGCATCAACACCTGTTAGACGATAAATCCATTTTTCAACTGGAGAAATTAAAGGGCTTAAAAAAGTCCTTTCTCCCATGTAAACTTTTGACATGTATTTGCCGACGGGCTTAACAAGTAATGTCAGAATGGCAAAGAAAATTCCGAATTCAAGCAAATCAAGCGCGATTTCCAAATTACTCAAACCATTCATCAATCTTAGCCTCCCTGAAATTTAGTGTTATCATTATACATATTTCTTTTTATCTTATTTTAGTATCTATTATGTTTGTATCTATTATACTATTATGTTTGTATCTATTATACGTGAATCCTTTTATTTGAAAGTAAAGTGTATAATGTCGTAGTTGAAATTAATCTTAAGCGGAAGTGAGATATCTTATGCAATTTCAACTGGTAACTGCCAATTCTACCTTTTTAATTTTGTTTTTTGCTCTGCAAAGGTTTATCGTGTAAAATTCTCTAAAGAATGAAACAGCATTGGTAAAAGGAAGAAGGATACACTCATGCGATCGCAATTACCATCTCAAGTACCTTTAGCGGGATGTATTTGTTAAGATCAAATTGATCCACTATCATAAACCTTTCCGGAAACTGAGATAATATTTTTCGGAAAAGAGAAGATGGAGGAGAAAAACGTGTACGATGACGAACTATTTCTATTAAAGATTGAATCTTATCTTTTGTCATTTTTACTTGCTTGAATTTGGTTGAGAAATCAGAATATCCAACGTTTTAGCGATATATTATTAGCCCATATTTCGCGCAT
>ERZ1669247.139-NODE-139-length-32804-cov-14.996855_pt1 | contig 32804 bp, 39 predicted proteins | sample MGYA00579297_ERZ1669247 | MGnify/ENA primary metagenome ERZ1669247 (study PRJEB41166, sample SAMN08046056) | hot springs metagenome | biome: hot spring; feature: acid hot spring; material: thermophilic sediment; isolation source: thermophilic sediment from acid...
GAGAAATATTCTGTAGAGAAGCTCCTGCTTGAATTATGCAAGATAAGGAAAATAGCATTAGCAAACGGAAAAGAAGTAACTTCAGAAATAACGAAAAGGCAAAGAAAGATCTTAGAATCTTTAAACATTTCAGCCGATTATGTGCCTAAAAATTCGAGAGTTTAGGTTAGTCATATATTCTTTTCATTATCTACATTAAAAAAATTCGTTTTACAAAAAAAAAGGCAAAATTTATGGAGAGTTTGAGAATCTGTACGAAGAAAAATCAAAAGAATGAATAAGAACGCATCACAAGCAGAATTTACATCGGATTATTTAACAGAGAAAATTTAATAAATGATATTTATTTTAATAATCTGTCAAGAGAACTTTTTTCATAGGACCCTTAGTTATCAATCTTTAAAATTTTAAAAAAAATAAAAAATTATAGTTTTAACAATTTTTCTAGATTTTTCTTGATTGCATCTATGAATTCTTCTGATGTTACAACTGCCTTAATTGGTGGTTCTGCTAAATTGGCTACATCCTGTGTCATTATCCTGTCATCCTCAATTGTCTTTATTACTGCCTCTTCTAATTTCAGAGAAAAGTTAACTAGATCTTTATTTCCATCTATTTCTCCCCTTCTCTTCAGACCCCTCGTCCAAGCGTATATGAGAGCAGTTGGATTTGTAGATACTTTTTCACCCTTCAGGTACCTATAATAATGTCTCTGAACAGTACCGTGTGCTGCCTCGGAGAGGTAATATCCTTCAGGAGAGAATAGTTCAGAAGTCATCAATGCCAATGTGCCAACATATGCTGTTGATACAAAATCTGAGAACACATCACCATCATAGTTCTTGCACGCCCACACGAAGCCACCCTCAGATCTCACCACTCTTGCAACAGCATCGTCTATGAGGTAATAATTGTAATTAATATTCAGTTTCTTAAATTCTTCCTTGAACTCCTTTTCAAATATTGTATTGAAAATTTCCTTGAACCTTGCATCATAGACCTTTGATATTGTATCCTTAGTTGCAAACCATAAATCCATTTTGTTCATGATAGCATATTTGAAAGTCGCCCTTGCAAATCCTTCTATTGATTTATCAAGATTATAAACACCCTGAAGCACCCCTGGCCCAGAAAATTTCGGATAAGATACCTTTTTCTCATTTCCCTTTTCTGATTTGTATACAATTTCTGCACTACCAGGTTCTTCAAACCTTATTCCGATGCCATCATAAATGTCTCCAAAGGCATGCCTTGCAACTACAATAGGCTTTTTCCAAAATCTTACCGCTGGCTGAATACTTTTGACGGTGATTGGTGCCCTGAAAACCGTTCCATCAAGAATTTTCCTTATTGTTCCATTCGGGCTTGGCCACTCTTTCTTTAAATTGAATTCCTTTACCCTTTCTGCATTTGGAGTAATTGTTGCGCACTTAACACCTACGCCCCATTTCTTAACCGCTTCTGCTGCTTGAAAAGTTACCTGATCGTTTGTCTTATCCCTATTCAAAACATGCAGATCATAATATTCAGTTTTAAGGTCCACATAGGGCATTAATAATTTTTCTTTCACCCACGCCCAGAGAACACGGGTCATTTCATCTCCATCCATTTCAACTACTGGCTTATCCATAGAAATTTTACTTTTCATGAAATCACCTAAAAACCATAATGCAAAACATAGTTATAAATTTAACAATTTTCTCAAAAAAAATTAAAAAATTTAATCTGGTTGTACTACTATTTTTTCATTTGATGCCTCTTCCAAGGATTTATTTGCTGGTTCTTTAATTGCTAGGGATACTAAACCACCCACTATGGATATTCCACCAAGAATCAAGAGGACCTCTTTCAGACCTATAGAAACCAAAAGCACTGGCATTAACAATGTGCTTATGGCTGCTCCAACTTTTCCAGCTGCTGCGGAAATACCGTGGCCAGTGGTTCTGTACTTAACTGGAAATACTTCAGCAGGTATTATAAATGTAGTTTCGTTCGGTCCAAAGTCAATGAAGAAGAATGACAGAGCATAAAGTATGAAAGCAATATCAACAGGTATAGTAAAACCAACTACTTTTGATCCATGTACAATCATTACACTTGATACTACTATGTATAGAAGTGCCATCATTATAAAGCCCTGAACTTGAATGACCTTCCTGCCTAGCTTATCAAGCAGACCAACTGCTGTGAAATAGCCAAAGAATCCAACCATAAAGGGCAGACCAGCAATAAGGACTTTCATTGGGAGTGATGTTGCAGGTATAATGTTACTTACTATTGGGCTTGAGTATATTCCAGTACCATAATATGCAATATCAAGGAAGAACCATGTGCTAGCTGTTACAAGCAAAGTTTTCCAGTATGATTTTATAAATATTGAGAACTTAGATACCTGGGTAGTTGCCTTTGGCAAATCTTTATTATCCACTCCCAAAACTTTTTTTGCATTCTTTGCTGTTTCAACATCCTGAGAAACCAACAAAGAATACCTTGGTGTTTCTGGAAGCTTTCTTCTTAGATATATTACTGCTAATGCAGGAATTGCACCGAAAGCAAGCATAAATCTCCATGCAAAGTCTGGTGAGAATGCTACAACTGAAATCACACCAACAGCTACTGCTACAACAGATCCAATACCTTGATTTGCAAATACAAAGCCTATCAATTTTCCTCTATCATTCTTGTTAGAATATTCGCTCATTATTGTGGCACTTACTGGATAATCACCACCTATGCCTATACCGAGGAGAAATCTTGATATGAACAAGAACCAGAAATTCATTGAAAATGCGCTTAATAAAGCACCTATAGCCAGAATAGATGCCTCTATACCATAAACCCTTTTCCTACCATATATATCTGCAATTCTGCCGAACATTAATTGACCGACGATTGCTGCTGCAATTGCTGATGTACCTATTAAAGCAGATTGAACAGTGTTCAAATGGAATGCAGTGTTGTAATGACCAGTTAAAAGAATTAAAACAATGCCTATTATGAACAAATCGTATGCATCTGTAAAAAATCCCATCCCTGATGTGAACCATATCTTTATATGGCCGAAGTTAAGTTTCTGGGAATCTATATCCTCAAATGGATTACCTTTTTCCATCTTTTCACCAAATGTTAGAACATTTGAAATCATATATATCATGTGCATTTAGATTATATATTGATATATAGAATATATATTAATGTAAAATTTAAATATTAAATCTATATCCTATAAATATGGAATTCAGAAAGGTGCAAAAAACTGGTGGATCAACGTACATAATTTCACTCCCAAAGGAATGGGCATTGAAGAATAACATAAAGGATGGTGACATACTTACAATAAAGGAAAATGAGAATGGACATTTGATCATTGCGAAGGAAATATCTGAAAGGGAAATACAGAAGGAAATTGAATTGAATGTAAAAAAAGAGAGTGAGGATCTCATTCTTAGAAAATTAATTGCTCTTTACTTGAATGGATTTAATACAATTAGGGTATATACAGATTCTATTACAGATGAAATTAAAAATGCAATAATGAAATTCACCACTTTGAGCTTAGGTGTTGAAATTGTAGAAGAGACAAACAAGTACTTTCTTCTCCAAGATCTTTCAAAATTCTCAGATTTACCCATGGAAAAAATACTACAGAGATTGTACATAATGACTGAAAACATGCTTATAGATACAAAAAATCTTTTTAACAATTTTAATGAAAATCTGGCGAAGGATATCATGGACAGGGATACTCAAATAGATAGGTTATTCTGGTTAATTTCAAAACAATTTTACACTGCTTTAAAAAATAATAGCATTTTAAAGGATCAGGGACTAGATATCACAAGGGCATTCAACATAAGATCCATAGCCAAATTATTTGAAAGGATAGGTGACCATTCGGTTGGCATTTCTTCAACAATGGTGGAATATAAATTGCAAAATGGAAAAATTATCCTGCCTTATTTTGATAAAGTTTTGGACATTTTCAAAAATTCATACCTTTCTTATAAAACTCTGGACATAGATTTGGCAAACAATGTAGTTGAAAATTCACACAAATTTCATAATGATGTGAAAAATCTTCTCAATGAACTTGAAAAAAAGAAAATTAAGGACATTTCAAGCATTTCTTCCATTTTTGAAAGCCTGATTAGAATTGCAATGTATTCAGCGGATCTTTCGGAAATAACAATAGATGAAAAAATGAGCAATTTATGATTATAAATTTCTATTCATTTCCAATTCTATTTTTTTGTAAAATTCATTAATATCAAGAATTAAACCGCTCTCCACTTGGCAGCAAGCTAGATAATCATAATCATATTTATGCTTTTCATAAATCCATGCCATATTTGTTTTAATAAATTTTTCAATCTCCTCGTCACGTATTTTCTTTTCATTTGATATTAAAAAGCAATAATAAAAAGCGTCCTTTGATACCTTTTCAATTTCCTGGTTTACTTCAATCTGATATTCAATTTCATAATTAAAAAAAGCTCTTTCCTTAAAGAATCTGAATTCTTTAAAATTTATTTTATTAAATACCAATTTACCATACTTGAAATTCATAATTCTAGTATTTAATTCATTTTTATAATTTTTTTCTTTTTCCATTGAGAAATTTTTTTGCACCTTCAAATGGTACCTTGCTATCCAAGACCTCTTTCCCAAACTTTGCTTCTATTTCCATCCTTTTTTCAAATTCAAATGAAGAGTATAGAGCAAGCCTATCATTCCTTAGAGTTATTTGGGGATATTTCGTTATAATTTCAGCAATTTCAACAGCTCTAGAGAGTGACTCTCCTGTAGGTACTATTTCATTCACTATGCCCATTTTGAAAGCTTCATCCGCATTTATTAATTTACCTGTAAGTATCAAATACAATGCATTTCCTATACCGGCTATTAGGGGAAGTCTTTGTGTACCACCATCTATTAGAGGTACACCAAATCTTCTTTCAAGAAAACCGAACTGAGATCCCTGCTCTGCTATCCTGATATCAGCCCATAATGCGAGTTCAAAGCCACCGGCTACGCAATATCCAGATACTGCAGCAATCAAAGGCTTTGATAAAATTCTTCTTGTAAATCCTAAAGGGCCATTGGAATTCATTGACCTCTTTTCAAGATTATTTAAATCACTTAAATCCGCCCCGGATGAAAAATTTCCACCTTCTCCGTAAATGATTGAAATATAAAGATTTTCATCCTTTTCAAAATTTATGAATGTTTTCTCCAGTTCCTGTGCTGTTTTTAAATCTATTGCATTCCTTTTTTCTGGCCTGTTTATTGAAATTATTAGAATATGATCTACTATACTTGTTTTAATCATGTGAACACCCTTTTATTCCAACTTGAATAACAAGCCTTCTTCATCTCCCTTTTCAAATGTTACATCCCTGCCCAATAAATCCTTGTCCTTAATATTTTCAATCCTGGCTTGGATTCTTGAACCATCTTCAAGCTCTATGATAGCAATAGCGTAAGGAGCCTTATCCTTGAAATTTGTCGGAACAACATCTAGAATGGTATATGTAACAATCTTTCCTCTTTTCGATAAATACGTGTCTTTAATATCATGCGATCCACAGTTTGGGCAGAAATTTTGTATTGTCAACCATCTGTGCTTGCATGAATTGCATTCAAAACCTAATAAATTTCCTTCCTTTAATGAATTCAAATAATCCTTTACATAGTGCATCTATTTCAGCCTCCTGAAAATATTTATGGTAACAGATCCTCCAGTTGCACCCACATTATGGGTAAGGCCAATTTCAGGATTAGAAACCTGCCTGTTCTTGTCCACCCTGAAAAGCATTTGATCGTATATTTCAACTATCTGCGCGATACCTGTTGCAGATACTGGATGGCCCTTCGCCTTTAAACCACCAGAGGGATTCACTGGCTTTTTACCATCGAACTGTGTTATACCTTCAAGAGAAGCTTTACCACCATCACCCTTTTTGAAAAATCCAATGTCCTCCATGGCCATCACTTCAGCTATTGTAAAGCAATCATGAACTTCTGCAAATGAAATCATTTCTGGTGAAGTCTTGGAATATTTGTAAGCCTTCTCTGAAGCTATCTTTGCTCCTGGAATGCCTGTGTAATCATTCCTGTCTTGGAGAGCTGCCATGCTTCCTGATCTTACTGATGCAAGAACTTTCACCAGCTCAGATTTTTTAATTTTTGCATCCTCATTGATTAAAATTATTGCTGCAGCACCATCGCTGAATGGGCAAGAATCATAAAGTTTAAGAGGATATGCCACAACCGGACTTTTTAAGTAGGTATCCATGTCAATGATCTTTCTGAAATGCGCCTTAGGGTTGTAAAATCCATTCCTATGGTTCTTGATTGCTATCGATCCAAGCATTTCTTCACTAGTTCCATACTTGTTCATGTGTGCTGTGGCCATCAATGCATATAAGCCTGGAAAGGTCACGCCATTCAATCCTTCGTACCAGAAATCACTTGCCATGGCGAACAACCTTGTATTTTCTGGCGTTGAATTCATGGTCAATTTTTCATATCCAACTACCAAAGCTATATTATAAAATCCTGAAGAGAGAGCAACATATGCTTCATGGAATGCTGCACTTGACCCGGAACAGGCAGATTCTATAGTTAGGCTAGGCCTATCTGGTATGCCTAATGCACTATTTATTAAAGGACCAACGTGGACTTGGTTTTCTCCTATACCAAAAGCACTGCTCACGTAGGTTGCATCTATGTCTTTAGGCTCTATGCCTGCATCCTCTATGGCAGAGATTGCAGCCTCCAAAGCCAATTCCCTTCCCAACCTTTCAGATTTGCCAAAATTCGTCATCCCAACGCCTGCAACATAAACATTTTTCATAAAACCACCCTATAACGAATTTATTATGCCTGATGAATATAGAGCGAGCTTTTTACTTCCATCATAATTGTAGCTCCTTGACAATTCTATAATGCTCGCTTCAATCGATCCTTCGGCATGCAGCATTGCAGCCGTAAATAGAGATCCATAAGATGAAATAATTTCCCTTACAAGGGCAATTAGTCTTACTCTTTCTTCAGTGCTATTTATTTTTGCGCCAGATAGATATTTCATTATTAAATCCTTTTCATCAGGATTTTCAAGATCATCATTATGAGGCAATGTTGCAGCTAGACCTCCTGCAATGTCAACAAGATTTTTTATTGCATTTAGGTAATTATCATTTGCAAATAGCTTACCTATGTTTGTGTATATTCTATTTGGTACTGCAATTCCAGTATTTTTATCAATTTCATATTTTTCAGATGCACCCAATCCAGATAAAATTAAATTTTCCTTGTATGTCAAAAGATTTACTATATTTCTTCTTATGTTAGGCGCATTCTCTATTCCATTGTGCTCAGAAATTAGCTTTCCTAAACCTAAAAATAGGTCTGCCATTGCTGCCCTGTAAGCTATTGCTGTGAACCTATGAAATGTTGGAAACATGCTTGCCATAATGCCTGCGTATTTCCATTCACCAGCCATGAAAACTCTTTCCCAAGGTACAAATACATCATCAAATATTGTAAGTGTTTCATTTTCAGCATTGTTATTTCCCATCACAAAAGATGGGTCACTAATCGCTGCCTCTGTTGCCTTCATCGGCCTAGATATCATTTTTATACCCTTAGTGTTTGGAGGCACTGCAAATGCAACAGCATAGTCCTTATCATTCTCTAGCAAATTTCTGGTAGGAATTACTATTAGTTCATTACTGGCTATTGATTGCGTTGTATGGGCTTTAGCTCCTCTCACTATGATACCTTCCTTATTCTTTTCTATTATTCTTACATACAGGTCAGGATCATTCTGCTCACTTGGCCTTTTTGATCTATCACCCTTAACATCTGTTTGAGCTACAGCAAGTGCCAGATCATTCTCTATAACATATTCATAAAAGTTTTTTACATTTTTTGAATAATCTGTTCTGTATTCCTTATCAATTAATTGAGCAACGATCATTAGTGCAAATATTGCATCAGAACCTATAGCCTTAATTATGTTAAACATCCCTCTACCCTGTCTAGTTGTTTCATAAATGAGGTTGAACCTTTCCCATAGATCCTTTTCATTCCTTGGTATTTTGTAGAATGCACTGATTTCACCATATTTTTCATCTTTCGTTACTAGCAAATTTTTGAATTTTTCATCCTTTTGCATTTTGTATAAATTTGATGCATGCTTTATAGCAACGTTCAATATTTTATGGTTTGCCACATCAGAAACTTTTTTTCCTCTATAGAATACTGTTCTACCATCATTTAAACTATTAATATATTCTTCGTAGCTTTTAATCATTAAATTCACCTTTTTTCATTTTTTGTATTCGTAAAAACCTTTCCCTGATTTCATTCCCCACCATCCGGCAGAAATCATATATTTTAAAGATTCTGGCGCTATATAATTATCTCCAAAAGCTTCCCTGAAACTTCTTAAAACATGGTAAACAATGTCAACACCAACGTAATCGGCTAGTTCAAATGGACCCATGGGCATTCCTGCACCCTTTTTCATTGCTATGTCAACTGTTCTGTAATCTGCAATGCCCTCATCTGTTATTTTCAGAGCCTCATTTATCATGGGAATTAGTATTCTGTTTACCACAAAACCCGTTCTCTCCTTTACCTTAACCGGTACGATCCTCTCCCTGTGGTTTTTCAAATTATTAAAAAATTCATAGACTGTATTCACAGTATTTTCAGATGTCTGCAAAGCAGGAACGATTTCCACTAGAGGCAACGTATAAGGAGGATTGAAGAAATGGGTTATAATAACATTTTCAGGTATTCTGTAATGGGATGCCATCTCTGTAATGCTCAGCGAAGATGTATTAGAAGCAAGAATACTTTTCTCGGATAAAATTTTTGAAAGATCCTCAAATAATTTATTTTTTATTTCTTGATTTTCAAATATTGCCTCTATGATTAAATCGCAATCTTTTAATTCATCAAAATTTTCTGTAGGCTTGATCCTCGATAATATTGAATTTTTATCAATACTTTTTCCAAGATTTTTCTTTAACTGCTCTTTTTGGTCATCGCTCAATTTAATTCCTAATTTTTCTATCCTTTCTATTTCTTTTATTGGCCTTTCCCTGAGATATTTTTCAAAATCATCAAGAATTCTCTTTATGTTTTTTATTCCCTTTTCAGTTAGTTCCATATTCTGGTCTTTAAGAATTACTTCTAGACCATTGTAGGCCATTACTTCAGCTATAGCAGATCCCATGGATCCTGCTCCTATAATACCAACTTTTTTAATTTCCATAGATGTTTAAACAGAAATCTTCTTTAAATAATTTTCTTAATTTTTATCTCTTGATTAAAAAATTTTTAATAATACAGAATTATTTTAAACACTTTTTTAAAAAAATTTTAATTAAAAACTATTTTTCAAGATATTTTTTATTTTCTATTTCCTGCATTTTCCTCCAGTCAATTTTTCCAGAACCTGTTTTAAGTATTTCATCCACAAACTCTATTATTCTTGGATATTTATAATCTGCCAGTCTCTCCTTGCAATATTGAATTAATTCACCTTCAGATACTTTTCCCTTGTATTCATCTTTTAAAACAACCAATGCTTTTACTTCTTCACCTACTCTTTCATCTTTAGTAGAAATTACACAGCATTCCTTTATAGCCTTATGGCTGTAAAGAACATTCTCCACTTCCAGAGGCCAAACCTTGAAACCACCCCTATTAATCATTCTTTTTAACCTATCTACAACATAAAAATATCCCTCATCATCCATAAATCCAATATCTCCACTTCTCAAAAATTTTTCCCCTCCTATTTCTATAAAGGCCTCTTCCGTTTCTTCACTCTTGTTGTAATACCCTGAAAATTGTGATGGCCCTTTGAATACTATTTCACCTATTTCATTAAAACCTAATTCCTTTCCAGTTTGCCAGTCTATTATTTTTGCATCTACACCAAATTGAGGTATTCCTATACTACCTGATTTTCTTTTATGAGGTGGGTTTATATGAGTCTGGCCCATCATTTCTGTCATACCATACCCCTCTACAAATGGTAGTTTAGTTAAATTTTCAAATCTTTCTAAAAGTGGCTTGGGCATTGCAGCTCCACCTCCTCCAATGAATCTTAAAGAGCTTAAATCAATTTTATCCAAATCAGGGTAAGCAAGTAAATCTGCAATCATTGTTGGAACACTTACCCAGTGCGTTACCTTGTATTTTTCAATTGCTTTAATTGCAGCTATTCTGTTCCACCTTGCCAAAGTAACCATTGTAGCTCCCTCGTAAATTGGCCCTAGAACTGAAAATGAAAGACCTGTCACATGGAAAAATGGTGCCACTGAAAGCTCAACTGTGCCGGATGTTACACCCCTCCAATATGCTGAATCCATGGCGTTAGCTATAATGGATCTATTCTTATGCACGCATCCTTTTGGAATAGCAGTGGTACCAGATGTATATGCTATCATAGCAATGTCATCTGCACTATTTTCAACTTCAGAATAATTTTCTTTATTCTTTATCGCCTCAGCCCATGTATATGCATCAAATAATTCATAAATTTTATTTATTTCTGCTGGCACTGGAATATCTGTATTATCTGGAATGTATTCTTTAAGATTACCTGCTATTAACTTTATTTTATGTGTTTTCTGAAATTCCAATAAATTATTCAACAGTTCACCTGTCGTAATCACTGCGCTAATTTTACTATCATCTAAAATATATTTAATTTCTTCTCTTTTAAGCATTGGGTTCATTAATACCACAATGCCTCCTGCCTTAATGATGCCAAAATATGAAATGACAAAATTTGGTGAATTTTGCATGTAAATTCCGATTCTATCTCCCTTTTTTATACCCAATTTTTGCAGTGTTCCTGCTATCCCCATTATGGAATTCCAAGCTTCAGAATATGTAACAATTTTATCATAAAAGATCATAAATGCTTTATCAGGATAAAATTCTGCAGATTTTTCAAAAATTTTGTCGATACTTATGGAAGGGTAGACCAATTCATACGGCAAATTTTGAGGCCAATTTTTTAACCATGTTTTCATAAAAAAATTAATTGAATTGATATATTTAAACATTTTTTAAAAAATAAAAAATATGAGAAAATTTTTTAAAAAATTTCATTTATTATTTAATTATGTTTAAGAATCTTTAAGAATTTTATTAAATTATTAAATATTTATAAAATTTCAATTCCAAATGAAAATTTTTATAATTCAATCAAAAGAAATAAAATGAAAAATAATTTATTTTATCCTTTAATATTATTCATAATATCAATATATGTAAAAAGTCCTATTAAAAATCATAAAAAATTCAAAGAATAAAAAAATTTATTAAAAAGAATTTCAATAATCTATTATGAATCCTAAAGATTTTCAATTGAACATAAATAGTATTTTTCCATCATCGCTCTGGACATCCGGCAATCAGGAAATTGTTTATCAGGATATTAAAAGATATACATACAGGGAATTTTATGATAGGGTAAGAAGATTTGCTAACGGTCTTGTTAACCTTGGAGTTAAGCCTGGGGATAAGGTTGCAGTGTTGGACTGGGACACATATCATTACCTTGAAAGCTATTATGCTGTTCCCATGATTGGAGCTGTTCTACACACAGTGAATATAAGATATCCGCCCGAGATCATTTTCTATACGATGAACCACGCAGGTGATAAATTTGTAATTATCAGGGATGAATTTCTTCCAATGGTTGAGAAGGCGGCAACACTTTTTGATTTTGTCAAGGGCTGGATAGTTTATTCAGATACTGATGAAGAAATTAAAACAACGCTGAATCCATATTACAATTATGAACATATAGTTGAATCATCTGAGCCCATAGATCCACCTGACATAGACGAAAAAACAATAGCCACTTTATTTTACACTTCGGGAACAACGGGATTGCCTAAGGGAGTTACTTTTTCACATAGAAAATTAATACTCCATGCTCAGGGACTGGCAATGAGCATAAGCTATTCACCTTTGAATATTACAGAAAAGGATGTTTTCCTTGGCCTTGTTCCAATGTTCCATGTTCATTCTTGGGGTGTTCCTTACCTTGCAATTATGACAGGCAAAAAATATGTACTTCCAGGGAGGTATGATGTTAAAAAGATACTTGAAATGATAAAAAATGAACATGTTACATTTTCCCATATGGTACCTTCAATTCTTTACATGATTTTGACATACCATGAGATTGAACAGTATGCTAAATATCTAAATGGTTGGAAAGTGATCATTGGCGGAGCAGCACTCCCCAAAGGGCTTGCAAAAATGGCAAAATCATTTGGGATAACAACAGTTGGTGCTTATGGAATGTCAGAAACGTGCCCGTTGCTTACAGCAGCATTGTTCACGGATGATATGCAGAATCTTCCAGAGGAAGAAAAATTCGATTACATGATATCAACAGGCAAACCCGCAAAACTTGTCAATCTTAGAATAGTTGATTCAAATTACAAAGATGTTCCATGGGATAATAAAACAATAGGTGAAATTATTGTTAGGGCTCCATGGCTTACGGATGAATATTATAAGGACCCTGAAAAAACAGAGGAACTCTGGAAGGATGGCTGGTTACATACGGGAGATCTTGCAGTCGTTGATTCTGGAGGATATATTCACATAGTGGATAGAGAAAAGGATGCTGTAAAAAGTGGAGGCGAATTCATACCATCTTTGATCTTGGAGAATATTATTTCGGAGATACCTGAAGTGGGTGAGGTTGCAGTTATTGGGAGGCCAGATCCAAAGTGGGGAGAAAGGCCAATTGCATTCATTACATTAAAATCAAAAACTACAAAGGAAAAAATCATGGATGAACTTTTCAAATTTGTAGACACAGGAAGAATTCAGAAATGGTGGATACCAGATGACATAATTTTCATTGATTCAATGCCAAAAACAAGCACAGGTAAAATAGACAAAAAAGATTTAAGAACAAAACTTTAAAATTTTTTTAAATAATCATCAAGGAAATAGCATCCCTTGAGAACATAATACTTATCCTTGATGATATTTATTTTTACATTTCTCTTATATGTTTCCAATACCCTGTTTACGGATTCTTCCATGAATTTCCAAGAATTGATAAAACTTCCAAAGAGATAGATTGAATCTGGATCTATCATATAAATTAAAGATCTTAGAAAATAACCGAATTTTGTACCTATTTTATTGAATTTTTCCAGTGCATCCTTGTCGCCATTTTCAGCCATTCTGTGCAGCTCGAACCCAGTATATCCATAATTTTTCTTTATGAACAATCCTCCAAGATAATTTTCAAAATCCTTTTTTCCAAATGATATATGGCCTATTTCACCAGCATTACCATTACCTGTGTATATTTTGCCATCAATGATTATAGCGCCTCCAATGCCCGAACCCCAGTTAACAAGGATTGAATTCCTCTCATTTTCCTTAAATATAAGATTCAAAGCACCGCAGAATACATCATTGTTCACATGAATGTTTTTAAAATGCCCTTTGAATGGAACAATAATATTAAAATTTTTTAAATTCACATTTGGAAGAAATGTGATAAGACCGTTTGGATCTGCTCTTCCAGGAATAGCAATGTTAAGAGTTTCTGAAAATTTTGAAAGATCATTTATTTTTTCAAATATTTCCATGAATTCAGATAATCTTTTTGGCGTTCTGTATGATGTAATTTCAAGAACATCATATCCATTGGAAATGGCCGAGAACAATTTGGTACCACCTATATCAACCACAGCTTTCATTAAAATCGCCTATTTTTTTAGGTTTTCTAAATTTTTAATCAATTCGACAAAAGATTCTTGAAAATTTTCCCTTGTGTAGCAAACCCTCAAGTATGGACCATTTACACCAAAGAATTCAGCCGGCACGATGGAAATTTGATTCTTGAACAGATATTCTGCAACGGATCTTGAATCCATGGAAGTGTAATAAGAATAATCTAAAAATGTTACGGTGCCAACTTCAGGCTCAACATTTTTGTAGAATTTTAATCCACCCATGTTTTTCTTAAGGAAGGAAAGATTTCTTTTCATTTCATTTCTGACGAACTTTTTTATTTCATCATTATCCTTTAATATTGATTCTGCTACACAAATGTTGAATTTTGAAACCTGTTCCGTAAAAATCCCCTTTAGATAATTAATTCTTTCTGCAAGATCCTTTGATGGCGCTATTATGTATCCTATTCTAACTTCATCACCACCATAGAATTTTGTGAATGTATTAATTCTATATGTATTTTCAGGGTATCTTGCAGAATCAAGATCCTTTGAAAATTGCAGAAATGTATCATCAACAACATATGCATCATAAAATTCTTTTATTTTTAATTCAACGCCAGTTGGATTATTTGTATTACTGAAAATAAAAACACCTTTGTTAGATTCTTCATAGCCCAGAGCTGGAGGGTCCTTAAACAAAGGCTCGTATTCCGGCCTCTCTACTGAAAATTTTCTTGAACCATGTTCTTTCAAATGGTAAAGAACAAGAAATAAAGCTTCAGTGGCACCATGGGTAATTACAACATTTTCCTTGGAATCATTGTTCAGGTTTGCGATAATCTCCTTCAGATTGTTTTCATCACCAAAGGAGCATGATTTAAAATATTTATCCAGGTTGATCCTTCCTGACATACCACTCTGAGAAAGGTTATATTTTCCCTGGTGAGATAATATCCATTTCCCTGTTTCAAATTCAACCATGTCATTGATATTACAATTGGTATTTAAAATTCTTTTCTTTTATAAGCTCAGTAAAAATTCTCTGAAAAATATTTAAAGAAGAGGTTTTTGTTGTATTTCCGCCATACCCATATATGACTAAAACCCTCAATATTGGCATGAATAACGATGTTTATAAATTAATTGATTTTACTTTTTTTATTGCTAAAAGATCCATTCCTGAGTATTCCAACAAGTTTTCTAAGAAAATTTATTCATGGGGCTATTTTTTTGTTTGCTATTAAGATTTATTTTAATGTATCATAACGTGAATTAATAGCTGAAGTAGAATATAATCCAACTATCATAGATCATTATCTTTGGAATATATTCCTTTTCTACAAATGTTCAGAAATTTATGGGAAGGATGAAACTTTTAATTTTAAAAAATATTTAGAAAGGTGTTATTGATTATCAGGAAAAGATTTGAAAATTATATGCTAGGCATAGATGCAACAGGATATTCAACTGAATACCATTCACATTATTATGATAAAAGAATAAAAGAATTTGGAATTAAGAAAAGGTACATAAAATCAACAATAACTGTAGCAATTGGTACTAAAATGGTCATATCAATAAAATGGACTTAACTTCAGGAACGATTCTGTAGATTTTCCAATAGTTCTTAAAAAGATTCCTGAAAGCATAATAAATAATTTCACACATATAATTGGAGATAAGGGTATGATTAGGAAAGAATCATCAAATAGCAAGATCTTATGCTTAATAATATCAGCAAGGAATGAGGATGTACCTGTTTATAGAACAAAAGGATATTACCGTAAAAAAAATGAAAAGGGAATTGCCTGAAAAATACAAAGAAAGAGCAAAGGTAGAAACGGTACATCCTGTAATCAAAAGAAAATTTGGTGGTTTTTTGAGATCAATGAATAAAATCAATTCAAGAAAAGAAGAAATAATGAAATTTCTGGTATATATTATCATAAGAATGGTAAAAATAATCAAAAATTATGAAAAAATTAATTTTTCTAAAAAGAATTCTACTGAGCTTAGTTTTGGAAATATTAAAGGCATAATGGAAATGATCATAAGTTCAAGTTTCACAATGCATTCCCTTATGGTATTCTAGAATTCCAGATCAAATACAAAGCTGCATGGGAAGGCATACATGTAATAGAGTTATCGAGGAAAGAAAAGAGAAATACAATCAGGGAATGTTCTGTGTGTGGTTCGCTGACTGAATAGAACATGGAGCGATTCTGCACTATGACCATTGTGGTATTACAATGGAAAAAGATCTCAAAGCAGCAATAAACATAAGTAAACAGGTCAGAGGTGGGTGAAACGATCCCTCAAGCATTTGGAAAAAGGATCATCAAGTGAAGCAATGACTCAGTCAAAAGATGATGAGCAGATGATAGTAAGTAAAGATCTTGGATAGAATTTCTACAAAGCTCTTTTGTATAATATAATTTCATTTTCTACCTTTTCTTCAACGAGGTTATTCTCCTTAAGATATATTAAATGAGCAATCGTTTCACCTAGAGCAAAATACTTCTGCGTTTTTGGAAATGCTTCCCATTTATCGTATTTTAAATTCCATTTTATTTCCCTTGCTATTTCATAAGCGTTCTTGTAATCATACAGAGATGACAAAATTTCATCTAATCTCTTATTATGATGCCTTATTATATTTTCAATTCTTTTATGTATATCCTTTCCAGGCTCTCCATGGCCTGGAAATGTTAATTCTATTTTCAATTTGTTTATTTTTTCAAGGCTATCAAAATAACTTTTTAATGCATTATTAAGATTAGGCCACCACGTTATGTTTGGAGTAATATCAAATAAAACATGATCACCAGAAAAAAGAATTTTATTTTTTTCGTCGTAAAGGCACATATGCCCTGGTGAATGGCCTGGTGTAAGCAAACCTTGCAGATCTAAATCACCATAGCTGAGAATTTCACCATCCCTTATGCTTTTAAAATTTTCTAATATGTCAGATTTCATGGACGGGTAAGTTTGCACGTATACTAGATCAAGATATTTCAATGCTCCTTCCAAAATTTCCTTCGGCATGCCATTTGAAAGTAAAAATACATTCATCAGGTGCCAGTAATCTGGATGTTTTATTGCTTCAACAACTACTTCCTGCTCAACATTGCTCATGAACACCCTTGAATTTTTAATGAATCTGTCTAGAAGACCAATATGATCAGCATGAATATGTGTAATAAATAGATCAAGATTTTTCCTATCAACATTTAGATAATTCAATGCAAATGATAATTCATCATAGCAGGATTCTAAGTTAAAAGCAGTATCTATAAGAAGTGATCTTTCTTTTCCTTTAACAAGGTAGGAATTTACAAATCTCAATGGATTATTTGGTAAATTTATCCTTATCCTGAACACGGATGGAAAAACTTCAGATATGTGGTCATTATTCAAAATCATTCAATCATAAATAAAAAAAATGTATATAATATTTATTAAAATTATGCAATTTCTTTGTAGCCATTTGAAGCGCTTCCGTAGTAGGTCATTGACCATGTTGACGGCGCATTCAATTCGAAGGGAAGCATGTATGAATCATTCAATGGTACTTGATCTGAACCATTTCCTATGGTGATGTTGTATAAAGATCCATTGAAATAATAATCCTGGATTGGAAAACTTGAAGATGGCTGAAATTCAAGCTGCGTATAACTACCATAAAATTCTGTTCCATTGTATGGTATTGTAGCATTCCAGTATTTTAAATTACCAGAAACACTGGAATCTATTATCTGGAAAAGTATTTCTTTCTGATTTAAGAGATATTCTATGGTTAAGCTAAGCTCAGTTCCGTTTGGAGAATAAAAGCCCGATCCAACAGCAGGGCTGCTTGAATTCAAGAAATAGTGGGCTATCATATTCTTTCCAGGAACGTACCAAGGTGCTATATGATTACCAGGGTCGAGATCAACGCCGAGCTGGAAAAATCCTACACCTGAAGATCTTGTTGTACCATAATAATTCATCACGTTGATCTGGAAGCTTAGAATTCCAGATTCTGGAACACTCCAGTTGTTTAATACCATATTGGCATGTATTTCTGTGAATGGTGGAAGAAGAGAAACAACAAGGCCGGATCCCTGGCCATAACCTTCCATTGGATTATACCCCGGATCGTATATTGCAATCTGATAGGATGTGAAAATAATATCTGTGAAATACGAATCTCCATTATTTGATGATAATTCTATGCCAGCATAGCTGTATGCCAATGGAACAGATACATTTGCAAAAATCTTGTCGGTTTCGTCTACAAAAACTTGCATGGTCCATGATAATTGCTTTTTAGTTGAAGTGTTTTGAATATTTGCTATAATGAAATTCCATCCTGATGGGTATATGGAAGAATTAACATTACCTATGTATTGTTCGTGGCCAGGATATCCTGCATAAACTTGATCATTGAATATTAATATGGATGCTATTTCCTGATTCATTGAATTTATTACAGAAATAGAAGCATTTGAGCCCATGGAATAAACTGCAGCTTGAAAAGAAATAAAATTTTGTCCTGGCGTCACATTTTCAAATGAATAAACATAAGAATTTTCAGGAACCATGATTGATTCTTCACCGTAAAAATTTACTTTATTTGTTAATTTTGGTTCATGATTAAAATATTTCCATCCATACGTGCTGAAATTTCCTCCAGAAGTGAATTCAGATACAAATGCAAAGGTACCTGATGTTGATGCCTTTGTTGCCTTGATATTATTTTTCATAATAGAATTTGCTTCACTTGAGAAAAGGGCCGGGGCCGTTACTGATAATGCAAAAAAGATTATTACCAAAAAAACAATCAATTTTTTCATGGTTTAACATATTTAATTTCATTATTTATTTCTTTCTTCTTGAATAATGAATTAAGGAAGAAATAAAATGAACCAGATATTGCAGTAATGAGGGCAATATAAACCCAGAAGAGATATGGTATTGATCTTAAAATATAAAGATAATAAAGGCCTATAATGGATCCAAAAAATCTGCCGAAGCTCGTGAAGAAATTGTATGTGCCAATATAAGTGCCCCTTAAATTGCTGGGTGCTATTGTTGTTATGATGGTTTGTGTAGTTGGAGCCATGAAATCTTCACCTACAGTGAAAATAGTCATTACCAAAAGGATTGAAATTAGATTTGTTGAAAATGCAAGAATGAAAAAACCTAAAGCATAAATTATTGACGAGATACCACGCCAGAAAACTGGAGTACTGTATCTTGACATCAATTTGAGAAAAGGCATCTGAAGAGCGATTACAAGTATACCATTCAATGAATATATATAGCCTATGTCAATTATTTTAAGATTCTCTATGTTGAATGCATATAGCGTAAGAGCTGGGCCGTTCTGCCTGAGCGCAAATCCTAGAACCAGACCTATTATTATGAAGAATAGGAAAAATTTATCTTTCTTCAAGATGCCCAGAGAAAATTTTTCTTTATCCTCATTTCCAGGAAAATAAGTTTCTTTATAGTATATCAATAATATTATGCCTTCTATGAGAGATGATATGGATGCAAAAAGGAATATATACGAAAAATTGAACTGTGCTATAATGGCCCCTACTAGAGGGCCTGCAGCAGCTCCAATATTCACCATGATCCTTATTAATGTATAAGCTGATAATCTTTCATACTCCGATGTAATATCAGCAACGGAGGCCTGAATTGCAGGGAACTGAATGGCATTTATTATAATGCTAAGGTACCATACAATAACGACCAATATAAAATTAAATTTTATGAAAATGAAAAAGAACATTAAAAAATAAACAGCTGCTACTGGAAAAGGTATCAAAATAAGGAATATTCTTCTGCCCACATTATCTGTCCATTTACCTGAATAATATTGAACAACGCTCATTATTAATGTTGCAAACCCAAGAAAAATTCCTGTGACTAGATAGGAAACATTATAAATTAAAACAAAAATTAAAGGTAAAAATATGAACGATGATACCCTTCCCATGGATCTTATGAACCTTGTAATGCCAAGGTACCATATCCTTCGATCTAAGCCTGAAAAACCGTACTTGTACATTCATAATCCTATAGGTGATTTACTATTTGAACAATTTCCTAGTGTATTTTCTCACCAATGGTGACCTCCTCCTATCATTAAAATGATGGGTATCCCTTCAGAATGCCTTGATAAGAGGTTGTGTGTTCAGGAATCTCTTCAATCCCATCATCCACACTTCGGTCTGGGTCACTCCAGCCCCCACCATCTTCTTATGAATCACATGGCCCCACATTGTCCCTTTCAGCATGATGTTTATACTTCCAACCACATCCCTGTCCTCTTCATACCCACAGGAGTTGCATCTGAATCCCCTATTTTCTATTTTTACTTCCTTTGAACCACATAAGGGCATTTGTGCGTTGTCCCCCTTCTCCTATCCATTCTCCATCACCATTGTTTTCTTTCACCTTGCTTATTATCATCCTGCCTAATTCTCTGAGCGCCAATCTGTTTATCATCTTCCTTTGCTTCCTGTTTCCATTTCCCTTGTAATTGTTCTCCCTTATATTTTTTGGATACCCTATGTATACATACGTATACTTTAGTACTTTTCCTAACTCCTTTGCCACATTTCTCCTCAGGTCAAGCAAAAGATTTCTTCTTTTTGTCCTTAGTTTTTTCAATGCCTTAATTTTTCCCTCCCTCTGTAGTTTCCCTATCCTGTTGTTCAGTTCGTGCAACTCCTTGTAGTATTTCTTCAATCTTTCATCTTCCTATCCAGGAGGACAACACGGTCGTCTTCACCTATCTTTGTTATTACTGCCAGCCTTTTTATGCCAAGATCTATACCCGCTACATCCTTTATCTTTATTTCTTTCTCTTTTTTTACTCCAACATGAACTTCCCATCTTTCCAATTTGTAATTGTAAATAATCTGAAAACTCTTTATTTCCCATTCCTTTAAATGTTTTTCCGCATACGGATATATGTGAAGAGGAATTTCTATTTTCTCTCCTTTTTTAAGGGTCGATATTCTAGCCCACATCTTGAACTTCTTGCTATTTTCTTAAAATTCTATATTGCCTATACGGTTATCAAAAAATATTGGTTGCTTTTTATCTATTTTTGGAATTCCTGGCTCTCTCTCTTTCAACCTGTATAATTTCTTCTACAATTTTTTATTCTTTTCTTTTCTCAATTTTTTCTCTAATTTTTCTATTCTCCTCTCCCAATCTCTATGAAGCTCTTTATATGACCTGTACATCCATAACCCCATATCCCTTGCACATTGCACAAACGCGGATGGCAAACCTGTCTTCTCCCCTATATATTTCTGAAATTTGTTTGCTTCTTTAAATTCCGTTATATCATTCTTTACAATTATATCAATATATAATTGAACACCATAGGTCATTCTTTCAGATATTCTATTGATAATATACTTCTTCCTTTTTGTTATTTCTTCAGAAACAGGTATCTTAATCGTCTTCACTATTTCTATAATCCTTCACTTTTTGCATTGCTATATATTCCTCTACCACTTCTTTCTTTATGTCTACAACTGTGCCAACATAATATGATGGATTCCATAAATGACCTCTCCACAAACCTTTTCTTAATCCCGGATATCTTAAAAATAACATCCTTGCACTACCACCTTTCATAATCTTTACCACCTGTGATGGAGACCACTTTGGATGTGCAGTTATGAATAAATGCACATGGTCGGGCATAATCTCCTGTGCCCGCAATATGAATACATTATCCTCTGCAAGCTTCATATTTATTTCTTTCATTGCTTCTGCAATTTCCCCTGTTAAAACTTCCCTTCTGTATTTGGTAGAATAAATAATATGGTAATTATTATATACATATCCAATAGCTGATTGCCAATGTTCTTGTTTTATTATGGTTATCATATAGAATTAAGAGATTTAAAGTTATCGGCTCTGTATCCTACTTTAGAAAAGGTAGGAATTAGAGCCGAATTTGTTCCTAAAAATAAAATCCATAATCTTTCCAGCATGTGCTAATTCTTCCTTTGCAAGTTCTTTTAATGAAGAATAATATTCATCAGGATTATCATAATAATTCTTAATTATATCCAAATCTGAGAAAATGTATAATTCTAAATAATTTTCCATAGCTATTATTTCATTATCAACCAGCATTTTGAAAAGAGTGCGGTAATCAATTCTATCTATATCTTCCTTAGTTTTTTTTATTTGGCTATTTCCATTCTCTTTCAAATTAAATTTTTTAAGAATATTTTCCATCACATCCTTATGTACATCCGATTCAAGAACGAGCTTTGCTGCTATGGGCCTGAATGGCTCCTTATCTTCCTCAAGAAAAAGCAATAATAATACTAATTCAGCATATTTTTCTATCTTGTACGCGTTAAGTATTTTATTTTTAAGTTCCTGTTCATCCATAAACCAATTTATTTAATGAAAAGCTATTATTTAAATATTGCATTTCATGGAATTATTTCAGTTGAATCTTCAGTAGGATCATAATATAAATCATTTTTATTCAGTATTTTTTTATTAATTAGATCATTCAATTCTTCTGACCTTGATAAAACTATGTCTATTGTCTTTTTAGTAATATAACAAACATCTTTGAAACCATTTTGACCCCAGTATCTTTCCTTGTATGAGAAAAGGCACCTACCTCCACAGTATCCAAAATATGGGCAATATAAGCAATCCTCCGGTGGTCCAATGAGTTTGTAATTCTTACCTATTTCTCCTAAAACGTTCCATTCCTCACTCACTGCAATAGGGCAGGCTAATATTCTACCATCAGAATTTATTGTAATTGAACTTTTTCCTGCACCGCAAGGGTAATAGTCGAATTTCTTAAAATAATAGGCTGATAAAATACCCAGGAAAGGTACAATTTTTATTATTTTGCCATTTCTTGCATTATTTACAAAAAAATCCATCAATTTTTCTATACCGGGTAAATAATTCTCCTCCGCAAATTTTAAAACATCCCATCTCTCATCCCATATCACATCAAGCTGCCAATGCACTTTATCAAAGAGATTTAAATTTATTATATGCATTACATCTCTATAAATGTCTGAATCTTTCGTAATTGCCATCCTTGCAATTAACTCTTTATTAAAATTTTTTAGATACATTGCTGATTCAATAACTTTTTTATAAACGCCATTTCCTCTGTTTTTATCTGTAATATTTTCATCACCATCTAATGATAGCAATGCAAAATTGAAAGGATTCCAGAACTTTTCATCTAAATTTTTTACCAGTGTTGCATTTGTTTGAATGCCAATTCTTTTCACATTTAATTTTGAGTTCATTTCCTCGATGAATTTTTTATTCATTAATGGCTCACCGCCATAATATACAACTGTTGCATTCTTATCGCTATTGATCATCCCAATTAATAAATCCATATTGTATTTTATTCTGTAAGGAACTAAATTTTCAGGAAACGAACCACCGCAATATTTGCAATTTAAATTGCATTTGCCTGTTGTAGTCAATATATAAAGCATCAAAAGAAAAATAATTTATACAATATTACATTTTTGTTATAAGAAAAGCGGGGATAGCCTAGCGGTATGGCGACGGCCTGCTAAGCCGTTATCCGAAAGGATGCGAGGGTTCGAATCCCTCTCCCCGCGCCTAATCCTTTCCTGACAATTCTTTTAAAATTTTAAAAATGAATGAAATATCCCTGTCACCTTTATTTTTTGATAATCCATATTTATAAATTTCATGGATAACAGCTGTGGCAGGCATAACAGTTTTTGAAACCCTTGCCATGTCAAGTGCATAGTAAAGATCCTTTTCTTCATGCTGAAGCTTGAAAGCAGGTTCATATTCATTATTGATTAAATTTTCTCTTTTTAGTTCAAGAATCCTTGAATTTGCACTACCCAATGATATTATATCAAGCATCGTTTTTCTATCAAGGCCCAGTGATTCTCCTAAAGACAATGCTTCAGAAAGTATTTCAAGGTTTCCGCCCATTACAACATTATTAACCATTTTCATTGAAAGGCCTGATCCGTTTGGCCCTAGATAAAATATGTTCTTTCCTAAGCATTTGAATATGTATAAAACACTGTTGAATTTTTCATAGTTACCCCCCACGAGAATTGTAAGTTCTGCCCTTTCTGCCTGAGGAACAGATCCTATAACTGGAGCATCAAGGTAGAATGCACCTTTTTTTGAAATTCTTTTTGAAACATCAATGGAAAAAGTTGGCGACAGAGTACTCATATCAATTACTATCTTACCACTGTTCAATTCTGGATAAATGCCATTGTCACTAAATATGACATGCTCAACTGCCTCATTATTTGAAAGCATTAATATGATTATGTCCGCCTTTTTTGCAAGATCTGCAGGTGAATCTGCCAAATCTATGCCCGGGCCTAAAACTGACTTTGCCTTTTCTATTGTCCTGTTCCATACTATGAGAGGATAACCACATTTTGAAATATTCTTTGCAAATGGCTTACCCATCTGTCCAATGCCAATAATGCCTATCATATTAACCAATATAACCAAGATCATCCTTTTTAATTTTTTGCTCTACCTGCTCCTGCATTTTCTGAGTAAGCTCATTCAGTGCCTGGATCTTTGATTCAAGTTCTGAAAAATCAATATCCAATTTCAATATACTCACCAGGACCTTAAGAACTGCCATGGCACCCTTTGGATCTGTGAAATATCCTGATGTTTCACCCATTAAACATGCACCTTCCATATTAAAGAAATTCATGCCAATGCCAAGGAGAAGACCTGCTGCACCCACAATACCATTACTTGGCTCACCGGCAGAAAATATTACATCAAACTTTTTAAGATCGTCAACGATCTTTGAATTTGTAGCTGCTCCAAATACCCTAGGCTTATCTGATAACTGGCCTGTGCCAAAACCTCCTAATGTGTATATGAGCTTCACATTAAACATTTTTGCAATCTCTAGAACCGTATATGAAAGTTCAAACTGCCCTTCATTTGACATTCCCTGATAATCGCCCACCAAAAATATTAAATCATTCTGGCCTTTGGTTTTAACATAATAAAGCTCATTCTTTACAAGATAAAGAGTGCCGTCATCATTAATAAGGACCTGAGGTGGGAAGTATTTTGAATATATGTCTGCTAACTTCATTGCCTTAAGCTTTGAAAGTAAATATTCAGCCGCTACCTTGCCAACATTGCCTACTCCTGGTAAACCTTCTATCAGGATTGGATTCTTTAATTTAGGTTTTTTATACAATTTAATAAGAACATTATCCATTCTTTTCAGCCTCCATCTTTTTTAGTTCCCTTCTATATTTACCATATTTATCTTCTGGTGAAAAATGTGGCGGTGAAATTGTTCCTGTTGGTCTTCCACACTTTGGGCAGTAATCCTTTAAAGTATAAATTTTGCAATAGTTGCACTTTTTTATTTTTGTTCTCAACTTATTCTACCTTCCTGAAAAATTCTCCATTTCCACCATGCTTTTTTATGTATTCAACAGCAGTATCAGCAGCCTCCTTTAATTTTTCCTCTGCTGTCTTGTAATCGGTAGATTCTACCACAATTCTGTACCTTGGAGCACCAGTATATTGGACTGATACGCCATCTTCGGGCTTGTGAATTGTAAGTAAAGCTTTCTTAATAGTTTCTATGCCATTCCTGTCATTTGATGTTAGTTCTACAAAACCAGATATCTTAACGCGCGGTGGCTCAATATTTTCCTTAGCCACATCTATGAAAATTTTTACCCATGGGCCTTTATTTTCTTTTTCAAATTCATCCTCATCCATGGCTGCGTTCTCAAAAGCTGAAAACAATGTTCCATATTTTGATTCTAAATTTTCAGCTATTTCATCAAAATTAATACTGAGCTTACTCCTTTCCTTAACAATATCAAAAAGCTTTTTTGCCCTCTGTTCATTTTTCCATTCCTGTACTTTTTCCCTTCTCTGATGCTCATTTACCCTTTTGAGTGAAAGATCTATGTGCCCCTTTTCCTTATTTATATCTATTACCTGACATACTACCTTCTGCCCCTCCCTAACATAATCCCTAATGTATTTTATCCATCCAGATGCTATTTCGCTAACGTGTATGAAACCTTTCTTGTTTGGATATTCATCAAGATTAACGAAAGCACCGTAATCCTTAACCGTTTCAACGGTACCAATTACGAAATCACCAACATCTGGATACTCCTTTTTCATTCAAAAGTCCCCGTTATTTCACCCTTGATTAAAATTTTACCCCCAGTAGGTATTGCAAGGGTCGAACCGCATACGCTGCATCTTACCTCCGTGCTTCCCCTAACATATGTGATCTCTTCATTGCCGCAGTCAGGGCATTTAATTTTTACAAACTTTTTATCTATTTTTGTTGGTTTGTATAATTTCTTTCCTTCCATATTACTCAACCTCTATCAACTCAAATTTCTTTGCTCTCCATGTTGGCACAGTATGCGCCTTATGACAAACTGTACACCTGTACCTAATGTTTATTCTCTTTGTTGGTTTTTCCCTGCCCTCAAATTTAGGCCTTGGGAAGCCACCATATCCGGAAGTTACCCTTCTGAATCTTCTCTGACCCCATCTCAATTCGCTTGCCTTCCTTTTCTTCACTCTTTCAACTTCATGAATAGTATGCCTTTTACAGTAAGGGCAATATCTTTTTACCTTATTTGGCATTTTCATATTTGATGCACCTTTAAATCTTATTACCTTTTACCTCATATATTTTTATTATTTAACTTTTGTGAAATTCTACTGGAATATTCTTTAAAAAGAATTTCAGAAAATTTAATAAAACAGGATTTAATTTATTGAAACATGAAAATTTTACTAGCTTTTGATGGATCTTCCGGTTCTGTTGCCGCAGCAGAATTTCTTAAAAAAATTATCAAAGAAGGGGATGAGGTAACGGGCCTGTATGTTTTAACAGATACTGAAATACCATTTAAAGTTGAACTCTATGAAGGTACAAGGACATTTGACAAGATTGAAAATTTCATATTCTATTTAAGGGACCTGTTCAAGGCCATATTCGAAAACAGAAATTTTAAATTCGCTTACAAGTATGATGAAAGAAAAAATGTTGATCAAGTAATTTTGGATTTTGTAAAAGAAAATAAATTTGAGATGATCGTTACAGGAACAAGGAAACTCAAGGGCCTCGAAAAATTAATCCTTGGTAGCGTAAGCCAGGCATTGATCGTTAAGAGCAACATACCTGTTCTAGTTGTTCCACCTTAATATCTTTACCCTCATTCCATCTATCATGTAATTTTTTTCTTCAATTATTTTTATTGCTTCTATCAAAGATTCATGCTCATACGGAAGAATCCTTTCAGCCAATGTTTCAGCATTATCATTATCAAGAACTTCAACACATTTCTGTATAATGATGGGCCCATGATCAATTTCTGGCCTGACAAAATGAACTGTGCATCCAGAAACTTTGCATCCTGCTTTCAGAACAGCTTCATGGACATGTTCACCATAATACCCTTTACCACCAAAACTTGGCAGAAGGGCTGGATGAATATTTATTATTTTATCATAGTACTTTTCTATAAACATATTTGTAAGAATTTTTAAGTAACCTGCTAAAACTACAAAATCAACATTATAATTTTCAAGAATTTTTATTAATTCAGCGTCATATTCTTCAGGGCTCTTATTCTTGGATGAAATGAAATAACCTGGTATATTGTGCATCCTTGCCCTTTCAAGTGCATAAGCATCCTTTTTATTTGATATCACCACCACTACCTTCGATTTTATTCTTCCATTTTCAGAAGCATCTATTATTGATTGTAAGTTCGTGCCTCTTCCTGAAACAAGAACACCTATATTCATATTTTCAATATAAATGTTTTTTACTATAAATCTTTTCTAATATCATTTACAAAATTTATCCTGTCAAGAACATAATTATCATATGGAATTATACCAAGAACCATTTCCATTTCAGTGGGTGTTAAAATTGGCTTTTCATATAAGGATGTATCGTCCAAGGCAATTCTTGGGCAGGCTGTATTAACATATGCGTCCATATTTAAATTAATTAATTTCTGTGGAGAAATTTCGTTCAACACTATAATAAAGGCCTTCCTTCCACTTTCTATAATTTTATTTTTTAGCATATTTGCTATTGCAATTCTGTATTGGCCTAACTTAGTTGAAACCAAAATGCCTATATTTTTAGCCTCTCTTGCTTTTTCCATGGCCAAATATCTTGATCTTAAAAATTGATCATTCTCTATCCTGATTATCTTTCCACTCACAGGTTCTGCTGAATAAGTAGGCTTATCCGTTGCCATGAATATGCCACTTGCGTGAAATGTACCATCAGCAAGGACAATAAAACAATCAACATCTTCCTTTATTTTTTCCGCTGCGCTGAAGTCACATCCCAAAACCTGGCTTGGATAATATAATCTATCATCTCCTTCAGATGTAATTGTTTCAATGCCAAATTTTTTAAGCTCCTTAGATAAATTTTCTATCATGGAAATGTACTGAACGGTGGCGAGAATTCCAATCCTTTTGCAATTCAAAGATAGAATATTTTCAACTAATTTTTTATTTATATTTATTTTTCTTTTCAATTCCACGAAAATTGTATTTTTGAAATATTGTAAATTTCTCATTGGTGCATGGCCAAAATGTAATACACCATCAACACTAATTGAATAATTTGTATCACAAGAACCGTAAATATTTTCTCCAGAATAGTATGTTCTGTATCCCGATAATTTTGCATCTATTTCAGGTATAAATTGCTTTAAACCTTCAGGAAGCTCAATCAAAATTGATTTTATATTCCTTTTATTTAATTCGTTTAAAATGTTATTCCAGTCAATTTCAAAATAATCTTCCATCATTATTTGATTAAAATAAAGATTGATATTTATTTTTTCTTAAAAAATATAACATATTCGTGCTTGAATATGTAAAATCCATTTAAAAGGGCTCTGTATCTCCATAGTGAATATTTGCCCCTTTTACCCCTGTTTTCTTCAATGTTTTTTACCACTATTCCCTTTAATTGATATTCATTCTTCAATATTTCATTCATGGTTAGGAAACCTAATGGTATTACATTACCTCGCCTGTAAATATCTCCTATTACCAGGACAAGGTACCTGTGAGAATCTAAAACAGAAGATACATTTTTAACAATTTTTGAAAATTTAGAAAGGAAATCGTTAAGGTTCTTTGAATTTGAGAGATCATTTTCGTCATCCGTGAATTTGATTGCATTCCAGTATGGTGGGTGAAGTATAGCCAGTTGAATTTTCCTCATATTTTTGAAAATATTTTCATCCATTGCGTTTCCATGCATGATTGTATGATCTCCATCACCTGGAGTATCTTGTAGCAATTTTTTTATCCTTTCCACATTTTCTTTTGACAATTCTATTCCTATAGAATTTCTATGAAGTAATTTTGCTTCAATTAATGATGTTCCTAGACCTGCAAATGGATCCAGGATATATTCACCCTTTTTTGTAAACCTCAAAATTGCCTGCCTTGGTATCTGTGGAATGAAATTTCCATGGTATTCCCCATTCCTTGTAAAACCCTTTTCCCTGCTTTCAAATATCCACAGGGAATCTGTTAAAATATCATCGTATGACTTCCAGTTACTCATGTCAAGATCGTTGATTTTCATAAATAATACAAAAAAAATAAAATTAAATGGGTTTTATTTGTTTTAAGAGTAATCCAGAAATGGCCTGCTGGAATTCTTCCTCAAACATTCCGCCATATAATTCTTTGAATACTATTTCCTTTTCATTCTTTACCTGAAGGACGATATCCATTATCTTTTTTGCAACATTGTAATTTATTTCTTCCAGAAGATCTGAGAATTTCATTTTTTTATTCTCATCCAGGTGAATAAATTCTGAATTTTTTATCACTGTAGGCTTCCTGTTAAATTCCAATACCTCATTTATTTCTGATTTTAGATCTATGCTCCTTGTTTCAAATGAAAATGGCATTACTATAACAGGGAATACTGGAAGGGAGGGATATTTTATGCTTAAAATTTTCAAAGCTTCTTTTATGCCACCTGTTCCCATTCCACCACCAAAAGCTGCGACCAAGATAACTGCATCCGCTTTCTTTAAATTAATAGATATTTTTCCAGTGAAAGTTTCAAAAATTTCATCAAAACTATCTTCAATGAGCTTTTCGCCTACTTCAACATATCCATTTGTATCTGAATGAACTCCTAGGATAGAATTTGTGATTAAAACAGTTCTAACAAATGGAAAATTATCCATATCACTTTCTTGTTTTGTATTAACATAGACAGTAAATATGTTTGAAAAATTATCTGGATCATCGCCATTCCTGTATATTGATAGCAATCTTTCAAAAGATCTTAGGAAATGGGCTCCAGCGCCACCGAAGGCAATCACAGGAATGTATGGGGGATCTAACCATTCTTTCATCATTCCCTTGAAAATACTTTCTTTTTCATTTTCTATCATGCATATCACCTTTTTCTTTTTTCATCCTGCTGGTTGCCCTATCCTCAAGATAACTTTTATAGTTATCAATTAATTTGTCTGTTGAAATGAAACCTTGCATTAGTGTGGATAATTCTTCATTGAGTTTATTTGTTTGCACAGATCTCTCTAGGAAAAAATTAACTGCCTCATCTATGTTCGAAAATAGATGAATATCGACTAGATCACTGAATATGTCCCTGAATTTTTTATTTATCCTTATGGGAACAATTTCTTCATCTATTTGCTGACCTCTTTCCATTATTTCAAGCTGTTTCATTGTTGCATACCTAATAAAATCTGATCTTGTTTTAAATTCAGGATGTCTCACTAAAAAGTCATCTATGTTATCCAATTCCACTTGACTGATTCTTAAGGATATCTTTGTATCTGTTTTCATATTATATTATCCTCCCTGGGATAGGACCAGTGGTTCGATTTGAAGTTATGCATTATTCAATATATAAAAATTTCTACCAAAATACCAATTTATTTTTATTTTTGCATCTTTATTTTATAATCTATTTTATTTCAAAATTCTTCATTTAAAATATTTTAAAGCAACGTATGAAATATTTTGTGTCATACATTGTATTACATTTTGTATTCTTAAAATAATAGGTATGTGGTTCATATAGAATACAAAGGAATACTATGTACTCAAGAAATAGGACAAAAGGAAAAATTATATGTTACCTTTACCTTTATGATCTGAAGCCGGGGTAGCCGAGCTGGCCAAGGCGCAGGCCTGGAGAGCCTGTTCTCCGAAAGGGGAGCGGGAGTTCAAATCTCCCCCCCGGCGCTACATTATGGTTTTTGTGTAACTCAATTTTTCATTTAATATATATATTAAATGCGTTAACGCACTTCCATTTCTTTTTGCAATGCTTTATGGAATTGAAGCTTACGGTGATATAGGCACAGTTATAGGTATTGGTGAAGAAAAAAAAGATGCAAAACTTAATGTTCCAAGAGCAATATTGATTGCAAGTATTCTAGCAGGATCAACATTAATATCAGCAATGTATGCATTGACAATCGCCTGGGGACCAACAAATATGACCAGTTATGCAACTTCACCTGATCCTGGTATTATTGTATGGCATAGATTTTTTGGTATGCCCGGTGAATTAATTCTCCTATTCTTCATTTTAAATGGTTACATTGCCTATACAGTTGCAAATCCCATAGCCCAATAAAGAATTCTTTATTCAATGGCAAGGGATGGTGTATTTCCTAAAATGGCTTGCTAAAACTCATCCTAAGTATAAAACATCATATCATGCTATATTAACAGTTAAAATTATTGCACTTCTTATAAGTGTTGTCCTGCCTATTCCATTTGGCCCATTTAATGCTGCTATTATTACTGGGGATATGGCAGGTATAGGATTAGTTTTAATACATTCAATGTCTAATATAGCTTACATCAATTTTGCAAGAAAAACAAAGGATGAAAAATATTCTATATTTCTAGATATTATAGTACCAATTATTTCAACAATTTCACTCTTACCTTTATTAATATTGGCCTTTGATATGACTCCCTGGCCATATTTACTAGCACCACTAATGACTGTTCTGTGGATAATATGAACAATTATATTCAGTATATATCTTTATAAAAACAAAAGAGATGTAATAATGAAAGCTGGTGTAAGCGACTTTGAGCATGCAGAATTCGTTGAAACTACTGAAAAATAAATTTTTCTCTTTTTTATTTTTCAATTTTCAAAATAATAAAAAATTTAATCTTCTAAGGTAATTTTTGATGAATTTTTTAAAAAAATTCTATTTTTATTTAAAAATGATTTAAAATTTTACCATAGCTTTAAATAGAACGAAAAGGATAACTAAAAATTAGTGATTGAAATGTTTAAGGATCTAACACAAAATGTATCTGATCTTAGCATAGACTGGGAAAACCCTAGGAGAATAGTATTTGGTCGTGGACAGACAAGTAACCTTGGTAGTTTAATAAAATCTTACCTGGATGTGAAAAAGCTGGTAATTGTAACAGATGAGAATATTGAAAAAGCTGGCATTCTTGAAAAGGTAACAAAAAGTGTATCTGAATTTGAATATGAGGTATTCAAAATACCAGCAAAAGAACCTGATATGGAAGTAGCTAACCTAGTGGAAAAATATTCCCATAGCCATAATTTTGATGCTGTTATAGGTCTAGGCGGTGGAAGTGCCATGGATATGGGCAAGCTTATGGCAATGATGAAAACCAATCCTGGAAAGCCAATAGATTATTGTGCGTTGCCTCCAGATGCACTTTCAGAAAAGGTCAAAAATAGACCTGTACCGGAGATTCTAATACCAACAACAGCTGGGACAGGAAGTGAGCAATCCAATACATTGGTAATAATAGAAAAAGAATATAAAACTTGGATTACAAGCAATAAATTATATGCCACTTTGGCCTTAGTCGATCCGGAAAATACTTATACAACTCCTCCAAATGCAACAAGAAATTCTGGAATAGATGCATTATCTCATCTTCTTGAGGGTTTGGTTTCTTCATTGCATAATCCAG
>ERZ1669247.140-NODE-140-length-32771-cov-4.197182_pt1 | contig 32771 bp, 36 predicted proteins | sample MGYA00579297_ERZ1669247 | MGnify/ENA primary metagenome ERZ1669247 (study PRJEB41166, sample SAMN08046056) | hot springs metagenome | biome: hot spring; feature: acid hot spring; material: thermophilic sediment; isolation source: thermophilic sediment from acid...
TAAGTCTTTCATAGTTTGGCATTCTATCAAGGATGTACTTTGGAATTGACTTAACCAGGTTCTCTCTCTTGAAGGCCGGCTGCTTATAGAGTGGTGGGCCGTAGGAGACACCCACTGGTACACCCTCAGCCCTAAGCGCCTCAATGAAGACCTCCTTAGGTATGTTGTTTAACTCCTCAGGCTTATAAAGCATTACGAAGTAGTAGTAGCCCCTAACAGTTACCCTATCATCGTTCCTAGTTGGCTCAACTACGCCAGTCCTTTTAATCATGTCGGCTAAGACTTTACCATTCTCATTCTTAACCTTAACCTCACTGGGCAGTTTCCTAAGCCTTGAGAGCAGTAGTGCTGCCTGAATCTCACTGAGCCTATAGTTTGAGCTTAGTATGTAGTGAATGTAGCCTGGTTGCCCAATAACTCTACCAATGTTGTGTATTAACCTAGCCCTCTCAGCCAACTCATCACTATTAGTTAACACTATACCACCCTCACCTGCAGTTAGTGATTTGCTTTCCTGGAAGCTGAATGAACCCATATCCCCAATAGCCCCAACCTTACGTCCCCTCCATTCTGAACCATGTGCATGGGCAGCATCCTCAATTAAGTATAATCCATGCTTTCTGGCTATACTAGTTAAGGCATCCATATCAGCTGGATAACCCCCAAAGTGTACGGCTATTATTGCCCTAGTCCTCTCAGTGATCCTACCTTCAACATCCTTTGGGTCAATATTACCAGTCTTAGGGTCAACATCAGCAAACACTGGTATTGCACCTACCTCAGTGACCGCTGAGGCTGTAGCTATGAAAGTGTAGGCTGGTACAATAACCTCATCACCCAGGTTAAGCCCAACTCCAAGGGTCTTAAGGGCCAACTCAAGGGATACTGTACCGTTAGCAACAGCAATACCATACTTAGCATCATGGTACTTGGCGAACTCAGCCTCAAAACGCTCAGCATAGGAGCCTGGGTAAAGCCTACACCAATGCCCACCCTTAACAGCTTCAACCACAGCCTTAACATCATCCTCATCAAGAAGAGGCCACCTAGGAATCATTCTACTAAGATCCTTAGCAACAGGCTCACCACCATTAACAGCAAGCTTAACCATAATAGAAGTTGACTTTAATACTTTTAAACTTATAATTTATCTAGAGCTTATTGCAGGAATAATCACATGATTTTACCTAAGATTATTCCAGAATATAAGATTTCATGTTGATAAGTTAATAGATTATAAAATTCACATAAATTAACCTTGAATTAGCATAGATTTATATGAAATACTTAAATACTGATAATTAAAATGTTAGTAAATCATTGCATAAGCTACTAATACCTAGAACAAGAGATAACTAGAAATTTCTAACAACCCTGACTAAGCCTCTTGGTTTCTCAGTGTCAATACCCCTCTTAACTGCATTGTAGTAGGCTAGTAGGTATATTGGGGTGATTAAGGCTAATGCATCAAATTCCTCAAGCCCAGTTTCACACTCAACATTAATAATGCCATTCCCCTTAGCGTTACTGTTTGTAACCATGAGGATCCTCGTATCAGTACCCTTACTCCTATCTGATAATTCATGAAATAACCTATTAGCAGCATCACTCATTGAATTAACTTGGTTAATAATGACCACTACCTGCCTCTCACCAATGGTTGCCACTGGCCCATGCCTAAACTCAAGGGTATTAAGTGCTTGAGTAGCTGCATATGAGGTTTCCTGAAACTTCAACGCGGACTCAAGGGCTAGGGGGTATGATGATCCGTGGCCTAGGAAAACGAACCTAGATATGCTAGCATTAACCCATTCTCCAACAGTCTCGCTAAGTCTTCCTACTAACTCACTATTATTGAGTAACCTGTTAATGCAATCTACTAATGCCTTCATTGACTCACCGTAATTAATGTTAATATTAAGGATAGAACCCATTAATACTAACGCCGCAGCCGATAATGCTACGAAGCTTTTAGTCATGACTAGACTCCTTTCAGGCCCAATATTGAGCGTGAGGTAATTGTCTATGAAGCCTAAGCCACCACCCCTACTTATGCTTAGCATTACTGTTGCTGCACCATTAGCCTTAGCCCTACTTAAGGCTTCAAGGGTCTCCGCAGTTTCCCCAGACCTGGACACTGCAATAACTAGGTCTGATGAGTTAATAATCCTAGAGTAATTAAATAGGAACTCGGATGATGGTAAGGCGTAGGTGCATTTGCTTAATTTTGCATGTAGAGCATGAGATGCAGCGTACATTGAGGCGTAGTATGATGAGCCGGCGCCAACCAGGAAAACCCTACTTACATTCCTGTAACGTGACCCTAACTCCTCAATCTCATTAATCATGGTTGATAACGCATTAAGTGAGGTGCCTATTTCTGAAATATCCTGAAGCATGCTCGACATTAATTGAGTCTTCAGGGGAAATATTAATAAGCGTAAGCATATGTATACTATGGCTATAGGTATAGTGGGTATGTACTTGAGGAATACTAAGAATTATGTTAAATGAAAGTCTTCACTAATACCATTATTGAGCTGGATTACTTATCTATATTAATTATTAATGAGTAGTTCTCATGCATCATTCAACACTGGGACTGAGGAATAGGATGCATTAGTGTTAACATTTGTTATTTTGGTTGCTTCTATTCCTCTTAATGTTAAGCTGTTGTTGCGTACGTAAAACTTATGGGTTTTATGGTTGATGTTTAGCTGGAGGTATGTTACTGCAGGACTTATGAGCAGTGGTGAGGTGTAGGAAGGTACCTAGTGAAATCCCCATTCCACAAAGGGGGAGTTAACCCCCAGTCAAAATAAAGATTGAACTCTTTATTAAGATATTAATAATTTAAGCATTTAAATTTAATTAATAAAAACTATGAAAAGATTAGACATCAAGAGTCAGTAAAGATATTCTTCGTATGTTAAAATAAAGTTTATAAGCATTTAAGAACTTGATTACCCATGGACTTGAGTGAATTACTTGGACTTCTCAGCAGTAAGGGCTTAGATTACGTGTTATCTCAATTACCCAATCTACTGAGTAGTAAAGCGGTTTCTAGGGAAGATGCTGAACTAATACTCCTCTACTCCATGACTGATAACATTAAGTTACTGAGAGAGGATGTTAAGGTGCTAAGAGAGGATGTTAAGGCATTAAATAGTAGGATTAATGAAATGCATAGGGATCTAGCAAGTAAGCTGGACTTCATAATTAATCAACTACAGGTACTTAACTCAAATATTTCAGCAACTTATGAATTAACGTCTAAGGTAATGGCTAAGCTCATGGAGTTGAGCACCCGCTATCCACCAACGTAAGCTCAATGCTTGCCCTTTAAGGGGCGAGGGTTCCTTGGGGTCTTGGGGGTTACACCCCTTTGTTGGGGGCTACTTGGTTGCCCCACTGGTATTGTTAGGGTTGTCGGCCCCCACTCCCCATCTTAACTGGAGTTGACCAGCAGGGCTGCTAAAACCCTCAGCACAGTCAGAGCTTTTAAACCCAGCCCTAAAGGGCAAGGTTTGCCACCCGTTTTATCATTGCCAACATTCCTCTTGGCCAGTGATCCAAAGAGCATCACGTAAAGCAGGAGGTAATTGGCCCATGGGAATTCCTTAAGCCTACTAAGCGCTTCACTCAACTTAAACACACATTAGCGTGTGCTCTGTTTAATAAAAATATGCCTTAATTCTGCCAGCATCTAATTGAATGATTACGTATGTACACCTACGTGGTATAATGAATTTTAATGATTATCAATGATGATATTCAGGGCTTTGGGAATCCTAGCTAGTAATGGGGAAATTATAGTTCCTTCAATAATTTCTCAGCATCAATACTTGTTATTTTCTTACCAATTCTACTTAGACCCATGACTACTGGCCCTAGTAGTGGGTAATTACCCACTAGGGGTTCCTTGACCCTAGCCTTAACTAACGTATTGGTTACCGTCTCCTTAAATTCCTCATTAACAATCCTGGAGCTGAACACGCTACCTACTCCCCCAATCACAATGCTTTCATTAATCATGCCTAGTCTCTTAGCAACCGTTATCGCATTTAGCGCTAATTCCCTCCCAGCCTCCTTAAGTATGCCTACTGAAACCTCATCACCCCCCTCAGCCTCCTCTGAAACTAGTACCGCTAACTTAGCCAGTTTATCAATCTCAGGGGGCTCGGCGTACATTACGTCAAGTATGTTTAATAAGTCCTTAACCTTGAAGTAATCCTTAAGCCTATTAACCAGGCTTGTCCAGGGACCCCTACCGTCATATGCCCTTGAAGCCGCATTTAACGCCTTTAACGCTATCCAACCTGCACTACCCTCATCCCCAATTAACCAACCCCAACCACTGGACCTAGCCCTTTCCCCACGGGCATTCATACCCAGTGCAATAGCACCAGTACCGGCTATGACAGCTACACCGGGTTCACCTAGGGTTACGGCGTAGTATGCCGCTACTGCATCATGATCAAATACTAGTTTACTACGCGGTATGTTAAGCTTCACGGATAATTCATTGATGATTCCGCTTGCCTTAACCCAATACGCCTCAGTATCTAAGTCAGCCCAGCTTATGACTATGGCATCAATGCTACTGGTCCCAATTCCCATTAATCTAATGCACTCCTCAATAACCCCAAGCAATGTATTAGTTATCACTCCACTATCATAGATTAATCCACCACCTCTACCACTCACCCTACATAACACATTTAAGTCACTATTAATAGCCACAGCGTTAGTCCTAGTCTTACCTGAATCTAAGGCAATAACCACCATAGGTAACCATTCATAGGCGGCGTTTAATAAGTTGCTTCATGAACCCACGAATCAAGTCCAAATACTGTAACCAACTTCAATTGAAGTTAATAAGGAGAGTAAGCACATTGAAGCTTCTTATCATGTAATGTAAGACGGTTCCTAAACCTTTTAAAGACCTTAAGCAATTACTAAATGTGTCAGTTGACTTTGATGAATTAGCTAGGATATATAGGAGAATGAGGAGACCTAGGAGGAGATTAGGTTACATGAGACGTAGGGCTGTTATGGCTAAGGTAATTCCATATGGCGGCGAGGGTGCGGATAAGGCTAAGGAGCGGAAGCAATGAGATAGAGTCATCGGCATTACTTAATAGTGGTTTTGAAACAGTTTCACCAGACGTAGCGGTACCTGTTAGGGCAGCTAGAGCCTTGGGCCTATGGCCACCATCAAGAACAGGGGAATTAATAACCCTTGATACTGGTGGCGGTGAGGCAGAGGCATACCTCTTCGAGAGTGCCGCTGAGCTTGAGCTAATTCTTGAGGATAGGCGAATTAAACCAATATTAGTTAACGTGATCGTTAACCCAAGTTATTGATGAAATACTGTTGAGTGATTACGTAGCCGGTGAATTAGGCATAGTTCTCCTGGATTTTAAGAGGGGCTTATGGAGGTTGAACGATGAGGATAAGGTCAGGACTAGCGTTGAACCAAGTGAATGGAGATGATTCATTAATTTAATGGATTCACCTAAATAATATTAATTAATAACTTAGCTATATAATATTTTTACTATTGCTAATAACCTATATATAATTAACTTTAAAAGTACTTGAAAACATTACACTCATGGTGTCTAGTCATGGATATAAGATAGCCCTAATAGGTGCTGGTAGCGCTGCATGGGCCATTGGTCTCGTTAAAGACCTAGCTCTAATACCAAGCCTTAGTGGTAGTACCGTGGTTTTAATGGATATTGATGAGGGTAGGTTGGCCTTAGTTAGTAGGTTCGCTAAGAGGTATGTTTCGGAGGTTAAGGGTAACTTAAACATAGTTACCACCACGGATAGAAGGGAGGCTATTAAGGACGCTGACTTCGTGGTCAACTCAACCTTAGCCAAGGGGCATGGGCATTATGAGAGGATGAGAGAGATCTCCGAGAAGTATGGGTACTATAGGGGTATTAATAGTGTTGAGTGGAACATGGTGTCTGATTACCACACAATCTGGGGTTACTACCAGTTTAAACTAGCCCTAGATATAGCTAACGACGTTGTGGATTACGCACCAAATGCCTGGCTCCTAAACGTATCAAACCCAGTCTTCGAATTGACGACACTGATTAGTAGGGAGACTAAGGCTAAGGTGATTGGGCTATGTGATGGCTACTATGCCTATAAGGATTTGCTTAGGGTTCTTGGACTAGATGAGGGTAAGGCCGAGATTGAGGTTATTGGGGTTAACCATGATGACTGGTTAACTAGGCTTAAATACAATGGCGAAGACGCATATCACCTAATTGATGAATGGATTAACGTTAAGTCAAGCCAATACTTCGAGAGGTGGAGGGAGGAGCAGAGTAATCCATTTGATGTGCATATTTCACCAGCGGCCGTTGACATGTATAGGGCATATGGACTATGGCCAATAGGTGACACTGTTAGGAGCGGAACATGGAAGTATCATTGGGACCTTAAGACCAAACAGTATTGGTACGGGCCATTAGGTGGCCCAGACTCGGAGATAGGTTGGGCAATGTACTTAACGTGGCATAAGATTGAGTTTAATGAACTTAAGAGAGCCCTCGAGAATGAGACTAAGCCATTAACTGAACATATACCACCAGTCAGGAGTGAAGGTGAGCCGGTTACAATGGTTATTGAAGCCATGATTGAGGATAAGGCTAAGACCATTGAAGTAAATGTACCCAATCAGGGTGCAATACCAGGCATACAGGATGATGTGGCCGTGGAAATGCCTGCCGTAATTGATGCTAAGGGTGTCCATAGGTTAAGTTTCAGTAACTTACCTAAGGCATGGGGCAGGGTACTTAAGTACACTATAATGCCTAGGGTGATTAGGGGTGAATGGGCCATTGAGGCATTCCTAGGAGGCGGTAGGGATGCTTTATTTAACTGGCTTATAATTGACCCAAGGACTAAGAGCAATGAGCAAGCGAACCAAGTCATAGATGCAATACTTAAAATGCCTGGTAATGAGGAAATGGCTAGGCACTTCAGTTAAGCCAATGAGATAATTATACAATGCCTAATCATTTAAATGAACCCTCATACTATCATTTAGTTATCCCCGTTCTCATGATTCATTTTAATCTCATAAGTGTTTTAGTGAAGTGAAGTATTGTAAAATAACTTTTAAATACTAACGGGGAGTGTTAGTTACTAACGGGAGGCGTTAGTTATGCTATTTAACCTTGAACCAAAGAACAGTAGAATTGATCTATATGATAGGGATTATGAACTTAGGGAACTGTATGATGCAGTAAATAGGGATGAGAAGATCATTGTAGTTTACGGTGTTCGTAGGGTTGGGAAAACTAGCCTTGTGAAGTCGTTTTTAAGTGAGTTAACACATCCTTATGTTTTGATTGATGTTAGACGGATATACTTTACAGAGAACAGCGTCAGCATGACTAGCCTAGTTAAGTACATGCTTAATGAGTTTAGGGGCTTTATGAACATAAGTGGAAGGTTATGGTTAAGTATTAAGGAGATTCTAACCAAGATCAAGTGGATTAAGGTTGGTTCAGATAGCCTTGAGATTAGGATTAATGGTAATGTGCATGTTAACTTAACTGAGTTACTTGACGCTATTAATAGGTGGTGTATTGATAACTCCACTATGTTTATTATTGTACTTGATGAGGCCCAATACATGAGGTTCTCAAACATTAGGTATGATGGCGTTTTGGCATGGGCCTACGATAACTTAAGTAACATTAAATTCATCATAACTGGAAGCGAAATCGGCGTGCTAAGGGATTTCCTAAGACTTAATGATGCTAAGGCACCACTTTATGGTAGGTATGTTAAGGAGATTTACGTTGATAGGTTTAGTAGGGAACTAAGTATTGATTTCCTGAGGGCTGGTTTTAAGGAACTTAACGTTGAAGTTAGTGATACCGAGTTAGCTGAGGTCTATGATAAAGTTGATGGCGTTATTGGCTGGGTAACACTATATGGATACCTAAGGGGCATGGTAGGTCTAAACCATGGCGATGCATTAAGCAGAGTGTTTGAGGAAGGCTCAAAACTAGTGATTGACGAGCTAAGCGAATTAATTAGACCAGCCAGAGCTAGGTATTTGGCAATACTAGGCGCTGTGGCCCATGGTTTAGATACGTGGAGTGAAATCAAGAGATATGTTGAGGTTAAGGTAGGTAGCATATCTGATGTGAGGTTCAATGAATTATTAAGGAACCTGGTTAGGTATGGATACTTGGCTAAAATCAACGATAAATACATTATACCAGACCCAATGGTTAAATACACAGTATTAAATTACTTAGGGCACTAGAAATATCAGGATCCTCTTCAATGCGTGCTTTCCCTTATGAATGGTGAAAGGCGTTTTAAGGCTAAGTATTTAATCTTATAGCTATACCTAAGGTACTCATCAATGAGGCTAGGCGTAGGGGTATTGATATAATGGAGATCTTAGCCAAGGTCCTTAACCTAGACTCAAGTAAGAGAGATTAATGCTCACCTAGAATTTAATGAGAGGTTTCTGAATAAAAGTAAGGAATTAATAAATAAGGATCCAGTTAAAGAAAATGAAAAACTCTACAAAGTTGCTGAGGAGACCGTGAAAGCCATGGCCATAGCTCCAGACCTAAATGAGGCAAAGGCTGCCATTAAAGATAGTAAGTGGACGACTACGTTATTGCTTAATGCCGTGGATTCCATTAGTGATTAGATAAAAAGAGGAAGTTAAGTTATGGTGGAGGGCAGCATGGTTCCTACACGTAGAAGGAATCATGAAACAAGGTTAAGGCTTGAACGGATTGCCAGAGATGTTAAACAGTGAAAGCCATAGTTAAACTAGCATAGGGGCTAGGCACCAAGCCTAGTGCTGATCCTTTTTCCTCATTAATTATTGTAGTTATGTTCACCATGGTTTGCTTTTTATCCTAGTAATGTAACCCTTCACATTCCCTATTGTCTACTTCTATCATACAGCTCAGCCAATAATGGGATTTCCCTCAACATATCTTCTGTAACATACTCCCAGTAAATGCCTATGGGTTTCACATCAACTCTACTTACCCTTATTACCCTACTTGCCGTAACTACTATGTCAACTGGTAGATCGAAGGGTTCTTTAGGTATATTATCATTCACGAGCTGTAGGTCATGTACTGTGGTTACCACTGGTGTACTCTCATTAACCTTACCAAACATACTCATTATACCCCACTCTACCTCAGCGTAACCATGGCTCTTACCAAGCCTACGACCAGTAGCTGGGTTAACGGCTACCGAACCCACTACTACAAGGTCTATCTTTGGCGCGTCCCAGGGCTTAATGGGTTTGCCCCACTTAAATGCCCCGCCTATAGTAGAGGCTTCCCTATAATAATGCCTAGGTATCTTAGTGGGATCAAGCATAAGGAAGCCTTCCTTAATCCTTGGCGTAGGCATTATCAACAACTTACCACTATTTAAAGTGATCTCCCTACACCTCCTCTGCGGTGAATCTGGGTTAACTTTAATTACATGCGCCCCTTGAAATTCTGGTAAGGAGGCGGCTAGTTCACAAGCCCTCTCTGAACCTATGAAGTTAGGTATACGTCCATACACTGGCCTTGGGAAGGCGGCGGTGTTCTTCTCCTCAAGTAGTCTCCAAACCCTCTCTCTAATAGCCTGCTTAACGTCCTTAACGTTCATTCACCTAGTAATTGCATTCGCTTTAAATGAGTTTTCTATGATTTTCTATGATGTTCCTCTTAAGTAAATGATATAATACTTTAAATTAACTATCCACTGGTTATTAAAGTGAGTTTTAGTTTACACGGTTAATGCGTGTTGAGGAGTGCAGTATAGGGAAGCTACTGGATAGTTACCCATTCACTAGAAGTGGAAGGAGAGTAATTGGGGAGACTGGTATTAAGGTTAGTGAATTAACTAGTGGAGAATTTAGGCCCATTATAGATGATGCGTTAAGTATGCTTGAAACCCTCCTGAGGGAGGGGGAGAGGGCTAAGTTGAACTTTAGGACTAGTGAAGTTGCAATGGCTAGGTATATTGCCTACGTATTCACCGCATCTATGGATAAGAGGATTTGGAGGAGGGTGGCTGATTCAGAGAGTAAGATATTCTCCAGTATGGTTAAGTTGAGTGAATTAAATTTAGAGTGCATTAAGGATGTTTCAAGGCAGATTGACTTAAGGATTATTGGAACCGGTGAATTAGCTAAGATAATTAGCGCTCAGGTCCTCATGCCTAGGCCATTTAAGTACGCTGTTTCCGTTTGGGATTACTTGAGGAATAGTCCAAGGAATGACCCTAATTGGGTTCTTGGAACTAGGCCAATTATACGTGGCTACGTACTATTAACTCAACATGACGTATACAGGGTCATTGAGGAGACTGTGGAGAATAAGATCATAGCCATGGTGAATAAATTGAGTAGGAACCTAGATTTATTTAACCCACTTATAAGTGAGGTTAGCGATAGGTTGAAGGCTATTGAGGGGTCTTCACCGCAGATTAAGTATGCCAGTAGGAGAATCCTACCTAAGGGTGATCCACCCTGCATTACGGCAATTCTAAGTGAGCTTAAGGCTGGTGGTAACCCAAGCCACATGGCTAGGTTCGCCCTAGCCACCTACATGCTTCATAGATGCGTAGCTGAGGGTAAGGAAAAGGAGGAGTGTGTTGAGGAGGTTTTGGAGCCTTTCAAGCATGCTGCCGATTACAATGATAAGATTGCTAGGTACCAGGTTGAACACTTAGCTGGACTCAGGGGTGGTAAGAAGTTCTACATTCCCCCCTCATGCCAGGAGTTGAATAGCCTGGGCCTATGCCCAACTAACCTAGGCTGCGGCGTCAAGAATCCCGTTCAATTCATACGTGGTTCGACTAAGGTTGAGGGTGGGTGATGTTCAGGCTCATCTCTGTGAAACATAATGTTAATTAATCTCTAGTCTTAAGCTAACTAATGATGGATGAATTAGACATTAAGATCCTGGAGTCCCTACAGAGAAATGGAAGAATAACGATATCCAGACTAGCTGAGTTGCTTAATAAGCCTAGGACAACAATAATGAGTAGGCTGGCTCGATTAGAATCAAGCAAAATCATATTAGGTTACAAGACTATCATAGACCCAGTTCAAATGGGTTACAATATACAGGCGTACGTGCTTTTAACGGTTAGGAGAGTCCCAGGGGCTGCTAAGCCTAGTCAAGTTGCCTTAGCGGAGAGGATAATTTACGATTCAGATAATGAGAAGGACCTACCATGGGTTGAGGAGGCTCAGGTAGTTACTGGGCAGTATGACCTCGTGCTTAAGGTTTGGGCTAAGGACCTTAGGCAACTCTCAAACTTCCTAATAAAATACCTACCTACGCACCCTGATGTAGTTAAGTCAGAGACAATGATTGTTCTTGAAAACGTAGCAACCTGGAGAAATAGGAATATGCCTATTAGGTGATGCTAAGCGAAGTGCCTTATTAGGCTTATTAAAGCCTCATGATCCCCTGGTACCGATAATAACACACCCCCAACCCCAATTTCCCTAAGGCCACTAAACAACCCCTCTAATTCACTTAACTTGAAGTGAGGTTGATTAATCCTCTTAATCACCTTAGCGTTTTTACTTGTTTCAACAAGTACATACGGTATTAGCTTACTGGTGTCTAATCCCCTTAACTCAAGTGGATTACTTAACCTTAGGACCAGGTAGAAGTCCGCCCTACTCCTCATCCTCTCCTCAATGAATCCCCTACCATACCTCATGCTCAGCATTAACCCAACCTTAATACCCTTAACCCTCTCCTTAAGTATCATGAGGGCCTCCTCTGATGCCAAGTAGCCTACCTCCTTACCGATCATTGGCTTATCTCCCCTGGTCAAGACCATGTCAGCATTAAGCATTAAGGCTCCCTGTGCTATTGAGACTAAGTGAAGCTCATTAATATCTAGGAGCCTCTGATTAACCATAATTCTCTTGTCATCGTGAATCCTCCTAATGAAACAAGCAGCCACTAATGGTAATGGAGCTGGTTCACCAAGCGGTGAGTCAGGTATATTGAATCCATCATACGCCTCCAACTTCCTCATGAAGGCTAAGTTCCCACTAACCCTAGGGTGAACCTCAGCGTAGTAATGCATGGCCATTGAAGCCAACCCGCGCTTAAAAATATGCACTTGAGTTAGATTATTAAACCGAGGTAACGCAGTAAGCTAGTGTCTAATGGTGAACCAGAAGCCCTTAATAGGATTATTAATGATGAATTAAGCAAGCTTAAGCCTGGGGATAAGGTTAGGACTATTGACTTCGTCAACAATGTAATATCTAGTTTAAGTAAGGGAAGTAGGCTTAGTGAAGATGATGAAGCCAGGTTAAGGCCACAGGTTGTTGACGTTCTTTGGGAACTGCAGAGAAGGGGTGTAGTGAAGTTTTCAGATGACTTACTGGTCTTCGAGAAGACTCAGGGTTAAGGTAAGTTAAGCTTCTTCCTATCAATAAACCAGTACGTCCTACCACCGTAGTCACCTAAAACAATACCCAACTTACCCAACTCCTCCCTAATTAAATCAGCCGCATCATAGAGCTTCCTCTCCCTTAAACCTTGCCTAACCTTAATTAAAGTGTTTACTAGATCGACGAGAATTGGGTTAACCCTAGTCCTGTTAAGTATACCTAGGACTTGACTCATGTATGATAAGACGTTTAGCAGTTGGGAAAGGGAGTACTTGGAAACCCTCTCAGGCTGGTAAACTATCCTTGAGTTAATGTAGTTACTCAGGTTAATTAATTCGGATATGGCTACTGGGGTATTGAAGTCATCGTTAAGGGCCTTCTCGAAGTTAGCCATGAACTTAAAGGCATCGTTGGTCAAAGCCTCATCATTAATCCCCTTCTCTGGCGCTTCATTCATTAACTGCACTAGGTAGTCGAAACTGGCGTAAATCCCCCTCAGGGTGTTTTCCATGGCTTCAATACCACTGAAACTGAAGTCAATGGGTTTCCTATAATGGGTGTTTAGGAAGTATAGCCTAACAGCCTCTGCATCATACTTACTGAGAACATCGCCTATTGGTATTATGTTACCAAGGGACTTACTCATCTTCTCACCACCAATATTAACTAATCCAACGTGTATCCAGTACCTGGCGAATAACCTAAGCCCGTAGTAAACCTTGGCTATGGCGATTTCATTTTCATGATGTGGAAACACTAGGTCTTGTCCACCTCCATGAAAATCAAAGGGTACCCCAAGGTACTTGGAGGACATGACCACGCACTCCAGGTGCCATCCAGGCCTACCAGGTCCCCATGGGCTATCCCACCAGGGTTCATTAGGCTTCCAAGCCTTCCATAGGGCGAAGTCCAGTGGATTCCTCTTACCTGGCTCCGGCTCAACCCTAGCTCCAGCCATTAACTCATTAATCTTCTGCCCGGAGAATTCACCGTAATTCGGTACCTTAGTTATATCGAAGTAGACTGAGCCATCGGTAACGTATGCATTACCCCTTCTCACTAATTCATCAATCCACTTAATCATGTCCTGCACGTTCTCAGTGACCTTAGGGTAAGCGTACGCCCTCTTAACGTAGAGCGCATCCATGTAGTCTAGGTACCTCTTAATGTACCTTAAGGGTACTTCATACCAGTGGTTAATTAAATCATCCTTAAACTCCTTCCTGGCAGCCTCAATTATCTTATCATCAATATCGGTGAAGTTCGTCACTAATCTAACGTTAATGCCTAGGTACTCTAAGTACCTTCTGAATAAGTCGAAGAACACCGCCACCCTTGCATGGCCAACGTGCGCCTCATCATATGGTGTTAAACCACACACATACCCCCTAGCTACCCCAGCTTTCATGAGCCTGAATTGCTCAGTCATCTTAGTGGCCGTGTTGAATATCATTATGGGTAGATCCACGGCACCTATATACTTATCCTTACTAATGGTTGACAAATTCTTCACCACCTGCTTTAAGTGAATTGAAGCCTATTTTAAACTCTTCTCGTTATTTTTAAGGGAATACTGGGATTCCTTAGTGTGAATTACTTATTAAGGGAATAGGCATGGGTGTCGACGTGGGTAAGTTTACGTGCCTACACTGTGACTCCTGCTGCTTCTTCGAGCGGGAGGAGCAGGGGCCCTTAGTATTCGATGATGAGGTTAGGAGACTTAGGAAGCTGGCTAAGGAGAGGGGTATTGAGTTAACCTTCAGGGAGGTTAAGGTTAATGGTGTTAAGATGTATAGGTGGGTCATATTGGGTTACTGTCCATTCTACAATAAGGAGACTAAACTATGCATGATACATGCGGTTAAGCCGCTTGCCTGTAAAATGTACCCACTCTTGTTTAATCCAAAGACAGGGGAGGTTGTGGTGTCTAAGGATTGCCCATGGGTTGAGGAGGCTGTTAAGAATGGTGGCGTTAGTTTAAGTGACTTCCCTGAGGAGGCTAAGGCGCTTCACAGGATTGTGGTTAGGCTTAGTAGAGGTAGTTTAAATGATTAGTTTAATCCTGTAGAAAAGTTTAAAACGAGATTACGCACATGGTAGTTAACTATGTCTTACACAATGACGTCTAAGCCAATGATGTATGTGCTTTGGGTAGTTACACCAGTTGCCTTTGCAGCATTCTTCGCATGGGGGCAGGTGATTAAGAATTACTGGATGCCGATAGGCCTATTCATAGCCTACTTCATCCTAATATTCGGCATATCCGCATATGCAGGTTACAAGTCATACTCAAGAAATAGGAGGGAAGGTGACCAGTATAGGAGGAGACAAGCCCTCAGTAGGTTGGCTGGTGATGATATTAAGAAGGCTATGGAGAGGGACTACGAGCTACCTAGGGAGTATTCAGCCTTAAGTAAGAAGATGTTCCTTAACCTAGGCATAATGATCGTACTACTGGTGGCTGTGCTATTAGTTTACTCAACATTATTCAACAGGATATCAATGCTCATTTCAACGTTCTTAGGCAACACATCGATGGCCCAGTCAACAGCTGAATTCCTAAGGTACTTCATAACCTACTTAATAATGTTCGGGATATGGTTCGCCGTATTCTATGTTGTAGCTAAGTACACTGGCTTACCTTACTTAAGTCAAAACACCTCAATGATGCAGAACATACCCTACATACCAACCAAGAGCGTTGCCTTCTATAAGGATGCCGTGATATTTGATGACCTCTACGTGCTTAAGGCACCCCTAGATGCGGATAGTGTAACGGTTGATGAGAAGAGGAGGTTCGTGGAGATAGTGCTTAAGAAGCCTACGGGTAATCTACCATACCGTAGGCTTAGAATATACACGAGGGATCCCAGGGGTGTTTGGGAGAAGTACGTGAGTAAGTACCTTGAAGCCCAAGTGAAGGTTGAGGAGGTTAAGCGCCCTGAGGCAGAGGTTGAGAAGCCTAGGGAGTACAGGTGCCCCTACTGTGGAGCATTACTAAGCGAGGACTGGGAGTATTGCCCGAAGTGTGGTAGGAAGATTCCTTGGGATGAGTTGAGGAAGGCGTACGAGTAGGGTGTAGCCATAGGTTTATAACTTATGCCCTAGGAATGGGTAACTAGTGGTGGAGTTTAAGGTTAATGTTAATGGTGTATTAATTAAGAGGCAATGGAATTGGAGTACTATAGTTAAAGTTAAGGATGAACTGAAGAGAATGGGGTTTAGGTGGGACAGCGCCAACACAACTTGGGTAGGTAAAATAAGTAGAATTAATGACCTTGAGAAACTCAGGGAACTACTTAGGCTAAGCGCCGGAGAGTATGAACTCCTCATTAAGCCATTACTGAAGGCCTCCGTTAAGGTTCCTAAGGTTCCAGAGGAATTTAAACAATGTACAATGGGTAATAGGGTTAATGTACCTTGCGTTGCTAAACTCATAATGGAGGATGAGTACGTTGAGGCTGATTCATTTGAGGATTACGTTACTAAGCTTGTGGGTAAGGCTATGGATAGACTGGGGGTTAAGGATGACAATACTGTTGAGGAAGCAGTGAAAATACTCCTCAATGATCATTCCTTAAGGGAGACCTACGGTAGGAGGGTTGAGTGGAGACTTGCCATTGTTGATAATGGTAAGGCGACGTTAAACTTCCTGGCTAAGGGACTACTTAAGAGTCTGAGGGAGATTAGAGTACCCTACAATACTGTTGATAAGCAGGGTAACTTGAATAGGTATGAGATACCGGTTATAGGTAAGGATGATGTGTATAGGGATGGTGATAAGTGGGTTATTAGGTTCCCTGTATTCGAAAAGCAAACCATAGAGTCGCTACTGAGGAAACTGGGCTATGTGATTAAGGAGGTTGAGTGGAAGCCTAGGTTAATCATAGTGCCTAAGGATAACGTTAACCTATTGGATTTTCAAAGGAATGCCTTAGAGGCGTGGGTTAAGAATGGTTATAAGGGGACTGTAGTTATCCCAACGGGTGGTGGCAAAACATTCATTGCATTAAAGGCCATTGCAACAGTTAAAGTACCCACAATAATACTAGTGGTTACGGAGGAATTAATGAATCAGTGGTATGATAGGATTAGGAGAATGCTGGGTGTAGAGGCAGGTAGACTTGGTGGTGGTTTTAATGAAATTAAGGACGTGACCGTAGCCATATATAACTCAGCGGTTAAGTACATAAGTGACATTAGGGATAGATTTGACTTAGCGGTTTTCGATGAATGCCATCATGTTCCTGCTGAGACCTTTAAGAACGTTGCCTTCAAGTTAACTGCACCCTATAGGTTGGCCTTATCAGCAACGCCAACTAGGAAGGATGGTAATGAGGAATTAATATACTTAACCAGTGGCGGTGTGGTGCATAAGGCAACCTATCTAGATATGGTTCATGCAGGTCTAGTTGTCCCAATAAGGCACTTCAGGATTTACGTTAAGTTAAGTGAGGATGAGGCTAAGGAGTATAGGTCCATTGGGGAGGATAACGCAATAATGCTTAGGAACACTGCGGCTCAGGCTAAGGCTAAGATTCCAGTGGCTGTTCAATTAACTAAACTAGAGTATTCATTGGGAAGTAAGGTAATAGTGTTCACACAGTACATTGAGCAAGCTGAGGAGATTTACGAGGAATTGAAGAAGGAGATTGGGGTTAAGGTAGCATTAATAACCTCTAAGACCAGTAATAGGGATGAAATCTTCGAGAGATTCAGGCTAGGTAACGTTAAGGTATTGGTTACTACAACTGTGTTGGATGAGGGTATTGATGTGCCTGATGCTGATGTAGCCATAGTGGTTTCGGGAACAGGCTCACCTAGGCAAATGATTCAGAGGGTTGGACGCGTGGTTAGGCAGACTGAGGGTAAGGTTGAGGCTAGGGTTTATGAAATAGTGGCTAGGGGGACTATTGAGGAGGCTTTGAGTAATGAGAGGCATCCAGACGATGAGGTTTATGAGAAAGAATGTAGGAAGTATGATGAGAAGGACCTTAACCTACTCCTAAATAGGGTTAAGGCAATAGTTGGTAAACTGAAGGAGCAAGGAAGCATGCTTAGGTACGTTAAATAGAAGAGTGAGGAACCCTAAGTTAACCAGTTATCCTTCCCCATACCTACCCACCTTAAGACTACCCACGTACTTAATAACCCACTTAACCAACTCCTCGTAGGCCCTAACGCCATCGTTAGTTAGCCTAACATAACCATCACCATCAATTACAACCAATCCCTTACTGGTCATCCAGTCTAAATACCTCTGGAGCTTATCGTATGATAAGCCAGATGCGGTGGCTAGGTTAGTCCTCCTCATACCACCATTACCCATCAACGTATTTATTATCCTTGCTAAAACATACAAGTTAGGTTTGAATTCTTCTGTACTCATGGTAAAGCCACCTAAGCTCCCACATTAGGGAATCAATACTCCACAATGCCTTAGCACCATTACTAATCTCACCCCAGGTCGATGCTAAAGCTACTGCAATTGACACTAAGACACCGCCAATGATGTTTAATGAAGTTATACCCTGTATGCCTAGGATTAACCACATTATTAAGCTAATGAGCCAGGGCATTATTAGGCTTAGTAATGCAACAAGTATTAACTCCTCAATCACCAGTAGTATAGGGTATAGTGACCTAGCTCTACGCACCCTATAATCCACAGTATCCCAATCTAGTTCACTCAATATTCTTAAAATGCCTAAGGCACCCTCCTTAACCTTCTCATCCCAATCACTGTAGGGTGACCTAACTCTGCTAGCCTTCTCAAGTTCCCTCACAATGTAGTATAAGGTGAAGGCAGCCAACAGCGTGAATAACACTATGCCCAGTGACGATAATTGAATATCACTTAGGTATGTGACACCCAGGAACACTATGATTAATGAATACACACCTAGCGTGGATGTAATTATTACTAGTAACCTTACTAGTATTTTAGGTAAGGCATCCAGTTCATGGTTTATCACCTCAACTATGTTTAAGGCACTCCTGAGCCTTAATAAATTTGCCACGGCATCATCTATGCTCATGCCTCAACACCGTCATGACTCCACGTAATGCTAACTACAGTATCATTAGATAAACCAACCAGAATCAATAAGTACTTTGAACCACATAGGTTTATGGACTTATCTAGGAGAGAAATAGCACCCTCTGGATTAATGGCTAGAATTGGGTCATAGCCTAGGTTAACTGGGATAATACTCATGGGATGCTTCCAGTATAAGTTGACTGAAACGTGCTGTGCAGATGATTTCCCATTTAACTCAATAATATACCCAACACTACTGCTGCATTGTGTTGATGGGCCCGCACCTTTAAATCCTCTAAAGAATTCAAGGTTTATTAACGTTGGGGTTTTTGACGCGTTTAATCTTAGTGCACTTCCATTATATAACAGTATCATTACTGATCCATTTAACACCACTATGTTTACCTTAACCTCATATTTAACATTAGGTAGTGCCGCTACGGCAAGGGCATAACCTTCACTTTCATTAAGCCTTAGGAATGTTCCATTACTGTGAATCTGCGTGAAAAATGCTTGCCAATTCATACTAATTAAATTAACCTCAAGCAGAAGCAGCAGTAATAATGCTACAATTAGGTATGCCTTTGGGTTGCTGAGTCTAATTCCATTAACCATACGTGTACTTGATAAGAGGTGGTTTTTATTAACTAAACTCCCCCTAAGGGAGTGATCCTAACGTAAATGCATCATTAGCCTAAACCTGCGTCACATGCTTCATTATTGTTGCTTTACTTACTATAATGATACTAGTAATACTGCCCTTCAAGCTCATCAAGACTCTTATTTTCACTGCTAGGTGCCGCTATTAGGCAAACCATTGCTAGAGGTGAAATTAAGAATGCAGTGATTAGGAAAATATTGCTTAAGCCAATAGCAAGTAGGAGTGATGGAATTATTAGCGTGCTTAAGTACCCACCCAGCCTACCTGCGGAGAAGCCTAAACCGCTTGAAGTGCCCCTTAGCATTGTTGGGAATAATTCAGCTGAGTATATGCTATTAACTATGTACCCAATGCCCCCAAGAACCCATAGAATGAACAGCATTATAGACATGGCTACGGGGTCTTTAACCACTAGCACTGACAAACCCAGTAATACTGCCTCACCCACTGTGGCTGGTATAATTAGTCTCCTCCTACCTAACCTATCGCAGTACTTGAAGACTAATAAGCCTCCAGCTACGAAACCTATCCATTGTAGCCCACCTATGAGTAGGGCCATGGATTTACTAAGTTTCATTGCGTCCACAAGTATTGTGGGTGTATAGTTGGCAAATATGGCTAGTATGAAGGTCCAGACGAATAGGGATGCTGCGGTAAAGGCTAGGGTTAAGGTGTATTTACCACGGTCCCTTAACCTAAATGCACCATTCCTTCTCTTAAGCTCCCAAACCCAACTCTCGTTAACGCTCCTTCTAAGAAGCAACACAATTAGGGGTGGTACTGCACCTAAGCCTAGTATGATTCTCCATGATTCAGAACCCATTAAGCCTAATAAAGGTAAGGCCACTAAGGCCGCTGAAGCACCCCCAAGACCCCATAGTATGCTTTGAACAGAGATTAACCTACCCCTACTCCTTTCACTAGATAACTCAGCCACTAAACTAGCTCCAGATGGTATATCACCACCTATTCCAATACCCACAAGTAGCCTACCAGCCACTAGGAGTGGTATGAAGTAGGCTAAGGCGCTCACTAGGGAACCTAGTACAAAGAAGAGTAGTACATTTAGGAATATGGCCCTCCTACCGAAGAGGTCTGATAACCTACCGAATATTAATGAACCAATCACCGACCCTATGAATGGTGCGGAAATAATTAACCCCTCAACACTGGGGGTTAGTTTAAAGTATTGGCTTAATGATAGTAGTGCTGCACCACCCAATAGTAATGCGAAGCCATCGGAGAAGCCTCCCATACCGGCTAACACGGCAATGTACGTATCCTTACTTACCATAGTTTGCTAGGTTAAGAATATATTTTAAAGGCATAACTATAGTGGCTAAAAATGCATAATAGTGAACTCACGTCGTGTTTTAAATAATGGTTGACTTAATGAGTAATGTTATGTCCTTAATATCCTCAAGGCCCCAAACCATCCTTATAACCTCATCCTGCTGCCTCACTGTGAGTAAACCAGCCGTAAGTCTCCTGAACTTATTCTCAACCTCATCATCACTCATGGGGTTCATTGGGTGGCCTCTTGGGTAATTAACCTTAACCTCGGCTTCCCTACCATTCCTTAATTTAACGTTAACTACTGTTGGTACTGCCTGGGGGTAATGCTTATCTAGTTCAGGGTCAACGGTAACCTTAGTCTTCCTTATTAATTCAAGCACCCTAGGATCCCTGATTTTACCCGGCTCATAGTGGTTTAACCATAAGTCACCGTTAATTAAGGCTGTTGCTACAGCCCACATTAAACTATGGTCAGCAGTCTCCTTAGTCTTGGGATCCCACTTCTCAGGATCCTTAACAATAATGTCGTAGGCCGCCTTGAAAGTCCTGATGCTAATTGATTCAACATCACTTGGGTTAATTACCCCTAATTCTTCACGAATCTTAAGCGTTGCCTCAACGGCTGATTGAGCATGGTACTCCACAGGGTATGGCTTAATGTAAGTCCTCAATATGGCTGATGGCTTGGTAAGGTTCTCAAGATCCTTCATTGGTTCATAATCAAATTCACCACCAAGGAGCTGCCTAATGAACCCCATTTCCCCCTCAATGGGTTTATCAGGCCCTGTTAAACCATGAGATGCCGCAATCACTGAAAATACCGCATTCCTAGCTTGGTTAGCCGTAGTAGCTGCCTTCCAGTGGGATAATTCACCAACCCTACTCTGCCTAGTGGATAAGTGGGAAGTGGTGTGTATGGCCATGGCGTTTAGGAAAGCCTCCCTACTAATCCTCATTAATTTACCAGTAACAAGTAAGTGCCCTATACCAGTGTAGTTAACGTGATCCCACCCATGAATCCTAAGTGAGGCTGCGTCACATAACCTAACTCCAACCTCATACCCAATAGCCAAGGCGGCGATGACCTCCCTACCACTTGACCCAGCATGCGGTGAAATTGCTAGGGCTGTACCAACCATGTCTGATGGATGAAGTGGTTCCTTGGATAGGTAAGTATCGTTGAAGTCAAGGTACCTAACCATGAGCGTGTTTATGAAGGCTGCCCAATCAATGGTGGTTAACTGGCTTGAACCAATTATGGGTGCACTACCCCTAAAGCCTAATGCAGCTAACCTAGCATACTTAACGGGCTCAGCAGAGTATGCGGCTAATGCCACACCAATACTATCAAGTATCCTCCTCTTAGCCTCCTTAACAACATTAACCGGCAGGTCATCAAACCCTATCCTCATCGCGTAGTCCACGAAAACTTCCGACAAATCTCTAGGCATAACCCAAATTTAATGCTTAGTTTATAACAATTTAATAATAAACGAGATGAAGTCCATTTACCCTTACTTTAAACCATCATTGAGAATGAGGGTAATTGAAGTTAACTTCCTGGTTAAGTGAACATAAGGCATGATGGAGTTCTTGGAGGATAATAGGTAATTCTTCCATTCAACCACAGCCATTAGCCTAATGAAGTAAGGGTAATTAGGGGGTTGAGGTACTGTATTTGCTATGGCTTCCGTAAGCCTATGGAGACTGTACAGGCCTGATGCCTTAGTGGTCTTCAATAATCCATTAATTAAGAGTAGGTTAAGCTGGTACTACATGGTTATGAATGATCAAGCCCCAGCTAAGTTCCATATAGCAGCTAGGCTAGAAGCAAATGATGACTACGCATCAATGAGCATAGATGAACTTTGGGGACTTCACGATAAGCTTGGGGAAACTTTTGATAAGGTTTGGGGTGAGCATAGGGAAAGGCCTAATGTAAGCATTATTAAGGACCCGCTCCCAAAATCATCGTTCTTAGATGTTAAGGTTGAGCTAGTTAAGAGAATTATCAGGAACTGCACATTGTGTGAAAGAAGATGCAGCATCGATAGAACTATGAGAAAGGGTGCCTGCATGCTTGACTTAAGGCCTAGGGTTGCGTCATACTTCATACACCTGGGAGAGGAGGCCCCCCTAGTACCCAGTGGTACAATATTCTTCACTGGGTGCAACCTGAGGTGCGTCTATTGCCAGAACTGGGATATTTCCCAAAAGCCCGAAAATGGGGTTGAGGTTAATGAAGCTGACTTAGCTTCAATGCAGATTGAGTTAAGGATTAGTGAAGCTAGGAACATTAACTGGGTTGGTGGTGAACCTACACCTAACCTTCACGTCATAATACCATCAATGAGGATTCTCGCTGAGAAGGGCGTAAACGTGCCTCAGTTATGGAATAGTAACCTATACTTAACTATTGAGGGTATGAAACTTATACTCCACTTGATTGACATTTGGCTCCCGGACTTTAAGTATGGTAATGATGAATGCGCATTAAGGTACTCGGTTGCTCCAAGATATGTCGAGGTTGTTTCAAGGAACCTTAAGATGATTTGCGATAGGGATGAGGATGTAATTATAAGGCACCTTGTCTTACCTGGCCATGTTGAGTGCTGCACAAAACCCATTTTAAACTGGGTAACCCATAATTGCCCAAGGGCGATAGTAAACATTATGAATCAATACCACCCTGACTACCTGGTTCCAAGGCTTAGTAGATACAGGGAGTTGAATAGGAGGGTTACGGAGAGTGAGTTAAGAGAGGCATATGGATACGCTGAAAGAATAGGTATAGTTAGGATTGATTAATAATCAGCCAAGTAGCCACTATTCAAGGGATTTAAGAGTCATATCATCCTCATACGATATGACGCATATGAATTCAGCCTCCTCATCGCCAATGTTCTCTATGGAGTGTGGTTCATAAGGTCCTGTGAAGAAGAAGTCCCCTGGCCCAAGATCATAAAGAACACCATTACCTCTAATCCTAAGTTTCCCCTTGAGTATAACCACTGCTTCAGTATACTTGTGGTTATGAAGAGGCATGTAGCCGCCAGGCTTAACAATAAACCTCCTCACAGCGTACTTAGATGAACCATGATCCTTAGTTACAAGCCACTGAACGTAGAATCCCCTAGTCCCCTTAAGTAGACCTGAGACGTCCTGTTGAGGTACATTAACTATATTACCTACGTGCATCACTAGGTTTCCCTGAACCCCTTATTAAGCATCCTTCCAACAATACGCTAATGTTAGCATTATTGGGGTAGTACCAGTTAGGGATGAGGTTAAGTCTCAATATGCCTTTCAAGCCAGCTTAAGGCTAATTCAACCCACTTAGCCACAGAGGGATTAATCTGCTGCTGATTAGATGCAGTGGCTCTATTTGCCAATGAGAGTCCATGCACTCCACTTTCAAACACATGGAACTCAAACGGCACTTTATTACGGGCAAGGGCGTTAACGTACGTTATTATACTTTCAATGGGAACCACATCATCATCAGCCGTTGTCCAAATGAACGTTGGAGGAGTGTTTGAGTCAACGTGGTAGGTTGCGCTGATTTCCCTTAAGTCATCCACCGTGAATTTACTTGAACCAAAGGCTAGTGAAGCCATTTCAAGAAGCACACCAGCCGCTGGCTGTGGAATTGTCTTATTCATGTACATTTCATGCATTGCGACAAAGTCCACGACTGGGTAAGCTAATATTGCTGCAGACACCTTAAGCATCTCCTTAGGTGCATTAACCATTTTTGTTAACCAATCCTTATGCCAATTAACACTGAATAATGAAGCAACCGTACCCCCTGCGGAGAATCCTACTATAGCGATCCTATTAGGGTCTATGTTCCACTTATCCGCATTACGTCTAATGACCAGTATTGCGTTTGCAAGTTCATAGACCACGTCAGGGTATACTTTACTAACACCCATACTCTTGTTACTGTACCTTAGTACGAAGGCATGGTAACCCCTTGAGAGGAATACTGAGGCAACCGGCTCAGCCTCCCTATTGGAGACGTGGTTAAAGCCGCCTCCAGGGCAAATTACGACGGCTGGTCTCCTTACCCAGGTAATCTCAGGTGGTGTATCTAGGATGTATGAGGTTAAGGTAACTGGCCTATCCTCCCTCATTCGGATGACCTCAACCTTCATAAGGCACTTAACCATGCTTGGTATTAAAGCTATACTGCCTTGCTCAGTACTTATCATCAACATTACATTTGTAGATGTTACGCGCTTAGTTTCAACTTAACCGCAGCATGGCTATTAAAGTACCCCTCTCTGCCCCAAGCACCCTAGCCACTGGGTCACACTTGGGTACAAGTAGGAAGGCTATTGGCTTACCTAAATTAACCTCAGATAGGTACTCGAAGTGGGCCATACCCTTCGCCACAATTAGGTCACTTTCCTTAAGCCTACTAAGAAATTCACCACTTACCTTATCTAGGTGTATACTTGATCCACTATACCCAGTGTCCACTAGGTCATCTAGTTGGTTTCTTAAACCAGCATACTCAGCATCGCCTACCGTTAAGTCATTCTGGAACCCTGGCTCAGCCTTAACCACGCCTGTAACTTTATTACCCATGCCCCTAATTACGTTTATGAGCACAGTATCGAATATTGCCTCCCCAGCATTATCAAATAACCAAAGCAGCCTTAAGCCACCACTCTTAAGCATACTGTATAATTCATGCGTATTGTCTATGGAGAACCGCATACCCATTATAGATGCAACCTGAAGATCACTGGGTGGCTTATGGGATGCCACACCCATATCCAGTAGGTTACCCGCTATTGAGACCTTCACCGCCATTTTAAATAAATCGAAGCCCTCAAGACCCCGTAATACTGATTGAATGGCAGGTAATTGAGCCTTAGCAGCATCGATACCCCTCCTCTTAGCCACCCTATAGTACTCCACTACCTGAGGGTACTTTGATGAAACAGTCATGAATATTCTTGAGGCAATTCTCGTTAACTCATTCTCCTCCCTGAAAGCCCTAGCCGAGGTCTCTAGTACTAGCCTGGATGCCTCCAAGGCATCCTCATTGCTTAAGTTAGCTGAGGCAACTTCATTTAGCCTAACACTCACTATGCAAAGAGGGCATTCCCTATGTGGCTTCATTAGCTATTCGATTACGCTTAGTTAAGGTACTTTAAACACCTTTTCATATTGAAAAACAATATTGTAACCTTAAAAGTGTGTCCCAATGATGTATCTTAATTCTAAGGATAACATACTGCGATTCTTAATTTAAGCAATTGCTTCAATAAGTTATGGGCCTAGGGCCGTTATCTATTAATCTAGGATAAGACAGGCAACTTCTTGAAGTATCTGCATGTTTCACCTGGTTTAAGCCTACGCGGCTCCTTTACCATTAATTTTGCACAGGGTGATCAACCTAGGTTTAACCTATTTATGCGCTTTTGCACTGTTGAGTTATTATATTACTGCATTGGTTTTCCTGACCCATGGCCTTGTTCGTTAGGCAGAGTTCAGGGTTGGTTAAGTCGGCTTCGCTATGGGATGCAGTGATGCTTAATGTTGCTAACATGGGTGCTGGCTTAGCTGTCTTCATAGGTATTAGTCCCTTTGTAATACCTGGTGCTGTGCTCTGGTTATCAAGCATATTAACATTCATGCTAACCTTCCCATTGGTAATACTATACACCTACTTTATAGTTAAAATACCGAGGACTGGTGGGGATTACGTATGGATCACTAGGAAACTTCACGGAGGCTTAGGATCAATAATGGGTGTTGCGCTTGCCTTTAATATGCCTCCATTCTTCGCCTTGTCAGCCTTCTTCTCAGTAACTGCCATAAACAATGTCCTACTAGTAATAGGGTATTCTCATGGTCAACAGAACCTAGTGAGGTTAGCTAATACAGTGTTCAGCACTAGTAATGCATGGTTCAACTACACTATAGCTTTAGTGGCATTCGTAATCATCCTACTCGTCAACATTATTAGGCCTAGTGCAGGGTTCAAGTTAACCACAGCCTTAGGGGCATTAGCCTTAACCGGTACCGCGACTGCAATAATTGTTCTTGGTCTCTCAATACCGACCTTTCACCAGAGCATTGGGCAATTCCTAAGGTACTTTAACTTAACTAACCAAAGCACCTACGTAGGCCCCTCCTTTAGCTTACCGGCAACACTCTACATGATACCCTACTTCGCCTCCTACGCCTACATTTGGCTTTATGCTGGGCCAGCTGTAGCCGCTGAGATTAAGACTAGGCGCGGATTAATGTATAATGAAGTCCTAGGTAGCTTAATGACGCTAATCTTCATTACATTACCCTTCCTACTAATGGACCTAGCCGCAGGCTACAGGTTCAACATGACGTACTACCCAACCAGCGTATATAATTTCTGGAATATTTCAATATACCTAGCACGCAATGAGGTGTTGCAGTGGTTCATCGGCCTAAGCCTAATATCATGGGAGTTCTTCATAATGGCGTTTGGAGTAATAGTGTTCGCCCGCTACGTGTTCGCCTTTTCCTTCGATAGGCTATTTCCTGAAATCTTCTCAAGGCTTAATAGGTGGGGTTCACCAATGTATGCTCACTTACTTGACCTAGCTGCAACAGCCGTCTTCCTAGCTTTCCCAATAATAAGCCCGAACGGTTATGAGGCACTTTACAGCTATACACCCTTAGCCATAATATACCTGGTGCTAGTCTCCATAGCTGGAGTAAAGGCTGCTAGGGAAGAGGGGAATAGGGGCATGTTAGTGGCCTCGGTGCTTTCACTAATACCCCTAATTCTCCTAGGTTATGAAGCCTTCACGAACCCTTACTTTGGGGTTATTGAGTCCCTGAAGCCGCTTCAACCATACTACCCAGGATTAGCCTACGTGCTTGGCCTAATAGGGCTAGGTGCAGTAATCTACGCTGCATCCAAATACATTAACCTGAGGAGGGGAATAGACATAACCCTGGTATATAAGGAAATACCGCCTGAGTAAAAATTAAGGAGCTTAAACCCTGACTTCAATCCTTGAGGTTTTACCTAATTCATTATGAATAATGAAGCTTTAGGTAAGGAGCAACTATGATTAAGAGTATGCGTCTTCGCCTGATACGTGGAGCTTGCTGATGCTAAACCTTAGTCAGCTTTTTAAGGCCTCAACATTACTATACATGTGAAGATTAAGGTTGGCAGAATTAGGTACAGAAGGTTCGCCTACGTGGGTAGGATTAGGGTGAGCACCTATGGCAGTGAGGTTGAGGTTAAGAATAAGAGTGAGGGATAGAATCATTGAGGATATTGCCCTACTTAACAGTGGCTTCGAGGCACCAACACCTCAATTACTCATACCGATATCAACGGCTAGAGCCCTTGGACTATGGCCACCCACTGAGGATGCTAGGGAGGTCACGGTGGATACTGCAGGTGGCCCATTGAAGGTATGGCTATACGCCAGGGTAGCTGAAGTTAAGGTGATCACTGAGGATGCTGAATCTAGGGATGCTGAGGTTGATATCATAGTTTCACCATTGGCTGATGAACCACTTATAAGTGACCTATTGGCTGATGAGTTAGAGATAGCTGTTGAATCATTCGGTAAGGGCCTATGGAGATTCAGGAATGATCCACCTGGTAAATTAAGGCACTCTGCGGAATAACTGACTTCCTCCCCACTATGAAGGGTGAGGGTTCCCTTGGGATGGTTCATTGATTCCCCATTGATTCTGGTCTACATCCATCATCTGGAGGCTGTCACGGGATTAGAATCCCACCCATGCTTTAGTGGTGTTTCACCTAAATACAGAGCTTATAAATCCATCCCTACCATGAATGACGAAGCTTTAAGTACATCATCGTAACTTACATTAACTGACTGGGGGAGGAAATTTAAGAAATAGATAATTATATCTCATATGCGAGTTTTGAGGAGGCCGAGGTGCTTAGGGAGAGAGCTGAGGCTTTTCTTAAGAATGCTAAGAGTCCACTGAAGGAAGGAGAATACGACTTAGCGGCATTTAGCATAGAACAGTACTGCCAACTGATGCTTAAGTATAAGTTACTTATTAAGACAGGTACATATCCACGTACTTACTCATTAGTAAGGCTTATTAGGGAATTAGCTAAATTAGTGAGAGATGATGAGAAGTTGCTAGATACATAATAATGATCACTAAAATAGAGGATGCTTACATAGGTTCTAGGTACTTACCGAGGAGATATGAGAAAGATGAAGTCGAAGCTATGCTTAAATATGTTGAGGATAAGTTTAAGCCGATTATAAATGGGCTTTGAATTATACATTGAAGAGGGTAAGAGGGCATTAGAGGCAATGAGCAATTACGTTGAAATAGCCAGGAGGATTAAGGAATTAGCCAGTGAATTAGTGGGTAATGCCAGGGTCTATGTATTCGGTTCAGTGGTGAAGGGGAGGTATACAGCGGCAAGTGACATAGACATACTCATATTACTAATTCGCGTAAAGAGGTGATAGACGCCCTTAAGGCAAGAATTTATAGTGAAATTGACGCCCCAATTCAGGTTCATATTGTGACTCAGGAGCAGTATGAGAGGTGGTACAGGAGGTTCATTAATAATGCTGTGGAGGTGTAATTTCAATACGCATGGAAGTATTAATCATTAATCCATAAGGGAACCGTGAAGGCTAAAATTAACTTCACGTACAATGTGGAATGTAGTTTTAAGTCATTTGAAACCCTACTGAACCTAGTGAGTAATCTTGGTATTAATTAGCATAGCTACCACGGTGTTAACCTGGGTTCCCGTTGGACCTGTTATGATGACGTCATTTAATGCCTTAAATAGAGTATACGTATCGTTTCTAATTAAGGCATCATCTATGCTTAAACCAATGCCCATTGCCCTTGATTCAGTAGTATAATCCGCATACGCACCTGCAGCATCAGTATTACCATCAATACCATCCGTGGCTAAGGCCAGTAAAGCCACTGGACCCTCTTTACTAACTGACTTAGCGAAGGCTGCCGCAAGCTCCATTGTTCTACCACCCTTACCATTACCCCTAACAGTAACGGTGGGTTCCCCACCAGCTAATACTACACCCCTCTTAATCAGTAAGCCTCTCCTTAAGGAGTCAAGGGCTATTGAGGCTAATGCCTTCCCAACCTCACGGGCCTCACCCTCAAGTCTAGAGGTTAGTATGATTGACCTAATGCCAAGTTCACTGAGCCTTACCCTTAGGCTCTTAAGTACATCAACGTTAGTTAGTATCACCTTATTCATTACCCTGAGCCTCTTTGGGGTCTCTGGAATAACACCCCTCACCCCATCCTCAAGAAAAACCTTAACCCTACCCGGTAAATTACCCCAAATACCCCTTGCCTTAAGGAAGCCTACTGCATCACTGAAGCTTGACTTATCTGGGACTGTTGGACCACTTGCTATTAATGATGGATCATCACCAGGCACGTCACTAACATATAATCCAATGACCCTAATACCCCTCTTAATGAAATATTGAGCTAATTGACCACCCTTAACCATTGATACATGCTTACGTACAGTGTTGATTTCACTGATGCTCATTCCTGAATTAAGCATTAGCCTATTTAACTCAACTAGGTCATCGATTGTTAATGGTGGTTTAGGTAACTCAACTAGTGCACTTCCACCACCACTAATGAGTATTAAGGCTAAGTCACCTTTACTTAAGGTCCTGGATAATTCAATAATCTCCTCAGCAGCCTTAATGCTTAAACTACTTGGTAATGGGTGGGTTGATTCAATAACCTCAACATTACTTGATTTAGGCCTTACCCAACCCCTAGGTATTACTGCTAAGGCCCTAGTAGCCTCAACGGACTCTAATGCACCATCAATAAGCCTTGGGGCAGCCTTACCAATAGCTATAACTGCAATATTTCTCGCACTAAACCCCCTACCGCAAACCTCAATGCCGTTACTTATCCACTTAATACAATTTCTAACCACTGGTGCTGGATCTGAGGCTGTAAGGGTTTGGCTAACTAGCCTAAGTGCAAGATCCCTAAGTTCACTGGAATCACTAGCCTTCACGCATTAAGTAGCTGTCGCGTTCCTTAAATTAATGCAACCCCACTGGGCCACATTTCGTAAAGCCTACCTAGAGAGTGAAGACCCTAAAGACCACCTGGGAGCAAAGCAGAAGCATTAATTAACCTCAGCTTAATGCTACCTATGTGAGGATACTTGCGACTTCAGACGTCCATTCGCCGAAGCATTTAAGTGAATTCAAGGGGAGTTTAACCAACATTAGTAATGTTGACTTAGCCTTACTGGCTGGAGACATGGTTGATGGGGGTAAGATTGAGTACTACAGTATTATAATTAACTTATTGAGGAATAAGGCTAATACCATAATGGCTGTACCAGGTAATGAGGAGTATGATGATAAGTTAAGGATGTTGAAGGGGGTAAACGGCTTAACTCTACTGAATGATGAAGTGCTTACTGTTAATGGAATTAAGATAATTGGGTCAAGGGGTGTATTAGATAAGCCGACTAAATGGCAGGAGAGGAACATTAAGGGTATTGATGAATTATATAGGAGGAGACTGGAATGGCTGATTAATACGCTTAAGGGTTCCCATGAAGCCATACTGTTGACTCATTATGCGCCAACATACGTGACATTGGAGGGCGAGAATGAGTACAATTACCCATTTTTAGGCACTAAGAAGCTTGAGGAAGTGTTATCAAGTAGTAGGGTACTTGCCATACATGGCCATGCTCATCATTCGAAAACTAGATGCGTTAAACTGGGTAATTCAGTAATCGTGAATGTGGCCTTTGAGGGTGTTTCATCACCCTTCATAATAGATTATAGTAATGGTGAGATCAACGTTATTGAACCAAGGGAGTACAGTAAGTGTAAGGAGGTTAACGTACACAGTAAGACTATTACCCCCAGGTCCACTGGTCTCGATGAGTGGCTTAAGTAAAGCTAAGTTTAACTTAAATAATGAACTTACCCAAGTGAGGGAGATGAACATTACCATACGTTACAGTGAATTTGTGGATGCACTAATCAAGTGCAGTACCTGTGAAAGGCTAGTGAAGTATAGGGAAACCGTACCCTCACTCCCTAGGTTTAGTAATAATGAGTATTGGAGGAAACCAGTGCCACCATGGGGGGACTTGGATAACCCAAGAATAATGATAGTGGGTTTAGCGCCAGCTGCCCATGGCGGCAATAGAACAGGCAGAATGTTCACTGGTGACGCAAGCGCTCAGTTCCTTTTCAGGGCCCTTCATGAATGCGGATTATCAAATAACCCCTTTAGCATTAGTAGGATTGACGGCACTAGGGTTAAGTGCGTTTACATTACGTCAGTTGTTAAGTGTGCACCACCAGATAATAAACCAACCTCAAGTGAAGTTAAGGCATGCGTAGGCAAGTGGCTTATTAATGAAATCAATGCTATTAAGCCTAGGGCAATAGTGGTGCTTGGTGAAATTGCCTGGAGGGGGGTGTCCATGGCCCTTGGGTTACGTGGAGGTTTTAAGCATGGAGGAGTCATTATGGTTAATGATGTTGCAGTATATATGAGTTACCACCCAAGCCCAAGGAACACTAACACTGGTAAGTTAAAGCTAAGTGAATTAGTTAACATACTGTGCACAGCCGCTAGGCACGCTGGTTGCCCTATTCCTCAATCTCAAGGAAACCCTCAGGCGTAACGTTAATCTTATACGTCTTTAAGGGTACCTTAACCTGCATGTACTCGCAGGGAGCCTCAGGCCTAACCATAGGTTTCTCTATTAATTCACCGGTCCTAACATCATATTTAGCTAAGTGAGCTGGGCATGTAGCTACATAACCATTAACATCAGTGAGTAGGGCACAACCCATGTGAGCGCACACCGCGTCCATACCGTAGAATTTATCACCGTACTTAACTATTAGGATTGGTTTATTATTAACCCAGGCTATTATTGAGTTCCTTCTTTCAAACACCTTAACAAGTATGTTTACCCTCATCCCCATGGCTTCAGCTAAGGCTGGCATACTTAATAAGGATTAGCCTTAAGATGAAGTTAAAATAAAGGATTAATTTTTGAGTTTGAAGCTTAACTATATGATAACTTACTGAGCGTAGCCCCAGGCGTTTATCCTAAGCTTTAGCACGTACCTTAGGGTCAACATGCTCCCTATCATCACCATTACCAGAAATAGTGCGCTGGATACAGCCATTTGAATATCCCCACTTAGAATATGACCGCTTGCGCAGGATTGAAGAAATTATTTAGGCCCGTGAGTTTGGGCAGGGTCTTTACAGCCTAGTCTCGTCATTGCTTGTGCTATCACTGATGCTCTTTTAGCGTTGCTCT
>ERZ1669247.141-NODE-141-length-32755-cov-7.515627_pt1 | contig 32755 bp, 35 predicted proteins | sample MGYA00579297_ERZ1669247 | MGnify/ENA primary metagenome ERZ1669247 (study PRJEB41166, sample SAMN08046056) | hot springs metagenome | biome: hot spring; feature: acid hot spring; material: thermophilic sediment; isolation source: thermophilic sediment from acid...
AAGCTTCCTTTTTTGCGTCATTTAATATTTTTACGAGCATTTCCAGGGTAAGCTTCTTTGTAAAAGTGTTCTGAGGCGAAGGATGATAAGAACAGATTATGGTTAATGAATCAGCTTTAACTTTGCAGCCATGTGAAAACTTTTGAGCCTTATCGGGTTTCTTCCCGAGCGATTCAAGTGTTTTCAGCGTCCACATATAAGCAAAAGATCCAAGAACCACAATAACTCGTGGGTTTATCATCTCGATTTCCCTTTTGAGAAATTTTTCACTGCACGTTCTGGCTTCCTCTGATGTAGGTTTGTTACCCGGTGGAGCACACTTTACGACAGCAGTTATGTAGGCATGATCTACCCTAAGCCCATCATTTATGTTGACAGAAAACGGCTTGTTTGAATAACCAGCCCTGTAAAGGGCTTCAAAAAGAAAATCTCCAGATCTGTCGCCAGTAAAAACTCTCCCGGTCCTGTTACCGCCCTGAGCGCTTGGCGCCAATCCTATTATCATTATTTTAGAACGCGGGTTGCCAAAGCCTGGGACAGGCTTTTTCCAGTAACCGTTTAATGCTTCTTTTACTTCAGGGACAGATTCCCTGTAATTTACAAGCCTTGGACAGGCCTTACATGAGATGATTTCATCATAAAAAATAGATTCTGCCAATTTTAACCCAACAACCTTTCTACAACCCATGAAGGCTTAAAAGGCGTCAGGTCTTCATAGCTCTGCCCTGTGCCTAGGTACATTATGGGTTTCTTGGTATAAAAAGCGAGGTTCAGTATAGAACCCCCTTTTACTTCAGCATCAACCTTTGTGACTATTGAGTGAGAAAACCCAGGAGTTTGAAGGAACGCCGTTGCCTGGTTTATCATGTCATACCCGGCCAGCGCATCACCAACAAAAATGTTAAGGTCTGACTTCACAACGTTTATCAGCTTTGTCAATTCATTAAGCAGGGACTCATTGGTCTGCATCCTTCCAGCTGTGTCTATAAGAAGGATGTCATGGCCGTTTGAGGTTGCATATTCATAAGCTTCTCTTGAAAGAGCTGCAGGGTCAACGCCATATTTTTTTGAAAATACTTCTACCCCTATTCTAGACCCATGTTCAGCTAGCTGCTCTATCGCCCCTGTTCTGTAAGTGTCTGCCGCAACCATCAGCGGCCTGTACTTCAGCTTTTTAAGCGAATAAGCAACTTTTGCCACAGTCGTAGTCTTCCCGGTACCGTTAATCCCCAGAAAAACGGTTACAAATGGCTTCTTTACAGCTTTTCTGTAGATATCTGGCAGCGTTTCAGTATCCTGAAAAATCTGAATTATTGTCCTTGATAGAAGTTCCCTTATAGTTTCCTGCTTGGTACCGTTGGCTTTTATGCTCTTTACTTCTTCTATAAGCTTGCTTTTAAAATAATCTATTACGTCAACAGATACATCTGCTTCTATAAAATCAATCTCCCTTTCTTTAAAAAATTCTTCTATGTCTTTCTCGGTTATCTTGCCCGTTACGCTCGAAATAAAATCAGAAAAAACTTTTTTCAGCTTATCGAACATTTTGAGATCTCTTTAATAGCTCGTTTAGCTCATACCTTGCCTCTTCGAGCTTGTCTTCCACTGTTTTCTTGTCCTGCTGGGCGCTCGATAAAGCTTTTTCCAGTTCCCCTATCCTTTCCTTTAAAAAGTTCAAAGCGTCATCTTTTTTCTTGACCATCAGAACCCCTCCGCCAACCTTTAACATTATCTTGCTTGAAGAATCAGCCTTTGTTTTTAGCAAAACATCGCCGCCCAGAGGAACTACGATTTCTGCTTCTTTGCCCTCAGGAAGGGTTTCTATTGCAGCCTGTGCCGCCTTAGTCTCTTCAATCGCCTGACCGATTAGGTAAATCCTTGATATTATGCTTTCATAGTAATTTTCCAAAACCTGTATAGCATTAGCAAGCTCGTTAATTCTGTTTTCAACATCAGATTGACTCTGCAATTTATGTTAACACCATTAAATTCTTGGTTAATTAACTTATTTATCTTTTTGTTTCGCTAAAGGCCAACCATTTCTTTCAGAACAGACTTAAAGCTCGATATGAGCCTTTTTGATTCTGCATCTGAGTTTCCGACATAAATTCCAAACCCATTAAGGAAGGACTCCACAACGCTGTTTACTGTAAACATCTGAATATAATTATGATAATATGTTACTGTTCTTTTGGGAGGAAGTAGGTGAAAGACTATGGCGTAGTCGCTTTTTGAAACGTCGTAAAGGGTCTTTGAAACTGTGAGCAGCAGAAATGCAAGGTCCTGCAGCTCTTTTTGCGTGAGCTTTGTTATAGGTTTATAATGCGTAGTGCTGGTGATCCTTATCTCGTTGATCCGCGAAGGGGACCACGGGTAGTAAGCTATCCAGTTTTCATTGCTGTATATCAGCTTTGAACCTGATTCTTCAGCCTTTATTACTTCACATAATGGGCATGAGTTTTTTTCTTCAAAAGCCTTCATGAACCTGTTCATCTCTTCGTTTATGGTTTTTGGAACAAAAGGCAACCCTATTACGTCAAAATGAGGGTGCCCCTCCATGTCCTGGCCCTTCGCAGACAGCATTGTAACGCCTATGTATATAACGCGGTTCAGATCAGCCAGCTTTTTATAAGTTTCCTGAATAGCGTACAGCGCTTCGTATATTTGATCTTTAGAAAGCTCGTGAAACGGCACATGTTCCTTGCCTATGAAAATGGCGTAATGCTTTCCTTTAGCCGGTTCGCTTTTGTATGGCCAGTCGTTCCATTCTCCTGTATATTTATCATCAACCAGCGGCAACGGATGTTCCCCGACCAGAACGTCCCAGCTTTCTATATCGTCTTTCTTTATCCTGAGAAAGCTTGACCTGTTTACGCTCTCCTTTGATATAGAAAAAATGGAACTAAATTCATTATTACAAACAGGACACCTTATAGGAAAATTAGCATCCCATTGTATGTGGGAAACGCCTGTTATGTTATCGTACCTTATTTGTGGCATCGTTACTATCTAAAAATCACTACAATAAAAGTTTTTTAAGCTCATACTTCTTTATGACGCCGCCTTTATCGTTTATTTCATAAACTATCGGAACTCCTGTTGGAATCTCAACGTTTATTATGTCGTTTGGTGAAATGTTCTCCAGATACATCACAATTGACCTAAGGCTGTTTCCGTGCGCTACTACAAGAACGTTCTTTTTATAATAAATTAGGTCCAGCATGACGGTGTTCTTGAAAAAAGGCACAGTTCTCTTCTGAGTGTCTTCAAGGCTCTCCCCTCCAGGGGGCTTAACGTCATAGCTTCTCCTCCAGAGCTTTACCTGATCCTCTCCATAGATTCTTGCTGTTTCTGCTTTGTTCAGCCCCTGAAGGTCACCGTAATGCCTCTCGTTAAGGTGATAATCTTTTATAACAGGCACGTTGTCCCCGATTTCCTTCAGTATTATTTCGAGAGTCTCTATAGCTCTGGAAAGCTGGCTTGTGTAGGCTACGCTGAGCTTTATACCGCTTTCCTTTATGAGTTCGCCTGCACTTTTAGCTTCCTGTCTTCCTTTTTCAGTTAGCGGAACGTCAACCCAGCCAGTGAACCTGTTTTCCATATTCCATAAAGACTCCCCGTGCCTAACAAGTATCAAATAAACCATGCAAAGGTTTTAATTGATCAGAAAATAAACTTTTTTCTAAAAGCCATGAAAAGAATTTAAACGATGCAAACTTTAGAGCTGACCTTCTTACTATCCTGATACAATCATTGTGAACTACCCTTACCTTGCGGTCATGGCTTCCCGGTTCATCGGCACGCTTTAACATGAGGAATGCTTTGTATTCAATCATGTTATTGCAAGATCATCCTCGAACGTCTTATCTGCGTTCCACGGACAAAGCCCCTTATCCTTTATCACCAGAGCTGACGCAACATCCCCGTCAAACAAGGAACTGCACGAGGGGCACGTGAATTCCTGATCTGACAGCTTCTTGACCACATTACCGCACACCGGACATACCCCTGCTGTCTTAACAACCTGTCAACTTCGATCGGAGTGCTAGCTTTCCTCTTCAAGACATCGCGGATTCCCTTAGATCTGCAAAGGAAATGGGACTTTCGCCCCATTTGACCCCTGAAAAGTTAAACATTTAAAAAGAGTTTTTAAACTCAGAAAAAAAGGTTATTGTATGGTCTTAACTGTATTCTTTGTCAGACACGGACATGCAGAAAACAACAGAGACGGTTTATTTCCCAACGACCTCAAAAACGATTACAAGCTTACAGAAAAAGGTGTAGAGCAGGCCAAACAGGCAGCTGAATTTTTACTGGATTCAAAGGCCGAAGCAATATTTTCAAGCCCAGTATACAGAGCTTACCAGACAGCAAAGATAATAGGAGAAAAGCTTTCCCTCGAAGTTATGAAAGACGAAAGACTGAGAGAAGTCGAGCTTGGAAACCTTCGAAACAGACCCACGAAGGAAATATTTGAAAATGACCCTGACTGGTTCATGGAGTACTTTAACTCAGAAACTGTATATGGACTGGAAAAGTATCAGAAGATTAGGGAAAGGATGCTGGATTTTGTAAAGAACACTTTTGAACAAGGTTATACAAAAGTCATAGCAGTCAGCCACCTGGAACCGATAAGGGCTCTTCTGACTCTTCCGCTTAATGTTAACGGAAGAGAAGTCAGGAAGATAGAGATACACAATGCATCAATAAGCACGATGAGGTTTGAGGATCCCGATTTAAAAGAAATACGAATACTTTCAGTAGACTGCGTCCCTTTTAACCGCTTTTTTGCTTGATGCCAATAACTTCAGCAAAAAATAAAAACGACTAAAACGGTAAAACGTTTATGAAACTGGTCCTGTACGGGAGCCTTTCGCGTAAGCTTGGAAAAGAACTGAACATTGAGGTAAATGGACAAAAAAGCCTGAAGGAAATACTTGAAGAGCTTTCCACAAAAGAACCCGATTTAAAACCAGACAATCCGAACATTCTGGTTTTTGTAAACGATGCCGAAGCATCCCTAGTAGGGGGTCTTGCTTACAGGCCTAAGAATGAAGATAAAGTGCTTGTGTTACCTGTTGCGCATGGCGGTCGTGATTGAGGCTGTTGATTGATAAGGAACCAGATGGACCAGTTATTTTCAGGGTTAACCTGAAGGCTGGATGCATTAAGAAACCCGGCGTTCTTTACCTGGTAGCTTTACAGACGATCTTTGCAATAAAGAAAGGTGAGCTTCTTGCCAAAAAGCCTGAGATAGATTTTCTTATGAGGCTGGCAAGAACAGATCAGATTTTTCTGGCCAAAAAAATCTGCGACGGATCAGATCACACTGTTTACATAATAGAGGGCGATGATAAAAACGTCGAAAAAATATCTGAAGACGATATAAATGAGGCAGAGCTTTCTGCTCTTGTAAGTGCTGAAAAAAGTTAAAAACGTTTATGTAAACAACAGTATTGTTTATACAACAGAATGATTGATGAAGAATTTTTAAACCGTTATTCAAGACAGATCGTTCTTAAAGATATAGGCTTGGAGGGCCAGGAAAGGATTCTAAAATCTAAGGTTACGGTTGTAGGCGTTGGAGGGCTCGGCTCTATGGTTTCTTCGCTACTTGCAAGGATAGGTTTTGGAAAAATCCACATAGTTGACAGAGATGTCGTATCGTTAAGCGACCTGCACAGACAGATCCTCTATGATGAAGGGGATGTCGGCATACCAAAAGTTTATGCGGCAGAAAAAAAGCTTGAGTTAATAAATTCTGGGGTTAAGGTTTACCCGCACGCTTTAAGCGCTAACAATTATAATATGATGAAACAGATAATCAATGATTCAGATATAATAATAGATGGGCTGGACAACATGCGAGCAAGATACAACTTAAACCTTCTGGCGGTAACCCTGGGGAAGCCTTACGTGTTTGCATCGGCTATAGAAAACTACGGAAACCTGAGCAGCATAGTTCCAGGCAAGACTCCATGTCTTAACGAGTTTTACGGGGATTTTAAAGACCGTGAACTCCCGACGTGTGCTACTTCAGGTGTAAATCCTGCTATAGTTACATCGATAGCTTCTTTGGAAGTTAACGAAGCGATAAACCTTGTTTTAAATGGAAGCTCGCCGTTTTTTGGAAAGCTTGCTCTGCTCGACCTCAGCACAGGGAGCCTTGATACAGTCGACCTTAAGAAAGATCCAGAATGCGGTGTTTGCAACATGAAGGCAAAACCAGAGATAGAGCCCCGTATAGAAATTAGCTGCAGCAAAGACGGGTTTACTACAGTTTTTGTTAATAATTATGTTGATGGTTTAAACCTTGAAACTGTTTCCAGAAATCCCGGGATTAAGGTTGCTTTAAAAAATGAAAATTATATAACAGGGTTTTATGAAGATTCAAGGTTTACAGTATTCAGCACCGGTTATGCTGTTTTTCAGTTTAAATACTACGATGATGAAATAAAAAACAGGGTAGAAAAGATTTATGAGCTCGTCGTTGGGCGAGACTATAATAAAAAGGCTCTCTGATGTTTACAGGATAGATAAAGACGAATTTGCACCACTCAACTTTAAGGATCCTTTCTTAATACTGATTTCGATCATACTTAGCCAGAACACTACAGACAGAAACGCATTAAAAGCCATGAAAAACCTTGTAGCCAACGGACTTACAAGCTCCCAGGACTATGTGAAAGCTGGTGCAGATAAAATAAAACCGCTTATAAAGGTAGCAGGTCTGTATGAACAGAAAGCAAAGACAATAATCAGCCTAGCGAGCTGGAGCCTCGAAAAATACGGAGGGGATCTTACGAAGCTGAAGCAAGAAGAACCTGAGAAGGTTTACGAGGAGCTTACCGAAATAAAGGGCATAGGACCCAAAACTGCTGATGTTTTTCTCATATTTTATCTCAATGCAAGGACATTTCCAATAGATACGCATATAAAAAGAGTAGTAAAACGCATAGGAATAGCTGAGGGAAGCTACGACGTAATGAGAAAGAAACTCCTTCAAGTGTTTCCCGATCCGATTAAAGCCCATATATTGCTGATTAAGCACGGAAGGACAACCTGCACTGCCAGGAAGCCTAAATGTAACCAGTGCGTGATCAATGATATCTGTAAATATTATGCATCTTTAAATCTGAGCAAAATGATCGATGAGGGTTAGCTATTTATTTGAATCCATAGCTAAAGTCTCAAAAAGTGAGATGAATGCGTTTTTTGCGCTCTTAAAGTATAAGGCCGAATCCTCAAGCTCTGAATAACGGTAAACGATCCCTTCAGAGAAATTTTTTGAAATTCCTGCTGGTACGCCCCAGTTTGTCGGGTTAATTTTTAAGTTCTCCAGCACATCTTTAGCATCGATAAATTTGCCTGGTTCAAATGAATACAAACGCATGTCGTTTTCGACCCAAACGTACCTGTGGCTTTTCAGAAATCCTGTAACGTTTTCAGGAGAGTAAACGGATGGACCTAACCTTATCTCAAAGTTTCTCTTATCGAACTCAAGAAAAACCGCGATCGTCACCCATGCATCCTGCTCTGAAACTGTAGACCTGATAATTCTGTAACCGCTGTTTTTAAACGCGTTTCTTACAGCTTCTTCGGCTTTATAGTACATCCCCCATTTGATGTCCTCCACAAGATCAGGAGCCTTAAAAGAAACCATAACTACGCTGCCAGATGCTCTGTTTTCAGGCACCGGATGTCTTTCTGTGAAATATATTACATCAGGAGATGTTAAGAAGTTTAGCGCTAACACTTTAAGCTTTGCCAAAATCCTGTTCTTAATCGCGAGGGCTAAATTCCTTTTCTGATCGACAGGATCCAGGATTATTACCGGCGTTGTAAAAACTTTTTTTGGATCATAATCATAAGGCTCAAGCGCCACAACTTCTCCCTGCGTCCAAGCTACAATGTTCTTAAGGATGTCTGCAAATGATCCGTACTTTACTGCAAGCACTTCGGATACATAACCGCTAAAGCCTCCTACTTTGATTTCAGCACCATAAAGCCCGTTGCTTTTAAGAAACTTTTTAAAGACTCTAATTTCGCCTCTGAGCTCAGGGTTAAGTTTTTTCAAAAGGTACTCGTTGTGGTATCTGCTTCTGTCCATGCTGGTTATCCACTTTCCAAGCGGAACATCTGCGCACGGTACCAGGTTGAACTTTACACCGTTTATCATGCCTTCTACGTAGGGATGCTCTGCATAATTCTTCCAGTAATTCAGGCCTTTGGCGACCTCTTCAAGGTCTTTCAGCCCTTTTTTTCCTATTTCATCAGCTCCCAGAGCCGGGTCGTACAGGACAAAAAAATCAATATCGGCGTCCTCTGGCAACCATGTATCTCTTGCGTAAGAACCGCCAAGAATAAATTTTAAACCTCTCTTTCTAAGCCTTTCAGATATAATATTTTCAACTTCTTTAAGCCTCTCTCTATCTTTTTGATTCGGCGTAACCTGCTCTTTTATGTTTTCTACTAGCTTCTTTATCTCTTCATAGTGTATGTTAAACTCAAAATTCATACGCTGAAACAGATTAGCCTTGCAAACTATTTTAACTTAATGGGGGTAAAAATAACAAAGTTTAAACAGGATTATGCCCATATGGCCAGCGCTATGTTTTTCAGCGCCGTTTCATTATCTTCACCTATTTTCTGTAAAAGAAAACCTATGCCAAGCATTTTTGCAAGCTCAGCGTTTATCCCTTTTTCAAGCGCTTCTCTGAGTATCCTTTTTGCAGTATCTACATTTCCCCTCTGATAATGAACAACGGCGACGCAAACTTTTATAATTCTGTGTATATCTTCTTTTTCGTTGCCATCGGCCCTGTGCCACAAATCTTCAAGAAGCTCATGGGCCTCCCAGCATCTTGCGTTCTTTACAAGGTATTCTAGATCATGGTTACACTTTTCTAACTCGCATTCTTCGACTTTGTTTAGCTTTAAAAGCTGACCGATTTTTTCACCATCAAACAAATCAGATACGTAATCCACTTCAACGTATTTTCCCACCCTAACATCATTAACCTGTAACCCTTTAGATCTCAATAATCCTTTAAGTTTCTGTGAATCTGCAAAGCTGTATACGCTGTTTTCAAAAATCGCCAAGCATCTCATGTTAATAAATATCTGGAAGATGTTTAAAAGGAAAGAGCCGTTTTTGATAAATTATTCAAAGATCAAGCTGAATTTATAAATTCGTTGTGCACTGCGCTTATAGCTCTTTTGCAGTCCTGGCTGTTTATAACAAAACCTATGTTAAGCTCACTCGAACCCTGAGTTATCATTATTATGTTTATCTTTTCCTTTGCGACAGCTCCAAACAGCCTGCTTGCCACACCGGGCGTCCCCTTCATTCCCTCCCCTATAATTGAGACGGCGCATACGTTGTCAAGTATCCTGTAATCCTGAATCTTTTCACCCATAAACTGGATCTCTATGATGTTCCTGTACCTGTTGACGTCGTTTCTGTCTATTATTATGTTGACTTCAGAGCCGGATGCGTTTTGTGTCACTGTATAAAACTTAAGGTTAGAAAGCAAAAAACTGTTGAGAAGGTTTGGTAAAAGCGACTTCAGCCCGGTACCCATTAACGTGAATATGGCCAGGCTATCAAGGTGCACGACAGCTTTAACTACGTTTGAAGAAACAACGCCTTCTCCTCTTATTACTGTCCCGCTTTCAAGCGGAGCTTTTATATCGTTTACATAAAGCTCAACGCCTTTGGCTTTTAAAAGTTCCATGGCTTCTGGGTTAAATATGCTCGGGATAAAAGAAAAAATTTCTAAAGCTTCGCTGTAGGACAGTATATCTATTTTTCTTGAACCCTCTATGATTGAAGGATCAGCGCTCATGAGCCCTTTGACGTTTGTCCACAGATCCAGCCTGTTACTTTCTGAAGATATAACAAGGGAAGAAGCGATAAGATCGGAACCCCCATCCTGAAGCTTAACTATCTTTTTATCGGAGGTCGAAGCCGTAAGCCCTCCTATAAGCGTTACGCTATCAGCCTCTGCGTTTTTTATAAAATTTTTGCACCTCTGAATTGTCGCGTTAAGCATTATTTCGTTCCTTGACTGATCTACTATGATCCCGGATTCATAACCGTTGTAGGTTTTGATTTTTTCGCTTCCGATTTTTTCTGCTAAAAATTTCTTTATTGATGAAATGACCATATTCTCAACTGAAAGGTAAATTTGACCTTCAAGCGCAGGGTATGTTTCTTTTATCTTAGATATTAGTTCCAGGATTTCAAGAGCACCATTAACTGATTCAAGCGTCTTTTTTTCTTCATAAAAACCTCTGATTTTGAACCTCTCGTATATTTTCTTGAATTGATCTTTAGCCTTCTGATCGTCTTTCAGGGCTGTGTCGATGGCTCTTTTTATATCTTTTTTTATCGCGGATGGAACAGAAATAACGAAAACGCCAGAGTTTTTGTACCTTTTTTCGATAAGCGTCCCTATGTTTTCTAGGTTCAGGTCTTCTATGGCGCTGCCGCTTATTTTAGCTATACCTTGCACGAGATTACAAAACAATAACTTAATTTAAATTTTTCTTGCATAGATCTTTATAGCATAAAACAAGTATGAAAAAAGAATAATATGTGTAGATATACAGAAACCATTTCTTATAATTAACATCCCGGTTAACTTTTTATTACATTCTTTTAAGAAAAGTTTTTATATGATAATTTAGAAGTAATCTAAAGTGAAAGCCGATGTCGATGAATTATTCTAAGGTTCGTTTGAAAATTGGTGTAAACGAGATAGAAATTTATGGAGTAAAAGATGATATGGAATACCTAGGTCAGCTGGCTTTGAAAATTTACGACACTGTATCTAAAAGCCCGAATTCGTTACAAAGCAAAGTTACAGTTGTAGAAAAAGAGGACGAACAGGCAAAGCGAGCCGAAAACATAATCCAGCTACCAGACATACAGCCAGACCCAAATTCATCCCTGCCGGCTAACATACTCAAGCTATTCATAAGCGAATGGGGAAAGAAGCCCAGGAGGCTTTCTGAGGTAAAAGAAGTGCTCGACAGCTTTGGCCTTGTCTATCCAAAACAGACGGTTGCAGTATCTCTTTTGAGGCTTGCAAAAGAAGGAAAGATTAGGCGGTTTAAGAACGAGAGGGGAGAATATGTATATATTTCTGTTCCTTCGAAGATAATACAGGAGGAACAAGGTGAAATGGCATGAGTTCTACTCCACTAAAAGTTGATATAAGCTACGGAGAGCTTTCAGCAACATTCAGCGGCAACCCTGATGACGTGCTCGTTTCAGTGACCAGGTTTCTGGCTTCTAACGTTCCAGCCATAGATGTTGCAAAAAAGGTTCTGCTAAAGTATGATTTGCAGGAACTGATTCAGATGTTTTCAGATTACGTAAAGATCACCGATGAAGGACCCCGCATACTGGTTAGGGAAAACCTGAGCATAAAACAAAAGATAACCCTTCAGCTGGTGGGAAACAGGATAGCTTATCTGTTAAACAAGATACAAGATGAGTCTATGACCCTGCAGGATCTAATAAACGTCCTTGGAGTTCCGGGAAAATCGATAAGCAGCAGGCTGAGCGAGCTTGTTAAAGCAGGACACGTTACAAGAATTCAGGACTCAAAGACCACAAAATATCAGATATCTACTATGGGGATCAAATGGTTATCTGATACCCTTACAGGAAAGATCAAAGCGGATTAAAAAGTTTCTTTTGTATTTATAACTTGAACTTTTCCTTCATTATATTTTTGCTGTATAATCTCCCTGAGCTTTTCGAGGTTTATCCCCTTAAGGGCTGATATTTCGACATAATCCTTTATTCTGCTGTCTTGAAATACAAAATCAGTTTTTTTCTGATCGATTTTGTTGAGCACAGCTACTACGTTATCCAGGTTCACTTCAAGCTCTTCAAGGACGTTCAGGCTTGCCATGTACTTTCTCCAGAAAAGCTCTTCATCCAGACTGTAATCAAGGACAAGAAGTATTAGGTCTGAATATTTTAACTCTTCAAGCGTAGACTTGAAAGACTCGATCAAATAATGGGGAAGCCTTTCTATAAATCCAACAGTATCGCTCAGATAAACGTTATTCAATCCGTTTATCTTTCTTATGGTGGTGGTCAAAGTAGTGAACATCTTTCCGGTTACAGTTTTGTTCTCGTCTGTAAGAGCATTAAAAAGCGTTGTTTTACCGGCCCCCGTATAACCTGCTAGGGCAACTATAAATTTGTCTTCTTCGAGCCTCTTCTGTCTATGTAGGCTTCTCCTCATTCTTTCTCTCTCAAGCTTTTTTCTTAAGCCGTTTATCTGTCTGTTAAGGAACCTTATGTACTTGTCAACTTCGTAAGCGCCATAACCCATGGGGCCAGTCTGCTCCCCCATTTTCGCTAACCTGACTGTCTCCCTAATACGTGGTACTTCGTACTGTAATTCTGCAAGCTTTACCTGAAGCTTAGCTTCAGTTGTCATGGCTCTTTTTTCAAATATATCGAGTATCAGCCTTATCCTGTCTATGGTCTTTACGCCAAGAAGTTTGCTCAAATGATAAATCTGAGAAGCTGATAGCTGTTCATCGATTATCACGAGTTCCGGGTTCAACTTTTCTGTCAATTTCTTTAACTCTTCTGCCTTACCAGTTGGCAGCCCGTACTTGCCTTCTCTCATGCTTTTCACTTTGAACGAAACTGATGGGCTGTACCCTGCTGAAGAAACCAGCTCGAGGGCTTCTTGCTCAGAGTAAGGTTCTCTGTAAGTTACAACTATGGACCTTTCGTTCACTTTCTGAGTTTCACCTTTAAACTGTACTCGATCTTCCTCAGAGTTGGATAATCCGGGATGATTTTTTCCTGCTCGATCTTGGCAAGGAGGGATGGTTTTATTCCTATCTTTCTTCCGAGCTGTTCCTGGGTTAGGTTCATCTTTTCCCTCATTTCTTTTATGATCCTTCCGTAACCGTCTATAAGTTCATATTCATCTTCAACCTGATTTCTTGAAGATTTGGCGAAGCCGCTTTCTTTTATGCCGCCGCTTTTGCGTTCGTTCACTATTTTTCCATACTTAGCACATTCTTCACATACTTTCAAATAAGCGCCATCTACTTCTATGGTTATAGGCTTGCCGAATATCGGTTTACCGCATATTTCGCAATTCATTCTTTTACCCTAGTTATAATTTTCCGCATATATACGATTTACGCTGACCTCTAAGCTATCTTGAAAGAGAATTTTGAACAACAGAAAATGCTAAGAGTTGAACGCTGTACATGCTTAAGCTAGCAGCTTTTTACCTTATGGTTTCAAAAATTATAAAAACAGAGCAAACACCAAAAAGTTAATTAAACGGTTAATGCGAACATTTAACATGCCTACACACGGCAGTATTACAAAAGCAGGAAAGGTTAGATCACAAACGCCTAAGCTACAGGGTAGAGAAAGGCATAATCCGCCTCCACGCGTATCTCTAAGAGCTAAGTATGTTAAGAGGGTAGAACTAAAAAGAAACCCAGGACAGAACTGGGTATTTTTAAGAAAGTAAATAATTTTTATGGTAATACAGAATTCAAGAGTTCTTGAAGTTCTATATCTGAAACTCCTTTCGTTAAGCTTACCTGTCTTTTTTCAAGAACCTTTTCCAGCTTGTGAATAGCGTCTACAAGCGAATTTCTTATCCCCCAACCTTCACCGGTAACAGAAGTCTTAACGTAAGGACCGTTAACCTGTATCCTTATTATAACGTGCGGTTTGCCCTTTCTCTGTTTTTGATCCCCACTTACGTAAACTGTTAACGTTGAATTCTGCAAAATCTTAGAGTACTTTCTTGTCAAGCTTACCATCCTGCTTCTTATCGTCTCAGGATCGTATTCGAGCTCTTCTATGACTCCTTTCCTTGAGAGCTGAAGGAATATTGCCGGTTCTTTAACTTTTATCGAAGCTATCTGTTTAAGAAGATCCTCTTTTGTCAATATGCCGCTGAGATGCCCGTTTTTTGTGACAACAACCGATGAAAACCTGAATTTTTTCATCAGCTCAAAAGCTTCAAAAGCGTTGGCATTTTCATCTATCGTCTTTACATCCTCTGTCATGATTGATTTAACTGAACCCTCGGCTATGTTTTTCATCTCCCCAATGGGGCTATCCCTTTTCTGCCTGAACTTTGGCTTGATGACCTTCTGAATTATGTCGTGAAGCGTTACAATTCCAGCTACCTTTCTATCTTTCATAATTATAACTCGTGAAACTCCTGCGTTTCTCATTGTGGAAAGAAGCTGCCCTATTGTTGAATCTATGTCAAGAGTAACCGGATCGGGCGTCATTATGTCCTTTGCAGCTACGTTCCTGAAGACGCTGCGGCTTTGAGCTATTACGTCATCAGCAAAGACTCCACCGCCGAGGCTACCATCCTGCAAAACATATGGCAGCGTTTTAAAACCGCTTTCTACCATAAGCCTGCTTACGTCCTCTATGTTTTTGTTATCGGATAGCTTCGGCGCTACTTTCATAAGAGTTTTTACTTTGGTAGTAGTAGGATCATAATTAAGCTTGTAAGCAAGGCTTTCGTTTATTATTCCCTCATAGAACAAACCATCAGAAACAACAATAAGATCCCTCTGTTTTTCAAATAGATCCTGTATTTCCGAAATTGTTTTGTTTTTGTCAACAGTTATTATATCTTTTTTGATAATGCTCTCAAGGCTCATGTATAAATTATAAACTTCTTAAAATAAAAACGTTTACAGACGTTCAAAATCGTTTAAGATCCTTTCCTGAAGCGCATCAAACTGTTTATATAGCTCTTCAACCGTTATGTATTCATTTACGATCATATAGTCGGCAATCGCTATCACAGAACCGATGCCAAGCTCGAGCTCGATCTTATCCCTCTCTTTGAATTCGTTAAAGTCTTTTGGATCATCTTCTCTCCCTCTGTTCTTAAGAAGATAAAACCTTCTCCTTGGGCTTGCATGAAGCGCTAAAATTATTATGCGCGCGTTCTTGCTAAAGAACTCGACTTCATTAGGAGACCTTATACCATCGATTACAATGAGTTTTGAATTGCTTTTTTCTATCTTGTCGAGCGTAAGCTTTGCTACTATGTCTTTTCCGCCCTGTTCTCGAAGGATCTTTACGACTTTTCTCTGGCCCTCTTTGCTCAGCCCATAACCGAGCTCTATGCTCTTTTCTCTGATTACGTTGCCCATAGAAAAAGTTGGTATCCCGAGTTTGCTGGAGACGTAAGAAGCTATCGTGGTCTTACCTGCCCCCGGCATGCCGGTTATACCTATAATTCTGACATGCTCCAACTCATACCCATTATAACAAACTATATTTTAATCGTTCTGTTTGTTCGCGATTTTATAGGAACCGTTTTATCAGCAAATTATTTAGTTCACTTGGATTGAACCTTCTTGTTACAGCCATAAGAGGCTTTGAAGAATATTCAGCTCACGAAGCTGAACTGCTTGGTTGCAGGGCAATTGAAACCAGGCAAGCACGGGTTGTTCTTGAAGGAGATTACAGCTGCTTGTATGTGCTGAACAATTTTGCAAGAACCATCAATAAAGTTCTTTTATTGTTAAGCAGAGAAACTGTCCAGAACCTGGAAGACATATACAGCAAAGCTTTATCACTTGATTACAGCTTCATAAAGCCCGATCAATCCTTTGCGGTTAGGTCTGAAAGAAGCGGAATACATGAATTCACCTCTATCGACATAGCAAGGGTTGTAGGGCAGTCAATAATAGATTCTTATCAGAGAAGCACAGGTAAAAGGCTCAAAGTTAACCTTGATGAGCCGGATATAGAAATAGAAGCTGACCTTATAGGTAACGAGCTCTTCATAAGCTTAAACACTACAGGTAGTGGGCTTAACTTTAGAGAATACAGAGTTTATAACCATCCTTCTTCGTTAAAGCCAACCCTTGCCTCTTCACTGATCATAATGTCTCAGTGGGAAGGATCAAGCTTTATAGATCCTTTCACTGGAGGGGCAACTATACCGATTGAAGCTGCGCTTTACGCTAAATCATCGCCAGTAAGGCCATCCGGTGATTTTCTGTACAAAAAGCTCAGCTTTTACGACGATAAAGACGAAGAAGAAGCATTAAAAAAGATAGGTAAAAAGTTTGACCTTAAAGAGAGAATCGTAGGTATAGAGGTTTCCCGAAGACACTTTACTGGCGCGTTAAAGAACGTAAGCGCAGCCAACCTTGGCGAAAGCATAGATATTATTCTTGGGGACTCGATAAAGATCGATCTCCAGAGAAAGTTTAAATTCCTCATTTCAAACCCGCCGTACGGCATAAGAAGCGGCAGAAAAGAAAAGGTGCTTAAGATTTACGAACTTTTTGTAAAAAGGATTGATAAAATTCTTGAGGATGACGGCTGTGGAGTAATGATTACAACTGAATATAAAAAGCTTTCAGAACTTTTAGGAGAAAGGGGTTACAAAGTCCTGAAGGTTAACACGGGGCTTCATGGTAAGCTCTGGGTTGGGGCAGTGCTTTTTAAAGCTTAACCGAGAGATTTCCTTAGCTTGGCCATTTCTGTTATGTTTTTTACGATTTCTTCTCTGTTATTTTCAAGCAGAGCGGCAAGAGTTAACGTTGAGAGCAGCCTGTGTTTTAAAACGTCGTATTTTTCGCTTGCTTTCTTCATTCCAAAGTTTGATTCGATAAAGCTGATGTCGCTTTTAATCTGCTGAACTATCTTTTCGTTTACAATCATTTTATCCTTGAGTATTTTTAAATTTTCGTCAGAAAAATAATCTATTGAAGCCTTAAGATCTATATCCAGGAACCTGTAGGTTGAAATTAGCATGTTCCATTCTTCTTCGTTTAACTTATCAAGGGCAGAAGCGCCAAAAATTTCTGGTGGAAGCCCCAGGCTGTACAGAGAGCTTACAAAAGTTATAGCCCTCGGCAAAGTTACTTTTCCGGCATTTCTTGAATATCCAAAAAGCCCTATGTGCAGCTTTCTGGCCCTTCTTCTTGGTACAAAGCCTGCGATCTCGTTTATCAGAGGTGCCAGGCCTTCTATAACTGTTTGATATACAGGAGTGTACATATCGATTATTTTCTTAAGCGTATTGAGCTCGTCCGCGCTAAAGCTCTCTTTTTCGTAAGGCTTACTTATGTTAAGAAATCTTATTGCGCTTCTGGTTTCTTCTTCTTTATAGTCATACCTGAAAGCAGATTGTACGGTAAAAGTCCACACCCCCCTGTATTCATTAAAAACGTTTTCAACGTTTAAGGGATTTAAATGACCTCTGAATGGAAGGCTTCCTACACCAATTATAGGATATATGGGTATATGATGAAGCTCTTCAACATTCTTCAGTTCGCTAAGCGCGTGCTTTGCCAGCAGAACCGCAGATACGATGCCATAATTCATGGCTGGATCAGACCTTGCAATAAAGACCCTGAGGTATGAAACCTTGATCGAATTAACGTACCTTTCGATAATACTTTTTATGTTAAGAAGCGAATCCTTATCTTCAACCAGAGGAATGATCTCTAGCCACTTAGGTTTTGTCTCTCCTATCAAATCTCTGACGTTAAGGTTTTCCGTTAGCTGCATGTTTTCTTTGTTTACGACCGCCTTTTCATAGTACCTCGCTAAGGCAATAAGCTGTTCTGAGTGCGTGGTAAAGGGTAAGATGGCTTCAAAAACAGGAACAGTCACAGCTTCGCCGTAAAATTTTTCACCTACATCGTGGTTTATCGGTATGCTTTCTAAAGTTTCAGCGAAAACCTTTCTATCAACCCCCTCGATGAACGGGTTTGGTACCCTGTATGTTAAAAATATATGCTTTCCCAGAACGTTATCCTTAAAGTATTCTGGATACATGGTAAAAAGCTTACGCACTACGTGAGTGTCAACGTCTTTTCCTTCTGCATCCCACATTACTTCTTCTACACCATAAAAAGAGTAAGCTAGATAAGCCTCATAAACCTCATCGTCTCCCTCTATAGAACCTTTCCCTTTTACCCAGTCCGGGACGTTCGCGTTGTCCGGATGCTGGGTAGCCATTGTCCTCGGGATCTTTCTCATGTTTCCATAAGATTGTTATGCGTCTATATTTAGCCCTTTCTTTCATCGCTTACTAACATTTAACGCCTGTTCTGTTTTTTTAACTTAACGGGGGTTAATGAGAGCGGAAGCCCCATTAAACCCATTTATTGAAATGAAAAATTCCTTCTTTGATGACTGACTTTGGTTTTGGAACTGAAGCCGTATGCCCTAATAGTATCATCCACTGGGGCTCTACATGGTCTGGCAGAATGAACATTTTCTTAAAAATGTCAGGCCTGACAAGAGGAACTGCTCTCCAGTGGGCACCAAGGCCAATACAGTTTGCGGCTACAAGGATGTTTTCAGCAACCGCTGCAAGGCTCTGAATCCCCATGATCCTTTCGAGTTCGTTTTCTTTCTTCAGCTTTTTTATGTTGAGCAAACCTATTATAATAACCTGTGCCGATGAAATTATTTTGCGCGTTCTCTCAGCTTTTTCAATGTCTGCCTTTCCGCTTTTAACGTATTCTTCTTTTAACGTTGAAGCAAGTCTTTCGATCAGCCGTTTTTCAGTAATTATCAAAAAATCCCATGGCTGCTCGTTATGGGGACTTGGTGCGCTTATTGCGGCCTGCATTATCGCCTTTATATCTTCCTCCTTAACCGGTTTATCAGTAAAATTCCTGATGCTTCTGCGGGTGTAGATACCTTCTAAACAGTCCATCATTTTTTTTATAAAGGTTAAATAATTAAGTTTTTTAAATAAGTAGTGAAATTGAAGCTGGGTTTTGTAGGATTAGGAAAAATGGGACAAGCATTAGCTCTTAGAGCTATACAATCAGGGTATACTGTTTACGGCTATAACCGAACTAAATCAAAAGTAGATTCGATAAGAGATAGAGTTGAAATTCTGCCATCCATAAGCGACGTAGTAGAAAAGAGCGATGTAATACTCGTAACCGTTACAGATGATGAAGCAGATGAAGATGTTATTCTCGGAAATCACGGCATATCCGATTATATAAGGCCAAATAAAATGATAATAGACTTCAGTACCATTTCTCCTATAATGTCCAAGTACATAAATGAAAAACTGAAAAGAAAAAACGCATACAGGTTAGAAGTGCCGCTAATAGGAGGACCTGCTAAAGCTCTCAGGGGTGAACTTATAGCTCTTATAGGAGGAGACAGATCAAAGTATGAAGAAATGTCTGACCTTATAAAGACGTTTGCTATAAGGACAATATATGCGGGGAACATAGGAGATGCGCTGTCACTCAAGCTGGCTTTCAATCTTCTCGTTGCAGGGTATGCTGAACTGATAGCTGAGGGATTGGCGTTCGTGCAAAAGATGAAGGTCGATCCAAGGTTGTTTGTGTATCTTGTAAACGCCAGCGGTTATAAGACAGAGTTCAGCGAAACAAAGGGGCAAAAGATGCTCGTAAGCAACTATGAACCGACTTTCTATCTAAAACACATGAAAAAAGACCTTGGATTGATTTCAAAGGTGGCAGATAAATATAACGTTTACCTTCCTGTTCATTCAACTCTCTGGAGCACGTACACTGCAGCAACCGAATATGGGCTTGCAGAAGAAGATTACAGCGCTATTCTGGAGTATTTACTAAAAATTAATAAATTAAAAGAATAAAACAATCATGAGCCGGGGTGCCGGAACGGCCACGGGTGCGGCTGCAGACCGCATTTATGTGGGTTCAAATCCCACCCCCGGCTTCCCGGCAACTTGTATTTTTACAGTAACAGCCCATAGCTAAAAGATTTATAGCATTTAATCATCGATACTTTATTATAGAACTTCTGCGTTGCTTTCTAGCTTATTTTCAAGCAAAATTATTGATATGCATCCGAGAACAGAAAGCAGAGAAACAGTAATAGATATATAAGGCCAGGACCGAAGCAAATTTCCTGAAGCGTTAACGAAAACAGGGATTCCGAATGATAAAATCAATCCTGTTATAAGCGTCGCTATCTGCAGTGTCCATCCGATTCCTGAATATCTCATGTTAACGGGAAAAACCTTGCTGAGAGTCACTCCCAGAGCTCCAAACGCTATATAAAGAAAAGCAAACACGCAGACTGCGGCCAAAACTATATAGAGAGTATTTTTTGATTGTAGTATAGGGAAATAAAAAAAGGAAAATACGGCCAGTCCAGCTCCTCCTGTGACTATCGGGACATAAAGCATGTTAAATCTGTCGTAGAGATAACCTCCAAACAAAACAAAAGGAAAACCTGCAAATCCGGCAAGTATTGCTGAAAGCATTTCGGTTGAATAAGGGATCCCAAGCGCTTTCATGTAAGAAAGACCCAGAGGGTTAAGGAGAAGGTTTGCAGCTGCCGTTGGAAAAGCTGATACAAGTATTCCAGCGGCTATGTACCGGGAATACTTTTCCCAGACCTGAAGCGAAGGCGCCTTCAGAACCTTTCCACCAAGCTTTAGGGATCTGAAAGCAGGACTTTCAATCATCTTCAGCCTAAGTACTATACCCGCAACAACTACGATACCTCCAAGTATAAAGGGTATCCTCCATCCATATATTATGAAAGCCTTCCTGCTCATACTTAATTCTGTCAGAAGAAAAACAAGCGGGCCGAGACCGAACCCAACCGGGTTAGCAGCCTGAATAAAAGATGTCCATAAACCCTTTCTTTTTTCCGCAACTTCATAAATCCATGATATGGCGCCCTGCCATTCACCTCCTATACCAAAGCCTTGCAGAAACCTGAACATTAGCAAAAGGACAGGAGCTGCAAGGCCTATAGCTGAATACGGAGGCAGTAATGCTATCGAAAACATGGCAACGCCAACCGTCAAAATAGTGACGATAAGAGATGATTTTCTGCCGACCCTGTCTCCCAAATGTCCAAATATCAGCGCAGCAAAAGGCCTTGCAAAGTACATAGCTGTATATGAAAGCATAGAAAGCGCAAACGATACAACAGGGGAAAAAGCCGCAAAGAATACAATCGGCCATATAGTTGAAGCCGCTATTCCTGCTATAACAACATCATACCATTCAATAAAAGTTCCAAAAAAAGCTGCGTAAACAGCGGTTTTCTGGGATTTGGTTTCAGCTAGGAGCATCAACTGGCTTTGTTTGCTTTTAATTTAAGTTTTTTTATGATGAGATTTTTTAACCCTTTTTTAGATCAATATTGAAATAGCCAAAAATATACTGTACAGAATATATATAATCGAACTTATTTCTACTCCATACAGAAAGCCCTCTTTTTTAAGTTTGATCAGGCCACGATAGGCGATAGGTAAAGTTAAGAATGTCAGGTTTATTTTAACATTTCCCGTTATTATTGAAACAACGGGTATCCAGATATAAGAGAATATTACCATTGAATAGAAAAGAAGAGCAGCACGTTCTTTCCCAAGAAGCACAGCCAGCGTTTTCCTTCCAACATCTCTGTCTTTGTCAATGTCTCTAGTATTAGCAGCTGTTAGAATAGATGCAACGAGCAAAGAAAGAGGTAAGGATAGAAGATAAACCATCATCACGAGCCTTCCAGCAGAAACAAGAACTGTAGCAACGATTTCTATAAACCCCATAGTGAGGCCCACTATAACTTCACCAAAGGGTGTCCTTGAAATAGGAACAGGGCCTTCTGAATAAAGAATACCTACAAGAAAAGCTACTATCCCTAGAGTAAGCACTGTAAAACCTCTGCTGATCACTATGGGTATTGCAAGAATTCCCGCTAAAAAGTCAAAGATGACGGCTATCATAAAAACTTCTCTGGGCGATGCCTCGCCTTTTACTATAAGCCCTGCAAACCCGTGTGATGCATACCTGTCTATACCGTTTACATAATCGCCGTGTTCATTAAAAACATTTGTCGCGAGCTGCATCAGAAGGGCAACGGCGAACATGTCTGCCCAAAGAATTGGATTAAACGTGTTTAACCTGCTCGCTATAGCTCCTCCTACCAAAAGCGGTGCTGCAGTGGCGCTAAGGGAAGGTACCCTAATCAAAGATATAAATTGTCTAAGGTTCAATGCATGAGATAAAATCCTCTTCCGATTTAAATTATTTGCGCCAGAACAAAGTGAGCCACCTCAACCTCGCAGTTAGGGTTTCTCAATTCATCGCAGCGCTTGCTTCCACGCTAGCTTTTAGATTTTGCTTTTGACAGACTTCAGCTTATATGGTCTAACTTCCTGAGATTTTCTCATGAGAAAAGTTTCTTTCCTCTGACCCATTAATTCTTTTCAGGATTATACATCAGCCTGTAAAGATTCTGCGCTGAAGGCTTTAAAAAATATTTCTCTATAAGGAGGCTATCTAAAGCTGACAGAAGAGGGCTTTCGCCCCTTAACCATATAAAGTTAAAAAAATAAAAACCAAAAAATTTTAACTGAGAGCCTTTAATGCCTGGTTTAAAAGATCCTTTACTTTGTTTATCGTTTCCTGCAAACTTTTTACTTGATCCTCTAAATTTTTAACCTGCTGTGATTGTTCACAGCCAGGCACAGCTACGCTAAACCCTTCACTCTTTAATTTTTCATAGCTTTGCTTTATTATCTGCCCGGCCTTGGTTTCCCCCTTTAGGTGTTTTCTTACTGTCGCTTCGGTGACCCCTATTTCGTCCGCTATCTGGCTTGCTGTCATTCCAGCTTTGTCCCTTGCAAAAGCGGCGGCAGCAACATACAGGGAGTCAACCCAGGTCAAACGTTCATGAGGGTTCCCTATGGCCTGGAGCGTTTCCTGAGAAAAAAAGGAAATAGTCAAGAGAGCGCTTTCCAGCTTTCTGATATCTTCTTTTCCTAAGGGTTTTAATGGTACAGAATCAGCGCTCATAATATATTTTTATTACCTTAATGTTATTAATAAATTTTAATTCAAAACTCTTCCTGAGCCTCGTGTACTCCTTTTTCAGCTTCTTCTACAGCTTTTTTCATTTCCTCCTTTACGTCTGCGGGCAGCTCATAAATCTTTGCGCCTGCTGGTGATATGTTCAACGATTTATCCCAGAGAACTTTTATACCGTCATCGTTTATTTCCATTGGGTGCCTTACCATCGATATTTTTGAATCCCTCATCTTCCAGACTATGATTGATCTGTAAAGTCTTCCTTCAATCTCATCAAGATCGATTCTAACTATTCCATCTACAGCGTGTTCAACACCAGGACCTCCAAAACCCCTCTCCCCTACAGATATCTGGCTTACAAAGAGCGCTGTGTTCCCCAGCCCCGCAATAATCCTCTTAAGTATCATCACCGTGCCCCTTGCAAGGGCTGGTTTTGTAAGATACAGGGTGCTAACAGAATCTATAGCTACTCTTTTTGCCCCTGTGTTCTTTATTGCTGTTCTCAAAACATCAACGAGATCCTGCACGCTATCCGGGTCTTTAACCACATAATTTTCTCTCTGTGCTGATGATCCTATACCGGATGTAAACGCATCAACAATCGCAAATGCCCCTTCTTTTTCAAATTTTGATATATCCCATGAAAAGTGTGCAAAACTCCTCCTTACTGATACCGGATGTTCTTCAAGCGCAACGAAAACCCCGTGTTCTCCTTTTAAAAGCCCGTTATACAGAAACTGTTTTGCGAGAATCGATTTGCCTGTTCCAGGACCTCCTGAAACCAGTACTACGTTTCTTTCAGGTATACCTCCATAAAGTATTTCGTCAAAGCCCGGTACATAAGTCCTGACCCTGTATATTTTCATAACTTTAAAAAGTTATAACTTTTTTATAATCTTTTCCACGCAGCTAAAATTTTTTAACAGCATTTTATTAAAAATTAAACTTTTATAAAATAAGCGTACTCGTTTGCGAGAAAAGAACCTTCGCCAAGTGACCACAGCCCCAACGCTCTTACCTTTTCTCCCACTTTAAAACCTTTTAGTCTGGTTGATAACTCAGCCGTCACAATTATTTTTCCCTCTCCTGAATCATCCCCAATCATCATTTCATATTTATCAGATGCCCTCATAACGAGCTCGGACAATACGATAAAATCTAGTGACGTGTATCCTTTTTCAGCTGTAGATATTTTTTGCAGAAGAGGCTGGTAGTTCAATTTTACGTCATACTTTAAACAATCATCGATGATAAAAACTGGGAACTGAAACCTGGCCTTTTTTACTATTATGGATTCTGAGCCGCTGCACGCGCCGTTCAGCTTGGCAGGCCTTACGTTTCCAAATTCATCCAGAAGCAGAACGTTTTCATTTTCTCCAAAAACGGCCATTATGGATGGCGAAATATCAACAGTGCACGGTTTTAAAAACGATATCTCGTTACCATATTCGCTTTTCCTGACAAAAGCAGGAGCAGCTGTTATCGTCAGACCTTCTTCTATAAAAGCTTCGCTGTCCCACAGAACGCTCCTGTATTTTAGAGTATTTCTTATAAAAAAGCTTGTGCCGCTGCCTTCTGTTCCGTCTTTTCTTTTGTATGAAACATTTTTTATTGGTCCTTCGACTATGCCTCTTATTATAAAGTTTTTCGCGTTTGGGCTTCTGGACATTAGCTCTTCCAGCTTTAAAACTTCATTGGTCGCACTTACGTTTGACTGTGAGTTTAGATGAATTTCAAGCTGATCGTTGTTGCCCTTTCTAACAAATGCGTTTTTTAAAATTAATTTTGAGCCTACCGGGAAATTTTTGAAAACATCTTCTTCACCCCAGTAGATACCCCTCATCAAAGCTTCATCATAAAGGTAAAAAACGGTCCTCTTTTCGTATCTTTTATATGATAAAAGGTAGCCTGTAAGGTTTACGCCTTTCTTCTCTCCTGTTATTTCTGATAGCTTCAGGTATTCATCGAGCTTTATTCCTAGATCGTTCAATATCAGGTAAAGAGCCCCAAGGTCGGTAAGGTATCCCGCACCTATCTGCTGCTTTTTCTCTTGTATGAGCTCCATCAACCTATCTTTTGTAAGATCCTTTCTTTTTTCTAATACATGGCCTATTATCTTAGATAGTTTTTCGTTGTCTGTTGTCATTCTTTTTCCTTTATTTCTTGCAGGTACCTCAAAGCATCGAGCGCGGCTTTAGCGCCCATGCCCGCTGCAGTAACGGCCTGCCTGTAGACAGGATCAGCGATATCGCCTGCCGCAAAAACGCCTTTAACGCTGGTCCCTGTTTCTCCGTAAAGCTTGATGTATTTGTTTTCGGTAAGCTCAACCTGTCCTTCAACAAGCATCGTATTGGGCACGTGCCCTATGTCCACAAAAACTCCCTTAACCGGTATGTAACTCACCTCATTTGTAATTCTGTTCTTCACCTTGATACCTTCAACTTTACTGTCTCCGACGATCTCCACCACTTCAGTGTTCCATACGAACTTTATGTTCGGAAGCGAGAAAGCCCTCTTCTGCATTACAGCCTGCGCCCTCAGTTTATCCCTTCTGTGTATAACTGTAACGCTGTTGCATATTTTTGCCAGATATATAGCATCTTCTATCGCCGTGTCTCCTCCTCCTATAACGGCAACATCCATGTTCTTGAAAAACATACCATCACAGACAGCACAGTAAGAAACCCCTTTGCCTTTGAACTTTCTTTCCGAAGGTAAACCTAGTTCCCTTGCCGAAGCTCCCATGGCAAGTATCAAAGTTTCAGCAATGTAGGTGTCATCTTCTACTTTGACTTTAAAAGGCCTTTCTGCCAGGTTTATCTCTGTTGCATCTTTGTCTATTATCTGCGCACCTAATCTTTCAGCTTGCTGTCTCATTCGTTTCATAAGCTCAGGCCCAAGAATAGGTTCAGGAAATCCAGGAAAGTTTTCGACTTCGCTCGTAAGCATCAACTGACCTCCTGATGAATAACCTCCAACGAGTATTACGTCTGCTCCTCCTCTAACTGCATAGATTGCTGCGGTCAAGCCTGCAGGACCGCTCCCGATTATTACCATCTCGTGCTTTTCGACCTTTCCGCCTTCAAAGCCAGATAACTTAAAACCCATGGTAAAAATAACGTATATTTAAAATAATAAGCGTTATGGAACAATATCTTTATTGCGCGTTCCAAAAAGCTATTAAAAAACAAAATCAAAACCTTAGGGTGAGAAACAATGAGCTTCGTAACAAAGATGGTTTGTTCAAGGTGCGGAAAAGTTTATGATCCAAAAGAAGGACATGTTATGTGTGATAAAAAAGACCTTGGTAGGCTTGATATATTCTATGATTACGAAAAGATAAAGGAAAAGCTCACCAAAGAATCCCTTGCAAAAAGATCCCGTGATACATGGAGATGGAGAGAGCTGATGCCCGTAGATGAAAAGTATGCGGTAAGACTTGGAGAAGGCGGAACACCCCTGATAAAGGCCACAAGGCTGGCAGAAGCATACGGGCTTAAAGAGCTTTATATTAAGGACGAAACAAGAAACCCAACAGGTTCATTTAAGGACAGATCTATGTCTGTTAGCGTAGCAAAAGCCGTTGAGCTGGGCGTGAAGGTTGATACGACTGCAAGCAGCGGTAACGCGGCCGCAGCCTTAGCAGCATATTCTGCAAAAGCAGGAATAAAGACTGTGGCTTTTGTCCTTTCAACTGCAAGCGTTTCAAAGGTTGCCCAGCTAAAACTTTACGGAGCATCGGTCATCAAGGTAAGGGGGATCGAAAAAGGAGAGGATCCAACAGTAAAGATGATGCTTGCGGCTGTTGAAGAGATGGGCTGGTACCCTTCACCTTCTTTTGGGCCTTTTAACCCTTACCAGGTTGAAGGACCAAAGGGCATATCGTTCGAAGTCGCTGAACAGTTCGAATGGAAACCATATGACTGGATGCTAGTTCCCACAGGGAGCAGCTGTCTGCTTGCTGGTATATGGAAAGGCGTTAGGGATCTAAGGGAGATCGGCTTAGCAAACTATTATCCAAGGCTTGTGCCGGTTCAGCCTGAAGGGAACAGCCCTCTTGTCAGGGCCATAAAAAACAACATACCATTTGAAAAGATTGAGGCTGAAAAGCATCCGCACACCATAGCATCGGGACTATCAGATCCATACCCCTGGGATGGGGATGCAGCTTTGGAGGGAGTAAAGAAGACCGGAGGTACAGGAGAATCGGCAAACGACGAAGAAATTGCACAGGCTGTAAAGGACCTTGCAAAGTATGAGGGTATATTCGCTGAACCCAGCGGAGCTGCGGCTCTTGGCGCTGTAAGGAAGCTTATTGACAACAAAGTGATTGACCGCAGCGACCGTGTGGTTGTTCTTGTTACCGGTTCAGGATTCAAAGACCTTGCTTTTGCGCAGTCGCTTTATAAAGAGCCTCCAGAAATAGATGCAGACATAAATCAGTTAAAGAAAGCTCTTAAAGAAGAAGGAGTGCCTTTCTAAAAAATATTTCAGAAAAATAAATTTTAAGATTTTGTTTCTTTTTTATAGTATTTTTCTGCGTCTTTAACAGCTTCGTATATCTGATAGTATGTGCCACACCTACAAATTACGCCGTTAAGCTCTTTTTTCAGTTCTTCGCCGTCGACTTCAGGATTCTTGGTAAGCACGTAGTGAGAAGTGACTACAAAGGCAGGCGTGCAAAAACCGCACTGCATAGCTCCATGTTTGACAAAAGATTCCATCAGCTTCTTTGCTCTTTCGTCAGAATACAGACCTTCAGCTGTAATCACTTCTTTTCCGTCCGTTTCAACCGCAAGGGTCATGCAGCTCTTCACCGGTATACCATCCAGCAGTACAGTACACAGACCGCATTCTCCTCTCCAGCATGCTGCTTTTACGCTCGTTATACCAAGCTTCTCCCTTAACACGTTAAGCAGCAACTCGTTGTCTTCGACTGTTATCTCTTTTGTTATCCCGTTTACCTTTAGAGATATCGTCTTCATTTTAAGCACCACCAAATACTTCCTTTAATGCGCGAACAGCAAGCACTTTAGAAACTTCTTTCCTGTATTCTGAGCTAGCAACCGCATCGGACATAGGTTTGACGTTTGAACCTATTATTTCTGAAGCATTCTTTAAGTTTTCTGAAAGTGAAGCTTCCCACTTCCATTGCAGAGATTTATGATCAAAGTAATAGGGTCTTGGGGCTATTGCCCCTATTACCACCGATAGCTTTCTTTCTTTTAAGAGAGCAGATACGGCAACAGTAGCTATTGCTACCTCGCTTGCGTTGATTAACTTCAAATAGGTGCCCTTTAAACCGCTGCTGTAAGGAACTATTATTTCTGTAATCATTTCATCATCTTTTAAAGAAGTCCTTCCCAAACCAATAACAAGTTCTGAGGCCGGTATAGTCCGCTCTCCGTCCTGACTTTTTATCCTGAGTAAAGAATCCATCGACATGAGCGCAGGAAGCCCATCAGTACTTGGCATCCCAACGCTTATGTTGCCCCCTATTGTAACAGTGTGCTGAAGCGTTCGGTCTCCCATATAAGATGCGGCTTTTGCCAGCGCAGGAAGGTTATCCCTGACTATCAAAGAATTTTGCAGTTCAATGGCTGTCACTGCGCTCCCTATTTTAATTCCGTTTTCTGTTTTGCTGATCTTCTTTAATTCATCTATACCTTTTATATCAATCACGTATTCTGGGAAAATCTGTCTCTCTTTCATAAGGTTTACAAGCATTATTCCGCCAGCCATAACCTTTGCTTTCCCCTTGTACTGTCTTAGCAAAGATAGAGCGTCTTCGAGTTTTTTAGGTTTAAAATAGGTGAATTTTGGAAGCGTAAAATAAGGTGTTGTAAAGCTCAAACCTGCTGCACCTCTTTTATGCCTTCTTCGAAAAACAGTTTCTGAGCCTTTTCTATAAGCTCCGGTTTTTGTTCCTTTATAGCTTTCCACAGCTTTTCAGCTGTAATAGGAAGCTGGTTTATCTTTACGCCTGTGGCCCTTAGTATCGCATTTGCTATAGCAGGCGCAACACCGACCATTACGTGCTCCCCAACTCCTCTTGCCCCAAGCGGTCCGTCCTTCTGAGGCGTTTCTATCATGTAACTCTCCATGCTTGCTGTCATGTCTTCAAAATGAGGTACATAGTAATTTATCAGGTTCGGGTTTATAACTCTGCCATCCTCGCCAAATTTTAACTCCTCGTAAAGAGCAGAGCCAAGGCCCATTATAAAGCCACCATCCATTTGCCCTTTAACTAAAAGCGGGTCTATGGCTTTTCCGATGTCATATACCTGTATAGCTCTTAGCACCTTAACTTCTCCTGTAAGCAGGTCTATCTCCAGTTCCACCCCAGTTCCGCCGTAAGTATGAAACACTGTGTTTGACCCATGCCCGCTGGCATCAAGGAAGGTGTTAAGCACAGGCGCATAGCTGCCCCTTCCTATTACTGGAGAGCCAACGGTTGTCCCGTCAGGATACGTGTACCCCATAGCAAATTCCTTTATTTCTTTCCTTATCCATGGATGAGACTTTGAGAAAGCGTAACCATCTGAAACTTCCACATCGCCAACGGGCACTTTAAAAACTCTTGAAGCTGTATCCTTTATCTGATTCTTCGCGTCCTCTATTGCCCTCAAAAGCGCGATGCCATCTGAAAAGAGACCCCTGCTGCCTACGGTCTGCCACGTATATGGGTTGGTATCAGTGCTCACCATTTCAAGCTGATTGATCTTGACCTTTTCAAGCGGAATACCAAATTCTTCAGCGACTATTACTGCCAGCGATGTAGGTGTTCCCTGTCCCATACTTCCGTTTCCTGTAAGCACATCTATCGTGCCATCTTCGTTCAGTTTTACAACAGCAGACGATCCTGCGTTAGGAGGCTGAGAAGGAGCCTTTACAAGCAGCGCTATGCCCTTTGCCCTTACCTTCCATGGCTCTGAAGGTCTATCAACATGATCTGGTTCTAATGCCTGCGCCAGTACTGAAAGAACTTTCTGAGGATCACCTTCATCTTCCCTTACCCTTTCTCCTGTAGCTCTTACAGACTCACCTGGCTTCAAAAGGTTTCTGCGCCTTATTTCTACCGGATCTATTCCGAGAACGCTTGCCGCTCTGTCGAGCGTGAGTTCAAGGGCCCAGTGGTTTTCGGGGTGACCAAAGCCCCTCATTGCTGTTGTTGGTATCTTGTTTGTGTATACGGCATAAGATTTTACGTGTACGTTTGGAACATCATACGCTCCATCCGCTGAGTACCCGGCTGTTCTTGCAACGTTTATCGTATAATCAGCATAAGCGCCCGCATCAAGGTAGAAGTCGGCTTGGTAAGCAACAAACCTTCCGTCCCTTTTAAAACCGGCCTTTACTTTGGCTATAAAACCATCCCTTACCGGAGCAGAAGTCATCTGTTCGGCCCTGCTCAAAACTAGCTTTACCGGTTTTCTTCCTACAAGTTTTGAAAGAAGTGCAACAAGCGGTTCCCATCCAAGCCCGGCTTTTAACCCGAAACCTCCGCCTGCGGGCGGCGCATGAACTATTATTCTGTTAACTGGCAACCCGATGGCGTCAGCCATCAAAAACCTGGTTGCGAACGGCGACTGTATGCTGGTCCATAGCTCAACGTAATCGTCAAACCGCCACCATGCAAGCACATTCTGTGTTTCCATGGTTACGTGACTTATCTGGGGTAACCTGTACGTTTCCTCTATGATTACAACATCATCTTCTTGAAAAGCTTTCTCGACATCCCCGTGCTTGAGCTCGAATAGATTCGCTATGTTAGTGCCAGGAATAGGATGAAAACCGGGGAAGACCCTGTACTCCCCGAGCTTCTCATGTATTAACGGAGCATCTTTTTCAAGAGCTCTTTCAACGGTAAGCACTGGTTCAAGCGGCTCATAATCAACCTTAACCTTTTCTGCTCCTTCTTCGGCAGCCTCCAGAGAGTCAGCTATAACAGCTGCCACAGGATGACCTATCCACCTAACTTTATCAACAGCCAGAACGTCTCTGTCCGAAAGGTACAAGCCAAGCCTATATGGAAAGTCTTTACCTGTTGCTACCTTAATCACTCCTTTTACCTTTAGAGCTTCAGAAACATCTATGTTCTTGATCTTTGCATGAGGATACTTGCTTGTTACAAGCTTTGCATAAAGGGTTCCAGGAAAAAATGTGTCGAAGGCGTACTTCAGGGTCCCTGTAACTTTAAGCCAAGAATCAGCTTGAGGGACCTCTTTCCCAACATATTTATTACTCATATGTAACATTATAATGGTAAAGGTGCTTATATAAACTTTTGAACCAAAATACTAAAAAATAGATAAACGTCCAAGTTTAGAAGCTAAAAGTACTTTATCAAACATTTTATATTCATTTTTATAAAAAACGTTCAGCCCTAAAAGCTGACATATCTTTGCCCTAAAGTAAGAAGCTTTCGATCTGCATAAAAATTTTTAATCTTCAAGCATTTTTATGTGTTTTACTGGGTTACCCTCAAACTTAAAGACCCTGCTTATAATCATGAGCTCAGGCCCGGTCGTGCTTTTTCCTACGATGAGCCCGTTTGTATTTCCCACTATTCCTGAAGCAACAAAAGGCACTCCGCCGTTGATAGAGCCAACATCTACATCTACGCCTAGAATTTCTCTGGCTTTCTTTAGCTCCTCTTCGTTGGTCATGGGGTGCAGCAGGGCTCCCTTGTTAGTAGCTATGCCCACAGCGCCAACCTGAAAGTATCCGGCTATAGGCATTCTGATCAGCTTTATCTTTAAAACTCTGGACGCCTGTTCAACTTCTCTGTCAGAAAGTATTGGAGAAGCAATGCCGCCGTAGTCGTTTACGAGTAGGAGGTTTCCTACAGATGTATATATAGAATCAAGCCTTTCTACGGGACCGTTGATTGAGTTCTCTAAGCTTATTATTTCGTCATCAGTAGCAAACTTCGTTATAAGAGCACCTGAAGTATTTATCGATAGAAGCGGACCGAGGAGTCTGCCTCCTCCTGCGCTGGCATAATAAAAGTTAACCTTCAGCATTTCTGCCATAAGTTTTCCTTTTCTTTCCGGGTATCCATAAGGTATCAAAAGCGCACGCTCAGATACCTTTAAAAACAATCCCACGTTCGGGTTTCTATAAACGTTATACAGGTATATCGACAACTTTTGTTTTTGTAGTTTTTCTGCTTTTAAACCTTTATTTAAATCCAGCAAAAATTTTTATTGTTAAAATCGAAATCTATGACCAGATGCAGGGGATCTTAAACATAGCGCTAATCTTGATTGTAGCGGTACTGTATGTACCTGGAGCAATAGAGGATTTCAGAAAGAGGGAAGTAGACGATGTGTTCATTTTCATGCCATACATATCATACGTCATTACTTATGCCCTGTTTGGAACAATGATAGTTGTTGTGGGTTTATTTATGGCTGCAGTGATAGCTATTGCTTCCTATTTACTGTACAGATACAATTACATAGCAAGCGGTGATCTGCTAGGTCTCCCCGCAATATTCTCTGCCATCTACGCGTTAAACTTTATAGCGGTATTTATTTCCCTAATAACAGCGTTTGATCTGTACAGAGTTTATATAAAAAAGAAAGGGCTTAAGGTAAAAAGAGACAGTATAGAAAAACGTGAAAAAAATTTCTGGCTGCCTGTTAAAGACAAACTAAGGAAGACGAGCGAAGACCCCAGTGAGAATGATAAAAAGACAGAATCTTACGAATACGGCGTCCCGCTGTTGGGTTACGCTTTTCTTGCGTGCTTTTTTTCTCTTGTTTCTTACTCAGTTATTGTCTTTTTTGCTTAAAAGTGAGCGTTTTTTACTTCTCCAGTATTAGCTTCAAACTTTATTAAGATTTTAAGAATGGGCCCGGTGGGACTTGAACCCACGACCGCCCGGTTATGAGCCGGGCGCTCT
>ERZ1669247.142-NODE-142-length-32410-cov-19.277113_pt1 | contig 32410 bp, 34 predicted proteins | sample MGYA00579297_ERZ1669247 | MGnify/ENA primary metagenome ERZ1669247 (study PRJEB41166, sample SAMN08046056) | hot springs metagenome | biome: hot spring; feature: acid hot spring; material: thermophilic sediment; isolation source: thermophilic sediment from acid...
TTAAGATGCTTTCTTATGTTGTATTTTTATTTGTTTGCTTATTATTACAAAAATTTATTACAAAAATTATGGTTACAAAAAGATTGAAAACCGTTATATCGCCTGTTTCTTTTTATAATATCATGGAGTATGTGAATTTAGGTAAGAGCGATATAAAGGTTTCAAAGATAGGCATAGGGACGTGGCAAGCAAGCGGAGACGCATGGGGACACGACGTCGTCGACGAAAACATAATCAAGGCCATCAAAAGATCTTATGAGCTAGGCGTTAACCTAGTTGACACCGCAGAGATCTACGGGAATGGGCATTCAGAAACTGTGGTTGGCAAAGCACTAAAAGAAATCGGCAGGGAAAAAATGATTGTTGCCACAAAGGTTGCCGGTGCTCACTTAAGGCACGACGAGCTGATAAAGTCTGCAGAGAACAGCATGAAGAGGCTGGGCGTGAACTACATAGACCTTTATCAGATACACTGGCCAGATCCTTGGGAACAGATCCCCCTAAGAGAAACCATGAAAGCAATGGAAGAGCTTTACGTTCAGGGTAAGATAAGAGCAATAGGAGTCAGCAACTTTGCAGTTAGGGATCTTGAAGAAGCAAGGTCATACCTTTCAAAAACCGACATTGTTTCTAATCAGGTTCGGTATAACATGCTCCAGAGGGAGATAGAAGAGGAGGTAATGCCTTACTGCAAGAAGAACAACATAACGATAATAGCTTGGAGCCCCCTTGCTCAGGGAGCTCTTACTGGTAAGTATAGCGCTCAAAACGTCCCAAGGGACAGGATAAGGAACGGAAACGAGATCTTTAAGCCAGAAAACCTTAGACAGATAGAGCGGCTTCTGGATGTTCTAGAAGAGATAGCTGAAAAAAGAAACAAAACTATTTCTCAAGTAGCGCTTAACTGGGTTATATCTCACGAAGGGGTTATAGCGATACCGGGTGCAAAAACTCCAGAACAGGCTGAAGAGAACGCTGGAGCTGCTGGCTGGATGCTTTCTGAAGAAGAACTTAAGCTTATAAAGAAGGAGCTTTCAAAAATAGACATCGATTACATGTAAAACTTTTTTATTTTTATATATGTGCATCTGAACACGTAAACGTTTATTTTTTAGAAGTTCTTATTTTTGATTGATGAAGGTAGCTTTTATAACTGGGGCTCTTGGCCAAGATGGGATTCTCCTTGCTGAGCTTTTGAATAGCAAAGGGTATAAAGTTGTAGGCTTCATAAGGCAAAAGCCGGATCGTTTTAGCTTGGCAAGCAGTTATTTTGAGAACTTCAACTCGTTTTTTGAGGGCGATGTTCTTAACTACGAAGACGTTGAAGCTGCCCTTAAGAGCTACGAGCCCGAAGAGATCTACCATCTAGCTGCTCAGAGCCACGTGCTAGAGAGTTTCAGAAATCCTAGCTATACATTACAGGTGAACCTGTTTGGTACAGAAAACGTAATGAGAGCTGTTAAGAATCTGAAACTTAACAGCAGAATCTTCTTTGCATCTTCGGCGGAAATATTTGGGAACCCCCAAGCTGTTCCTCAGAACGAGCAAACCCCGTTCAACCCGCTGTCTCCTTTTGCGGTTTCAAAGCTAGCGGCTATGTATTTATGCTCCGTTTACAAGAAGGCCTATGGTATATTCGTGTCAAGCGGTATACTTTTTGATCACACAAGCGAAGTCAGGGGCGAGGAGAACCTCACACAAAGGGTTGCTGTCTGGGCCGCAAAGATGATGCTCGGTATCTACGAAGATCTTGCAGTTGGCAACCTTAAAGCAAGGAGGGACTGGGGTTATGCTAAGGATTTCGTCAAGGCCATGTGGTTAATGCTCCAGCAAGAAATACCAGATGACTTCGTTATAGGAACAGGCGAACAGCACAGCGTAAAGGAGCTTGTAGAGCTTGCCGCTGAAACCGCGGGCGCAGAAATTTACTGGACAGGTTCTGGAAAAGAAGAGAAAGGGTCAGTTCTTTTAAAAGGGAAAAATGTTTCAAAAGTTTATGTTGACGAAAAGCTCGTAAGACCAATAGAATCAGAAAACTATATGGCTGACTACTTAAAGGCCAAAAAAGTGCTTGGCTGGGAACCAACTTTAAAGTTTAAAGATATAGTAAAGCTGCTGGTTAACACAAAATATTATTCACTTTCTCTCAGAAAACAGGTCTCGTAAAATTTATTTATCGAGTAGAACTTTTTAACCTTAAAACGATGAGCACAATTAGCGCGCATTTTTCAGGATATTAATTCTGTTTTGTAAATTCCACGGTAAAATCTTGTAAAATTTTCAAAAAAAGTCAGCATAATGCGCTAAAAACATTTATCCTTAAAAATCTTAAGATTAAACAATGAGCACTCTAACTCAGGAAGAAGATAAAAAGAGGCTAAAAGATCTAGGTATGGAAAAGCTTGTAGAGCTCTTTATGAACAACATAAAGACGGTATGGAGGGTTGATGGTCTTTACTTTCAGGGAATAGAAAAGAGGTTTAGCCAAGACAGCGCTAGGGAGATAGACAGAGAAAGCTGGGAGTCCATCGCTAGGATGGAAGCAAAGGATCTCAAAAAGATTTTCAGCTATGACGGAAGCATAAAGAGTTTTGAAAACATGCTGTTGAACACAAGCTGGGCATTGTATCAGGAAGAAAAGAAGATAGTTGAAAAGGAAAACGAATTTGAGTTTTACGTTGTTCACTGCAGGGTTCAAGAGGCTAGAGTAAAGAAAGGCCTGGGCGTTTTCCCCTGCAAAGAAGTAAGGTACAGCTATTTAAAGGCGTTTGCTGATGAGCTCGACAAAAACGTAAAAGCGGACGTCATATCGTGTCCGCCAGATGAGAAAAAACCCGATTACTGGTGCGGCTGGAGGTTCAGTTTCAGAAAACTTTGAGCTCACTATACTTTTTCTTGATCAAATGCTAAAACTTAACATTACACTTATCAACTAAACGATTCATTTATCTGAGCTTTAAACATCAGATAACTTCTGGCATGTATTTTTTAAGAACGCCTTCCCGGTCTTTTCTGTAAACCCTAACTGCTTCTGGAAGGTTCTGCAGAATGTCCTCAGCTGTTATGCCGTCTTCTCCTTTTACAGATGCTGCTATGTCACCAGAAAGGCCATGTATGAATACACCTGTCCTTAAAGCTTCTCCCGGTTGAAGACCTAAACCAATCATAGCGGCTACAGTTCCTGTAAGGACATCTCCAGAGCCAGCGGTTGCCATTCCTGAGTTTCCGCTCATGTTTATGAATTCTCTTCCCTCTGGATAAGCGATTATGCTGTGAGCTCCTTTCAGTACAACAAAAGCGTTTAGATCTTTTGCAGCAATTGTTGCGATTTCAACCCGTTTAGACTCAATTTCTTCTGTTTTTATCTTCATGAGTCTCGCCATTTCTCCTGAATGCGGAGTAAGGATTGTTGGCTTTTTCCTTGATTTCAGTATAGATGTGTCTGCGGAAATTGCCGTGAGACCGTCCCCGTCGACTATTACTGGTATATCAGCTTCAGATACAAGAACCCTGATTAAAGATTGTGCTTCATTGTCAGTTGAAACTCCAGGTCCAAAAATCGCAAAATCTATCTCGAGCTGCTCTATAAGCTCGAGAATTCTCCTTTTGTTTGAAAAAGAGATAGAACCGTTTTCATTCTCTTCCATGGGCAGATAGACAACTTCGCTTGCTTTGGAAGCTATGTAAGGTATTATAGATTTTGGGGCTGCAAGCCTAGAATAGCCTCCACCAGCTTTCAGAAAAGAGAGAGATGAAAAGTATGGCGCTCCATAGTAGTTTCTTGCCCCTGCTACTACTAGCAGCTTTCCAAAAGTCCCCTTATGCCCCCAAGGTAATCTATCAGGGATTTCAGGCGGCTCATTTAATTCAACTTTTATTTTTTCTGTATTATAAAGCTCAGGTGGGAATGATATGTGAGACACGTAAAGCTTCCCTCCGTAATGAAAACCAGGATAAAGGACATTTCCTAGCTTTGGAAGACCAAAAGTTATGGTACAGCAGGCCTTAATAGCGGTTCCATGAGCTTTACCGTCGTTTCCGCCTATACCAGAAGGTATGTCAACGCTGAAAACAGGTTTTTTCACTTTGTTTACTTCTTCTATAACGTCCCTGTATATCCCGCTTATCTCACCAGAAAGCCCTGTACCAAAAAGACCGTCAACAACTCCATCGCACCAAGAAAGTGAAAGTCTCAAATAATCAATTCCCCCTTTTTCATCTACAACCGCAACGATTCCCATCTTTTGAGCAGTTTGATAGTTTTTTAAAGCCGCACCAGAAAACTTTGAAGGATCACCAATAACAAAAGCTTTTACTTTTGCGCCCGAAGACCTCAGCTTCCTAGCTGCAACTAAAGCGTCGCCCCCGTTGTTTCCTGTGCCTGCAATTATAACGAATTTCTTTTCAAACACAGTGAGTTCTTTTTGAATAACGCTGTAAACAGCTTGCCCGGCGTTCTCCATTAGCAGCTTTTGTTCAATTCCGTATTTTTCAACGGCAACCGAGTCAAGTTCTTCCATCTGCTCAACAGAGCTCACTTTCATTTAGTGCTCATCCCCCGAGCAAAATAAATCATGTCCATAAATGTTAATTTATGGGAAAAGCTATTTATTGCTTTCCAGTTTCGTTAAAGATCGTCATACGCCAAACTCCTCAGCGTATTGTTTAAAAACGACGTGGTGCATTATTATGTAAAGTGAAAGACAAGCATCTTGGTGAAGTGATCATAGAGGCTATAAAATCTTATGGAGACGAAACCTTGGCAAGGTCCTTAATCTGGCACATGGAGAACAGGAAAAAAATGAGCGTAGAAGACATAGCAGATAGGCCAGATGACTTTGTCTCTTTTTTAAAAGAAGTTTATGGGCCGTTTGAGCCGTTTATCGAGGAACACATAATACAGAGCATAGCAAAGGAGTACGGTGTTCCTGAACAGAAAGGACTCGTTGCGATGATAAAAAGCCTTTACGAAAAAAATACTTAAACCATTTTGTTTTGATGAAAAACATTGAATCAAAAACCGATTTTGTAAAGCTATTGGAGTTTAACCAAAAATGTGCAAAGATATTGCACAGTTTATAAAGCTGTTTAGTTTTATACCCTAAAAAATTAGCTTGAGAAATCAATTTTTTTGTGCAATAAAATTTTCACTTTTATTGTTATATGAAGTTTTTTTTTCACAAATACGTTTTAAACACAAAGAACGTATTTATACGCATGGATCCTTGTGCGGAAAAGCACATAAAATCTTTAATGTTGCACGGTAAGATCCGCAATATACAAACAGATATCTCTGACATAGCTCCTCTTCTTTCTATGACAAAAGATGAGCTCAGAGAAAAGGTAAACCTTGATTCGAGCGAAGGGGTTGACTTTGAACCAATACTTGAGGAACTTTCTAGGGCTGGGAATGTAAGAAGATGCGTTAAGGTTGCAGGAGAATCTGGAATAATATACACTTTTGATGCAATAATAGAAACGGAAAACAGGAGGATAGCTGTTTATATAAGGACTGGGAAGCCTAGCCTAAAAGAGATAATAAAATTTCTTACTGCTGTTTACGACGCGGGTTTTAATGACTGGATCTATGTATCTTTCCCTGTTAACGATTACGACTTTTCTTCATATTCTACAAACATAATAGAAGCGAAAAATTTGAAAGAAGCTGTTCAGAAGCTTAAAGTTCTGCTAGAAGAGAAGAGAAAGGGTTACCAGCTGCAGTACTATCATTGAAATCCTTGTCATCTTCTTGAGTTTTTTCCCTGTAGATTTTTGATCTTTTGAGTTCTCTAGCTTTAAAAGTCCTTTAAAGAAGTAAACAAAAAGAAAACCTGAAAACGCTATATAAGCAAAATCTAAAAAGTTCACACTCAAAGCTAGTGAGATTTCGGCTATCAGTTGGGCAAAAAGGATTATTTTCAGGAACGTTATTGCTTTTTCTTTACCGAATGTGACTGCAAAGGTCATGACTCCTGTCTTTTTATCTCCTTCGTAATCCAAAACGTCACCGATGTTAAGCGTAAAAAACCCCCAAAGCATGTATATTATTGACATAAAAAGCACAGGTAGTGATAGGCCTGTTATTGATGAAACTGTAAAAGGATCTATAAAAGTACCGATTCCTGCTATCGCGAGCTTTGACCACCATTTGCTCTTAGCTCTGATTTTAGGACCAGAATATATTAAAGACAGTATAAAAGAAAATATCAGTAAAAGGTCGAATTTAAGATTGACATAGTAACCCAGAACGAAAGAAACTGCGAGCAAAGCGGTTATAAAATACACAGCTACGTTTTTGTTTACTGCTCCTGAGGCTAGAGGCCTTTGAGGATTGTTTATTCTGTCTTCTTCTATATCTAGAAGGTCACTTAAAATGTAATTTGCAAGAGATATAAGATAGACAGAAACAGTTGATACAATAAAGATTATTGGTGATACCCTTAAACCACTTGCAACTATTAGAGTTGAATCAAAAGCCGCCACATAAGCTAACACACTTGCTCTTGACTTTACGAGAGTTATTAATTCTTTCATAGCTAGATCACTCTTTTATTGAGCAGTTCGTAAACGGGATCCTTTTCCCCTTTTGAGAATAGTTCTCGAAAAACTTCTTCAAGCCTTTCTGCAATTGTAGGGCTCTTGAATCTGAAAGCTACTAGTATACCATCCCTAGATGTAGGATCTGGTATTTCTAAGCCTATTTCCTCATCATCGATTATTATAAAACTGTAGGGCACTTCGCCTACTTTCATGATTAGGTTTGGTGAATCAAGGATGTTTTTAAGTACCTTTATTATATCGCTATCCGGTCCAAAAATTGATAGGTTTGCAAATCTTTCCGCTACAACTTTTCTGTCGCTCAGAGCTTCAACATTAACCCCTCTAGTTATAGCTTTGTATAAGTAGTTTACTATAGTTGGCTCGCTGTACCTTGTTGCTATCTTTATGCTCTTCTTTGCTTCAACCAGCAAAGCTAGATCTGAAGATAACGAATTCCACTCTGTATAGACCTTTATAGGCTCAAAGTTCGAAAGTCCAACCATTTCTTCAAGGTCTTTTAAAAGCATGTATGAAAGTCCTTTTTCATTCTCTCTGTTGATCAGTTCTGTTAGGTTCTTAACTTCGTTTTCTTTTTCAAGCCATTTTATCAGCTTTTCTTGGATGCTATATATAAAGTATCCAAAAGGACTTAGTGTATAAAATCCATCCTTTTTCATGGCTATCCCGTTTTCCTTAAGCTCATTAAGCGCATAGTAAAAGGTTCTTCTTTCAAGTCCAAGCTGTTTGAAGGTGCTTTCGCTAGGCTTTACACCGTTATACAAAGCCTTAAATAAAATATAGTTGCTCCTTTTAGATAGTACTTTATGTATCAGATATGCTCTATTTTCTTCCATATACGAAAGTTAATAAATAAAAACACAATTTTATACTTTACTTTAAGCTGAAAAGCATCACGCGTTTTGTGCGATTATTTTTCGTTTTTATTTATAATTTTTAAATAAAATTAGACCAATAATGGGTTGATTTAAAACCCCCATGTCGTTTATTTATAAAACGCTTATCTTTGTTTGTTTTATTTTTATCTTTAAACAGTTGACTATTTTTTATTTTTTGCTTTAAAAAGGTTAAATATTTTAAAATTTTATAATATAACATAATGAGAAGCGTTCTCGACGTCCTCACTAATGCCGGATATGTCTCGCTCATACAGGGTCCTCCTGGGATAGGCAAGACCTTTTTAGCACTTAAAGCGTGTTCCTTAAGAGATAAATGCACTTACATATCCTACGCAGACCCAGAAAGCTCTCTCAGGGAAAAGATGAAGTTCGTTGCCCCTGATTATAAAGGAAAACTAAACGTTGTAAGCGCTATGAGCGGTTCCGTTGAGACAGTTTACTCTGAGATACTTAACGCTCTTTCAGAAGGCCAGTTAGTAGTTGTTGACACTTTAGATGCGATGTTCTTTGGATTGAAAGACGAAAGCGCTGTAAGGCCTTTCTTACAGCTCCTCTATGGCTCAGTTAAAGGGAAAAGCTCTTCAATGATACTTATAGCGGAAGGCCTGAGCCCTGCTGCCGAGCACATAAAGTTTGTTTCTGATGCTATAATAAGCCTCAGCTTTGAGAACGTTTTGGGACAGAACGTAAGGGCATTAAGGATATTAAAGGACAGGGACCATCCAGTCGAGCAGCCATTATACTATATAACGCTAAAAGACGGGCTTAAAATACTCGAGCCCCTTTTTATGCTTAAAAGACCATTGCTCGGAAAGTTCAGCTCTTTAAACAGACCCCCAAGCTCAGAGGCTGAATTAATAAAATACCTTGGCAATAGGGTTCTCATAGAGCTTGATATGAGCGTTGAGGACGTCAGGGGTTCATTGCTCAGAAAGATGTTCATGGCTGATTATATAAAGAGCAGCTACAACGTAAACTACGTAATAGGTCCTAACGAGAACACCGAAAGCTTTCTGGAGGACATGAAAACCCTTTTAGGTAGCACAGAAAAGATTAACGTAATAACTTTTAACGCGAAGGACTACGATTACAAAGCTGATAAAATAGCTCATCTTAACTCAAGCTATAAGCAAAACGCGGTTAACTTCATAAACCTGTTAGCCGATGAAGGGTTTGCTGTAAAGGATCCTATTGAATACGAAATATTTGTAAGGGAACAGCTAAAGCACGACCTTGAGCTTAACAGAATCACAATAATTATCGGGTATTCAGATCAGGAGGCAATTAAGATTCAATACAAGTACGCAAATTTGATTAGAAAGATGGCAGTTACGGACGGCTTTCTTTTCTGGAGAAGCGTAAGACCCCTTGGACCTCTTTTTTTCGTGGATATAAGGCCTGAAGAAGGGAGTTTGGACTTCATAAGGGTGGGATAAAATGTCAAAAAAGTCCATTAAAAACATAGTTGAAGAAACGCTTGAGCTTTTTGGCGGAGAACAGGTCAGGAACGCTGTTCTTTTTCACATGAACCTCAGGTACAAGGTTAAGCCAGAGGAAGCGCTTTCAAAGGTCGAAGCATTCGTTGAAGCGCTAAAGGACATATACGGACCTTTTGAAGGACCTATAGAAAAGGAGATCTGCAGCAGGATAGCCAGTGAATATGGCATAAAGTACAGTGGCAATAGTCTTGTTGAACTAGCAAAGGAGATTAAGAAGGAACAGAAACTCCAGAACGTGTAAAATGTTTGGCTTTGAATGTACAGAAGCGCAGGCTTTTTAAAAGTTTCGTAAGCAAAAGCTAAAAGCAAACTCATGCAAAATACATCAATGTTGCAGGAAGTATACGTGTTTATTGAGATCCCAAAGGGAAGCAATATAAAGATCGAGTACGACGACAAGCTAAAAGGGTTAAGAGTGGACAGGATACTTTACACTGCTACCGTTTATCCTTTCAACTACGGCTTTATACCCGGGACGCTCGGGGAAGACAGAGACCCGCTGGACTGCATAGTCATAACTTACGATTCTTTGCCCCACGGGGTCTACATAAAGGCTATACCAATAGGCATGCTTGTGACAGAAGACGAGCACGGCATAGACAAAAAAATAATAACAGTTCCGCACCCATCAATAGACCCCAAGTTCAGCAACGTTAAAAGCCTCGAAGATCTTCCTCCAGGAATAAAAGAAGAGATCAAACACTTCTTTGAGCACTACAAAGAACTCGAAAGCGGCAAGTGGGTTAAGGTTCATGGTTATGAGCCAGCTGAAAGCGCTATCAAAACTATAGAAGAAGCCTTCTGGAGGGCAAACAGCGTCTAAAGGCCGTTTATAAAAAGCTCATTTTTGAATGATTTATGTACTGTCACACAATTGTTGTACTGTAGAGTTTGCTGCCTGAGCTTATGGTTCTGTGAGGGGCTACTTTAACTTCAACAAGCTCTGACCCTTCTCCAATGGTTACGTCGTCGGCAATTACAGAGCGCTCTATCCTTGTAGGCTTTTCTTTAAACGACTTTACTTCAACATGTCTCCCCAGGATCGAGTCCTTTATAAAAGCGTAATCCCCTATGACCGACCTGTCCATTACTGTGCTACCCTCTATCTGAACGCTTTCCCCTATTACCGTAAAGTTGTCAACGTTTGAATTAACTATCTTGGTGCCATTTCCTATAGAAGTATGTCTTCCGATCAAAACTTCTCCCTCTAGATCTAGCTCCCCCTTCTCATACATGTTCTTTATCGTGGCCATTCTTTTTCTTGAATCCGGGCTTGTCCCCTGCACGAAGATGTCCTTCCCGTTTTTTATTCTAAAAGCCTTAAGCCCTTCTGCGCCTAGCTTTTTCATCATAACTTTCATGGTTTCTAGGTACCTCTCAGGCGTTCCAACGTCAAACCACAGGGATCTGCTAACGTAACCCATAACTTTATAACCAGAACTTATAAGATACGGTATTACGTCTTTTCCGAAGTCCATCTTCCCTTCCTTTATCATTGGTTCAAATTCTTTGCTTCTGAAAACGCTTCTTATCTCTGGAGAAATAACGTATATACCTGTGTTCGCTAAATTTGAAGGGGCCTCCTCTTTTTTTGGTTTCTCTACAAACTCCTCTATCCGGCCTTTTTTCAGCGCCGCCACGCCGAATTCCTCAACATTTTCAACTTCTTTCAGAACGACGGTCATGAAAGCCCTGTTTTTCCTGTGATACTCAAGAACCCTTTTTAGATTCATGTAAAAAACGTTGTCGCCCTGAACTACAAAAAAGTCCTCCTTAACATCATAGTACTCAAGGCAAACCCTTACGGCATCTGCATTACCTGAGCTGTCGTACCTTGGCATGTACTTGAAGTGAACCCTAGGATTTACTCCGTACCTTGCCGAAAACCCTATACCTTCCTTATAATAATCAAAAAGTGACTTGTAGTTTACATAACCTCTCACTCCGAATATTATTTCCTTGATCCCCTGTCTTGTCAGCTCAACGAGCGTATGCTCGATCAGTGGTCTGTTCAGCAGCCTTACAGTTGCTTTTGAATTTTCATATGTCAGTGGTCTGAGCCTTACGGCTTCGCCTCCAACCGGGATTATGGCCTTTACGCTCGATAGAGAGTAAGCCATTATATTTGTTTATATGCAACCGCGTATATAAACAGTTGTAAATGCAGAAACTGATGCTTGGGTTTGAAGTTCATCAGCCCTTCAGGATAAGGAGGGACTACTTCTGGAACCCAAGGATGAGGGGGAAGCTCGACGAGAGGTTCTTTGACACAGAAGTTAACAGGGAAGTCTTCGAAAGGGCGAAGTCAAAGTGCTATATCCCGGCTACCAGAATACTGCTTGAAGAAATACAAATGGCAGAAAAAGAAGGGAGAGATATTTCTTTCTTTTTCAGCATTTCTGGGACTTTCCTCGAGCAGGCAGAGATGTGGGGGAAAGACGTGCTTGAGCTATTCAATCAGCTCACTTTAACAAAAAGAGTAGAGTTCTTGGCTCAGACATACTATCACTCAGTTACTTCTATGTGGGAAGACCTTTACGAGTGGAGGGAACAGGTAAAGGCTCACAGAGAAGCGGTTAAGAGCTACTTTGGCCAAGAGCCGGTGACATTTGAGAACACGGAGCTGCTCATGAACAGGAGGATTGCAGAAGAAGTTGAAAAGCTCGGTTTTAAAGCGGTTATTGCTGAGGGAAGAGAAGACATTGCTGAAGGTAACCCTAACAGAATATTCAGGCTCAAGGGAAGCAGCCTAAAGATCTTCTTGAGGAATTACCGTTTGAGCGATGACATAGCTTTTAGATTTTCAGATTCTAAATGGGATCAGTACCCATTGACAGCTGAAAAGTTCACTAAATGGGTCTCAGAATCGAACGGCGAAGCTGGCTTAATTTTTATAGACTATGAAACTTTCGGGGAACACAACTGGCCTGAAAGCGGAATACACGATTTTCTGAGATGGTTGCCGCGGGAGCTCTCAAACAAAGGGGTAAAACTTGTAACGCCAAGGGACATGCTGGGCGAAGCCGCCGAGGAGCTGGACTTTAACTCTACATTTTCCTGGGCAGATATAAGAAAAGATGAAAGCAGCTGGCTCGGGAACATAATGCAGTGGGCATACGATGATTCAGTAAGAAGGGGTGAGATGCTTGCTAAGAGCTTTGGGGGTGAGTGGCTTAAAACCTGGAGGCGCTTTACATCAAGCGATAATTACTATTATCTTTTTATAGGAGAGAGTTCCCCCATGGTCGTGCACAGCTACTTTAACAGCTTTAACTCACCCATAGACGCTTTCATAAACGAATTTTATGCAATAAGCCAGTTTAACTTTGAGCTCCTTCAGAAAGCGGGGATAAAGAGGGAACCGTTCGTTTTTATGAAAGGGGATAAAAGGGGTCCCATAGCTTGGGACAGAAAGACTTTTGACGAAATAATAAAAAGGAACCCCCAGTTTTCTGATATGAAAAAGTTCGTTCAGGACTGGTTAAAATGAAGAGGGTGGAATCTTTCTGGATAGATGAGGACGTAAAAAGGGTCTGGTTCTTCAGCGCTGAGTTCAGCGGCGTTGCCAGTCTGGGAGGACTTGGAAACGCAGTAGGAGGAATCGCAAGGGAGCTTGCAAAAAGGGGCATAGAGGTTGATGTATTTATGCCAAGCCATGGGAGACACATGAGCGATCAGCACAGGTCCATCTTGGGGTTGAGGGATGCTGGCATAAGGGCTGAAGGTGACAGGATAGGCGTAGACGGCAAAAAATATCATTACAGGATCGGGGTTGAAAAGGGCAGCATAGATGGAGTTAACATATTTCTGGTTAAAGGTCTTGACTATGAAACAGGCAAGGTCCTTGATTCATGGGAGATCTACAGTTACATAGAAGAGAAAAGCTCGCTTCTCGCTAGATCAGTGGAAGCCATAGTCCCCTGGGCTTTAGGTGTTGGTATTCCTTCGATAATACATTCTCATGACTGGCACAGCGTTTTAGCTGGAGTAAGAGCTAGACAGCTTTTTGAGAACAGGAGGGTTATGGTTCCTTTTGTTTATACAATTCATTTGCTTACACGGGTTTCTTTCCCATGGCACTATGCATCTCAGGATTGGTCAGGAATAGCTGACTGCCCACACTATATATGGAAAGTTTACAGGCATGAGATATCAAGCTACAGAGAAGTCTGGGATAAACTTTCAAACGGAAGCGTTGAAAGGTTCGGGGCTTATGAAGCCGATGTTTTGGCATCTGTGAGCATGAGCTATTTAACATATGATATATTCAATTACGTGGGAAAGTGGCTCGAAGGGAAGAGCTGTGTCACTTATAACGGAACGGACTGGAATGTGAACGAAGTAAGGGAGTTTGCAAAGAGCGCTTTCGGGACCGATAATAGGAAAGAACTCAGAAACAAATTGTTATCCATGTTACATATGATCAGAGCTGTGCCGGAAGATTATAACACTGGGAAGATCCTCTGGGAAAACAGACAAATGATAGGATTGAGAGAAGACTGGACCTATGATGACGTTGGGGAAGGTCCCCTTTTACTTGCATCTGGAAGGGTTTCAAGACAGAAAGGAGTTGACTTGCTTATACGTGCTTTTGAGGACACGCTGAAAGAAGCGCCAAATGCGCGTTTGATTTATTTCGGGATACCTGGGGGTGAGTACGATTTGCTTTACCATTTAATTGACGAGTTCTCAAAAATTAAGGACAATGCAAGGATGATTATAAGCGCGCAAATAGACAAAAATATTTACAAAGCTTTCTACTATGCAGCTTCAGTATTTACTGTTTCATCTAGGTGGGAACCTTTCGGCTTAACAGCAATTGAGTCGATGGCTCTTGGCACCCCTGTTGTTGCTTTTGCTGTAGGAGGTTTAAAGGAAACTATCTTGGATCTAAGAGAAAACCCTGAGTCAGGGACAGGTTTCCTATTGGAACCAGAAAATGTTAAACAGCTTTCAGATGGGTTAGTTACGGCGTTTATCCTTTCACAGGCATCAGAAGCTCATGATGATAATTTAGGAAAAACTCCTTTATTTAAAACAGGAGATTTAAGCTTTTGGCAAAAAGTTAGGTCAAATGCCATAATAAGGGTTGATCAAATGTTTCGATGGAGTTCAACGGCGAACTCTTTATTAGAATGCTACTCAAAGGCAAGACAAATGGTTTATTATAAGACTCAAGCATATTTTTAATTTAAAAATTATTTGTGTACTTTTTAAATAAAAAACGATAAGCTAATTTCAAGATTTAGTAACAAAAGACCATTTAAACCATTATAGTGAGCTTATAAAAAAGGTGATATTACATAATAGTCAACTTTTGAGCGATTTATTTTAAAAACGATTTTTAGAATGGAAAAATCTCGTTAATCTTATTATGAATAAAATGTAATCATAATCTCTAAAACAGTTTAAAAAATGTTTTTAACAATAAATCATCAATGAGCTATACTGTTAACGAATTTGATTTAGGAGGTAGCTTTTTCAGTATTAGCTCTGGTTTGCATCCTCTAGGCCCGGCAAAGATAAATAAGATCGTAAGTTTTATTGTTCCAGAAAACTACAGCAACCCCGAACCGCTCAGGGAAATAAACAGCATCATAAAAGTAAGCCGTTCAGCTTTGCTTTTTATTACTGCTGCTAAGAACCACATTTTCTTTAAAAATAAAGATCACGTTTACTTTGTCTCGCTAGGGATAAAAAGCACAGGCAAGCACGCAGGTCATACAATAAACATAGCGGTTTTTGTAAAGGAACCCCTTTCTTTTAACGCGCTTGTTGAGCTAGTAAAGGTCATTACAGAAGCAAAGTGCGGCGCCCTTATGGACTTTGGCCTAAAGATAACCGGCACAGTTACAGATGCTGTTGCTATAGGAACATTAACTTTAGTTAAAAAGACTACTTTTGCTGGCACAGCGACTCCTCTTGGTTCTGAAATCGGAAGAAACGTTTATCGATCTGTTAATGGGCTTCTGAAAAAAGAGTTCGGCTAAATTTTTTATAAACTGGTTTGTGAACTTCCTCGGAGCTTTGTCTTTTTGCTAACAGAGTAAAGACCTGCTGTAAGGAGTATGACAGAAACTATATCGAGTATTTCAGGCAGAATGGGCAAAATTGTGCTGAATATTGAAATCACTATCGAGATTATCAATAATATTATTGCGGCTTTAATCAGCGTGGAATTGAACTGCGATCCAAGCCTCCAGTAACCTATAAGAACCATTATGTACCCGGCTAAAAGCATCAGCATCCCTATAAAAATCGGTATAGATGCTGTCAGCACTTCAGCCAGTATTTGCGCTGGAACAGTTTGCGATATTTGATAAGAAACGATAGCTCCCTTTACTGCATTTATCATGAACGCGCTAGGCGGTACTACAAGTAAAAACCCTATCAGGCTCATGATGGAGCCCACATAAGGCGTGTGGTACTCAGAACTGTTAAATTCTGAAAGAGCTTTCCAGCCATAAAGCATCAGCATAAATTCAACAAACCCGACTATCGCTCCAGCAACAATAAGCACAATAACTGCGTTTATAACACTGTTTAGCAACGAAATTGGCATCTGAGATAAAACGCTTCTAGCATTCAAGCTTGTAAAATTAAACCCAGCGCTTATAGAAGTGGAAACGTTTGCATTCTTTGCAAGACCAAGGACGTTAGCCCCGATATAAGCTGAGAACAATATCAGCGCTACTAGCCCCCCTGTGATCGCAACTATTTGGCTTAGGAAAAGATAGTATGAACCTTTAGAAGCTTTTTCGTATTCACTCATTCGTAATACGTTATAAATCGTTTTATATAAGCTTGCTCTTACCATTTTAATTCACAAAAAATTTTTAGTTGCAAAAGCTTAATAACAGTCTCAACTTATTGAACCTCATGAGAAAGAACGTATTAATGTCTGGAGTAATAATACTTGTGATAGGTGCCGCTCTGTTCTTTGGAAGCCCTTATTTATTTAAGAGCAACTTAAACCTTTCAGCGCTCTTACCTTTAAAGAATTCTACTACTCTTCAGCCAAATTCTAGCCTATTTCTGGGTTCTGTTTCTCCTGGTTACATATTTATTGGAGTCTATAATGATACTCCTTTAATAGCCATTAAGATTATAGGCACAAACCTCAACGTAACAAAGGTTGACGGTTATTTTGTGTTTGAATCATACAATTCGGGGAGCAGTCCACAGAGCATTTACGCTCTTAACAATTACAGCCAGGTCCTCCAGCTTTATTATTCTGATATGACGGTTTCAGCCAGTAGCATAGTTTACTCTACGCTGATGGTCCTGCTGGGTGGTGTTCTGATGATAGTCGGAGGTATAATAATTGTTGTGGGGCTGTTCCTGAGACCTAAGATAAAGTCCGAGTTAGCTCAGTCTTAATGTTTTAAAAGGTATGGATTATTGTTAATAATAACTTATGCTGCAATAGCTCGAATTGTTTTCTCTTTTATCTAAAGCTTTTCAATTTTAACAAGTTAAATAATTTTCAAGCACAGTTATTTATATAAATTTCATAAAACCTTTTATTATAAGTAAGCTTTAGTAATGGAAAAACGATGATTATATAAAAATTTATGCATAAACAATGATTTTTATATTGATTTTCAAAAGATATTTCATGCAAGAAGAGCTGGAAAAGAAGTCCTTGAAGAGATCATCAGTCAGCTTTCTCGAAACGTTATACAACTCTTTAGCCGGTCAGGCTCCAGCTTACAGCATAGCTGGCGGCGCAGCCCTCATAATAGGCTCCAGCTTTGGCGCATCTCCGTTAGCAATGTTGATTACTCTCTTAGGTATAATGCCCGTTGTATTTGCTATATACACCCTTTCTAGGAAATACGTTAATGCCGCTAGCTTTTACGATTACGTTAAAAGGAATATTGGAGAGACTGCTGGCTTTATAAACGGCATAGTTTATACTCTCTTTTACAGCATCCTTGGCATAGGTTCTGAAGCCATAGCTTTCGGTTACCTAGGCTACGAAAGCATTTATGCCGTAACCGGAACACAACTCAATCCCCTGTTTTTTGTTGCCTTCCCGGTGATCTTGGCTTTTGTGGTTGCCTACCTCGGCATAAAGCCAAGCGTGAGATCAGAGGTTGTGCTAACTTCAATAGAAATAATAACTCTGCTCGCTTTTTCTTTCCTTAGCTTAGCTTCTCACCTTTCGGAATTAACTCTCTATCCTTTTACGCTCAAGGCAACGTTTCAGAACACACCATCTGCGATATTTAGTGCTCTGAGCGCTGGGCTCATATTCGGGGTAACTTATTTCATGGGTTTTGAAGTCAGCACTATGGTCTCAGAAGAAGCAAAGGACCCAACGAGGTCAGTCCCTTGGGCAACAATGCTAGCCACCCTCTTCATGGGCTTTCTTTACATCATTGTTATATATTCAGTGCTGATTGATATAGGGATAAACCCAAACAGCATAAACGTCTTTATAAGCACGGCAGAAGGAGGTGGCCCAAACCCGGTTTACACTCTTATAAAAACATATCTAGGATATCCTGGGGAAGTCCTTTTCGCCGTAAGTGTATTGATAAGCGTTTTCGGATCCTATCTTGCGACGCTTAACGCCACAGCCAGGATGCTCTTCGGAATGTCCCGAGACAGAATGTTGCCTAGCTTTCTTAGTTCTGTTAATTCAAAGTTTAAATCTCCTGACAGAGCGCTTATCATCAGCACTGTCCTTGCAGCACTTTCAGCCCTGCTCTCTTATGCTGTTGCTTTTATAGATGGATACACGGGAATAGGGCTGACTTACAATGCCATGGAGATAGCTTATGCCGCTGACACTCTATTCTATGTTTTCAGCCTTTTATTGATAGCAATTTCGGCGATAAAGGTGACAGGAGCTGGCGGCAAAATTGTAATTGTTATAGGAATGGCCCTCCTTAGCCTTACTTTCTACTTTTCCATAGCTTACATAACATACATGTACGTGTTCCTTGCTTCTTTAGTTGTAACCGCTCTTATGTACATAATTGTTAAAAGGTTATCTAAAAAATAATTTTTGATTCAGAAAAGCATATATCGTTTATTATAAATATAAAGTGTATGGCTGAAAGAGTGTACGCTATCTACAGGATACCAATCAAAGAGGTTTCCGGCAACGCCTACCTTGTTGTACGGGGTAAAGAAGCAGCTGTTGTGGACACTGGCCTTCCTGGTTATTCCGATCAGATATTAAAAAGTGCTGATTCACTCGACGCAAAGGTTTCTCACATAATTCTGACCCACTACCATATTGACCATACGGGCAGCCTCAAAGACCTCAAAGAAAAAACCGGTGCCAAGGTTTTTATTCACGAAAAGGACGCCCCATACCTTTCAGGAAAAGAGAAATTCCCTCTGCCGTCAACGGTGCCCCAAGAAGTCATAAAACTTTATTCAACTTACAGGCACGTTGAGCCAGATGCCATCCTTAAAGATGACGACAGGGTCTTTGGTTTTAGGGTCATTCACGTGCCGGGTCACACTCCAGGTTCAATAGTCCTTTATGACGGTAGAGCGCTTTTTGCTGGGGACAACATGAACAGCAGAGAAGGGAAGATAGAGGGTTCTCCTGCTATGTTCGACTGGGACAGAGAGCTTGCTAAAAAGAGCGTTAAAAAACTCCTAGACCTTGATTTTGAGATGCTAATGCCTGGTCACGGTGAACCAGTGCTTGAAAAGGCTTCTGAACTAGCTAGAAACTCTATCAGACTCTGAAATTTTTATCTTAGTATTTTATTACCTTTTTTGATGAGTGCTTTCGTTCAGCTTTTGTCTGCTGCATTTGATACTTTTCAACATAGGGCTCAAGGATTTTAATTACTTCATCGACGCTTTTTGAATTTCTAATAAGCTCAGAAATTTCGTTTTCTCCTGCATAGTCAAGCCAGTCTGCTATGTGTCCTTCTTTTAAGTGGTATTCAACCGCTGCCTTATCATATACAGAAAGGCACTTGATCGTATAATAGAGCCCAGGGACGTCGCACGCTATTCCAATAACCCTTTCGAACGACTTAAAATAAAAAGGTTCCATAAAACACGATTAACCTGCAGGTATTTACGCGTTGATTGAAAACCAGTTTAGTTCCAGAACAATCACTTCAGAAATGTTTTTATACTCTTTTCTCATTATTAAACTATTGCATTGGGTAAAAACTCTTTTAAAACGCTTTCCCTCGCATTTCTAATAATTATGATAGCTTCACTTCCAGCTTCTTCTTTTGTAGCAGCTCAATCAGCACAGCAAACAAAGACCCCAATAAAGCACGTTATAATAATTTTTAAGGAGAACAGGAGCTTTGACAATCTATTTGGCACATATCCATATGGCCACAACGAAGCGCTTAAGAATAACTCAATAATAAAGAAGCTCTCTATTCCTGATGGTGTTCTTAACATGAAGGTTGAAGTACCGAACTACCCCGGGCTAGGATCTGTGCTAGGTTACACGAAGCTTGCATACGCTGACAGCCCGGTTCAGCAGGATCCAGGTGAAGGCTGGGTAGATTACCACGGCGACTGGGATTATGGCAGGATGGACGGCTACGTAGCCTATTCAGGCCCTCAGTCAATGGTCTACATAGATTATAATCAGATACCGTTTTACTGGGATTATGCAGAGGAGTATGTTCTATGCGACAATTACTTTACAGCGGTCATGACTGAGTCGCTTCCAAACTTCCTAGGTCTCTGGAGCGGGACAACTGTAGTGAGCAACGACATAAGCCCGCCTCCTTATCTTCCTCTTAACGATACTATATTTTACCAGCTTTCAAAGTACAACGTAAGCTGGGGAATCTTTGGGCTTTACAGCACAGAGCAGTCACCTCCTTCGAGCGAAATAGGCTGGCTTGAAAACATAAAGGACTTTGCCGGAAATCCAGTGATGATGAGCCACATTTATAACATATCAGTTTTCTACCAGATGCTGAAGAACAACTCTCTGCCAGCGTACGTTTTTATGGATGATTATGGAATCGCTGACGGCATCTCAGACCATCCCCCTGACAACATAACTTACTCAGAAATGTGGACAGTTAACGTTATAAACGCTGTAATGAACAGCCCAGAGTGGAGCTCTTCCGCCATATTTATAACCTGGGACGATGAAGGTGGTTTCTACGATCACGTTCCTCCGCCACAGATAAATAGCTTTGGTCTGGGGTTAAGGACAGCGTGTCTCATAATATCTCCTTACGCAAAGGAAGACTACATAGACCACCAGGTCTTGAGTCATTACAGCTTATTGAAGTTTGTTGAATGGAACTGGAACCTTCCTTACCTTAACGAGGACATAGCTGAGTCGAACCTGCCCCTTGATGCGTTTAACTTTAACCAGCAGCCTAGGCCTCCCATAATACTCGGGCCTACGCCGAACATAGCTGGAACTTTAGGAACAAACCACGGTTATATAGAATTTGAAAACGGTTCGTCATATAAGCTTACAGCAACGCAGACGTCCCAGCAGTACCCGATTCCGCTTCAGATCCCGGTTAGCCAGCTTCCTTATTCGGTCCCCCAGAACTATTCGGGAAATATAGGTTTTACTGTCAGCTATAAGAACACAACTCCAGCTTGGGTAATACCTGCTCAGTTCTACCTCGTGATGCTTTCATTAATAGTGCTTGTAGCAGCAATTATCGTTAATAGGTTCAGCGCTGGCTCATTCTTGAGGACAGCTCTTCTCGGGCTTGTAGCTGTTTTAAGCCTTGTAGGCTCGGTCTTTGGTATGATTTATCCGGCTGTACCCCCAGCGCCTCTGCCTCCAGTGCAACCAACTTATTCTATATTTACTGATCTAGGGCTTTTCATATTTGTAGTAGGAATCATCATAATTGCTTTCCCGTATATCAAGAAGTTTACTGGAAAAAAAGAGCAGAACATACCTGAAAACGTAAGGTTATTAGCTAAAATCTCAACCATCTCCGGAGCTCTCATAGCGCTCTGTAGCATTATAATAACCCCGGGAGTAATAATACCTCTAAAGATGATAGGCACTCTGGCTATGCCTCAGTCTCTGCTTCAGATAGCAGAAGGTTCTCTCAGTCCCTTTACGTGGTTGAACTTGCTAACAGCAGCTGTATCTTTAGCGCTCCTTGCAGTTCAGCTAAGCATTTACAGTAAAAAGTTTTAATTAAACAATTTTTTAAACAACTGTTTTTAGTTTAAATTATCAATAATAATTATATTTGATGATTTTTAAAATCCAATGTGATACCTGAAGATCTAGCAAAGTCAAAGTACGCTAATATATACACTTACAGGAAAGACGGTTCGGTTGTAAAAACAACTGTGCTTATTGGCAAAGATGGGGATAGAATACTGATCCACACAGGAGAAGAAAGCGGCAAAGTGAAGAGGATAAGGAGGAACCCAAAGGTTATGATCGAACCTTCAACGATCCTTGGGAAGAGCAGGGGTAAGACCTACAGCGGAACCGCAAAAATACTTACCGGAGAAGAAAGGGAAGAAGGACTTAAAAAAGTTACAAGATGCTGCTTAGAAAAGTTCTTTTCTTATCTCTTTCACGATGTGATTTCAAGAAAAAGCTCTGCAATAATAGAGATAAAGCTTTCCCAATAAAGCTCACAAATTCTTAAATATTCAGCGATAAAAAAATAAGTAAAATGGGCATTGCGATGGGAGGTCCAAAGACCTGGATAAAGACTTTAAAGAAGTACGCTTCGATAAGGACCGGTAAGTATCCTGCCCCGATTTTCGCTTCTTATTTTGTTACTTTCAGGTGTAACCTCATGTGCTCTTTCTGCTTTATAAGACAGGGTCACGCCCCAGAGCTTAGCACAGATAAAGCGAAGGAGGTCGTAAAAAAGATCTGCGCAACAGGGGTTCCCACTCTAGATTTCAGCGGGGGTGAGCCTTTTCTTAGAAAGGACATGGAAGAACTTGGCTCCCTATCAAAGAGCCTTGGATGCATAACAGGGGTCAACACTAACGGCACAGTAATAAACGAAAGGAGGGCGTCCGGCATAGCCAGTTCTTTTGATTACATAACTGTATCGATCGACGGTACAGAGCAAGTTCACGATTCAGTAAGGGGAGCTAAGGGGGTCTATTCTAAAGCAAAGAAGGCGCTTTCCCTATTGAAGGAAAAAGGAGCGAGGGTCGGAATAAGCTCCGTAGTAATGCCTTCCAACGCCGAGGACATAATAAAAGCCTTTGATGATCTTCAGGGCCTTTACGATTATATAAACATCCAAGCCGTAATGCCTCCCATAGGTCCCTCGAACGAAAGCATAAAGAAGCTTGTATCTAAGCTGATGGAGCTCAAGTCTTCAGGGATAAGTGTTCTTGTTCCTAGGCAATTTATAGAACTCATTCCTGATTACCTCAACGGTCAAACCCCAAAGGTATGTGATGCAATGAGGCTTTATTTTTCAGTCGACCCAATGGGAAACCTTCTGGCATGTGGAGCAAGGACCGATATAATGCTTGGAAACGTCTTAGAAAGGGACATTATGGATATGCTTTCTAACCCTCCTGAGGAAGCAAGAAGAAAAGTAGACCAGTGTTCTGGTTGCTGGATAGCCTGCACAACAGGAACGAGCTTGGCTGTAAGAAAACCTTTAGCTTACGCAAAATGGATAATCTAATTAATACAAATAATTATATGGCTTTAAGGTAAGCGTTTCCAGTAGTGGTTGACTCTGTTAGCGTTGCTGTACCGTTACCGGCCGTTCCGCTAACAATCCCAGACATAGAATTGGAAACCGAGTTGTAATGAATGCCCTCTACGACAACGGCTCCTGCGGTAGTTGAAACTGTGAAAGTTACCGAAGAGTCAGGTGGTATCATCACGTTTACGTTCCCAGTTGTTGCATAAAACTGGTAGCTGCCTGTGAGAGGCCCGTTTATTACAGCATTAATATCCCCAGTTGTAACAGTAGCATAAATGTATTTTGTATTTGAAGTCCATAGCTCAACGTTTCCTGAAGCAACTTCAACTTTCATCTGAACAGTTTGAGTTGCGTTTATCTGAACGTTTCCTGCGCCATCTTCAATCGTTATGGCTCCTGCATAAGGAAGCTGAACTATCACGTTCCCTCCCCCAAGCTTTACTGTGACGTCAGGCATAAGCGATTCAGGAACAGTTATGTTAAGGTTAACAGAATAACCTGCGTTAAAATAATTCTGACCAGTTGTTATAAGCAATACGCCGTTGTTGTTTTCTATCTTGAGCGCAAGTGGGCTTAAAAAGTCAGAGTAAGATACATACTTAACAATGATCTGCGGGCCACTATAAGCTTTTATGTAAACAAGACCGCTGGGGTCGCTTATGCTTATCGCGTTTATGTTTGAAGAATTTAGCATTTTGACCCCTGAAATGCTTTGAAATTCAAAGGTTAACTTCTGTATCGTTAACGAGCAAAACAGCGAAATGGTTATGACTGCAAATACTATTATAGCTGCAGTAAGCGCTTTCATCTTATTCTTCCAGCTCCTTCCTGAGCTCCTGTATCTCTTTTGTAAGATCCTTTATCTGTTCCGCTAACTGATCTTCTTCTTTGTTTTTCTTTCCATAATATTCCCTAAGAACCCTGCTCCATGTTCCTAGAGCCACTATGAGCACTACGAATGCAAAGACAACCCCTGTTATGCCAGCATAAGCTACCATAAAAGCAACAGAGACTGCGACGGCTCCCCACACGACTATTGAGATGGCAAGCATGTTTTTGTCTATTTTATTTTCACTCAACGCTTCCCACCTCTTTTACTATCGTCTCAGGGTCAACAGTTATCCTGAAATCCACGAGCTCATAGATCCTCAGAGCCTTAGCCTGTCCGGGGATCAGTTCGATCCTGCTCTTTACAAGTCCAGCTTGTTCGAGCTTTTTCATGTGTATCTTAACCAAAGCCCTGTTCACCCCAAGCTTTGAAGCCAGCAAAGCCATGTGCATCTCTCCGTTCTGTTTTAGCAAAGCTATGATTTTCAATCTTATTGGGTGCCCCAACGCATCCAGTTTCTTTGCAATTACTTCTGCTTTGTCCATACATATCCATCAAGTAATATTTTAATTACGTGTTTATAAATATTTACATGTTTTTAAAATATTACTTTTGCTATTTATAAGGTTATTCTTGCTTTAAGTTTTAGACAAGCTAGTCATTTGTCTAATTGTACGTTTATCAATATGGCTTTTGCTAAAAAATAAAAACAAGCGCAAATTAAACATACCGTGCAGAAAACCGACCTTATATTGTGGATTTCTGCGACTATAATATACGGTTTACTCATAATAGGCCTCATCCTAGCGGTTATAGGCATACTAATGTACATGCCTCATCTTATGGACTTTAATCTTCTCGAGCAAACCCTACAGCAGTTTATCGCCGACGTTCTAAACTTAATAATCATTCTTGAGCTGATGGCTCTGGTTACCATGTATTATTCCAAAGAAAGAGTGAAGCTAGAGTATGCTCTTGATGCAGCGATAATATTTCTTGTTAGAGAAATAATAATTAACGTTTACAGTGGGTCCTTTTCTTGGGATAGTTTAGCTGGTTACATCGCGCTTATACTTACGCTGTTCCTTGTCAGGACTCTTGCGATAAAGTACAGCCCTGATAAATTTAAGTGATGCTCCAAAAACTTTATCGATATTTATTTCATAAAACAATACAAAAATTATAAGGGAGTGAAGCAATAAAAATAACAATGCATAAGTTATACGATGACTTTAAAGTCAAGAATGAATTGTGGAATTACAGGACTGAAAACTTTGCGTCGATAGAGGTTGATGATGAAAACCTCAAGATGTGTGTGGGCCCTTCAGAGGCCCTTTATTATTCAGATGCAGAGATCTCAGACGGCGGTTTTGAAACCCTAAAGTGGGATAGTGGAAAAGCTGAATTCAAAGTAAAGCTCTCCTTTGATCACTTTGGAAGTGCTGGCTTCGGTTTCTGGAACTACAGCATGGTTACAGACATTTCAATGCCAATATGGTTCATCTATTTAAATTCGAGGGGCAAATACCCGTTAAAGGGATTCTTCGCTCAGGCAGGAAGAAACTTTTGTCCGATTTTCCTTAACGAATCCGGTTTTAATTTTTCTGTTATGTCTTTTATTTCAAGGCTTTTCCCAAGTCAGATAGGTGTTAAGATCCTTAGCTCTAAGCCAGCGATCAGAGACTTAAATAAATCTTCTTACCATCTTTACAGGGTAGAATGGAAGGGTAATCTGGCTAGATTTTATATTGATAATTTGGAGTCCTGTAGCGTTCAGGACAGTTTTCTAGAAGGCAAAAAGGCAAGGCTTGACGTTTGGATCGATAATTCTGTATTTATGCCCGTTAAGAACGACCCCGGTAAGGTCTATAGACACGCAACACAGGAGCTCAGAGAGAAGCACTGCCTTAACCTGAAAAGCGTTGATGCAGAAAGTTTAGAGCTTTAAGCTCTTATAAGCTTATTAGATCATTCGATAATCGCGTAGACTGGGGCGTGATCTGAACCCTTTACGTTTTCCAGTATTCCGGCTTCCTTTACCCTGTGTTTCAGTTCGTCTGATACGATTATGTAGTCTATCCTCCAGCCTATGTTTTTCTCTCTTGCATTAAACCTGTAAGACCACCAGCTGTAATGTCCGCCTTCTTTAACAAACATTCTGAACGTGTCGATGTAGCCAAGGCTCAGGAAGTGAGTCATCCATTTTCTTTCCTGTTCTGTAAAACCCGCGTTGTTGACGTTATCTTTTGGCCTAGCTATATCTATTTCTTCATGCGCAACATTAAAGTCTCCACCTATTACAACCGGCTTTGTCTTTCTTAATTTCTGGACAAAGCTCTCAAACTTACCGTTGAACTCGAGCTTGTAGTCTAGTCTAGTTAGTCCATGCTGGGCGTTTGGAAAATAAGCATTTATTACAAAGAACTCTTTGAACTCTGTTACTATCACTCTTCCTTCAGAATCGAACCTGCTATCTCCTATGCCAAAGCTAACCGATAACGGCTTGATCTTTGTAAGCGTTAAAGTTCCGGAATACCCCTTTCTTTTTGACGCGTTAAGGTAAGCTTCATAGACTTGATCAAACCCTAGCGGCACTGTATCAGTTTTAACTTCCTGTAACATTATTATGTCATATACCTTTGAGTTGACCAGTTCGAGCAACCCTTTATTTATGGCACTTCTTATTCCGTTCACGTTCCATGAAAGTATTTTCATAAATAGATTTTTGTTTGTTTTTTAATAAACTTTTTTGGCGCTCTAAGTAATAAACAACCAATTCAAGAGCTTTTGTTTTTAGCTTTAATGCTCTTTAACGCGTTAACAAGGGCGTTTATTGAATCCTCAAAGTTTTTCCTTGTGTAAGCCACTCTGAAGTGATAGCTATCTTTACCAAACATCGTGGCAGGCACAACCGAAACTCCTTTTTTATAGAGCATTTCAGAAATTTTCAAACTTTTAAGCGAAGAATAATCTGAATAATCCAGAAAAACTACGGTAGCTGGTTGTGGCCTTTTGTTCATATAGAACTTTAGTTTATCCATGTTCCTCTCCAGTATCTCGAAGTTCTCGATTGAGATCATTCGGGCTTCCTCTTTAACCTTATCGTTATCTTCAAGTATTTTCTTTGCTACGCAGATGTTGTGCCTTGAAACTGGTTCGTACGTTATTCCTTGGAGTTTTTCTATAGTTTCTTTCAGATCAACATCTGGGGATATTATGTAACCTATTCTGACTTCATCTCCTCCGTAAAACTTGGTGAACGTATTGATCCTGAAAGTATTTTTACGCCTTTTAACTTTATCTAGGTCTGTCATGAACTGTAAAAAGGTTTCATCCACAACATAATACTTGTAGCCTTCAGGTATTTCGGTTCTCGTGCTAGTAGGGTTGTTGGGATCGCTTAAGAAAAGAGCCCCCTTGCCTTTTTTCATGTTCTCAGCAAGCGGAGCTTTGTAGAGCATTTCGTACTCTGGGACAAAGCTGTCAAACTCTTTTATGCCGGATAGCTTCAGCACCTTTGCAACCATGGCTACAGCTTCTGTTGCCCCATGCGTAAGAGAAACCAGCTCTACATCTGTACCGTTTATTTCAGCTATAAGTTTCTTAAGCTCTTCTGGTTCTTCAAAACCGCAACTGCTGAAATACTTAGAAAGGTCAATCCTGCCCGACAACCCGCTTTGCATAAGGTCGTATGGAGCTCTGTGAGATTCAATCCACTCACCTATTTCGAACCTTACAATCATTATATAAATTAAGATAATTGGCATTAAAAAGTTATCATAAAGAATATTTTTTATGAAATCAAAAAGCAGAAACCTTGTCTTTTCGTTTAAAACCTCTTTAGCTGTTTTCCGTTTTTTCCGACAATTTCTTCCCCATTATAGATTTCCTTACCCCTTAAGATCGTCTTGACTATCTTCCCTTTAAGCTCCCACCCTATAAAAGGCGAATTTTTGCTCTTAGAATATATCGAATCTTCGCTGATCGTGAATTTCTCTGATGGATCAAATATAACAAGATCAGCGTCGGCGTTAACAGAAATCGTGCCCTTTTTTCCGTAAAGCCCAAAAAGTTTTGCTGGATTTTCTGCCAAAAGGCTTACAACCCTGTTAATCGTTAAATTTCCCTTTAATACTTCATTAAGCATTAATGGAAGGATAGTCTGAACTCCTATGATCCCAGACGCTGATTCCCATACACCTTTAGACTTTTCTTCTAGCAGATGGGGTGCATGGTCAGATCCCAAATTAGTAATCGTACCGTTTTCTATGCCTTTCCATATGGCTTCCCTGTCAATTGCTGTTCTGACTGGCGGATTTATCTTTATCATTGTGCCGTATTTTTCATATGCTGAGTCGTCCAACAGAAGGTAATGAGGGCAGGTTTCTCCATAGACTTCAACTCCCCTCTCTTTGGCCTCTTTTAACGCGTTCAATCCTAAGGCTGAGCTAATATGAGCTATCAGAACTTTCGATCCTGTCCTTTCGGCAAAAAGGGACACCCTTCTTATAGCTTCCTCTTCAGCTAGTGCTGGTCTTGCTTCCATGTGAGCTCTTGGGTCTTTCCTGCCGCTCTGTTTGAGCTTTTTAGTGTAAAATTCTATTATCGAGTCGTTTTCTGCATGAAATGCTACTAAGACTTTTGCCTTTGCAGATTTCGTGAGGGTTTCAACTATAGCACCATCGCCCGGAGGTGGTATGTTTCCTGTTGAATGTGCTAAATATATTTTAAACCCTATAGCGCCAGCTTCCAGCATCTCTTCAAATTTATCAGTGTTCGAACCGTGGATCACGCCATATAAAGCAAAATCAACATAAGCTTTGCTAGCCACAATCTTAGCTTTCTCCTTAAGCTTAAGCGCGTCATCAGTAGGTGGCTGATTGTTTGGCATATCGAATACAGATGTGATTCCCCCTGCGGCGGCTGCCTTTGTGCAGCTTTCAAAATCTTCCTTGTACGTGAACCCAGGATCCCTACAGTGAACGTGTTCGTCTATGGCTCCCGGTAAAACGTACTTTCCGAAAGCGTCTATAACAACATCGGCCGTATTTGGCACTGAAGATCCTATGGATTTTATGATTCCATCTTCAGAATAAACGCTGCTTCTTACATTAAGATCTGGAAAAACCAGGTATCCGTCTTTTATCAGAAGGTCGCCCATTGAGATTATGCTTCAGGCTTTTAATATAAGCTTTAGCTTTTTGTTTGCACGTCTTTTCTCGTTTTTATAAGCTTTTTGTGTAGTTGTTTATTTTTTACGGAATAAATAAAAATAAATAATTATTTATTTTTGACAATATATGCAGTCTCTCGGGTTTTTATGGTTCTACTTGAGCATGCTCGCTCTAGGACTCAGCATGGCAGCTCCGCCGGGCCCAGTAAATGCAATGATAGCTTTTGTATCGGTCCAGTCAAAGCTAAAAGGCACTGCCATAGGTGCAGGGGCAATGACCGCTGACCTCATCTTTTTCTTCTTGGTTTTTCTATTAAAGGGGCTGATTCCCAATGAACTGATCAGGCTTTTGTATTTAATCGGCGGTTCATATACGGTTTTTCTTGGGTTCCTTGCGTTAAGGGCAAGGATGAACCTTAAAATAAGAACTGGTGGGAGTTATCTGGTTGGTTTGAGCATGGGGATAACCAACCCATACCAGATTGCATGGTGGATTTCGTTTGGCATAGTGATGTTGGACAAGTTTGGAATACAGTCAGGCATAGGATTCTTCTCAGGGATCGTTTTATGGATATTCGCTTATCCATATTTTATTGAAAAAACAGGAAAAGTATCTAAAAATGTTGAAAAATTGATTAAAATCGTGTCAGCTATAGTGCTGATATGCATAGGGCTTTATATGATAACGCTTTTTATAATACATTTTTAAAGACTTTTAATTCGTTTCAGACATTAAACAAAACCGCTTTGAGTTCTTAGTTAGTTTATAATACTGTTGGTTTTCCTTAAAGGTCATTCTGATATGCGTTATAAGACACCTACCATCGCACTTATTTTTCGTTTTTCGTAAGAAAATAAACAAATTCTAAATTTCCTCTAAGAAAAGCTTATTTACCCCAGTTCTAATGTAACCCTAAAATGGAGGAAAAGTTAGAGGTTCCAAAAAATTATGAAGCGAGAGCTACAGTAGCTTCATTTTTAGGGTACATGCTTGATGGTTTGGATACATATATACTTTCTCTTACGTTAACAGCTATAGCTGTAACTTTTGCTTTAACATCAGCTGAAGAAGGGCTTCTAGGCTTTATTCAGTCTGCAGGCATGGTAACAGGAGGTTACATTTTTGGAATACTTGCTGACAGGTTCGGAAGGGTAAGAACATTCACATACTCTATATTAATATATTCGGTTTTTACAGCTCTGACGGCAGTTTCCCCAAATTATGCATTTATTGCGCTGTTCAGGTTCCTGAGCGGAGTTGGTACCGGCGCAGAATACGGTATAGGCATGACCCTTATGTCAGAAGCTTTCAGAGCAAAGTGGAGAGGTATGGGTTCTACGATCGTTTCCTTGGGCTGGACCATAGGAGTTATGATAGCAACAGTTCTGGGGCTTTTCCTGATACCTACTTTTGGATGGAGGAGCATGTACCTCATAGGAATACTTCCGGCTCTAGTCGCGGCTTACTACAGGTTCAGGCTTCCTGAGTCTCCAATGTGGAAGACAAAGACCACTGAGAGCGACAGGAAAAAATTCCAAATAGCAGAACTTTTCAGAATGGAGTACCTTAAATACACGATAGTCTTCCTAATAGTGGCCATAGTCGCAGAACTAGGATACTGGGGTGTAATGATATGGTTGCCTTCGGCCCTGCTTACAGAATATCACATACATTTTGTTAAAACGATTTACATTCTTTTGGTAACAGATGTAATGACCATGTTAGGGATGATAATTTTCGGGTTCATGGCCGACATAATAGGCAGGAAAGTTGCAATATTCACCGGCTTCATTGGAATAACTTTTGCTGTGATTTACTTCGCTTTGTCAAGGACCGTTTCAGAGGTAATGATAGCATCCTTCCTGATGGGATTTTTCATAAACTCATACTTTACTACTTTCGGGGCTTTGTTCTCAGAACCTTACCCAACTCATGCTAGGGCTACTGCTGTGAACTTCATATTTAACACTGGGAGAGGCTTTGGAGGAATAGCACCCCTCATAATTGGCGTGCTGGCGCCGGTATTTAAAATATCAGGGGTAATAGGTTTCTTTTCAGTACTTTTTATTATAGCCGCAATATCTATCCTTACAGTACCTGAGACAAAAGGCGTGCAGCTTAAATGAAGTTTTCCCTTCATTATACGCTTCAGTCAAAGGGTTCTTGGGAAAGAGAGTACATAGATTATTTAAAAGAAGTGAAAAATGCCGAGAAACTCGGATTTTCGGGAATTTATGTAGGTGAGCATCACTTTTCAGAAGATGGCTGGAGTCCTGCGCCATTTCTTGCGCTTTCAGCCGCAGCATCGGTTACTCGCAGGGTCAAACTGGGCACAAACATAATCGTACTTGCGCTTCATAATCCTTTTGAAATAGCCGAGCAGACAGCCGTCCTTGACATTATTAGCTCTGGAAGAGCCATTCTAGGTGTTGGTCTGGGTTACAGACCGGAAGAGTATGCTGCGTTTGGAGTAGATCCAAAGCAGAAAGCAAAGATATATGACGAAAAACTCCAGAAAGTAAAGGATTTACTTGAGGGAGAAGCTGTACAAGCTGGCGGCTTCAGGCTTAAGGTGTATCCTAGGCCTGTTCAGAAACCAAGGCCTCCTATATGGATAGCCGCGAAAAGCGAAGAGGCAGTAAAAAAAGCTGCTTACAGGGGAGAAGCTTGGATTATGGATCCCGTTACAGACATAAACGTCCTTAAAAAGAGGATGGAAGTTTACATAAAAGAGCTTTTAAAAATAGGTAAAACTGTTAAAGATTTCCCTCTGAGGAGAGAAGTTTTCATTTCAGAGGATGAGAAAGAACTCGAGAAAGCAAAGGAACTCATGCTTGAATCATATAAAGAAGACTATTATGCGTGGGGCCACCTGCAGGACTCAGAAGGCAGAGAGATAGATCCAAAAAAGGTTCCTTATGAAGAAATTAAAGATCAGGTTCTTGACAGAATGATAATCGGAAAACCTGACCAAGCTATAAAAGAGATTGAAAAATATCAAAAGGAACTCGGTGCTACAGAACTGATGATAAAGTTAAGCTTCCCAGGAATAGATCACAAAATGAGGATGAGTGCAATTAATACGATATCTTCAAAAGTAATACCGTACTTCAATTTAAAATAATTTTTATTAAAAGTCGTTTTTGTCAGTTTTAAAAATAAAATACTTTAGGAATTTATAAACGTATTAAGTTAATTTTTATGTTTGTCAATTGTACGTTCCAATTAGTTAACTTTTAATAGCTCAAACACTTTGCTCTGTTTCAAGCCTATTAAGTTTTTCAACGAGATCTTTAGGAATTTCTGTTGATTTCCAAGCTTTAGGATCCACGCAAACCATCGTAAGGTATCCTTCAGTAAGAAAATCCAGGTCTCTGAATATTTTGAAGCTATACTTTATCGCCTTTGGGTTTAGTATCTCAGCTGTCACTTCTATTGATAACTTATCTCCTATCTTTGCGGGTTTATGATATTTAGAAAATGATTCTACGACTACAAACCATATTCCTTTATAAGCAAGGCTTTCCAGAGAATCGCCAAAAACCTTCTCTGAAAAATAAGTTATTGCATCAGTATAAAACCTGTAATAAGAAGCGTAATGAGAAATGCCTTGAAAATCGGTGTCATAAACTTTTACAGTAGTAGTATAGGTCTCTTTAACTACCATAAAGGTAAAATTTTTTCTGATTTTATAAACCTTTTACCAAGATGTTTCTCTTGTAAGAAAAGACTTAACAACCGCATTTTATTTGTAACTATGCTATTGGCAGTTTGTTTACATCATATAGTTTTATGAAATCGTACTTTGAGTCAGCAATCT
>ERZ1669247.144-NODE-144-length-31850-cov-12.204560_pt1 | contig 31850 bp, 33 predicted proteins | sample MGYA00579297_ERZ1669247 | MGnify/ENA primary metagenome ERZ1669247 (study PRJEB41166, sample SAMN08046056) | hot springs metagenome | biome: hot spring; feature: acid hot spring; material: thermophilic sediment; isolation source: thermophilic sediment from acid...
GAAGGCCGGGACCGGGATTTGAACCCGGGTCCGGGGATCCACAGTCCCCAAGGATACACCGCTACCCCATCCCGGCCATGATTCTATCCCCCATAAATATCTGATAAAAATATTTACTGCTTAATTCATTACGATTTGTGAAGATATCAGTATTGATCGATTTTTCGAATACCATCTCCACAGTGGAATCTGAAAATGAATCACTGAAAATATTCCTGGAATATATTAGGAAAAAGTATGGAATTCAAAGGCAAATTTACGATGAGTTTGTCAATATCAGGCATCAAAAATTAATAGAAAGGGAAAGCAACTTCAGAACCTTCATGGATATAAATATGGAGATTTTAAGAGAGAATTTTCGTATTCGACTGACCAATGATGACATAGAATATTATTATGAAACACACTGCAAGAATCTCACATTGAGAGAAGGTTATTACGATTTCATTAATTTCCTAAAGTCAAGGAGGATACCCATAGTAATGGTCACAGATGCTGATTTTGAATACACCATTAGGACAACCTCCGCACTTAAAATATTGAATGATTTCAATTACATAGTCACGGCAGAGGATGTTAAATCTCCTAAGCCAAGACCCGATATTTTCATCAGGGCCCTATTGCTTGCAGGCTGCCCTGAAAAAGTTTATTTCATCGGCGATTCAGAGAGGAGAGACATAGGCGGAGCCAGGTCGATTGGATTAGAAACCATAAGGATGAAGGACCATATTGATGAAGGCGAAAATACATTGGCAGACCACGAGGCTGGAAACTTCTATGACGTTATTGATATACTGAAACTGGAGATCGAATGAAACTTTAATGAACCTCTCAATGAAAATCCAATAGGGCTTCAAGATTAGAATAATTTTTATCGCTACGATATATAATGGATGAATGCCCTCAATAAATAAGAAAAACTTCACTACTTCATATAACAATGTAACATCTACCTATATCTATGCCATATTAGTGCTTATATCTATAGTTGATGCTGTAATGTTTATTGTTCTGCCTCTATATGAGTATATTTATTTCGGCTTGACTGTGATTTTAATTGTAATTGTTATTGGAATATGGTATTATTTAAAAATCGGAAAGAAGAAATCAAGGGGGAACATGAAGGTATTCTTTTTCAATTCAGCAACCAACGACGAAGAATCCATCAGGAATTTGGAAAATAACCTTGATAAATATAGGACTGAGGCAAAGTTGGACAATAACAACATGATAAAATTGCTCACAGTACTCATGATTTTGTATGATTACTATGCAAAGAAAGTAAACGATGAGGCTACAGCGAATAAATACAGGGTCGAAGCTCTGCAAATATTGAATTCGGAAAATTTCCCAATTACCGAGGAAGCCATACAAGTAAAGAAAATGGCAGAAAGCGTCCTGAAGGGAAATTAAATCTGCTCTGAGTCCATATAATCATATTGCTTCATTTTACCAAGTTTTGAATAATGGACTGGGGGGGATTTGAACCCCCGGCCTCCTCCATGCCAAGGAGGCGATCTTCCGCTGATCTACCAGCCCGCAGGGGATAATCCCTAGTAGATTAAAAAAATTATCCTTGATTAAACATATACAACATGTAAATATTCAATCTGTTGATATGCCCTCAATGAAATTAAATTCTTTTCTGAAAGAATTCATCGTGATGACCAAGCCCAAGGTATGGGTATTCCTCTTGATAACAGGAATCGCTGGCCTTCTATTCGCAATGGCTATTACTAAAAGAATCCAACCTTTAGATATGATTTATATCGTGGCATATTTAACGGCCGGGCTAATGGGTTCTGAGTCCCTGTCCAATTACATCGATATGGACATCGATAAGAAAATGAAGAGAACCATGGATAGGGCATTGCCTGCTGGAAGGCTAAAGCCTTCAACTGCTTTAATAGGTGGCCTTATTCTTATTGTAATAACCCTGATCATGTCATACAGGCAAAGTTTACTTTCATTTATTTTCATGTCAACGGGAATATTTGATTATGTGATAATTTATGCGCTGTTAACCAAGAGGAAAACATGGCTAAACATCATTTTAGGAGCTTATTCTGGAGGAGCTCCATTACTCGCGGGCTATACGGCTTTGACAGATCAATTTAATTTTATTATCATAACCTGGTTCCTTATAATAATGATCTGGACACCGCTCCACATTTGGGCATTAAGCGTAAAGTACAGGGATGATTACAAGAACGCCGGAGTTCCCATGTTGCCAGTAATTATTCCCATTGAGAAGACTGTGAAGGTTCTTTTTGTGGTTGCACTGGGGACTGCAATAATTACCGTAGTGTCAGCCATTATCTCTCTAGATTTTTTCCCAAAATATCTTGCATATCTAGACCTCTCAATGTCCATTCTTATGTCAGCATTTATAATAATAGCTTATATTAGGGCTTCAGGAAATCCTGAGAAAAACATAATGAGACTCTTTATAGTGAGCAACATATTCATTGGTTTCTTCTTCCTCATGGTAAGTGTTATTTCCCTGATTATGTTAATATTTCCATGATCACAGAACTTTTGTATCTCAAAGATTCTTACCTCAAGAGCGCAGATGCCAAGGTGATAAGGGCTGAGGGAAACCTTGTAATACTTGATAAAACAATATTTTATGCTACCTCAGGTGGTCAACCCAACGATACTGGATTCATATATGGAGATGAAAAGTTTCAGGTGCTGGACGTATTCAAGGAGGGTGGAGAAGTATGGCATAAACTCGATAAAAATTTTCAAGGAAAGACAGATGTAAAACTTGAGTTGGACTGGGATAAAAGATACAAGCACATGAAGCTCCACACTTCCATACATATCATTTCCGCAATAGCCATGAATGAATTTAATGCCAGGATAACCGGTAACCAGATCTATGACGACTATGCTAGAATAGACTTCAATTTCCAGGAATGGAATGCAGAACTTTCAAAGAGAATAGAGGATAGGGCCAATCAGGAGATATCAAAAGCACAAGAAGTTGAGATTCTTTATATGAATAGGGAGGAAATTTTCTCTAATCCCAAAATGGTCAAGGTTGATCCATCCTTGATACCCGATGACTCCGTTCTCAGGGTAATTAAAATTGGAGATGTTGATATTCAGCCAGATGGAGGAACTCACGTAAAGAATACGTCTGAAATTGGCAGTTTAAGTATATACAAAATTGAGAACAAAGGTAAAAATAACAAGAGAATGTACTTCAAGCTTCAGTGATGGAAAATATTGTTGAAGAATCCGCCTTCTTCCTTTCTAAACTGCTCAAGCAGCTCCCTTTGCTTTCTATTTATTTTCTTTGGCAGTTTTACTTTTACCCTTAGGATTATATCTCCATTCTTTCCATTTCTCTTTGGAAGCCCTTCTCCCGCCAACCTGATGGTGTCATCTGGCTGGGTTCCGGGTGGGATGTCAATTTCCCTTTCACCCCTTAATAGAGGTACCTTGTATTTTGATCCAATAATTGCGTCAATGAAATCCACTTCAATGGGCTTCTCTAAATCGTCACCCCTCTTTCTATATTCCATGTAATTAATCTTGAATCTCAGTTTTAGGTCCCCGTATCCCTCATTTGGATCATAATTCCCCTTCCCTCTGAGAACAAATATTTCATCTTCATTTATTCCATTGGGAATATTAATTTCAATTCTTTCATTTTTGTTGGAAATGCCGGTTCCACCGCACGAACGACATACTTCCTCAGGTATAGTTCCCATCCCACCGCAGTTATCGCAAGGCTGTGTGTTGGTGAATACAAAAAATCCTTGATTAACCGTTCTCCTTATGTATCCGGTTCCGTTACACTTTTTGCATTTAATTCTCTTCCTGGTTTTTGACCCAGTTCCATTGCAGGCTTCGCACTTGTCTTTTCTTTGGTACCTCAATTCAATTTTCTGGCTATTGGCTATGGTTTTGATATCTATGGGTACCTCCAGAAAAACGTCTTCTGCTCCACCCTGCCTAAAATTCCTCCCGAATCCAAATTGAGAGAATAGGTCACCCAGCAGATCCTCTATATCGTTGAAATGGTGGAACTGGCTCCAGTCGAATCCACCCTGGAAATTGAGACCTTCTTCGCCATACTGGTCATACTTTGCCCTCTTTTCATCATCCATTAGCACTTCATATGCTTCGCTGATTTCCTTGAATTTCTCTTCTGCCTCTTTCTTATTATTTGGGTTGAGATCAGGGTGGTATTTCTTCACCAGTTCCCTGTAAGCCTTCTTTATTTCTTCTTTGGTTGCGTTTCTTGGAACACCAAGTATTGCGTAGTAGTCTTTTCCCATCTTTCACCGTATTTCATTGTCTATTATCATTGTTTTTATTCTCTGAATCTCCCTTGTCTTCGTTAATAACCCTCTCGTTTGATCCCTGATTTGCCTGTTGGTCACCAGCCCCGGCGTTAACGTTGCTGTAGATATGCTCACCTATCTTCTGGGCTTCCTTGTTAAGTTCATCCATTGATTTCTTTATTCCCTCAATGTCCTTCTTTTCTATCTTCTCCCTTATATCCTTTATCTTGTTTCTGAGATTTTCTTTGAGGTCATTGGGTAACTTGGACTCATTTTCATTGATGGTTTTTTCTATGGCATACGCAAGTGATTCAGCATTGTTTATTGTTTCTATTTCTTCCTTTCTCTTTCTGTCCTCTTCTTCGAATTTCTTTGCTTCCTCCCTCATTCTTTCAATCTCTTCCTTGCTCAGCCTCGTACTGCTTGTTATGGTTATTCCCTTCTGTTTTCCAGTACCAAGATCCTTAGCGGTTACGTTCAAGATTCCGTTTGAATCAATATCAAAGGTTACTTCTATCTGCGGCACTCCCCTCGGGGCTGGAGGTATACCTTCCAGCAGGAACCTGCCCAGTGAAACGTTATCCTTGGCAAGTGGCCTTTCACCCTGTACAATATGAATCTCCACAGTGGTTTGATTGTCTGCTGCTGTGGTAAATATCTGCGATTTCTTCGTGGGTATGGTGGTATTTGCCTTTATTATGGGAGTGGCTATCCCACCTAGAGTTTCAATGCTAAGTGTCAAAGGTGTTACATCCAGAAGCACTATTCCCTTAACCTCACCGGCAAGTACCGATCCCTGAATTGCGGCTCCAATAGCCACGGCCTCCATTGGGTCTACTCCCCTCTCCACCTTCTTACCCATGAAATCCTCAACGAATTTTTGCACGATGGGCATCCTTGTTGGACCACCAACAAGTATGACCTTGTCAATATCATTCTTGTCTAATTTGGCAGCCTTCAGTGCATCCTCCATGGGCTTTCTGGCCCTCTCTATTATAGGCCTTACAAGGTTTTCCAGATCTGCCCTTGTGAACTGATATTGAATGTGCTTTGGCCCGTCAGCCCCCATGGCTATATAAGGGAGGTTTATTTCTGTTGAAAGTGTTGAAGACAATTCAATTTTGGCCTTTTCAGCGGCATCCTTCAGTCTTATGTATGCATTCTTATCCTTCCTAAGGTCAATACCGTTTTCTTTAAGGAACCTCTCGGCAATCCAGTTTATTATTGCTTCATCCATATCGGTACCGCCGAGCTTTGTATCTCCCGATGTACTCAGAACTTCATATACCCCATTTCCAAATTCCATTATGGTTACATCCAGCGTTCCACCGCCAAGGTCAAACACCATTATCTTCTGCTCCTTCTCGCTCTTGTCCAATCCATATGCCAATGCAGCTGCTGTTGGCTCATTGATTATCCTCACGACCTCCAAGCCAGCTATGGCACCTGCATCCTTTGTCGCCTGCCTCTGATTGTCGTTGAAGTAAGCAGGCACTGTGATGACAGCTTTGGTTATCTTCTCGCCAAGATATTTTTCAGCATCGGATTTTATTTTCTGAAGCAAAAATGCTGAGAGCTGCTGGGGAGTGTATTCCTTCCCAAATATCTTGTACTTGTAGTTCTCACCCATGTGCCTTTTGAAAGCATAAACCGTACCTTCTGGATTCGTCAATGCTTGCCTTCTTGCTGGCTCACCTACCAGCAGCTGCCCGTCCTTTGTGAAAGCGACGTAGCTTGGAAATGCCTTTCCACCTATGGTTGTCCCCTCAGAGCTCGGAATAACCACTGGTTTCCCGGCAATCATTACTGCAGCCTGCGAATTGCTTGTTCCTAGATCAATTCCTATTATTTTCTCCATATTCAACTCACCTCTTTACCTACCAAAACCAATGCTGGTCTCAATAGTTTATCTTTAATTTTATATCCGTTCCTGACTATTTTTGCAACTTGACCAGGTTCAGACCCCTCCACAAATCCCACAGACTCATGAATATTAGGATCGAATGGCACATTTATTGAATCAATAACCCTCAGACCCTCCTTTTCAAGAACTCCAAGCATTTGGGATCTCAATGCTTTGGCACTTTGATCTGTGGCATTGTCTAAACTATCCAGAATGGGTAACAGCTCTCTGATAATCCTTACAGATGCCAATTCCTGCATTTCCGCTATCTTTTGTTCAGTTGCCCTCTGGAAGTTTTCCACGTCCGCAGCGAATCTCAGGTTCTGCTCTGTTAAGTATTTGATTCTTTCATTTAATTCCTGAAGCTGAGTCTTTAATCTATCGAGTTCTACATTCAAGTCTCTATTGACTTCCCTCAACTTGGATATCTCGTATTTTAGCAGTCTGTGGTATGGTGTGGATGGCACCAATCTTTATTTATCACTTCTATAAATATTTTATGCAACTGGATTAGGCGGCATGCGCTTCTTTGCTTCGTTTATTATTGACTGCACCTTAGTCTTGAAACTGGGGAATTCAGCAGGAGTCTTTGGATAATTGTTATAAATGCTATTGAGCTCTTTCATCCTATCCACAGACCACACCAGATTCTTGAATGATCTCATGGCACCCACGCCCTTAACCAGCTTTGTTATTTTGCTTGTTAAGGATAATTCTGGAACCCTTCCGTAGCTTATTTCAACCGCTTCTTCGTAAGTTATGAAATTCTTCATTCCATAATTTATTTCATCATTAGTGAGAGACTGCAGGAAAATCCTGAAAATTTCCAATCCCGCCATCTTGGATCCATACTGCTTGTTATATTCTATATTAAACTGCCAAAGTGATTCCAGGCTTGAATCCTTTTTCTGGACCGCTTCAGATGCAATTTTTCCAGCAATAACTCCACCTATTAATGCGGGACCAATTCCACCGGCGCTCAAAGGATTAGGAGAGGCCATAGCATCGCCAACTCCAATGTATCCAGGGTAGACCATGCTCTCCATCTGCCTCCTAACGGAAACGCTCCAGAAACCCTGCCCATTTCCATGGTTATTATCCAGTGAATATTTTTTCAGGGCAGGATTCCATTTCACATAATAATCTATCAATGATTTTAAATTGTCCTTTGCGTTCATTTTGGAATTTCTGATTTCCAGGCTCTTTTGCTGGAATCCTAGGCCTATGTTTATTCTATTTCCCTTCTTAGGGAAGACCCATCCATATCCACCTGGGGCCAATTCCTGATTTAGATGTATTAAGGCGTATTTAGGATCATAATATTTAAGGTCGTCATCGACCTCTTCAAGATTGTAAATATATCTACCCGTAAGTTCAATGTCCTCATAATCTATTTCCCTGTCGATGTAGATATTTTCTGGAAGTTTCCTCCTTAGAAGTGAAGATATTCCAAGGGCATCAATTATGACCTTTCCTCTGAATTTCTTCACATTTCCATCCTTATCTTTTCCTTCTACTCCAACAACCTTCCCATTCTCTATAATCGGAGCCTCCACATTGAAATTTGGAATGAATTCAGCCCCGTTCCGGATAGCTGCATCATGCAAATCTCTACCGAATTCTGGTCTTTCTAAGCTATAACCCTCCCCCTCAAAAGGTAACTTGAAATTAAGATCTGGAGATAGTGCAACCACACCCTCCACAGGCATTCCCAGTGATTCCGATCTGAATATATTACCCAGGTTTGATTTAACAAAATCTATGTGGGATTTTGCCACTGCATCTCCGCAGACCCAACCCCAAAGGGTTTTCTTCCCGGGTTCATCCTCTTTATTTCTATCCAGAAGAAGCACCTTTGAACCTAATTTTGATGCCATGGCTGCTGCTAATGAACCTGAGACACCTGAACCTGCTACAATAACGTCATATTCTTCCATATAGCCGCATAGATATGGAATACTTAAATTATATTATGTAGTTTAATGTGCTATTTTGATAATTCTCTGGAATGTAAAATATTAAAATGGATTCATAATTATCGTCCATGAGCACAATCCCCTGAACCTGGCTTGAATTGAGAAACTTTATTTGTATAATATTGGTCGAATTTGGATAAGCTTCTACATAAGGAAGCTTCTGGGTCGAATTGTAAACAGCCCCTTTGAGGGTGAATTCTGAAGAGTTGTTGAATTGATATATGTAGAAAATGTCCTTTTTGTACATTGTATTTATGGTGATATTATCTTCAGGGCTTCTTAAAATCAATGGATTCGAATTTCCTGCTGTTGCATTGAGATCCAATGCGATTACATAGAATGATCTCTTCCAGTGGAAGGAAGCGCCAGAGGACGTTAAGTTAACGTAAAGATTATAGAGACCGCCATTGACTTTACTTCCATTAATTAATATATAATAAATTTTATTTTGATAAGGTGACAGAGTGTCATTGATAGACCCCTTCACTGTAAAATTCCCATTCGATTTTCCCACGCTTATTTCCACTGGAATTGAGAAATTATTCAGGTTTCTAACCTGCAGGCTGAAATTTATATAATCCAGCTGTGCACTGTTGTTAACCAAAAATGAATTGCCTTCGCTTAACATTGCTTCCATGTGATTCGGGAATATTTTTTCTGTTATGGGTTGAGGAGAAAAGCTGACTGCAATGAGCAATATGGCAATTGCACCAATGGTAAGTTCCTTGTAGCCTGGCCTGCTTATATCATTCAGAGGTGGCGGATGATTAAGCCCTAGTATTATCACAATTATTGCAAAAAATATCCAGCTCACATTAAACAGACCCAACATTATCAGAAGCAAGAGGAATGTGTAGCTCAGATACTTTGATTTTTCACCAAGTAGACCCCTTGATATGTGACCGCCATCCAACTGTCCCACCGGGAATAGATTAATTGCGGTGACCAGGAACCCTATCCACGCAGCAAATGCAACTGGATGCACATAATGTGCATTTAAGAAAGGAAGCAGTGAATATATGAAAGGGAGCATTATTTCATATTCTACCTGAGAGTTTGTTACATTCACAGGTTTCTGTACCTGTCCGAGATAAGCTCCTATTATTCCAATGATAATGCTCATTATAAAACCAACAATTGGCCCTGCAGCCCCTATCTTGATTAGGGTTTTCCTGTCAGGAATGGGATCCCTCAATGATATGAACGCCCCCATAGTTCCGAATGGGGGTGGTGCTGGAATGAAAAATGGCAAGGATGCAGCTACATTGTTTCTTTTTGCCGTGAAATAGTGTCCGAGCTCATGCGATCCCAGAATAATCATTAGAGGGAGACTGAAATAAGCGAAACCGTAGAGATAATCAATTGGCCTTATGGTGGTTATGCCAAAGTATCCTGCGTACAAATAAACAGTTCCCACATATATCGTTGTTATCAGGGTGGCTATAAGGAGTATTATGTTTATCCATATTCTGAGCCCCTTTTTTTGATTCCTTTGTATGACCGTCAGAAGATAGTTTGATCCCTCTTTACTGTTCTTGCTCAAGAATGGGATGTAACCCATATCCTTTAGTTCTTTATACAGAGTTTTGAAATTTGATTCAAGGTTAGGTGGCAGAAATACATCGAATTCAAATAGCCCTGGCTGTATTTTCCTCTCTCCTGATATTGTGAAATATTTGTAAATGACCTCTTTGACTTCTGGGGGAGGATTATCTGTTGTCATTTATAGCATCAGCGATATGTTTCAAATCAAAATTCTCCTTTAAAATTTTCCCCTGAGCATAGCTTTGACTGCCACCGCCCTTAACAATTCCTTCTTTCTCAAGGGCCTTTACTATATCTCCGGCGTTTTTATTTGAATTGGAAATGACCCTAATTTTTTCATTTGATACTATGACTGCCAGGGGATCTTTAATCCCTCTCGCGAATTCGTCGGCAATCTTCTCATCAATCCTGTAGAATTTGACACCATTAATTTGGATTATTTCAATCCCCTTAGTTATGCTCTTTCTCAAGGAGTCGAGCTCAGAACTCAATTCTATGAATGATTTTTCTGGATTCTCTCCCATTAAATTCTCAATCTTTGACATTCTTTCCATCAGTTCCTGATAATGCTCTACTGCTGACCTTCCGGCTTTGAAATGGAACCTGTAGATGCCATCCTGTATTTTTTCTATTTTTATAATCTTGATAAGGCCCACATCTCCAGTCCGGTCTACATGAGTGCCCCCGCAGCCTTCAACGTCAACGCCCGGTATTTCCACAAGCCTTAACTGTTTGCCCTCTGGAATTCCGCCCTGGTAAAGTATGAAACCGTATTTTTGCTCGGCTTCGTTCCTGTCCACAAACTCCTTCCTCACTCTCAGATTCATTTGTATAACATCATTGGCCCTTCTCTCTATCTGCCTTATTTCTTCTTCACTTATATCTTTATAATGAGTTATATCTAATCTACTAAGATAGGGGTCCTTCTGAGCACCTGCTTGCCATACGTGATTGCCCAGCACATACCTTATGGATGAAAGCAATATATGGGTTCCTGAATGATGCTGCATCAGCCTTGTTCTCCTATCTCCATCAACTTGCCCTACGATAAGATTATCCTTGATTGCATGTATTTCCCTGTCCAAAACGTGAACCACTACATCATCTACCAGTTGCACGTCTTTAACACTATACCTATTACCATCGAGAATTATGTGACCGTGGTCACTGGGTTGACCTCCCCCTTCTGGATAGAAATAGGTTTCATCAAGTATGATATAGTTTCCTTCGGCTCCAAGAACTCTGGCCTTAAATTCAAGCTTTCTCTCATCCTCATAGTACGCTTTCTTTGTGGGAGGATATTTATTTGATAACTTTGGTTTCTCCCTCTTTTGTGGGGGTTCCCTAACGTTTACAAAGCCCTTTTCCTTTTCTATCTTATCTGGAATCTTTATTTTTAGCTCCTTTGCCCTTTCTAATGTATATTCAATGGGGAGGCCGTTGGATTGAAATAGAGTGTTTATTGCCTCCTGAGTCAGAACCCCCTTTTTTGCATATTTTAAGATTAGCTGATCCCCCTTTTGTAGGAGTTCCCTGAATCTCTGCTCCTCAAGTTCAATTATCTCCCTTGCTGATCTTTCCATTGATAAATCCAAAATATCCTTGAACCTCTCCTTCTGTATTTCTATGAGATCCCATAAGTTTTCCTTTATTCCAACCTTATCCATGGCCATTAATGCTCTCCTGATGAGCATTCTTAATACATAACCTGCCTTGCTATTGGATGGAACTAGTCCATCATAAACCAGGAAAGTTATGGCCCTCGTGTGATCCACCAGCATGTAAATTAATGAAAGTTTTTCCATGGCTTCCCTATCTTCTCTGCTCAAGGAATCCAGGAATTTCTTTTCGGATCCATCTTCCAATATGGATAATTCCATGAATTTCACAAGAAATTCTGGTTTCTTTAGGCCCACTTCATCCATGAGCCTTCGGGTGAGATCTGGATATATGGCTTCATATATGGTAGTGGTCCCCTGAGACAGCCAAGTGAACCTTTCAATTCCGTAACCTGTATCCACAATCTTGTTTTCCATTTTCTTGTACCTTACTCCCTCAAACTCATATGGACCGTCAGGGTCCTGAATCATGTCCATAAATACAAGCGTGGCAACCTCCAGTCCCGCCACCATTACCTCAACAGCTGAACCCGCATTTCCGCCACCGTACCACGGCTTGTCCTTAAATGTAATGTCTTTGGTCTCAACTCCAAGATGATTTAAGAATTCTATGGCAAGCCGTACAGCATCATCCTTCCAGTATACAAATTGATTTGGAAAATTGAATGATTTTGCACCACCCATCTCAAATACGCTCAGGTGCCTTCCAGTCTTACCAACGTTGTCCAGATCAACAGTTCTAATGCAAGGCTGCGAAATAACTAGAGGATTTCCAGGAGGAGGTACTTTCCCTGAGGTAACGTGAGGCTGGAAATCGTATATACTTGCATTCACCAGGAAAACATCTTCCCTCCATCTTGCAACTATGGGATACCTCTTAATTCTCTTGTGATTCCTTGACTCAAAGAATGACAGGAATTCCTCCCTCATCTCTTCCAGTGTGTATTTCCTCTTGGTTGGAGGTTTGTTGAGGAAGCTGTAAGGGTCACAGGGCGCTTCTCCACATGTGTTTCTATCCTTATCTTTTGTCCAGAACAGTGCTCCGCATTTCACACACTTTTTCTTTTCAAATCCACTATCAATAAGGAACTGGATATCATTATCTTCAGATTTACTTTCCACGGGTCTATAAGGAAATCTATTTTAAATCATTTGTTCTAACATTTTGTGCTAATTACCCTTCGGGATCAAGATGGAGAATCTTATACATTTTCCAATGAGGCTGGCATTCTATATATAAGAGGACTGGGCAATATTGATACCGGGAGGTTTGAAATAGGCAAAGATTATGAAATAGGTACCAGGAGATTCAGGGCTGAGGAAGCCACCATCCAGGATGTTGCAAGATCCATAGAGAGGATGCCTCAGGTCATACTGCCAAAGGATTCTTTCTTCATTAACTACCTCCTGGATCCATATTCCAGTTATCCGATTCTTGAAATTGGTGCTGGGAATGGTGGATTTTCCATAGTAACAGCACTATCCTTTAAGAAGAAAATCGTATCATATGAGCTCAACCCAGAAATTTTCAAAATTTTCCTGAAAAACATTAAGAGATTTGAATGCCAGAATTATATAGATCCCAAGAATGAAGATGCTTCTCTTGCCAACATCGAAGAATTCCACAGGATTATGATAGACAATCCAGAGCCAGAAAGGTTCTACAGAGAAGGATTCAGTGGAATAATTGTGGCATATGTACCAACATACATTCAGGCTGAGAAATTTTCAAGATTTATGTTAGAAAAAAATTTTCAAGTCGAAATTCATGAGATCGTTGATATACCCATGAAAATTAGCTCCATGGGCCTTAGGCCTGAATCATCATTCCTGTATCACACTGCATTCATAGTTGCTGCAAGGAGTTGAATCAATATGGATGAGATAAAGAGAAAGACTTTGGAAAAACAGGGTTATAAAATTGTTGGAAACCACTCTGCGGTAAAGCTTTGCCACTGGGTGAAGCAGTCCCTGTATTACAACAGACCATGTTATAAGCAAACATTCTACGGTATAGAAAGCCACAGATGCATACAGATGACACCAGCTGTTGATTGGTGCTCCGAGAACTGTTCATTTTGCTGGAGGGCCCAGGGATGGGAAGGGGTAAAGATACCGGAAGAGGATGATGCGGAACTTATAATGGAGGGCAGCATTGAGGCACAGAGGAAGCTTCTGACTGGATTCAAAGGTGAGCCAAGGACAGATATGAAAAAGTGGATCGAGGCCAATGAGCCAAGGCACATGGCCATAAGCCTTACCGGAGAGCCAACCCTATACTCAAAGCTCAACGACCTCCTCTATGAGGCCAAGAAGAGAAAGATTTCAACATTTGTAGTTTCCAACGGCACTAATCCGGATGCAATCAGGAAACTTGAGGTTATGCCAACCCAATTGTATATAACGGTTGCCGCCCCTAATGAAAGGATATTCAAGGAACTTCTGAATCCAGTTTATCATGATGCCTGGGAGAGACTGAATGAAACTCTGGAATTGGTATCCACATTGGATACAAGGATTGTCATAAGGCATACTCTTGTTAAAGGATTCAACCTAGGATATGAAGAGGAGTATTACAAACTGGACAAGAAGGCTGATCCTGATTTTATTGAGAATAAGGGTTACGTTCACGTTGGAGGTTCCAGGGGGAGACTGAGCATATCAAACATGCCAACGCATGAAGAAATAAGGCAATTTTCATTCAGGCTCAATGGATATCTGAACTATGAATTCGGAGGGGAAAGAGAGGATTCCCGCATAGTCCTCCTCAGCAAAGATAGGAGTAAAAACCTCATAGATTTCAATAATGTTTAATTTAATTGCTTCGAAATTTTCCATTTTATACAACTTGTTTTGAAATTATTTATATTCAATGGATTCCTATTTTGCCTCGATTAATATATTGGAGTACCGTCAATGGAATGAAGCTTTTATAATATAATACACTTATCAGTTTGGGGATCTAATTGGTAGAAGTCCTAGACTACGATATAGTAGTTATTGGATCAGGTCTTGCTGGACTGAGGGCTGCCATTGAAGCCGCTCAAGAAAGCAAGGGTAAATTGAAGATTGCCATAATTGCAAAAAATCAGTTAATGAGGGCACATTCAATATCTGCAGAGGGTGGATCGGCAGCTGTTCTATACACTGATGAAGGAGATTCATTCGACCTCCACGCCTACGACACCATAAAAGGCTCTGACTACCTTGCTGATCAGGATATTGTTGAATTCTTCGTCAGGCAGTCCCCTGTTGATGTCATTGAACTGGAACATTGGGGAATTCCATGGGCTAGAAGGGAAGACGGCAGAGTTGCACAGAGACCTTTTGGAGGACACTCATTTCCAAGGGCAACTTTTGCAGCCGACAGAACCGGGTTTTATGAAATTCACACTCTGTACGACACACTTTTGAAATTCGACAACGTGGATAAATACCATGAGCAATTTGCCTACGATTTCCTCATAAGCAACAACAAGTTCAGGGGTGTACTCGCTATAGACATGCCCACTGGGCAGATAAGAATTTTCAAGGCCAAGGCAGGAATTATTGCCACTGGAGGGCTTGGTAGGCTATATGGCTTCACCACTTATTCGCACCTTGTAACTGGAGATGGCCTGGCAATCGCCATGAGAAGAGGTATGGCATTGAAGGACCTTGAATTTGTTCAGTTCCATCCCACTGGTCTTGTTCCTTCTGGAATATTGATAACGGAGGGAGTGAGGGGCGATGGTGGCATACTAAGGAACAGCAAGGGAGAAAGGTTCATGGAAAAATACGCACCAACAAAGAAAGACCTTGCTCCTAGAGATATTGTATCAAGAAGCATGATGACGGAAATACTTGAAGGAAGAGGGTTCAAGGGTCCTGATGGATTGGATTATGTTCTTCTAGACTTCTCTCCTATAGGCGCAGAGAAGATCAAGGAAAAGCTATCTCAAGTTAGAGAAATAGGAATTCACTATGTGGGGCTGGATCCAATTGAGTCTCCGCTTCCTGTAAGGCCAGCTGCTCACTACACCATGGGAGGACTCTGGGTAACACCCACAGGTTTCACTGGAGTTGAAGGATTGTGGGCTGCAGGAGAGGCATCCTGCTTATCGGTACATGGAGCCAACAGGCTGGGAGCGAATTCCACTAGTGAATGCATAGTATTCGGAAAGGTTACGGGTGGCGAGGCAGCTAGGTGGGTTCTAAAGCATAACGGATCCGTGAACCTTGAAGAGGGTGACAAGAAATACGCTGAGGATTACATTGCCAAATTATACAGAGAGAAGGGTAAAAACGATCCTTACGAAATCAAGAGAAAGCTGTGGGCCACAATGGACAGGGATGCCTATGTGTTCAGGAATGAGGAAGGACTAAAGAGAGCACTTGGTGAAATAAGGGATCTAATTGCCATGAGTAAGGATGTTTTCATTAAGGAAGAAGGGAATGTTTACAATCAAAATCTAATAGCAACATTGGAAATGAGAAACCTTGTTGAATTGGCGGAGATTGTGGTCTATGGAGCCCTAGAAAGGAGGGAGAGCAGGGGTTCACACTTCAGGACAGATTACCCCAAGAGGGATGATGAGAATTTCCTGAAGCATACAATTGCAAGGAAGATTGGGGACAAGGTTGAACTAACATATGAACCTGTAAGGATAACAAAATGGAAGCCGGAGCCTAGGGTTTATTGAGGTGATTGTCTTGATAGATAATAAAAAAGGTTGGATTTCCTGGTTCAACCCCATTAAATATGGTGTTGACAGGTGGCTATTTGCACTGCACCGCCTAACAGGAATTTTTATAGGATTGTATCTAATTGCGCACATCTTCGAAACTAGCAACATTCTCAAAGGGCCTCTTACCTGGAATAACTTAATGGTATTCCTTGATTGGCCTTTTGGAGTTCACCTTGGGCCATATATTCTGTCTCTGTTGCTGCTTGCAGTTGTCTTTCACGGTTTCAATGGTCTAAGACTAACCATTGTGGAGAATGGATTGATGCTAACAAAACCATACAGGCCGGATTACCCTTATGTACCCAAAAGCCTGAAGGGATGGAACTTAGGGCTTAAGATATTAACGGCAATAATGATGATAGTGGTTGGCATCATAGGTATTGTGTATATATTCACAGGGGTGTTATTATGAGAGAGAGCAAAATAATGTTTCTTCAATACCTCACTGGACTCCTAATTCTGATATTTGGAGGTCTTCATTTTTTGGCACTTAGCTTCCTTACTCCATCTCCAGACAAGCAACTTTACGTATATCAATCAGCCACTAACCATACTCTAGTAGGAGGAGCCCTTTACTACAATTATGTTCTAGAGATTTACAAGAACCTTGCATGGGCAGCCGTTTTTGAACTATTCCTCACAGTGGTAACATTCCATGCATTCAACGGTTTCAGGATTATACTATCCGAACAGTTCAGCAGTCCAAGTGCAGGGAAAGTCATAAGCTATTCTATGCTCATAATTGGCCTTATTGTATTCATATGGGGTACAAGAACCATACTTCTGGCTTTTTTGGGGTGAGATAAATGACTGTGCAAGTAATATTGAAAGGATTTGGTGAGGTCATAAAGGAGGTTACCTTCAGGATTAGAAGATATGACCCTGAGAAAGATACCGTACCAAAATACATGGAATATAAGGTGCCGGTTAAAAAGGGAATGACTGTACTTGATGGCATTCTCTATATTAAGGAACATATAGATCCGTCTCTTTCAGCAAGGTATTCCTGCAGAATGGGTATTTGTGGCTCCTGTGCCATGATAATAAATGGAAGGGAAAGGCTTGCCTGCCAGACGCAAATATTGGAGCTCAACAAGGATCTCATAAAGGTGGATCCACTAGGAAATTATAATTTAATAAAGGATTTAGTACCCGATCTGAGCAAGCTATTCAACAACCACAAATCAGTGAAACCATACATAATAAGGAATGATAACCCGCCCACAGCCGAATACCTTCAGAAACCAGAGGAGAGGGAAAAGTATGCCATGTTTACGGAATGCATATTATGCGGGGCCTGCCTTTCCGCCTGCCCCACTATGGCTGCGGATGACCTTTACCTTGGACCACAGGCACTTGCCCAAGCTTATAGGTATATCGCAGACTCCAGGGACATGGGATTTGAAGAGAGGTTAAATGTTCTTGATTCAAAGCATGGCGTATGGAGGTGCCATTTTGCAGGGGCCTGCTCTGAGGTATGCCCAAAGGGAGTTGATCCTGCCCTGGCAATTCAGCTGCTCAGAGGAGTGCTGATGAAGAATTCCTTCCTTGGATACAAACAGGTTCCAGCACCTGTGGGCAAGGAGAGACCAACTGTTGTAGAGGGTTTAAAGGTACTGGAAGAGAAAATAAAAGAATCGGAAAAGAAATAATTTTTTTCTTTATTTTAGCCGTTCTAAATTCTATAAAAGTATAAATTTTAACAAGCAATTCGGTAATGATGTATTTGACCCCGGATATGACTGCCTTGGCTCTGGCAGTCTTGGTTGTACCCATATTGGTTTCATCTCTGATTGCAGTAGCTCATTATTTTTCACCTAAGACCTATGGAAAATATACCTATGATAACTATGAATGCGGTGAAGTTGTAAGAGGGGACTTCCAGGCACCGCTTCCTCTTCAATATTATTTCTTCATGATGGCCTTTGTGATATTCGATGTTGATATGCTTCTCTTATTGCCATGGGCTTCAGATGTCAGAGGTCTTGGGCTGGGAGTATTTCTTGATGTACTGGGATTCATAGGAGTTATGCTGGTTGGATTGTTTTATGTTTCAAGGAAGGGTTATATGAGGTGGTTAAATGACTGATAGCATTCTGCTTACCACTCTGGATGAAGCACTCAGGTGGGGTAAAGGAAAGTCATTGTGGCCATTCACATTTGGTCTCGCCTGCTGCGCCATTGAAATGATGTCGGCCATGGGCCCGGATTATGATTGGGCAAGGTTCGGTGCGGATGTATTCAGGGATAGCCCAAGGCATGCGGACCTTATGATTGTTTCTGGAACTGTGACAAAGAAGATGGCTCCAAGAATAAGGAGATTGTACGACCAGATGGCTTTTCCAAAATACGTTATATCCATGGGAGCATGCGCATCAGCAGGGGGACCCTATGTGAGGGGTTACTCAGTTGTAGACGGCGTGGATAAAGTTGTGCCCGTGGATATATATGTTTACGGCTGTCCACCGAGACCCGAATCTTTGATACAAGCGTTAAAACAGCTTCAAGATTCCATCGCTTCGGGAAAGGTGAGACATTGATACCGATCGAATCGGAATCTAAAACAAAGGATGGGACTCCTGTGATTTACGTTGCCAAAGAAAACTTGATACCATTCATGAAAGAGAAGAAGGACGAAGGCTTTGATATGCTTTTAATGGTAACTGGGGTTGACTATGTTGACCACCTTGAAGTGGTATACCATCTTCTATCTACAAAGGACGGGAAACGACTAGTGGTAAAGACCAAGACAAACGAAGAGGTCGATTCAGTTACCAGTATATGGCCGGGCGCAAATTGGCACGAGAGAGAAACCTACGACCTGGTTGGAGTAAAATTTAAGAATCATCCTAATCTAAAGAGGATACTTTTACCGGAAGGCTGGGTAGGCCACCCCCTCAGGAAGAACTATCCCATGGACAAGAAGCAGTATGTGAACTTGGGGGAGGACGGGGAGGATAAGGTAAGTTATGATCCAAAGGAGGGGTATTAGTTGGAAAAGGTTGTTGAAGTTAATTTTGGACCTCAGCATCCTTCCACCCATGGTGTACTGAGAATTAAGGTGAAACTTGATGGAGAAATCATCGTGGATGCTCAACCAGTTATAGGCTATCTACACAGGAATGCCGAGAAACTTTCGGAAATGGGACTTTATCCAAAAGCACTCATATACATGGATAGGCTAGATTATGTTGCAGCACTGAACATGGAACTTGGATATATATTGTCTGTAGAAAAGCTTATGGATGTTGAAACTCCTGAAAGGGCGCAATGGATAAGAATGATGATGGTAGAGCTTAACAGGATTGCGTCCCATCTTGTTTGGTTGGGTACCCATGGATTGGATATGGGCATGTTAACCCCATTCTTCTACTGCTGGAGAGAAAGGGAAAGGGTTCTGAGGATTTTTGATGAGATTACTGGTAGCAGACTTCTTTACAATTACTTTGCCATAGGCGGTGTTTATTCCGATGTGACTCCCAAGGGTCTTGAAATGATAAAGGAATTTGTTAACACATTCCCAGATAGGCTTGAGGAGATTCAATCCATATTCCAGAAGAGCTACATATATGCCAAAAGGGCTAAGGGTGTTGGTAAGTTAAGCCTAGAAGATGCCATAGGCTATGGTGTAACAGGCCCATTGTTGAGGGCATCTGGACTGAAGTGGGATTTAAGGAAGAATCAACCCTATTTATTCTATGATAAGGTAAACTTCGAAGTTCCTGTTTACAGTAATGGAGATGTTTATTCAAGGTTCCTCGTGAGGATAGAGGAAATGAGACAGAGCGTAAGGATAGTTAAACAGGTGTTAGAAAAACTCCCGGATGGGGAATTTTACAACAAAAAATATGCAAAACCTATGCTCGTAAGGATGAAGGGAAATGGTGAATCCTATGTTCCCACTGAGAGCCCTAAAGGTGAGTTCGGAGTTTATGTGATTGGGGACGGTTCCACAATTCCCTATAGAGTCAGAATAAGAAGCCCGAGTTTTGCAAATCTCCAGGCAGTTTCCATCATGTTGAAGGGGTATAAGATAGCTGATTTAACAGCCACAGTGAGCTCTATTGACCCGGTGTTTGGGGAGGTGGATAGATGAATCTGTTCTTTTTCATAATGTCTATTTTATATGGAATTCTCAAATTCCTGCATTGGCCATTGTGGAACTGGTACCTTTACGGTTATCCGGCAGGACTCTGGATAATGTACTTTGTGGATGCAGTTATTGAGGTAATCCTTGTTTTTGCGGTTGCCATGCTGGTGGTAGTTATTCTGGTTTATGTTTTCAGGAAGTACATGGCGGATATACAAAATAGAATCGGCCCAAATAGGCTAGGACCATGGGGATCCTTGCAACTGATTGCGGATGTTTTCAAATTGATTCAGAAGCAGGATATTATACCGAAGAATGCTGACAGAATTGCATTTAGAGTGGCCCCTTATATAATATTCACGCCCGTGATACTAGGAATGCTGGTCATACCCTTTGGTAATGTGTCCATATTGCAGTTGATGGTTGTCAATTTTAAGTACACACTTCTGTTCCTCGTAGCTGCTATGGTTATATCCCCGCTGGGAGAGGTCATAGGAGGCCTCTCATCACACAACAAATTCGCTCTATATGGTGCTTTGAGAAGTGCCGCTCAGGATATTGGCTACGAGGTGCCCATGATGATTTCCGTTCTCTCCCTGATTATATTGGCAGGAAGCTATTCCATAAATGACATAGTGAATGCTCAGAAGAACATACCTTTCGTAATACCTGAAATCCTAGGCTTCATAGTTTTCTTCCTGGCTATGATCGCCAAACAATCTATCCCACCCTTTGATCTTCCTGAGAGCGGAAGCGAGCTTGTGAGTGGCTTCTCCACAGAATATTCGGGCATGAGATATGGTATAATTTATATGGGTAACTTCGGCTTCATGGCTTTAGCTTCTGTGGTCGTTGCAACACTATACTTCGGAGGACCAGTTGGGCCATTTTTCAATAGCGTGCTCTGGATTGCTATTAAATCTGCTGTATTTATGATAATATTCTTACTGTCGTGGATAGCCCTTGGAAGGGTCAGAGTGGATCAGTTTTTGAACATGGGATGGAAATATCTGCTACCCCTTTCCATTTTGAACCTCGTAATATCGTCCCTTATTGCCATTTATTTCGGAGGTGCTTTCTAAATGCAAGAAGAAAAGGGACCGGGCCCTCTTTCAGGGATTGGAGGAATAATAAAGGGAGTCTGGTTCATGTTCATACAGGGATTCAAGCCAAAGGTAACAAAGCAGGTTCCTGAAGAGAAGCTGGAATACGGTCATAGAACCACAGGAAGGGTATTCCTGAACATGGATGCCTGTATTGGGTGCACTCTCTGCGAACAGATATGCCCCAACGGTACCATCAGAATGATGACCTGGGCATATCAAAAACCGCAGGAATTCGATAAGAAGTATCCCAATAAGAGGCAGATATTCCCCTCAGTTGATGTGGCCATATGTACTCACTGCAATCTCTGCGAGGAAATTTGCCCAACTGGCGCCATTACATTAGAGGCAGAGGTTGAGGAGTGGCATATGAGGAGGGAAAACACAAGATATACCCCGCCCATGCTAGGTAAAAAGGAAAGTGAACTCTGGGGTGATGAAAGATGATAGTCTTCCTCATAATATCTGCAGCAATATTGGTTACAGCCTTGCTCGCCGCTGTTTCAAAGAATTTGCTTCACAGTTCACTTTGGCTGGTATTCATGGTGGTTTCTGTGGCTGCCATGTTCTTCTACCTTGGGAACATATTCCTTTCCATGGTTGAGGTTCTGGTATATGCAGGGGCCATTATGACCTTAATACTGACATCGGTCATGTTATCAAGGAGGTATTTGGATGAAGAGTAAATGGGTCATTGTGCCAGGTGTAATATTGTTCATAATAATGCTGACATTTGTTCAACCCCATCCATTTCCCAACAGTTCGGTAATTGGGGCTGGAAATATGACTCAGCAGAGCGTAACCTACTTCCTGTTCAGTGAGTATATTTTGCCTTTTGAAATTGTGACCTTCCTTCTTTTGGCGGGTATGTTGGGTGCCATGTATTTAGGTGAAAGGGATGATGGAAAATGATAAGCTATCCTTTGAATCTTGAATATGTTGAAATATTGACAATGCTAGTCTTCACTATAGGCCTAATATCGTTCTTATACGCTTCCACCCTCGTCAAGGCCCTAATATCTATTGAAATAATGCTTAACTCTGGACTTCTCAACTTAATAGCTTCATCAGACCTGTACAACAACGCTATTGGTTCCACTTTTGCTCTTTTTGTTCTGGCCATATCTGCAGCTGAGACCGTAGTGGCTATTGCCATATTTACTGCAGTTTTCAGGAAGAAGGGCACTTCTGCCCTGGACGTTATGAGTTTGCTGAGGTGGTAAAATTGGATTTAGGAGTTTTGATGACCTATCTTATATTTGGATTTCCACTGATGCTGACACCCATAGTAATAGGTGTTGGTTACATAAAGAAGAACTATTCCATGTACCTAGGGGTTATTGCCATATTCTTTTCTTTCCTCTTCACGGTTTATATCTTCTACAATTATACAGTAAAAGGAATAATAATTCAGAACAACTTCAACTGGTTCCAGGGCTCTGGAATATATGTGCCCCTGGGTGTAATTGCAGATAACCTGTCCATAATAATGTCATTGATGGTTTCTTTCGTAGGATTCTTAATAATACTTTTCTCAGTAGGCTACATGGCAGAGGATCCAAGAAGGCACATATTCTTCGGTGAAATGGTGCTCTTCACAGCCTCAATGCTCGGGCTAGTTCTTTCCTCAAGCATATTGATGCTTTTCATATTCTGGGAATTGGTTGGCCTCTGCTCATATCTACTCATAGGATTTTGGTATTACAAACCAAATGCAGCTGCCGCAGCAAAGAAAGCTTTCATAGTGACAAGGGTTGGAGATGTTTTCTTCATAGCGGGAATAGGAGCTGCATTCTATTATTCTGGTGGGCAGCTGTTAATATCTGGACTCAATGCTATACCCTATACCTGGGAAAGGACAATTGTATCCCTCCTACTGTTCGGAGGCGCCATTGGAAAGAGTGCCCAGTTCCCACTTCACGTATGGATTCCCGATGCCATGGAAGGCCCCACCACAGTTTCTGCACTGATTCACGCTGCGACCATGGTAACAGCAGGTGTCTACCTGGTTGCCAGAACTTATTCCATATTCACTCCAGAATCACTGAGCGTGGTGCTTTTCATTGGTGTATTCACCATTATACTATCAGGCCTCTTGGGGCTGGTGGTCAATGACATAAAGAGGATATTGGCATACTCAACCATTTCACAAATCGGTTACATGGTATCAGCCCTGGGGCTTGGCTTGGGAAGTGCCAGCATTGCACTTTCAATCTATCAGCTTGAATCTCATGCTTTCTTCAAAGCCCTACTATTCCTTAGTGCTGGCAGCATACTACATGCGCTTTTAAATGTTAGAGATGTAAATAAAATGGGTGGCCTGTGGAAGAAGATGCCGGTCACCATAACATCCATGTTTATTGGGGCACTGGCTCTCTCAGGCTTCCCGCTGACTGCAGGTTACTTCAGCAAGGATAGTATTGTAACCGCAAGCTATAATGTTAACCTATGGGCTTGGGTTTTCCTAACTATAGGTGCTCTACTGACCAGCCTCTACACATTCAGGCTGTTCTTCAAAATAGCACTAGGTAAGCCAAGGAGCTATGCAGCTGAACATGCTCATGAGTCTGGAATCATTATGCTCATACCCATTGTAATCTTAGCATTCTTTAGCCTAATATTTGGAGTATTTCAAGGTGGTTTCTACAGCTTCCTGGGCTACCATCCAGAAAGCTTTTCGGTTCTGGATCTTGCGCCTGTAACGTTGATGCTCATAGGTATGGGAATCTCATACTGGCTATATGGAAGGGAGAGTGATATTCCAGATAAGATAGCAAGAGCAATGGGATTCTTATACAAATTTGTGAAAAACAAATTCTATCTAGATGTGATTTATACCAATGTAATTGCAGAGCGTGCAGTTTTGGGATTGTCTGCGGTGAGCGACGCCACAGAAAGGAGGGTTATTGACGGATTCGTAAATACATGGGGAGAGATTGTAAGGAATGCTGGATCATCCTTGAGAAAACTGCAGACTGGAATAGCGAGACAGTATGTCATAATGATCATTTCAGGTTTGATTCTAATGTTGCTGTTTATAAGAATTCTAATGATTTTGGGGGTGCTCCATTAAATGTTCAGTCTTCAATATCTGTTGTTGATTCTCACCATTTTCCTTTTAATATCCATATTCGCTAGGAAGTCAGCCAGAATAATGACGCTTCTATCAGGAATAATAACGATTGTATTTGTAATGTTAAACAATCCAACCTATACCTCATTCAATTATGGTTCATTCAGCATCCTCTATATGAGCTTCAGATTGGTCTTTATTGCATCGGTAATAATAATACTTCTTGGAATAGTGGAAATTTTTGTTAGCGTAAGATTTAACGCGCGCAGTGGTTTTTATGCTTTTACACAGTTTCTCGGAATTGCACTGGTTCTATTATTTACAACCAATGATTTCCTGCTCTTCTACATAGCATGGGAAATGGTACTAATTCCTACATTCTTCATGATTGGACTATGGGGTGGTGCGAACAAGGATTATGCTGCCATGAAGTTTTTCATATATACTCACGTTGGTTCAGTTTTCATGCTTTTGGCTATATTCACCATGTACTTCCAGGAAGGGGCCACAAACTTCTCCATGTATTACTTGATTGGAAACCTGAATTCCATACCACTGGTATACCAAGCATTCGTCCTCTTAGGTTTCGCACTGGCATTCCTGATAAAGCTTCCATCTGTTCCTCTGCATACCTGGTTGCCAGATGCATACGTTGAGGCTCCTTATGAAGGTACAGTAGTCATATCATCTTTACTCTCCAAGATGGGAGCCTTCGGCCTGCTCTTCATTTTCGTAAACCTATACCAGGCCTCCCATTATTCAGGATCTACCTTAGTTCCCTGGATCCTGGTAATTTTGGGAATAATTTCCCTCCTGTATTCTGCTCTGGTGGCGCTATACCAGAAAGATATGAAGAGAATGATGAGCTATGCCAGCATTGGGCATATGAGCTTTATTACCATTGCCACAGGAGGTTTCCTGATACTGGGGACTGGTTTATATGCAACACTTCTCTATTACGGAGCGGTTTTCCAGATCATATCACATGGATTGATCATATCCCTAATATTCTCCACAGTGGGTAGCGTGGAAAAATCCACTGGAACAAGGAACATAGTTTCCATGGGAGGTCTTGCTAGAAAGATCCCCTTCCTTTCCTTCATCCTGCTGGCAAGTTTCCTAGCATCTGTGGCAATACCTGGTTTCTCAGGTTTCGTTGGTGAGATTTCTGTACTGATTGGATCATATGCTTTCCTGAAAATGTACTTTGTTTTCATCATGATAGGAATAGTTCTGACTGCATCCTATCATATATATACATTACAGAGAACAATTTTCGGCCCATACAATGAATACCTTGGAAACATCAAGGAGAATAGGAATGAAATCTTGGCTTCCTTGATACTGCTGATTCCCATCATTATCCTGGGTATCTACCCTTCCCTAATTTTGCATTTCTTCAATATTAGCCAAATTGGCATGGGGGTGTTTAAATGAGTTTTGATCTAGGTATTTATAACAACTTTTGGAATATCTATGTACTGTTCATAGGAGGCATTATCTCATTATTCATAAGCCTCATAAGTGAGAATAAGGTGCTCAATTTCACCATTGGTGGGATATTTATTGCATTATCTATGGTAATAACATTAATGCAGAACGACTTCAACTATGGTTTTCTGTTATCAACGGCTTTTATAAGGCTAAGCTTTGTTGCCATACTTATACCTGGGATTTTGCTTCTGAGTGGGGTCAATTTCAGTGGAAAACAGATAAAATGGGGATTGTTCAACTCCATATTGCTCATATCCCTGGGTTTCATGGGCCTTGCATTATATTCATTTGACCTGCTATTCATATTTGTGGCCTTTGAGGGGGTTTCAGTTACAACCTACATCCTGACCGGATTTGGAAAATCGGATTCTGAAATAGAGGCTGCTGTGAAGTACTTCCTTGTAGGAGCTTTCTCAACGGCCATAATTGTCTTTGGAATCTCCTTCTACTATATGTCCACCGGTACACTTTCCCTGAATGCAAAGCCTTTGCTCAGCAACTTATATGATCTCTCACTAATATTGCTAGTGTTTGGTTTTGGATTCAAGCTTGCCATATTCCCTCTCCATGGATGGGCTATTGATACTTACACTGGCACATCCAATGCAGTAGCTGCCCTGTTAAGTGCTTCTTCGAAGATAATGACCTTGATAATAGCAATGGACATATTCTATTATTCACCATGGTTCTACAATTATCTCATAATAATATTCGCAATAATCTCGGTACTTACCATGACATTCGGCAACCTCGTGGCCATATGGGAGAAGAATGTAAAGAGGATGCTCGCCTATTCATCAGTGGCACAGGCTGGTTACCTCAGCACAGTTTTTCTCACATTTGGGTACAGTGAAAAGACACTCCTTTTAGCATTCACCAGCATTTTCCTGTATGCCATAGCATATGTCCTCATGAAGGGAGGAGCATTTTTGGCGCTCAATGGAATGAAGGATTACAATCTGGATAGCTTTTCAGGTATTTGGAAGAGCAGTCCTGCATTTGCATTTTCCTTCTCAGTTCTTCTACTATCACTGGCGGGATTCCCTGGGACTGCTGGCTTCATTGGAAAATATTTCCTCTTCCTGAGTGTTATTTCCACTGGTTCCCTGATAAGCTATATTGTGATCACCATTGCCGTATTAAATTCTGTACTATCCTTCTATTACTACGGAAGGGTCATAATGTACATGTTCTGGAAGCAAGGTGGACAAGAAGTTAAGGGGTACAATATAGCTCTCCACATATCCGCTATTTTAACCATATCCATCGGAGTCCTCTACTTCTTCATATTCAACTATGCATATCATTCCATAGAGGTTTCTTTCAATTCAATACATTTCCTATTGGGGGGATGAAAAGTTATGATGGAATATTTCTATTATATGGCATATGAGACTGAAATGTTGAATGGTGAGATAAAGAGGGCCCACCATTTTCTGGAGCAGCTAGCAAAGGGTAATGGATTCTATGCCGAAGTGGCAAAAGTGTTACTTTACGGAATTGATAACAAAATTGAACCTGAAGAATTGGAAGGGAAGATTATGTCAATTCAGGGGGATGAATCTGAGAAAAGGGCTATCTATTTGAAATATCTTTACTCCTACAACAGGTATGATGTAAACTATCCCTATTATGACAGCAAGAGGTGCAACGACGCATGAGTGAACTGAAGGAAGAATATGATTACAGATATCTGAGGGAATTGAAGTTGCAAGGTGAAGAGGTAGTATTCTCAGTGAAGCTTAGGAGAATGATGCTGCTCAGCGAGATATGGGACAATTCTAGGTCGCATATAATGGAATACATTTCTACAAAATACGGAATTGACAGCAGGCAAAAATTCGTAGAATTCAAGGAAAAGTACAATATCACAGACTATTAAAATAATTTATTTTCCTTTCTTTCCAAATTAAATTTCTTATTTCCAAGTTTTGAACTTAACCAGATATTTGCTTCCATATCTTCTTTAAGCCTTATGCGATTCATCTCCCACCTGCAGTCGTGGCAGATATTACCAGAGGGAATCAATGCACCGCATATTAAACAATGGGAGCTCATGAATTGATAATTCACTATTCTCTATTAATCCTTTTCACTGCCCCATCTGTTAATTATGTCATTCTTAACTCCAATTTGGTCCAGTATTCTTGACACCATGAAGTCTATTATTTCATCTATATTCTTTGGCATATGATAGAAACCCGGGGAAGCTGGCATTATAATTCCCCCACCATTTGAAATCTCCATGAGATTCCTGAGATGAATGTAGCTCAGGGGTGTTTCCCTGAATACCACCACAAACTTTCTGCTTTCCTTCATGGCCACAGACGCAACCCTGGTTATTAGGTTATCGGAAATTCCTGCTGCAATCTTAGCTACAGTATTCATGGATGCAGGACATATTATATAAGCATCAAATAGGTGAGAACCGGAAGATTGTGGGGCATCCAATTCCTCTTCCCAATGAAATTCATCGGCATTCTCTATTAATTTATTAAGAAATTTCCTGTCACCAAGCTCTTTTTCAATAACCTTCTCGGCTCCTCTTGACAGTATAAGCACCCTTTTGTGTGGTAGCCTTTCCAGTAATTTGGCTCCATAAATTATGCCTGATGAACCCGTAATTCCTAATACATATTCCATGATCTAACTAAATATTTCAGATCTTATATATTTTGGGTCAAAAAATTCATCTATGTACCTGTTAATATCTCCTATCTTTGTAAAGCTCTTAAGCAATTCCTTTGCTTCAGTAACATACTTTACCATTAAATCCAGTGCCTCGATCGCAGACTCCACCCTACTGAACCCATTCTGCATTATTATTCTGCAAATGTTTGGCCTGTTAAATTCTTCATCCCCATTTCCCGGCCTCTTCCCAAGTCTTGTGCTCCCGATGAAATTGATTATATCATCCCTGATCTGAAATGCCAGACCCAATTTTTCTCCAGCTTCTTTCAGCTTGGCCACTATCTCAGGAGGCTTTCCGAAATATATGGATGCAATTGCCAGTGATGTAGAGATCAATGATGCAGTTTTCTTTATTGCAACTGTTATATAATTTTCCATTTTAAGCTCAATTTTGCCCTTTTGTATGCCAAAATCCAGACTCTCCCCATCGCACATCTGGAAGGCAGATTTGGAAATCTCCTTAACTACCCTTTCTCCATAACTTGATGCCAGGAATACTGCTCTTGAAATTAAGGCATCTCCTGCCAGTATGGCATCCTCAATTCCAAATTTAACGTGAACTGTTTCTACTCCCCTTCTAACGAGGTCCTTATCAATTATATCATCATGAATTAATGATGATATATGGAGATATTCTATTGCTAGTGCTAGTTCAATTACATCTTTAGGGTCCTTGTCAATGGCCTCCGCCCCAATGAAGACTAATGAGGGCCTTAATAATTTACCTCTATTTTGAAGAAGGTGAAATGAACTTTCTTCTAGTGACTTACTTTCAAAAATCCAGTCAAATTTTTCTCCCAATAACTCGTTGACCTTGACTACCGCTTGATCTACATTACTAGATATATTCCATAGATCCATGTTATATCTAAATAGAAATAAAATAATTAAACATTATCTAACTATACCGGCTATGAGCCTCGAGATCAGAAGAATGAAATCCTGGTTCGATAAACAGAAGATTCTCCGTTTTCTGGACGAAAAATATGATAATGTATATATATTGTTCGATATTGATAATTATTACTTCCTTTCAAATACCAATCAGTTCTATTATACCATCTCAGATGGCGAAGTTGATGCAGTAGTTTTGGTTTATTATTCTTCAAGTGGAGTCAAGGATATATGGGGGGTAGGTAGTTCTACTTCTCTATTAAATATATTTAATTCACTTGATCTAAGCAACAGTGTAGTTCACACCCCCATAAGTTTTGAAGTGAACAATATGTCTGGATATAGTTCATTATTCAAAGAATATTGTATGTATTTGAAGCAACCCATAGGAAATGATCAACCCTCCGTGAGACTGCTTGGGCCTTCAGATTACATGGAATACATGAAACTGATGGTTAATTGGAACGGTTCCAGATTCCCCAAGATGAGTGTTGAAGACTTTAAGAACAATGTAACATACGGTACAATATACGGATACTTTTATGAAGGAAAAATCCTAAGTGCCGCAAGTGTTGGGGCAATATGGAAGCAATGGTTTGTTGTCTCGTCTGTATTTACGCACCCAGATTTCAGGAATAGAGGACTTGCGAAAAAGGTGATTTCAAAGATATTGTATGATTATTCACACATGGAAACCGCAATATTGTTCGTTAACGTGGATAATAAACCTGCCATAAATGCTTACTCCAGTTTAGGCTTCAGGAACTATTCTGAGAATTATTGGATAGATTTCAACACCGGATTAGTCCCTTAATTTTTCTCCAAATATTGGCAAATTGAGAATGCTAAGTCAATGAAAAAATAATTATTCAGAGAGAGATTAAACCCCAGAGCGGAGGTTACCGAGCCAGGTCAAAGGTGGCAGATTTAGGGTCTGCTCCCATAGGGGTTCGCCGGTTCAAATCCGGCCCTCCGCATGAGATTAAACTCTGCGACATTGGTATCCTTAAAGGGTTGCTCTTCAATATTCTATGCTAAATGTGTTTGTGTTAGTTGAATCCAATTCTAGTTATTTTTAACGGTTTCATTTTTCAAAACATTTAATATTTAAAATGACCATTATAACAAATGAAATGGAATCTAATCGTGAATTATTCATTAGCATCTGATTCTATATTATTGAATGAACATTAGTCTGAGAGCAAATAAGGCAATCAGAGATATTTATCAATCTCCTTCTAATAGTGGCCTTCCTGAGCATCATGTCAATCTCTTCCTTTGGGGAAGATTTCTCATCTGCTAATGTGGTAGAAGTATTATGAAGGGATCTGTTGAGAACCAGGGCCTTGACGCTGGGTCTCTCGTCCGCTAATGTGGGATTAGTATACTCATTCATTATCTTGACTTTTTTAAGGTTTGCACATGTTTCATAAAAGGATACTCATGAATTATATAGTTCCTCAAATCTTTCAATTTAAAACTAGCATTGTTCTTACAACTTATTTATGGGCAAAGTCAATGAACTCATTCCGATGATACATTTTAGCGTTTTCCAGCATTTTTTCTGGTGTTGTATTGTTACTTTGCAATACAGCCAAAGAGCTCTAAAATACATATCTCGAGATATCTGATCACCGTGTTATAGATTCATGTATCACCTAATGACCTCCTAGTTGCTTCTGAGTTCGTGATGCCTTGATCTCCTCTCCACCTTTATTAGAGTACATTCATATGCAATAGGATACTTAGTTGTATCAATAATGATACGGGTCCGCCGGGATTTGAACCCGGATCTCTGGCTCCGAAGGCCAGAAGGATAATCCTGACTACCCCACGGACCCATCCTTAATTAATAAATTACTATTAAAGATAGGCATTTGGAATTCTTTTTAGATATTTAGATGATCCATTCATTAGTGAATTCAGTTAATGGTTATGCCAACACTGTTTGGATATTTTTATCTGCTCTAAAAAATCAATTAAGAATGCTTCCTTTGTAGGGCTGTAATTATTAAGACCGGATAACCTTTATTCTTGAGTAACTTTAATGATTGTTTAATCTCAAAACCATAGTAATTGCCAAAATCATTTGATAGTTTATCCTTCTCATTTAGATTAAGAGATATATGATCCCCCCAACTTTTCAATATTCACAGTATGCATTGGAAGCCCACAGGCAGGGCAAAATAATTGATCTGTATATTCCACAGGAATAGTCACCTAAATTTTAATTATAAAACATTTTGTAGTTTTACTTTAGGTAGAAATTCATTGAAACATATTATAAGCATCCTTGGGTCATTATTAATTCAATCTTCACGTAAATTAGTTAGATTTTTATGTAACCCTTTATTCACTTGTAAGCGAGTGTGGTGTAGCCTGGTAACACGCGAGCTTGCCAAGCTCATGCCCCGGGTTCAAATCCCGGCACTCGCAT
>ERZ1669247.146-NODE-146-length-31432-cov-4.176212_pt1 | contig 31432 bp, 33 predicted proteins | sample MGYA00579297_ERZ1669247 | MGnify/ENA primary metagenome ERZ1669247 (study PRJEB41166, sample SAMN08046056) | hot springs metagenome | biome: hot spring; feature: acid hot spring; material: thermophilic sediment; isolation source: thermophilic sediment from acid...
CCGCCTTGGAATGGTTATGGTAGGGAGTTAGCTAAGCTTCAGGGTGCAATCTATGTTCTTGATTGGGGTGTTGGTTTGATTATTAGGGCTCTTAAGGAGTTTAAGTTGTTTGATAATACTTTACTCATATTCACTACCGATCATGGTGTTGACCTACCTAGGGCTAAGTCAACACTTTATGATCCTGGTATTGAGGTTGCCTTAATGATGAGCTGCCCAAACTGTGGTATTGGTGGTGGTAGGCGTGTTAAGGCCTTAACCAGTCACGTTGACCTACTACCAACAATACTTGATGTACTCGACATTAAGCCACCCAGTAATGTTCAGGGTGTTAGCCTAATGCCTTTACTTAAGGGTTCAGTATCCAGTGTTAGGGATGCTGTCTACGCTGAGAAGACTTACCATGAGAGGTATGATCCGGTTAGGGCTATTAGGACCAGTAGGTTTAAACTCATAATGCATTTCGAAGCCCAGGACACTGCTGATGCTGCAATAGACTCTAAGCTCAGCCCAGCCCATGAGGTTGTTGATGAGATAACTACACCTAATGAATTTGTTGAGCTCTATGATCTTGAGAGGGATCCCCTTGAGTTACATGATGTTTCAAGAGACCCCGAATATGAAAGCGTGTTAAAAGATCTCCTCAGTAGGCTTTACGGCTTCCTAAAGGAAACAAATGACCCAATACTAAACGGACCAATACCATCACCACACTACTACCAAGCACTAAGGATACTTAGGGGTGAGGAACAGTTACCACCAAGGGTACAGTTAACACCACCATATCAAGGATGGTGGTCAAGCTTAACTAAGAGTGAATGGGACACATTAATGAACCTAATATACTCCCAAGGCAAAGAATCCAAGAACAAGCAACAATAACCATAACTTAACCTAAATAGTGAAGCCAATAGTCTTCACATTACATTAACTTCAGTATTATATGATAAAGGTATTTAAGCACCCTATCTCAGGATTTATTTGAGAGATGAGTTCAGAATTAGGGTTAGGGTATAGGAATCTTTAAATAAATATATTTAAGTTAAGTAATTATCAGTACTCTTCAAGTTATTTTCCATAATGTTAAAAATAATTCTTAAAAGACTTAGAATATATAATAACTTGGACATAGTTTAGTGGAGGTTTCAGTTTTATCCAGCGATAATGATATTAATTCAGTAGCTTAGGGTAGGGAAAGTATTTTTAATGACTTTACAGTAATTACTGCGTGAAGAGACTTGAGTTTCCGCTAATTCCTGGCTTTAATGTTGAATTCACTGATAGGGATTTGGCGCTTAGGCGTATTGAGTATTGGGCTGAACATGGTATGACTGTGGTTCATGTGGTTTACGGCCCTGAGGGTTGTGGGAAATCTGCATGGCTTAAGCAATCCACGGAGCTTCTGCGGGAATTAGGGTTCGAAGTAACTTACATTAATCCTCTTCATCAGGAGTTTACAGCGTATACTGACATGAAGGATCTTATTAAGCAATTAACTGAAGCCGCTGCAGAGGTCTTTGGTGTTGCTCAAGTGCGACTTGCAACATTAGCTCTAGAATTCGTCAAAGAGGCATTGAAACGAAGGAAAAGAAGAGTTGCTGTGTTGGTTGATGATGTCTTTAAAGCCATAGGTATTGATAAGGCTGCCATATATGTTAAAGGGATACTTGGTTTAATTGAGTATCCACCGGCTGATTACGATGTCATTGTTACTGTTGCTGCCACTAGTGAGGGTTTGTCTAGAAGGGAGATTGGTAGGCATAGGTGGGCTTATTTAGATGCCATGTGGAACATGAGTAAGGAAGGCTTTAAACAACTCTACGAGCATATACCAGGAAGCAAGCCCGATTTCGAGGAGACTTGGAGGCTAACTGGTGGAAATCCGAAAATATTAGGTCAACTCTATGAGGCTAGGTGGAACGTTGAAGCTGTATTAATGAGGATTATTAATGATAAGAGGCTTAAAGCCTTTACATCATCACTACTGCCTGAAGAGAGGAAGTGGCTTAAGGAGGCTGTGGAGGATCCTGATACTCTTCTAATGAGAGAGAGAATACCATTAATGGATAGGTTAGTTGATTTAAACTTAATTGTTGATACTATACCTGAAAGATTAAGTCACTTATGGATAGATACCCCACCACCTGAGAAGGATCTTGAAATAGGTGTAGGTAAGGATAATGCTTGGCAAGCACCATTATATAAGGAGGCTATTAGAAGAGTGTTAGGAGCATAATAATGCGCATTCTCTACTGCATCTAGCCTTGTTATTGTCTCATTAACATAATCCCATCGATGTTAATTCAATTCCCTGATTCTCAGGTTATGCTTAAAGTTATGTGAAATTCCTCAATATTAATTTAGTGGGCCCGGTGGGATTCGAACCCACGTTCTCCCGGTCTCTAACGCTGGGCTATCAGCCGGGCGCTTTGACCAGGCTAAGCTACGGGCCCTCATTAACATGCCGGTTACATTATTTTTTAAGTTTTTCTCCCGGAATTCTAAGGTTGCTTAAATTTACCTTAAATAATAAATTGAATTAACCTATTATACTAGACGCATTTTCTCTTGGATTCGATATGTGGAAGGATTTATAAGGGGTTAGTTGGCTGATCATTAATGAGTAATAAATCTAATATTAACGTTAAGGTTCAGCAACCCCAGAAGCAGCAGATTAAGTTGGGCTTCGGTGCAGGTAACGTTAAGCTTAAGTTCGCGGTCATGAGCGGTAAGGGTGGGGTTGGTAAGAGCCTTGTTACTGCTTCATTAGCGGTTGGCTTCGCCCTGAGGGGGTTAAAGGTTGGGATTCTTGATGCTGATATTTATGGGCCTACAATACCTAAGCTACTGGGGCTTGTGGGTAGTCCACTTTACTACGATGATAAGAGGGATTTAATAATACCGGCCACTGGCCCGTTGAACATTAAGGTTGTGTCGATAGATTTCCTACTTCCAAGTGAAGACTCAGCTGTAATATGGAGAGGGGCCTTGGTAACTAAAGCTATTGAGGATTTCCTCTCTAAGGTGGATTGGGGTGACTTAGATGTAATGATGATTGATTTACCTCCAGGTACTGGTGATGCACCATTAACCATAGCTCAAGCCCTCAGTGGTCAATTAACAGGTAGCATAATTGTATCCGCTCCAGGGGATGTTTCAGGTAGAATAGTTAAGAAGGCTATTGACTTCTCTAGGAAGGTTAAAGTACCTGTGATTGGTGTTATTGAGAACATGTGTTGCTTCACTTGCCCAGACACAGGCAAGACATATTACGTATTTGGTGAACCTGAGGGGAAACGAATAGCCGAGGAGGCTAATGTACCATTCCTAGGCGAGATACCTCTTGATCCACGCATAAGCGAGGCTAATAATACAGGAACTCCCTTCCTGCTGAAGTACCCTGATATTGAAGCTTCTAAGAACCTAATGGTTATAATTGATTCACTCATAGGTAGATTTAAAGGTGAGTTAAGTAAGCAGGCAAAGAGGGAGATAAGGTTAATGAAGCTACCTGGCGAGGAGGAATCCTCAAGTGAAGATAGTGAGGAGGGTAGGCAGTAATTATTATACAGTTTTTAAAGACACTACTTCTCATGGTGCATGTATTTCCTAATAATGTAGTAAACATCATCATCTACATCAATGTATACTGAATCCGATTTGCTCGATAATGATTCCAATATTGGTGATACATCAATATTGGAATCAAACTGAGTGGTAGTGATTTCGCCTTTCTCAACATAACCCATGTTAAGTATCATTAATGAATCAATAGTGTTCTTTAATGATTCTGTGTCAACTAGTGGTACCTTAGTTGGGTGATTTAATATTATTATTGCCGTACCTGTGAATGGATCAATGTATATGAGTGATTTATTACCGTTGATAATATTCTCAATAACATTACTTATCCTCATCATGTTTACTGCATAGGTACTGTATATGCTCATGTAGCTGCTCGCTACACTTACAGTGTCGGCTACAACTACTTCAACATCATCAATCTTAAATGATCTCTTATCACCTCTAGAGATAATCTTCTTTTCATCACTCTTAACGGAGAGAGCCTTATTAATAGTGTTCACTATACTCCAATTAATACTAATTGGCCTAACCCTTATTGCTGAGTGTAGTTCCTCTATTCTTTGCCTATGCTTTCTAAGTTCATCAGTATTAACCACTAGTGGTAACATTATTGGGCACCATAATTATCCTTGTGGGTAAACCTAAGGGTTCAATCACCGCAATCTTAATATTATCATCAGAAATCTTACTTAGGTCATTCTTAACTAATGTATATATTTTCTCCTGGAGATTAGCTAGCTTCTGAATAAAGAATAATGCGCTGGTTAACTGTTCATTATCACTACCATTAACTATTAGTACTTCGCTGTTCTCAAACCTTAAAACACCTAGCCTAGTGCTCTCAATGTTAGTATCAGATATTTTACTACTTAATCTACTTGAAAGTTCCCGTAGCTTACTTATCCTCTCGTCAAGTAATTTCACGTAATCCTTAACCGTGGATTCAATAAAAGCTACCACAATTATATTTACTTAGGGTTTGATTTTTAAGTGTTTAGTTGAACCGTGATTAGTGATAAGTGAACTTAAGAAGTTAATTGAGACTTCGCAAAGAATAATACTAGCAACGCATAGGAACCCTGACTTAGATTCGCTTGCTTCAGCGTTATTATTCAGGGATTACTTAAATAGTCTAGGTAAGTTAAGCTGCCTTGCTAACAATTGTAATGCTGATAAGGAGGCTAAGCAAGTGCTTAACAGGCTAGGTATTACGCTTGATTGTTCTCAAACCTGTACCTGCGGTGACTTAACAATAATGTTTGATGTGGCGAATAAGGCTCAATTGGAAGTTGAAATATGCCAGGGTAGCAGGGTAGTAGTGTTTGATCATCATGAGGTTAGGGGGATTAGGGGTGACCTAGAGTTCATTAATCCTGAATCACCATCAACAGTCGAAGTGGTAATCAATGCCTTGAGGGAGATGGGTTACACGCCCAGTGAATTAATGGTTAAGTTAACCTTAGCGGCCATATTAAGTGAAACAAATAGGTTTAGTAGAGCTACTCAGGGAACCTTTGAAACAGTGGCCTGGTTACTTAAGGTTAGTGGAGTTAATTACAGGGATGCCTTAGCGTTACTAGTTAGGGAACTCGATGACTCCGCTAAAATAGCCCTAATCAAGGGTTCAATAAGGCTTATACCATATAGGGCTGGGTCAATGATAGTTTGTGTAACTAATGTAAACGCCTACGAAGGCTTAGTTGCCGGTAAGCTCCTTGATATTGGCTGCGATGCTGTCTTCGTAGTGTCTGACCACGGTGATGAATTAAGGGTTATTGCAAGGTCAAGGTCAATTAACGTTGCCGTAATTCTAAGTAAAATAGCCGAGGAATTGGGTGGTGAAGGTGGTGGTCATGAGGGTGCAGGTATGTTAGTGACTAAGGAAAAGCAACCATACGTTAAGGTTCTCAACTTAATAATAAGCAAACTTGAGGACTTATTAGGTGAGAGACTTAGGGAAATAAAGTGATTAACTCCACCTTATCTTAACCTTTATCTCCCCCTTCTCCTTATGGTTAAGAACCTGCATTAGCTCCTTATCATCATTAACGTCAACTATCCTCGATATTAAAGAGTTAGCCACAGTAGGCCAAATGGACTTCCACTGGGCTAGGTGGGCAAGAGCTTGTTGGAAGTGGGGCTTTTGCCCATTTATTAGGCCTACTATTGCATTGGATTTATAGATGAACCTTTGTATGACATCATACCTTAACGTTAACTCCCCCTCAGCTGGGAAGCCGAATAGGCCTAATATGCCATTTGGCTTAAGCATCTCAACTTCATGCCCAATCAATGATGCGGAAGCACCAGTAGTGTCTACAACTAGGTCAAAGCCCATTGCCTTAAGCTTATCTAAACCATCCTTAGAGTAATTATAGTAAGTTATACCAGCCTCCTCAGTTATCTTAGCCTCATTCTCAAGCGGATCCCTCCTATTAGCAACATACACCTCAAACCCCACTGTTTTAAGCAGTAGTGAAATTAATATTCCAGTGGAGCCTGTGCCGAAGACTATGCCCCTTCTGCAATTATAGGTTCCATCATCGCAAGTCCAAATTAACCTCCTCTGAACATTAAGTATCTCCTCTACGGACTTCTCAAGATCTGAGAGGGGTTGAGCCATTATTGCTATATCAGCTAAGTTCTTAGGCACCTTAACCAAGTACTTTGGATCATCATACCAGTACTCAACCATAAAACCATCCATTCCTATAATACCCGCCTCAACAAACTCATTGGCTTCGCAGAAATCTGGCCTACCTATAAGGCAGTTAGGGCACTTACCATGGTAACTCCTCCTATTAATGGGCATCACTAAGTCACCTGGCTTAAACCTTGGGTCACTTGAATCTTCAACAATACCTAAGGCCTCATGGCCCAGGACAAGCCAATCCCTACCCTCCGGTGGTCTAGCTGTGGATAACTCACCTCTCACTATCTCACGATCAGTACCACATATGCCATTTTCAAGAATCCTCACCTTAACAGTACCCGAACCATGCCTAACTACTTGACTTAAATCCCTAATTTCCACCCCAGGTTTCGGGGGCTTAACCACGATAGCTTTCATGCGTGTTCGCTCCTTTACCTGTTTTTAAAGCTTAAAGTCTTAATTAATGGCTAAGCATGGTAATTAAGCGCGTTAACTAGGTTCATTAACGTATCCCACTCCTGATCAACCATGGCCTTAATCTCATTAATATCATCCTTACTCAAGTGGGCGAAACGACCCTGTATACGAAGGTACTCCTCAATAGGCTTACGCCTCTGCTTATCCCTATACGGAGCGCTGGGTGGACTAATGGTTAACTTACCTTGGTAATACTCCCAAAGCACCCACACCCCAGTCTCCACGGCTAACCTAGCCACCTTAACTGTGTAATCGTCAGGGAACTTCCAGCCTGGAGGGCATGGCGCATGAAGGTGTATGAACTTGAAACCCTTTATTGAAGCTGCCTTCCTGACCTTATCAATGAAGTCTATTGGGTAAGCTATACTAGCTGTAGCTACGTAGGGTATCTTATGCATAAGCATGATTAATGCAACGTTCTTCTTTCCCTCAGTCTTCCCCCTTGGGGATGTTGTAGTCCAAGCCTTCTGGGGCGTAGTTCCACTGGCCTGGATACCAGTATTCATGTATGCCTCATTATCTGCTAGAACGTAAATAATGTCCTCATTCCTGTAGGCAGCTCCACTTAAGGCTGCGAAACCTATGTCGGCCGTTGCCCCGTCACCAGCCCAAACAACCACGTGGCCATCAATACCTCTAGCTCTAAGCGCCCTAACTAAACCACTAGCTACGGAAGGACTTGAGGCAAAGGGCACGTGTATAACAGGCACTGTGAATGATGTGTATGGTGCCACGCCAGGTATTACGCTTGAGCACCCGGCCGGTATGATAAGGGTTAACTTACCATCCAGCGCCATGATTAGTTGCCTCAAGCCTATTTGAAGTGGGCAACCTGGGCATGCCGCTGTACCAGGCATTATTACCTTAGTCCTACCGTATTTGTGGAGTTCACTCATAGTCACCATGATTAATCACCCCCATTAGTGTTAGGTATGTACCACCACTTCCTAATCCTCATGATACCATTAGCTTCAGTTTCATTAATGAAGTCCCTTATAATGGTACGGAATTCACCAGGTGATACATCAACACCAGCTAGGCCTGCTACAACACCCTTAAATGATACATTACTCGGCACTAAGCCCATTAATTCACCTGCCAATATTCCTCCAAAGCCCATTGAATAATCCCTATCAAACACTATAACCCCCCTAACCCCGTTGACGCGTTCTGAAACCTCATCATCAGGGAATGGCCTAATGTACCTGATTCTAATAAGCCCCACCTGGTATCCTTCATTCCTTAACTCATCAATAGCAACCTCAGCATCCCCACTCCACGCACCCATGGTTACTGCAAGGTACTTAGCGTCACTGCACCTATAGCATTCAACTAATGGTTCATAATCCTTCCCGGTTAACTTACCGTATTCATTATATGCCTCAGCTATGACTCTCTTAGCCTCACTCATTGACTCATCCATATAAGCCTTATGTAACTCATGGTATAAGTCAGACTTAGGTAAGTTACCTAGCGTTATTGGTTCACCACCAGGTTCAATAACGTAAGGTACCTTAGGGTTCCTTGGCGGTAACCAAGCATCCACATCCTCCTGGTAGGGGACGTAAATGGGTTCGGTGGTATGGCTTAACACGAATCCATCAAGCCCCACTGCAACTGGTAATAGTACCCTCTCATCCTCACTTATCCTAAAAGCCGTAAGGGTCATGTCGAAAACCTCCTGTACACTTGATGCCATACCTATAATCCATCCACTATCCCTTATTGCTAATAGGTCAGTGTGTTCATCATGAATGTTCCACGGTGGTCCAAGTGTCCTAGTCACCACAGCCATGACTAGTGGTAGTCTTGATGCTGCAGCCCACCAAAGCATTTCATACATGTAGAATAACCCATGGCTTGAAGTAGCAGTGAAGGCTCTTGCACCTGCGGCTGATGCTCCGTATACTGATGCTAAGGCTGCGAATTCACTTTCAACCCTTATGAAGTCTGCCTTTAACTCACCCTTATCAATAATCTCACTTAACTTCTCAACTATTAGCGTCTGGGGTGTTATTGGGTATGCTGAAACCACGTTTACCCTAGCCATCTTAACAGCCTCAGCAACCGCATGATCACCAACCATTATTTTCCTAACCCCTCTACTAATTACATTCTGCTGATTGATCACTTAAACCACCCGCTCGTCAATCATTGTAATCGCCTTAACTGGACAAACATCAACACATATACCACAACCCTTACAGTAATCATAATTAATACTCACGGTCTTATCCTCAAGCCAATCTATTGAGTTTTCTGGGCAATAAAGCCAGCATAGGCCGCATTTAATGCACTTATCCAGGTTAACAATAGGCTTACGTATCCTCCATGTCCCTGTCTTACCGCCAGCACCCATGGCTGGCCTTGATAATAAGTACTTAGTGTGCACGCTGTTCACATTTAATCACCCTTAACCATACTATACCCCATCTTTACAGCATCAATGTTCAATTTAACGTAGTCGCCTCTCCCAATAAATTCGCTTATTGATGATATCACCGAATCCAATGTAACTAAGTCAGTAGCCCTAACGAATGCGCCCAATATTGGTGTACTCACTATGTGCCAACCAGCCATTACTAAGCCTAACTTCTCACTTATCCCAGTCGCATCAACCCAATATGTCCTGTAGCCTGTCCTCACCGCTGTGGGTGAATTAATTACTATGACTGAGTCCTGTCCCTTCATTAATTCACTAATGTTAACAAGCTTCAATATATCTGGTGATAGGATTAATAGTACGTCAGCCTTCTTTACTCCACTATGGGTAATTATTGGTTTACTTGATATTCTCGCATAAGACTTAACAATAGCCCCCCTCCTCTCAGCGCCGAATTCCGGTATTGCTTGGCCCCATTTACCATCCTTAGCGGCTGCGGACACTATTATTCTAGCGGCAGTTACCCCACCTTGGCCTCCTCTACCGAGTATTATTAATTCCCTAGTATCACTAATTAGCATCTGCATAGCTACCGGGAGGTTAGTCTACTAAGTTTTATAAATCTTTCTCACAAATTAATATAATTAAATATATATTATATAGTAATAAATAGTAGTCGAACAATCATTGTGGTTAGCTTTAAAAAGGCTCTTCAGTAAAGGTGGTTATGGAGTACGTGTATGCAGCATTACTACTGCACTACGCAAAGCAACCAATAACGGAGGATAATGTAACTAAGATACTTCAATCAGCAGGTATACAGGTAGATGAAGTTAAGGTTAAGGCCCTAGTCTCAGCAGTAAAGGAGGTTAACATAGATGAGGCAATAAAGACAGCGGCGGCAGTACCAGTTACTGCACCATCAGCTGCCCCACAGGCAGCACCTCAGGCAGCCGAGGCTAAGCCGGCTGAGGCTAAGGCAGAGGAGAAGAAGGCTGAGGAGAAGAAGGAGGAGGAAACATTGGAGAGCCTTGCCTCACTATTCGGTTAATAAAATAACCTCACCTTAATACGCCTTAAAATCACATGTACACTTACTCAGTTTTGCACCATGATCAATAAGTGTAGGTAAGGTCTACTTAATGGGAAAAATTTAAAAAATACGGGAATCAGTGATGCAAGGTCCGCATAGCCCCGGTAGCTCAGCCTGGCGGAGCGCCTCACTGGTAATGAGGAGGTCCCGGGTTCGAATCCCGGCCGGGGCTTCATGATTACCTACATTGTTTTCCTAATTGTTAAACTTATTTAAACCCACATGAGGGATCACGCCTGATCTAAATTGGGGTGTAGTATTGTTGTGGATTCGAGGGAGCATGAGACTGCTCAAGCAGTTATAAGTGCTTTAAAGGAGCTTGGATGCAGTGTGCTAGTATCCACTTTAACTGTTGGTGATTACGTGGTTTCAAGCGAGGTTGCTGTGGAGCGTAAGAGGACTATGGATTTAATTAACTCTATTATTGACGGTAGGTTATTTCAGCAGGCCAGTAACCTAATTGAGTCTTACCAAGAACCCTACATAATCATCGAGGGTGACTTATGGTCGACAGTATCGATGAGGGGCATTAGTAGGGGTGCGTTAATTGGAGCCTTAGTTAAGGTAAGTAGGAGTGGGCTTAGGATCCTTTGGGCCAGGGATGAGCGGGATACAGCTCAGGCACTTTACTCCCTTGCATTGGCGTCACCCGGCTTAATTAAGATAAGTAATAGGAGGAAGAGTGAATCAACCAGTTATATGCAGGTTTCCCTACTTTCATCATTACCAGGAATAGGGGTTAAGAGAGCAGTCAAGTTACTTAAAATCTATGGAACACCATTGAATGCGTTAAATAACTATAGGCAGTGGCCCATTAAGCTAAGTGGGCTTTCATCCTCAAGTATGTTGATGATTAGGAGGATTCTAGAATCAAAATTCAACGGTGAGGATTAGGCTTGAATTCACTAGGTTTTAATATACAGGTAGTACCTATGTTCCCTTAAGGGCCCCTTTACTGAACCTGACTCAACAGGCCTATAACCTGGTATTTCAAAATCATGAGAGACTACCCTCGCTCCCCTCTTAAGTGTGTTGAACAGTATGGGCGCAAGCTCCTTATTAACATCAGTTCCTAGGTACAGGTAAACTATGTCGGCTATTGAGTAATTAAATTGAAAGATATCACCCCATACAACGTAGACTCTCCCACGTAAGCCCTCCGCATTAATCTTCTCAAGGCACCTCTTAACGAGTACTGGATCCCTCTCCACACCTAATCCGATTAATTCAAATATTCTTGCGGCCTCAATGACAATGTTACACTCCCCTGCTCCAGCATCAACAATTACTTCACCCGGCTGTGGTTTAGCCCGTCTAATAATCTCCATGGCTACCGACGTTGGGGTTGGTACGTAGGGTACCTTAACGTTCATGATAAGTTAATGCACCTGAAAATCCTTACAACAGCCTTAACGTCATCCGCGCTTACTGTTTTTCTACCAGCATGCTTCGCCAGTTCAATGCTCTTAACTGAAACTTCGTAAGCTACGTTCTCAAGCACATCCCTTAACGCAATCACTGCATCCTCTCCGACTCTCTCTGCTCCTGCTTTTTTGAAGATTCTCTCTATGGGAGCTAGTGGTATTTCAGGCATGATTAGTTAGATTAATTAACATTATATAAACCTTACTCTTAAAACATTATTGCTGTCTCTTTCAACCATCATCTATAATGCAATCACATTGTAGTAAACGTTGAATTAACATTAGGCAGCCAGGTTTTCAAGCTTATACGGTATGCTTCTAAACCTATACTTAAATAAATAGAACACTCTTCCACAGTTATTGCACTTGCAGAGCATGACGCTCACTAGGAACCCTCTACTATCCCTCCTATTAATTGGTTGAACTAGAACCCAGTCTGTTAAACCACAGTATGGGCAGACAATCCTTTGTTCAGTCTCACCTGGAATACTCATTAAACCTCAGTGGATAGTTGGTGTTAAAAACCTTACTTCCCCCAATGGTTACTCTACTTTTTGCTCCTCACTCTTCACTGATGCCTTAACCATAATTGATAGTAACCCACTTGAGACAATATTAGTGAATATTATGACCATGAAGGTTACTAGAAATATGTAGCTTGAGTATGGTTGATAATTCATGTTAAGGAATATGCTGGCCAATACCGCCGCCGTTAAACCCCTTGGAGCTAGGGCAAATAGTAAATTAGATGCTTTACTATCCCTAACTACTGAGAATATTTCAATGTACCTAATGGCTAAGAGAACCCCAGTGACCACTAATGCTAAAAGCGCATAGTATAGTGATATTATTGAGATCATGCCTATTAGGACGTAGAAGAATGTCCTAACTAGGAACTCCAACTCGCTCTCAACTATGTTAAGTCTCTCTTCACTGATGTTGAGCCTTAACCCCATGTATTCACTTATGACTTCGTGATTACCTATGATTACTGCAAATATGAGGACAGCAACAACTGCTGCACCGCCTAGTAAGTCAACTATACCATAGAGTAGGAAGGCTATCCCTATTGTAACCACATAAGCCTTAGTACTCCTAATCCAGTTTAACGCCAGTAACCACAGCATGCCTGCGATTAAGCCTAGGAATACTGCAATACTGAAGTAGGATATAACATACCTAGTATAGGATAAGATTGAGAAATGCCCTGTTAGAAGTATGGTTAGGAGGTAAAAGAATAGAATGGATACAACTGAGTTAAACGTAGCCTCTATAACTATGGTATTGTAAGTTTCATCATTTATAACTAACCTAGTGGCTAATGGTACAATAACGGTTGTGGTTGTTTCACCTAGTATTGCGCCTAGTATTGCACCGTACACAAGAGGCCAGTTGAAGAAGGAGTACATTACAACGGCTAAGAGTACGGATGGTATGGCTACATCTAGGGTTGCTAATGCTAAACCAAGGCCACTTGATGATATTGGGGTCCTGAAGCTTATCCTACGTCCACCATCAAACATTATCATTACTAGGGCTATATCACCAAAGAGGGGGGCTAAATCCCTAAGTAACGTAACATACTTCACGGGGATAACATGTCCAATGGGTACGAGTAATACACCTATGAGCATTAATATTACTGCCTCAGGTACCCTAGTTAACCTGAATAGGTAATCTCCAACGTAACCAATCAAGATGATTAATGCGAGCGTTATTAATACGCCGTCAGTACTTATCATTAGGCATTAATTACCGCATAGAAACTAAATAAATTTATCGTTCTGGTAATAATGATGCTAATTCTTATTAAAGGCCATATTAACGCTCTAGCGTGAGTGAGAATGTTGAGACCATTAGAGGCAGCTTAAGTAAATTACTTGACGGTAAGAGAATAGTACTAACTATCACTGGTGGTGTATCAATATACAGGATACCTGACGTTGCAAGGGGATTAATTAGGCATGGAGCATTCGTGACTGTTTTCATGAGTAAGACCGCCTCAAGACTATTAAACCCACTAATAATGCAGTGGGCCACTGGCAATAGTCCATTGACAGAGTTAAGTGGTTACGCTGAGCATGTCAACATATGCGCCAACTCTGATGTAATTGTAACAGCGCCAGCGACAGCTAACCTAATAGGTAAGGTTGCCGGTGGTATAACTGATTCACCAGTATCACTATGCTTAACAGTTGCTATGGGTGCTGGTAAGCCAATACTAATGGTTCCAGCCATGAACCTCAACATGTGGAGTAACCCAATTGTAAAAGGTAATGTGGAGAAATTAAGAAATCTTGGCGTAAACTTCATTGAGCCAGTTATTGAGGAAGGTAAGGCCAAAATACCGCCTACTGATGAAATTATTGAATCCACCATAGATTTAACATCACCTAAAAACATGAGTGGATTAAGGGTATTAGTTACATCAGGTCCAACCAGGGAATACATAGATGATGTTAAGTATATTACTACACCAAGTAGTGGATTAACTGGTTATTACATTGCTAGAGAGGCTGCTGCAAGGGGTGCTGAGGTTTATGTAATATCAGGGCCAGTTAACATAAGGTATCCAAGCAGTATCAAGGTTATTAATGTAACAAGTGTATTAGATATGCGTGATGCCGTAATAAATTTATTGAAGAGTAGGCAAATACATATGGCAATTTTCGCCGCTGCGCCATTAGACTTCTACGTTAGGGATAGGGTTAAGGGTAAGTTAAGCAGTGATGTTGAGAATGTTGCAATTACCCTGGTTAAGGCACCCAAGATTATTAATGACGCTAAGGCTGCCTCCCCAAGTACAGTAGTTGTGGGTTATAAGGCTGAGGTTAATGTGGGTGAAGATGACTTATTAAGAAGGGCATTAAATAGGATGAAGGAAGGATCATGGGATATGGTTATTGCACATGATGTATTTGAATTAGGCTTTGGTACAATGATGGATACTTACCACATTATTGATAAAAAGGGATCCCACGTGAAGATTGGTCCAGCGCATAAAAGGGAGTTAGCTAGGGTAATTCTTGATAAGGCATTGAATATGATTAAGGTATAATCCTATTGAAGAATTATGAATTTAAAAATGTTTGAGGCTAATTATCGGTTCCTTAAATGTTAATTATTATCCCCACACGTATCAACTTCCCCCACTGCTGGATGATGTTGTAGTGGTCGTTGTGGTACTGGTCATGTTAACGTAGCCATGTTCAACAGCTAAGAATACCCAAGGCACTGGCTTTATGAAGACTACATTAACTATGTAATCGTCCCCAGGTATCCATGGGTTAGGGAACGTGTATTTACCACCTAGTAACGTGCCATCAGGCAATTGCACGTACCCTAGCCAAGTCCATGAAGTGAACCATGATGGTAAGAAGGCAATAGTAAGCACAGGCACTGGTGATCCACTTGCATTAACGAAGGTATAACCCACGTTGATTTGATTATTAACGGCAAAGGCGTATGAAAACAATGGCCAGTAATACACTCCACTCATGTTTAACGGTGGTATATTCATTATTGCTTGGTAAACTAAACTGAAATTATACTCCTTCAGAATCTGGCCACTAGGAGTCTTAACGTATGTACCAGGTAGTATTATAGCTAGTATGTTACCAACCGCCACGGCACCTCCCTGGGTTGCATTAACCATTAATGTACCAATACCTACTGGTATTAATTCAGGAGTCATGGTGGTTACCTCAGTTGAGTTAGGTGTAGTGGGCTTTGTGTAAACGACCGGTGATGATGCTGGCATACCAGTATTAACGAATACCCATGGTACTGGCTTGACAAACTGGTAATTGACGAATATTCCAGAACCTGCATAAGCCCATGAGTCAATAAATACGTAGTGACCACCAACTAATGTACCATTAGACTCCTGTGTAAAGCCTAACCAGGTCCAGGATGTCCAAGTACTAGGCATTCTAACCACTGTAACTACAGCATACGGCTTACCTTCCTGGTTGACGAAGGTATAGCCTGGTGATACTTTACCATTAACTGCGTACGCAAAGGCGAAGACTGGTTCCCCACCCATCATTGGTGATCCAATATTAACAAGTTCATAATCTATTATTGAGAAGTTGTAGGAACTTAGCATCTGTCCGCTTGGAGTCATAACGTAAGTCCCTGGCCTAATTATAACTATTATGTTGCCCAACCTTAATGTTGCCCCCTTAGCCGCGTCAACCATTATCGTCCTAACTCCAACTGGTATTAGTTCAGGAGCCATACTTGATGACTGCGGCATGACTGTTGTGGTCACCGTAGTGGTTACAGTGGTGGTTGACGTTGATACTGAGGGTACCGTTGTAGTTGCCGTGGCTGTTGATGTTGTTGTCGTGGTCGCTGTTGCTGTAGTTGTTACCGTAGCTGGCACTGTAGTAGTCGTAGTTACTGTTGTTGTCACTGGTGATGTTATTGTACTAGTTACTGTTGATGTTATAGTAATGGGTGGCCTTATGGCTAAGTAGCCGGCTAAGGCGAACCCAACTATTGCTGCCACTATGGCAACTGTAAGTCTAATGGATTTGGCATCCATGATGCATCATTGCATTAACGTATAAATAAACTTTATTCAGTTTTTATTATAAATCAAACACTCAATGAGTCAGTTTCTAGAATTGTAATAAATTAGTGAAAAAGATTATTAAGTGTCATTAATTAGGGTTAAACGGCATGAGAAGGATAAATGCTTATAAACTACTAACGAGCAATAAACTGATAATGATTGGTTACGATAAGGATTTAAGGAGATTGTTGATTTGGCTAATAGGTGGCTCTAGGGGTGGTTTAATGAGGTATAAGATTCTTAAGGCTCTTAGGGAGAGACCAATGAACCCTAACCAATTAGCCAAGTTCTTGAATGTTAACTATAGGACTGTTATATATCACTTGGAGATACTGGAGAGGAATGGTTTAGTTACTAAGGCTGGTGATGGATATGGTGCACCATATCTAATAAGTGATGAGCTTAATGATAAATGGAGTATTTTAATCAATGTTGTTAGGATTATTGGTTTAAAGGATTCTGGGGGTGATGAGTAATGGGTTACCTATGGGGTATTAACATAGCATTATCTATTATCCAAGTTTTAATACTTGGGTTAATGATCAGGAACTATACAGGTATTGGATTCACTAGAACCGGGAAGATGCTCATAGGTGTATCAGTGGTATTCCTCATGGAGAGTATAGTGATGACCATAACCTACTACAGTTGGGCAGTTGCCGGAATGGGGCCGACCATCGCCTTACCTGCATTAGTTATAACTGTAATGAATTTAAGCGGTATTCTAATACTTTATCTAGTATCTAGGCTTTAGGGATTCATCACTTAGTTGCCTTAAGTATAGGAAAAGTAAGATCTTGGCCGTATCTTCAGCGACCTCAATCTTATTCAAGGCTTCAGGGAGTGAGTAACCAACGGATACTACGCCATGATTCCTGAGAACTATTAAATCAGCACCCTCCTTAATCCTTAATGATACTTCATCAGCCAATTCCTGGGTGCCGGGCTTAATGAATTTCACATCACTAACCTTACGTATATATGATTTAGCCTCACTTACAGTATCAAGGTTTAGGCTTAACCCAGCTAAGTATAGTGTTATTATGGAAGGAGCATGTGCATGAATTACCGCCGTATAATCACTTACTCTATATATTGACAAGTGCATTCTCCATTCACTTGAAGGTTTCCTAGTACCTTCAATAATGCTACCATTCATTGATAACTTAACTATATCACTGCTTGCTAGCTCAGTCTTAGGTACATTGCTTGGTGTTATTAATACTTCGTCATTAATTCTAATGCTTGCATTACCACCCATTAGTGTGTTTAATCCCTTATTATATGACTCAACAAAGTACTTAACTAATTGATCCCTTGGATCCATTAAATCACCTAAATGGTCATTAAGGGTAGTTTAAGTTTAAGCCTATACTCATTGTACTTAGCTATTAACGCCACCAACCAGTTATTTAAGTCACTGGGGTTGTTTGGGTAATTGACGTATATTTTCCTGATTTCATTCATGTACCTTAATGCTAATGATAATTTTCTAGCTACATCAGGGACTTTAAGCAACCTAAGTGCCATGATCACCTTCTTACCACTACTTAAGTCAAGGTTACCGCTTATTGACATCTTCAAGACTTCATCTTCAGTAAGTATCCTAGCCCTTAATCCCCTATTTAATTGTTCATTAGTAAGGGTCTGTAGCATTAGCCTAAATACATCTAGTTGAGCCTGCTTAATGCCGTATGCATTTAGATAATCCAAGTTATACCTCCATAGGCCAGTTTCCGAGACGTCACCCTTCTCTAAGGCCTCAACTATGGCTTTGGAGGCTAATTCTGAGGATAATAATGCGGGTCCAATACCACCACCGTGAATTGGGTTAACCGCCACTGCGGCATCCCCCACTGCAACAATCCCTGGACCAACCATACTAGCTAGTGGCCTCCTCGTTGGCACTATCCCACCACCAGCATGCAGTATTTTCCTACCCTTAACATAGGGTGAGGGTACTAGATACCTCTCATAGTTAACCCTGGGGTTTAAGCCGTTTTCCTTAACCAACTTACCCCAGATACCTAAACCCACATTAGCAACCCTATTTGACTTGGGGAAAAACCACCAATAGCCACCTGGCGATATGTTGTTATCAAGGTATATCCTTATGTTCTGCGGATTAGGTATACTATAATCAACCTCAATAATCTCCCTATAGGCGTAGGAGGCGTCCTCAGGTAGTAGTGGTTCACTAATCCTATATTGGGGAGGTAACTTGGTTCTTACAACCCCAGTGGCGCCTGAGGCATCTACGGTAACCTTAGCCCTCAATTCAACCTGGGTCCCATCACTCCTACTTGCCTTAACACCCCTAACAAAGCCCCCCTCGATTATTGGCGCTGAGACTGTGTGCTTATCTATTATGTCTGCACCACTATTATTGGCAATATTAATGAGCCACTGAGCCCACTTACTAATATCTAAGCCGAAACCCTCACCTGCCACAAAGTACTTAACACTTAAGTCTGGGCTATATAATTCAGCACCCTCGTACCTAATCATGAATACATCCTCACTGATGCTTAAACCTGCTCTCGTTAACTCATCAATATGATGCTTCCCAATAGCATCGCCAGTTACTTTAAAAACATCCTCAGCCCTCTTGCGCTCTACTAACGCTACACTTAATCCCTGCTTGGCCATTAGGTAGGCTGCATATGAACCTGCTGTGCCAGCACCAACAATAAGCACATCATACATTTTGCCCATTAGACTTACCTTAACATGCCGAGTTTTTAAACATTAATGCGTTATTCGTTATTTTTACAGTGAAACTAAGCATTTATATTATTAATTATTTAAGCATAAATGTAGAATAAAAGTACTACTTCATATTATTAAACCATTATTAGCTAATAGCAGTATTAGGACAATCTCAGGCCCGGGTTCTCATCACTATTCAGTTCATCCCGTCATCTTCACTTGAAGGGTGTAGTTCATGTTGCTTAAAAACTTGAATCTGCGTATATTTTACGGCTGTAGACTTAGGATTCTACTCCTCTATGTTTACTAAGTCAAGAATGTCTTCAGGATTATGGGACATTAAGAGCTTCCAGAATTCACCCCCCTTTCGTATTCCGTATACCTTACCCCTAGCGCTCCTCTTAATAACCTCCATGTACCCCCTCTCAACTAACTGCTCCAGGAAATTCCTTATAACAACCCCATCAGCCCTGGTTACCCTCCCTACGGTGTTTATCTCTTGGGCTATCTTACTTGGCCTAACCGTTATGAGGTTTCCCTTAGAGGAGGATGCGTACTCCTTAAGCTTAGTGACCACACTTATCTTCATGTGTACTGCCTTATTGTGGGTTGTTACCTTCATTCTGGTTTCTCGTATTAATTTAACACTAGCCATAAGTTAACCTGGATACCTTAACCCCTTATAGCAGTTGAGTGATAATACACTGACGTACAGTAATACGTCAGTGTCACGTTAATTATGTTTGACTGTTCAAGTTAAAAAGGCTTCCGTCAGTATCTTAGTAAATGCGAGCGTACAGTAAGCTACTTGACTCATTAATGAAGCTTGGTTCAATTAAGGTATCTGACATAGTGAGGAGCCTCAACACTAATGCCGAAAAGAATGGTAATGGCCTACTTTACGTTGTTTATTCGTTGAACTCAGACATTAGTATTGAGGCTTACTTCACCAGGTTCTACTTAGCCGTTACTAATGGATCCCTTAGAATACGCGGTGATTGGAGAAAGGCTGAGGAGTTCAGTAAAATCATGTTAAGGGACACGGTTATTGGAAATGGTAAAAAGTTAGTCATGTTATTTAGGGATGAGGGTGAAGAATACGTTAAGATACCCACTAGGCCTAGTTCATCAATCACAATGAATCCAGCAGTATCATTCATCACATCATCAATACTAACCTTAATCATATTCCTCCTACTTACTAAATACGGCATATTACTAACCTTAACAGTTGTTATAGCACAGGTACTGTTAACTAATATAGCTTACACGTACGTTTCCTTCCTACGTATGATTAAACTAAGGGTTAATGGCTCAAGCATAATTAAAGTAACGGCAACATTACCAATCGATGTACCTGAGGACACGCTTACTAGGCTAATATCCTATGCTTCATCAATTAGAAGCATTAGTAAGAATCAGTTAGCATTATTAATATCAGGATTAAGAGCTATTGGTGGTTCAAGGATACTTAACATTAGCATTGAGAGAGTGTTAGTACCTTCAATTAAAGGAGTCAACGTTTACCTGGTTCCATCCCCTGAATGTAATGCTGTTTCGTTGAACCTTATTAATAAAGTAATCGTAGTTAGTACTAAATTAGTGGCGTGTCTTAATGAGGATGAGTTAAAAGCGGTGATTCACCATGAATTAGGCCACATAGTCAATAAGGATACTTACAAGGCGTTAGCGGCGTCGGTAGCCTACTCCTTAACCTCAGCAATGATGCTACTCTATGTAATACCAAGGGCTGGATTAACCATAGTGACTATAACCGCTTACACATTAATAGCATTGCTGGCAGTAGTAACTTCACTTGCCTTAAGTAGGATTAATGAGACCAAGGCCGACCTATACGCATTAAGTAGTGGTTATAAGGAATCATTAGCTACAGCCTTAGTTAAGGTGACCTACCCGTCAATACATTCATCACTGGTTAAACGTATCTTCCTTAGCCACCCAACTACATTAAGCAGAATTAATGCAATTTTAAAGATGACTAAGAGACTTAACGAAAGGTAAGTAAATAAATACATCCAAGACATATTACCAATAAAGCAACATTTAAAAAGCACAATATTAAGCTCACCCGTGGTTTTACAGTCCCTGGTAAATGTAATATTCGTAATGGAGAACATGGGTTACGTAGGGCTATTCATCCTCATGGTTTTAGAATCCCTATCACTACCTATACCAAGCGAAGTCATATTACCATTCACAGGGTACTTAATTTACATTGGGCACCTTAGCTTAATACCTGCGCTCATTGATTCAACAATAGCCAGCTTAGTGGGATCATTAATACTATACTTGTTAAGCTACTACATTGGTTATAGTATTGTCCTTAAGCTGGGCAGATATGTTGGCATAAGTAAGAAGCACTTAGATGCCGCAGAACAATGGTTTAATAAATATGGCGGTATATCTGTAGTGTTAGCTAAATTCATACCTGGCATTAGGGCTCTAATATCCATACCTGCTGGAGTAGCCAGGATGAACGTGTGGTTATTCATGGTTTACACAATAATAGGTTCAACAATATGGAACATAGTATTAATCTACATTGGCCTCAGCCTAGGCCCTGCCTGGGAGACTGGGTTAACATTAATATCAAAGTACATTGATTACCTAGCCCTGGCTTTAATTATAGCAATAGTAGCATTCATGATTGTGGTCAGGATCCATAGGACTAAGGTTACTTAGTTAATTATTCTAACCCTACTCCCAGTCATCGTCCTAACGTAGAGTAGTTTATCCATGTACCATGATGGTGGTCCAGGTTCCATAGTAAACTTAGCCTTGGCGACTTCAGTATCATTAATGGTTACGCTACTTGGTTCCTTGCTAACGTAAACCTCAAGCAGTATTGATGAGGGTGATTGAGGCGTTGGATTAACCCAATTATCTATTGTAACTGATTCACCACTAACCCTTAGGCCTAATATCGATGGTGTGGGTGTTGGTGATTCCCCATCATCATCATAAACCTTGAACTCCCCATCACCTAACACCGTTAATATACCTAAGACACCCTGAGTCTCCTGTATAGGTACGAGTGAACCCTTCCTAAGAAACACCGGTGGTTTACCGAGTGGCGCATCAATTATGTGGAATCCTTTACCTAGTACTTCCCCAGTCCACATGTTAACCCATTCCCCATCAGGTAGGTAAACTTCCCTAACGTTCCCACTGGTTAACACTGGCGCTATCAACATGAAGGGACCAACCATGAATTCATCATCAATGTTAAGAACCTCCTCATCATCAGGATACTCGTAAATAAGGGGCCTAACTATTGGTTCACCCTCAATATGGCTAATCCACATTAGTGAATACAGGTATGGGATTAATTTAACCCTGAGTCTTAGGAGGTCCCTAATTAATTCAAGGGTCCTTGGCCCAAAAGCCCATGGTTCCTGATCTGGTGAACCAATTGAAGTATGGTTCCTCAACAATGGGAAGAAAATAGCCCACTCATACCACCTAACAAGTAGTTCAGGGCTTAGAGTAAATAACATGCTTCCACCACTTCCTGGGACATACTTAGCAAAGCCACCTACATCAGCCCCTATGAATGTAACACCGGACATGCTTAAGCCCAGTAGTATCTGTAGTTGCAGTTTCAAGTGTTCCCAATTACTAGTATTATCGCCAGTCCATACAGCTGCATACCTCTGAATTCCAGCGTACCCAGCCCTAGACAGTACGAATGGCCTCTTACCAGCCTTAATTAAACCATCATAGGTAGCCATAGCCTCATATAGCGCATATGCATTATGAAGGAAATCGTGAGGTATCCTTGAACCATCATCAAGCCTGTGCGTTATCACTTTACTTGAAACAGTGTGGTTAGGATGATCGAAGGCCGCTGGTTCATTCATGTCGAGCCAAATCCCATCAATCCCATACTCCTTAACCCAACGTTCAATTAAACCAGCCCACCACTCCCTAGTCTCTTTATTGAAGAAGTCCGGTAATGCTGATTTACCTGGCCATCCTTGAACTATGGATAATCCACCATCATCATCAAGCGATAGGTAATTACCATTAATACCCTCTCTAAACACTTGGTAGCCTGGATCTACTTTAACATATGGGTCCACTATAGTGATTAATTTAACGCCAAGTTCATGAGCATTTTTAGCTAGGTCACTGGGGTTAGGGAACCTGTCCTTATTCCAAGTGAATATCCTGTAGTTATCCATGTAATGTATGTCAAGGTAAACTGCAGCATTATCCAGTCCCTTTTCCTTAAAGCTCTTAATAACCTCAATAACCCTATCCTGAGGGTAATAACTATACCTACTCTGCTGGTGCCTAAGCGCCCATTTAGGCATTAAAGTAGGCTTACCTGTTAAGTTAATGAACCTGGTAACAACATCTCTAGGTCTAGGTCCCCTAATAACATAGTAATCCAGTTGATAATCATTCACAATAACAGTGAATTCATTCTCCAGCAGAGCACCAAGGACAATTATTATCTTAGCTGTGGAGTCGGCAAAATGACCTATTCCACCATTCTTATTAGCAACTATGAAGAATGGTATTGACACGTATAGTGGATCTGAACCATACCTATACCCATAGGCATCGGTATTCCACATTGTCACCCTAAATCTCTTCCTATTAAGCGGCAGCGCCTTTTCGCCAAGTCCATAAACAACATCATTAAGGCCTAAGTTACCCCTCACTATTATTTGATCATTACTGTAGCTAAACCTTAAGGTTACCTTCATGTTATTTACACTTACGTCAATGGAATCATCAGTGACGTCAACAAACCATGGGCCAAGTCTGTTCTCACCCTTCACTAATTCAACGCTTGGCTTAACAACAACAGCCGGGGATTCCCTATACTTACTTCCATTTCTAATTACACTTATCCTTAACGCATCATCATTTATCATGCTCACTTTCATTGAGAATTCCATTAAATCAGTACCATTAGGTGCAATATTTAAGCATTAAGCTAGGTCATTAAGCAGTAAGGGAATTCACCTAGATATTACGCTAACTTATAGGTTCTATTCCTCTTATCGTAAATCAACACTAATGGGCCATTAAAGCTCGGTATCACTAGTACTTCACTTACCTTGCTTCTTAATTCCTCATCACCCTTAAACTCCACTGATGAGTCTACTTCATTAGCCTTAGTTTCTTTTCCTGCCCCTAACAAACTACTCATGACCCTTATTGATCCCCTTATATTCATTTTACTCACCTCAACCACATCATAGGGCTGGGCATTTATATAGCTTTCGGTGCTACTGGTTTAGTTACTCAATTATAACATAAATTCATAAATACACTATATAGTAAATTCATGATTTACCAGCTCCTTTTCAGGGAATATACTCGTCATCTTTAGTATTGATATGAATTCAGTCATTTACTTCAGTTCACTTACCTTATGTTGCATGCCTGAATCGCACTAATATGATTAAGGCCAATGCGTGAATACAGTAATCTTACTATAGGTTATGTTAATGATCAAGGATAAGAAATAGGAATTGGTATAAATACTAGGCCATAGTAATAGCTTATGCGAATTCACTTAAATATAAATGAAATCAGTGAATTAAGATTAAGTGAGAGTAGGATTGAATTAGAGTTAGCCAAGGTCTTCTTAAGATCCGGTTTATTGAGAAACGCCGCATTTAAGACTGTTCAAGCATGGCAAGCTTACCTATCATACTTAGCCAGTATCAACAGTGACCTAATTAAGGTAAGCGGCTTTAGGAGAATTAGAGGTAATGTTAAGGTTAGCGCTAGTGAATTAATCATAGTTACCATGCCCGTTAAACTAATGATGACTATCGCTGAGCATTTAAGGTATAGGGACCCGGAATTAATGGAATTAACCGCCTTAGCATTGCTCATCCGTGAGTACTGGTGTGCCGGCGCATGCAGGGATAGTACAAGTAGAGTTATTGATGATGAAACTGCTAAGGGTATTATGTCTAAGCTGCTCATTAGGCTTGAGAAAAGGTTAATCCAAGCTAAATAAGCCTGGTCCAATATCTAGAAGCTGAGTAATCTAGCCCTCATCTACATGAAGTGGTTTAATACTTATCCACGTTAATGTTACAATGATTACTTAAAGCCTCGTTCTTTAGGGTGGGGTTGCTGTGGTAGGCTACGATAGGTTTATTAGAGTTGGCTTGGGGTAATCGTTAATGGCCGCTGGTGGTGATGGGGTTCGAGTATAAGTAAGGCACATGCCTTGCTTTACGATTGGCTTAAGGCTAGGCTGGTCTATAGGAATGGTGAGTTGTTCCTTAAGATAATTAAGCGTATTCCAAGGCCAGAGGTTATTCAGCCTAAAACTGCCATTGGTAGTGACTTTAATGAGCGTAAGGTAGTCTTCGGTAATTATCAAAACCATGATGAGGCACCCACGCCTATTGAGGAGGCTCTGCATTACCGCATGCTTGCCGAGCAATTGCAGAGGAGGTACTCCAAGCCAAACTACATGCAGTGGCTTAGGAATAGGCGCATCCTGAATAGGGTTAGGCACTTCCACGCTAAAGCCAGTAGCATTATTGAGGATTGGGCTAGGAGGACAGCGGTGAGGAATGTTAAGTACGCCATGGGGAGCCAGGCGTTGATAGTTAGGGAGGATTTGACTGGCCTCATTGAATCCCTTAGGAAGCTACCGCAAACCCATAGGGTTAGGCTCATACTCCTAGGCTATAGGAGGCTGGGTTATTGGATTGATTGGGAGGCGAAGAAGCACGGTGTGCCAGTTAAGGTGGTTAATCCGAGGGGAACATCAACAAAATGCCCATTTTGCCATACCAAGATGATTAAAGTAGGCTACAGGAGGCTCAAGTGCCCAAGATGCGGATTCGAGGAGGATAGGGACATCATCGCCATAATCAACCTCTCTAAAATGGGGGGTGCACTACCCACCCCGACTACCCGCCCAATGACCAATGACAACACAAGCGAGGGCGGGAACCTCCCCAAATAGGGGAGGAGGTCAGTAAACAGTGAATGGTATGTTTAATGTAAGGTGCTAAAGCCATAACGCATGCCTCATTACGTGCTAATGGGTTAGTGTAGAATAAAGAATTAATAACCCCTCTTCAGTATTTTAACGTGTCCTCTAGAGTACTGGGTATTGACATTAGGCCTGAGGGTAGTTTCTCCTATGTAGTTATGAATAGTGATGAGACTATGATTACTAGTGGTGTGGCTAATCCGGATGAGTTAATTAGGGTTATTAAGAAGTATAAGCCGTCATTAGTTGCGGTTGATAATATTAGGGAGATTTTAGAACTAGGTGGTCGTTTCCTGAAGAGGATGAGTAAATTGCCCAGTGTTCCTCAGATAATCCAAGTGACTAGATTGCCTGATGGTTCTGAGGTTAAGATGGAGGAATTGGTTAGGAAGTACCTGGGGATGAACGTTGGGTTATTAACGCCTGAGGAGACTGCTAAGTATACTGCAGCATTGGCCTTAAGGGGAGTAGGCTCCACAGTGAGGCTTTTCGAGAATGAAACCAAGATCGTGGTTAAGGCATTAATATCAACAAGGCAGGGTGGGCAGAGTAGAAGGAGGTTTGAGAGGAATATTGCAATTAGGGTTAAGCATATTGTTAAGAGTATTATTGAATCCCTTAATAAGGCTAACCTAGACTACGACGTGTTCTACCATAGGGATAGTGAAGGCGTGAGATCAGCATTAATAATAGTGTACGCCGATAAATCCATCGTTAGAAGGTTCGTGAAGCCCATTAAATCAATTGATGTTAAGGTGACTCTGGAGCAGGTAATTAGCAGTAGTGTTAAGTTCCTTTCACCCAACTCAAGCTATACTGAAATATCCCCAAGATCTAAGACAAGGCTAATAATAGGTGTTGATCCAGGTATAGTAACTGGGTTAGCCTTAATGAGCCTTGACGGTAGGGTGCTTGCCCTATTCAGTGGTAGGAACATGAGTAGGAGGAGGGTTTTAAGCCTAGTCTACGAGTATGGCACACCAATAATAGTTGCGACGGACGTCTCTAAGCCGTCTGATTACGTTAAGAAGCTCTCATCCATGATAGGTGCTGTTCTCTACCACCCTGAAAGGGACATGCAGATTGCTGAGAAGGCTAATATTGCGCTTAAACTATCTGAGAAAGATAATGTAAAGGTGAGGACACCGCATGAAAGGGATGCTTTAGCCGCAGCCTATAAGGCATTCACCAGTTACGTTGATAAGTTCAATAAGGTTGATGAAATATTGAGTGAACTACCAATACAGGTCAACGCTGATGAGGTTAAGGAACTAGTGGTCAAGGGGCTGCCAATAAGGGATGCGTTATCCCGAATACTCACTAGGAGTGTTAACCAGGAGTGTAAGGCGGAGGTCATTGTTAGGAATCAGCAGGAGTGTAAATGCATTGATGAGGTTAAGGAACTTAAGGATTACGTTAAGTTACTGGAGGAGAAGATCAGTAAGCTTGAGGATGAGAATACTAAGCTTAGGGATGAGGTTAATAGACTCTACACACTTAAATATAATCCACCTGACCAATCCCTTGCATCTAAGATTCGGCTATTGGAGAGTAGGATTGAGCTTGAGACTAAGAGGAATAGGGAGCTTAACGATACCTTAAGCAAAGTGAAGTCTATTGTGGCTGATGCGTTATTTAATAATAACTACGCCTTCGCAGTGAGGGTTAGTAACGCTGAGGATTTGAGTAAAGTTACTAGTAAAGGTTACTTGCCCATCATGAGGTTCCAGGACATATCATCACTAGTGGACATGGGTAAAGTGTGGTCGGGTATTGTGGTAACGATTGATGAGGTGGGTTTAAGGGCTATTAGGCAATTATACAAGATGGGTGTAACGGTGGTGCCATTACTTAGGGTACTAGCCCTAGATGTGAACGATGACATTAAGGTAATCAGCATTAGTAAGTTAAATGAGCTCGCTAATGAATTAAAGAGCACACTGAGTGAAGTGGATTACGATACCCTTGAGGATTTAGTGAATGAGTATAAGATCGGTAGGAAAAGAGCCCAGTAAGGGTTATCCAAGTTAACTAGGTTGAATTCTTCCTCAGTAGAGTAGTTACTTGCAAATTAATTAGGGACCTTCATGGCAGTAGGCAAAATGCTCGGCTTTTAAGCTTGGATTACCTTTAACTTAGAATGGGGTTATTTCGCCCCTCACAAACATGTTAGTTAGCCTAGTTATCCTACTAATCTCCTCATCAGTTATAGCCTCAGCCTCCCTCCTCATTTCACTGGTTACTTCCCCTTCATTAGTAATTATTTCAACATTAGCTATTAGTGGGTTATCAATGGGTTTACCTATCTGGCTTAGTAAGTAAACGTAAGCCTCCTTGACGCCCTTAACCTCATCGTGAATACGCTTAGCTATTATGTTGGCTAGTACGTAGTATATCTTACCTATGTGTGAGACAGGGTTCTTACCTGCAGTAGCCTCCATGGACATGGGCCTCATTGGCGTTATTAACCCATTAGCCCTATTACCCCTACCAGTCATTCCATCATCTCCATGTTCAGCTGAGGTTCCAGTATACGTGAGGTAGTATATTCCATGTTCAGGGTTATCAGCTGTGTTTAAGTGTATCTTCACCTCATATTCATTAGCAAGCTTAGCCGCGTTATCATACAGTGCATTCACGACGTCCTCCTTAACGCTTATGTAATGGTCCTTATCCTTAATGAGCCTTGAAACCAAGGCTGATGCGACAGTGAGCGTTATCTTCTTACCCTGTCTAAGGCCCATTACCTTAACATCCTCACCTACCTCAGGGTACTTTGACTTAAACTCCCTTGAGTTAAGTAGTCTCTCAGTCTCATAGACAAGCCTCTCAGTTACCGTCAATGGAGCGAAGCCAACCCCTATTGATGTGTCATTTGCGAGTGGTACACCTCCACTTGATACTCCAAGTTCATAAACACCAACTAGGTCCACTGATCCTTGCCCAACCCTGTAATCTATGACAAGGTGCTGGTCTGGGTTAAGGAACCTGAAGTTATCTATGATGAACTTCCTTGCTGCTGATAAGATAATACTACCCACAGGTACCTTAACTACCCCAGTGCTCGACTTAACCTCAGTAGTAACCCTACCGGACACTATTACCCTAATCGGCTCTATCATCTCACCTCCACCGAATTTAACATGGGCATTACCTCCAATTATTAGAACCTTATCAACATTATGGTGAAGTATAGTGCCGAAGTTCTCCATGTAGTACTTGGATAATTCCCTACTAACGTATTCTGATATTGAATCAGCAATATAATCAGGGTGCCCTAACCCCTTTCTCTCAACCAACTCAACAGGTAAATCCTCAGTTGAGGGTCTCCTCACCCCTGAGACTACTATGTTCCTGGCCATAGGGATCACTCTAGCTCATTCCTTACCGATACGTAAAGTACCTGGTTTCCCCTTATTAACACTTTACCATACCTAACTATCACTTGATTAGTCCTAGCGTCTAACTCCTCTGCTTCGTCAAGCACAATGTTCATGCATTGGTCTATGAATCTTAAGGTACCACTAAGGACTCTGCCCGCCTTAAGCTTAACTACCACGCTCTTATTAGTCATCATACCTAAGGCCCTTAAAGGCTGTACACCGTTAACCTCTGTTTTTTCCTGCATTCAGACCATTTCATTAGTACTATATAAAAATATTGCGCCTACACTTACTTCATGTCTAAATTCACTAGCTTTATTGAGAAGCATCAGTACATTCACTAGGCCTCAAGTGTAACAGTTATGGGTGAATTAATTGTTCATGTTTAAATACCCATGGTAGCTACTAGCGCGAAGTATACGATAAATAATGCTGCCACAAGCCACATACCCCATGTAACTTCCCTATACCTACCCAGTAGTACCTTTAAGGCTATGTAAGTTATGACTGCTAATCCAATGCCTGTGGTTATACTGTAGGTGAAGGGTATTGATATTATGGCTAGGAATGCTGGTATTAGTTCACTTAAGTCATTGCTCAGTTTAAGGTCAGGGGCCATTGATAGGAATAATAGGCCTACCATTATAAGAACCCCTGCAGTTGCAAATGAGGGAATGGATGCGATGAGTGGTGCAAATGGTATTGAAATAAGTAGCATTAGTGCAGTAGTAAGTGCGGTTAATCCAGTTCTACCACCTGTCTCTATGCCTGTTGAGCTTTCGATATAAACCACGGTGGTTGATGTGCCTACAAATGGTGCGATTATTGACGCCAGTGAGTCGCTTATTAAGGCTCTATCAATATTTATGATCTTCCCATCCTTAACTAAGTTAGCCTTAATTGAAAGTCCCGTTATGGTGCCTACACCATCGAAAAAGTCCACTATGAATAATGAGAATGCTATAGGGAAGCCTAAGCCGAATAATGTGAAGTATAAGTAAAATGAGCTGGGGATACTGCCGGCTATTGATGTCATTAGAGGCATTTTAGTTATTAAAAATGACTCAGGCCTAATGTAACCTAGGGCAGCGCTCACTATTGATATGACTACTATTGAGATTAGGAAGCTCCCAGTAACCCTTAATGCGTACAGTGTGGCAGCTAGTATGAAGCCTACTAAGGCCAAGTACAGTGGTAATTGTGAGAAAGCCTTAGTATTCAACTGTACTGGTGTTGCGCCAGGTGTTCCTGCCGTTACTATTCCAGCTGATGAGAAACCAATGAACGCTATAAATAAGCCAATCCCTATCGCTATACCCAGTCTCAGCTTCTCGGGGATGGAATTTATTATGGCCTCCCTAAGTTTACCGATTGAGAATATTAGGAATAGAATTCCATTAAAGAGAACTGAGATTAATGCAAGGTATATTCCAAAGAGCGCGGCACTAACACCTACTAAGTGCCCCCTATTAATTAGTATTTCAGTGAATAGTGGTATTACCGAGAACGCTATGAAAGAGTTCTCACCCATGCCTGGAGCTAGGCCAAAGGGCATGTTGGCGTAAAGCCCCATTATGAGTGTTGCTATAGCGGCAGCCAAGGCCGTTGCCACAGTAAAGCTTAGCTTAACATTGAATATTAAATCTGCATAAGTAGCCTCAACAACTGTAATTGGGGTATGGGTTGCGGCACTTAATGCAACCTCAAAGCCCGCGGTTAATATTGATGGGTTAACAATGAGTATGTAAGCCATCGATAGGAACGTGGTTAATCCAGCTAGAACCTCCTTCCTAACGTTACTTCCCCTTTCAGTAAGGTTAAAGTATCGTAGATTCACGGTTAAGTATCATTGACATATGTTTTTAAGTTTTTTCTTAAATTAAAAAATACTTAAAGTTTAGCTAATATAAAATTAAAGGCTTAAAATCCTCAAGTATTACTCATCCTAAGGCATCAGCCTGCTATTTCAGTGAGGGCGCTAATTACTGTTTCTATTTCCAATAGTGTGTATTAATTATGAATTAGTTTTAATAAATAGCTTATGATAAAGAATCAACTGCAGTGCCTAGAATGAAAGTTCACTTATCTGTGACAATATGAATGTCAAGCTTCGCCCTTTAGGGTGGGGTTAGTTTTAAGTTTT
>ERZ1669247.147-NODE-147-length-31388-cov-9.345099_pt1 | contig 31388 bp, 30 predicted proteins | sample MGYA00579297_ERZ1669247 | MGnify/ENA primary metagenome ERZ1669247 (study PRJEB41166, sample SAMN08046056) | hot springs metagenome | biome: hot spring; feature: acid hot spring; material: thermophilic sediment; isolation source: thermophilic sediment from acid...
TTATTCCACAAAGCTTGTTCTACTTCTCTAAGACCGTTGTCAATTTCTTCTCCTTGATTGACGGAAGAATTTGGATGTGGATTTGTAGTTGGATTAGAAGATGGTGTGATACTGTACAATTGATTTTGACTTACATCTTGAATTCCTGCTGAATACATATTTTCACTCTCCTTTCGAAAATTATAATATTTTTGCCGAAAAATCATAAGTACCATCTTCAAAACGGATCATTTTTTGGGCAATGAGTTTACCATCTACGATGTATTCAAGTACATACGTTTCACCTCCTTTAAGTTCTAAACTGTTGAACTCAAATGCGTTAAAACCTTTCTTTATCATATTGCCCTGACCTTTGTAAAAGATTCTTTTTTCATAAGGGAATTTCCAGTCCACTGGATATGTATCGGATATCCGGATATTGTCAATCTTTATGTGTGTTGAAGATGTTCTTGTGGAAGCCCATGGAACTTTGTTTATAACTTCTATTCCATGGTTGTTTGTGGGATAACAGAATTCTCCACCCTGAAGATGTATCCTGTATAAAAACTCATCATATGGAACAAAGACAGAATTGCCTACTATTTCTATTAACTCTCTCTCGAGCTATTACTTTAAGGTATAATTTGGATTTGATCATGAATGGAAAATCAAAATCAAGTCTTACTCCCGCATTTTCTCACCTCACATGAATTATCAGCAAGGAATTGAAAAACTTCAGTCATGTGTAGAGACTGTCCAACAATTTAAGGTCATAATGTTACACTCGTGAGTTTCCTGTTCTTTGGCCGTCGCAAACGAATAATTCAGAACTAACGAAGTTTCGGTGTCACATGAGATATGGGCTTTGTATCCGTTTGAATCTAAAAACTTGTAGAGAGATTCATGGTATATTCCGGTTGCTTCCATCGCTATGAGATCATCCTTGGAAATCTTTGAGACAAGTTTTTCGAATCCATTTAATCGGGATGGGAAGTTGGCTTTCTCACTTTCTCAAACTAATTTGCTTTAGCATAGTTTTCAAGTTCTTCCCCATAACTGTATTTTACACATGCATAAGTTGTAAAATAGATGTGGAAGAACCTTAAATACGCTAAAGTAATGCAAAATAGAAAGTCAAATTTCAATTTAAGCCTGAACGAAAAAGGTAAGTATATTTTAGTTTATTAATTGAGGTAATGTTTATGATATACAAAAAGAATTTCGGCCAGAACTTTCTTGTTTCACAAAGTATTGCAAAAAAAATAGCCGATAGATCGTATATACATCCCGGTGAAACTATCTTAGAGATAGGATCTGGAAAGGGAATTCTTACTCAATTTCTTCTTGAAAAAGGCGCACATGTTATATCTTTTGAAATAGACAGAGACTTATTCTCATTTCTCGAAGAAAAGTTTAAGGGGATGGATATTGAGTTTGTTTTCGAGGATTTTTTAAAATTCTCCGGTAGCATAAAGGCCGATAAGTGCGTTTCGAACATTCCATACAATATTTCAACACCTATTATAAAAAAGCTTTTCGATCTTGATATACCGGTTTCAATATTGATGGTCCAAAAAGAGTATGCAAAAAGACTATTTGCCAGCCCTTCAACGGAAGAATATGGATCCTTAAGTATTTTCGTCCAGGTAAGATCGAAGGTCGAATATCTTTTCGATGTCGATCGGTCTTCTTTCTATCCAAAGCCAAAAGTAGACTCTTCCGTAATAAAGATCACAAGAACGGATGAATTTCAAAAAAAGATAAAGAATATGGAAAGATTCGAAGAAATAGTGAGAATGAGTTTCTCTCAAAGAAGAAAGATGATAAAGAACAATCTCAAGGGTATTGAGTTATTCATTGAAAAAGCAGGAATCTCCCCTACTCAACGAGCGGAGGAGATCCCTATAGATAAATTCATAGAACTTTCAAATCTTTTATCCGACGACACACTTTGACCAGTTGCAATTCATACAGGTAACACAACCTTCCTGATTGACAAGAGAATTCTTTGAAAGGCAAACCGGACAGTAAGTGTTCCCATCCTCGTCTATGTAATAGTCGTTAAACCATTTCAGGTTATTTGCGACCACGAACTTTTCTATTTCTTCCTCACTTTTACGGGTACCATCAAGATGGATTATCTCTGATTTTTCTTCCTGAACGCTTGTGCCCCAAAGTTCGGCAAAATCATCTATCGCCCTTTTTATCTCTTCGGCAACGCCCTTTGCGTAATCTCCTTTGACCTTTTTAAGTTGTTCTAAAATTTCTTCCATTGAAACTCCCGCTCTCAACGCTATGGACGAAAGTCTTCCGATTATCTCTGCAGTCTCTCCTCCATTCGATACGAATACTTCTATCGCCTCACCGCTATCATCAAAACTCACGGTTATGTAAGTTGTTCCGGTGTCGCCTTTGTACTTTCTTGTAACGGATCTGAGAGTCTTCTTTCTTGGTCTCGCTCTTAATTTGTGATGTTCATCGAGAACGAAGAAGTTAACCTTTGGCGCATCCTTTGTCTTGACATTTTTGTTTGCGTTCAAAACCTGCATTTGAAGCGATCCATCCCTGTATATGGTTATGCCACGCACATTTGATTTAAGAGCCCTTATGTAAATGTCGAGTATATCTTCAACCGTTGCCGAATTTGGCATATTTATCGTCTTTGATATGTTATTGTCGACGTAGTTTTGAAAGGCCTCTTGCATTTTCAAATGCGCTTCCGAAGAGATATCGTGGCTTACAACAAAAACTCTCTTTATTTTTTCGGGAATGCTTTGTATATTTTTCAAAGTCCCGTTCTCAATTATTTCTTTTTTCATATTTTCGTCAAGCAACTTTCCGAGTCTCTCGACGAGAATTTTGTTGACGTAGACAAGAGGCTCTTTTGTTCCATCGCTTTTGTTCATGTACCGGGTATATGCAAGCAAGAAATTCGGTTCAAGGCCTGAAGAGGTATCGGCTATATTCGATATGGATCCGGTCGGAGCAACCGTCATGACGGCAACATTTCTGTGGAACTTTGAGAGTTCCACGAATTCTTTTTTCAATTCACCATCAAGATCAGAACTTCCCATCGCAAATGGTATAAATCCACCTTCCTGAGCGTATTTGCTTTTTTCGTAAAGTGGAAAATTACCCTTTTCCTTTCCAAGTTCGTAAGATGCCCTATGAGATTCAAGGGCAAGTTCTGCCATTAGATTGGAGGCAAATTTAAAGGCCTCTTCCGAATCGTAGGGTATGTTCATCATGTAAAGTAGATCGGCAAATCCCATTATGCCAAGGCCAAGTCTTCTCGATTCTTTGACGGCCCTTTCTATCTCTGCAAGTGGGAAAACATTGACATCTATGACGTCATCCAAAAACCTTATGGCTATCTTTGCGATCTGATCAAATGACGATTTGTCAAATGAACCTTCCACGTAGAATTTTGCAATATCTATTGATCCCAGATTACACGCCTCATAAGGAGGAAGGCCTATCTCTCCGCACGGATTGGTCGATTCTATGATCCTGTAAGGATAAAGCGGATTGTATTTGTTCATCTCGCTCAATATGGCAAGGCCCGGATCACCGCTTTTCCATGCGTTTTCGGCTATTTTCCTGAGCAATTCCCGTATTCTTACCTTTCTGACCACCCCGGATTTTGGATGAAAGAGTTCTATCTCCCCATCTTCTTCGTAAGATCTCAAAATCTTTTCCTTGTCCTTTATTCCAACGGAAATGTTGAAAAATTTAAGAACAGACTCGCCGGTGTTGTCCCTTTTCGCCTCTATGAATTCTTCGATGTCTGGATGATCTATATCAAGTATACCCATCAAGGCTCCTCTTCTTTTGTATCCTTGCTCAACGACGGCTATGGCCGAGTTGAAAACGTGCATAAAGCTGACCGGTCCTGATGCCCTGCCTGACGTTCCGGCAACAAATGATCCCTTCGGTCTTAGAGAAGAAAAGTTAGATCCAACCCCTCCGCCTACCTTCGTTATCAAAGCATAATTTTTGACGGCATCGAAGATGCCTTCTATGCTGTCTTCAACCGGAACAACGAAACAGGCACTTAACATATGAAGATGATTCCTCGATTTATATATCTTTTCGTAATCCTCAAGAGTCATTTCTTCGAGAGGTTTTCTTATCAACTCATTTTCAATACCGCTTCCGGCATTGAAAAGCGTCGGACTATTTGGAATGAAAAGTCTTGCATTTAAAATGGAGTAAAATTGATCTTCCCAGAATTTTATTTTATCGAGATCTTTATAGTAAAGATACTCTGCAGATGCGATCACCCGGGCAACTCTGTGAGAAACGTCCGACCAGTCTTTTTCTATAAAAGTACCATTCTGATCTTTCCAGAAATACCTCTCCCTCAAAATATTTTCAGCATTCTCCGTGGGGCGAATTTTAGAAAACTTTTCAATGATATCGACCAACATAAAATCCCTCCTTGAGTATGATCACATATAGTTTACCCTTTAAAGGTTACATCCAAAATATCCGTTGTTTTGGAATTTGACTACAAATAACTCCATCTTTGAAAAAGAAATCAATTTACATTTCGATCAATCAACGGGGAAATGGCTCTTGAATGAAAAAAAGATCGATCTTAACATGAAATGGCAAATAGTGTACAATTATATCGAACCGTTGTGGCAGAATGCGCAAGCACGTGGCGGGTGGCGCGTGGCCGATAGGGTAAAAATCTAAAATTGACAATTTGCAATTATCAATTTACTCACTCGTCACCGATAGCTAAACATCTTAAATGCGAATGAATTATTCGGCTTTTAAAGTTAAAATTTTATCTGAGAAAGGGTGAGATCATGATCGATGTTATTCTTTTACTTGGACTGCCGGCGTCGGGAAAATCAGAAATAAGAAGGCTAATGTCAGTTATGACCGAAAAAGAAAAGGAAGAATTGTTTCACATCGGAAAGACTTTAGACATAGATGACTTCCCTTACGTTTTTTTGATGAGACGAATAGATCAAGAACTTGAAAAAATGGGAGAAAAAAGGATATTTTATGAATCAGATCTTAAACCATTCAAAGATCCGAGAGATTGGCTTACCCTTACAAATCTGATAAATGAGGACTATGCCGATCTGACGCAAAAAAGAAATTTACCACAATCTGCCAGTTTCGTAATTCAAAGAATAGAAGATAGCGGCAAAATGGCTGGAATCTCTCCAAGGCTTTCAAATCTAACGGATAAAGTTCTTAAAAGTATAGAAAACACCATAGAAAAAGAATCAAAAAAACTTTTGAATGATAAATATTCAAACTACGGCAAAAATGGAACAGTAATAATCGAATTTTCAAGAGGAGGATCTGCAGGTTCAAAATTACCCCTTGATTTTCCATTTGGATATCAACACTCTCTTTCTTACCTAAGTGAAGAGATACTTGAAAGAGCGGCCATACTCTATGTCTGGGTAAGCCCAGAAGAATCGAGAAGAAAAAATTTGCAAAGATCTAATCCAGATGATCCCGGTTCCATTCTCCACCATGGTGTTCCGGAGGAGGTCATGATCAAAGAATACGGCACAGACGATATGATATGGCTCGAAGAAAATTCTGAAAAGTCCGGCACCGTCACGGTCTCGAAGGGCAAAAAGAAGTTTTATCTTCCCGTTGCCAATTTCGATAACAGAGATGACAAAACGACATTTCTGAGATCCTCTCCACAGACGTGGGATAAAAAACAGGTCGAGGCGATAAAATTATCTTTGAAATCAGCCTTTGACAGACTTACAAGATGAATAAACTTTATCCATTATAATCTGGACCTTATGTCCATCTTCAAAGGTCGGAACTTCTATATTCTCGTTTAAAGATTTGAAAAAGGCTATTAGAGAAGTCATATGGGCGTCTACCATAAAGCCGGAGGAAAGTTTGGGAGAAGGGTAATTTTGATCTACAAATCTGTAAAAATCATCTCTTAGAAGGCTTTCCTTCGAAGGATAAATCATTCTCGAATATTCGTCGAAAACCCTTGCCTTGTAAGGATCATCTGTGTCTATAAAAATGGATCCTTTTGATGCGTATATTTCAAATCTCATGCCTTCCTTTCCGGCTGCAAGGCGTGATGCTTCCAGCGTTCCAGCAGATCCGGACTTTAATTTGACGTATAGAAGGGCCCAATCATCGACATCAACTGTTCTTTCTTCAGATCCGCTCCTTCTTTTTTCAACTATTGTCCTGAAAGATGAATGAATCTCTTCAACGTCTCCAAGCAAAAAAAGTGTTAGATCTATTATATGGGATCCAAGATCAACAAGCGCTCCGCCACCGCTTTTGCTTTTTTCAAGCCTCCATGACATAGGCTTTGATCTGTCAAGATAACTCGAATGAAAGAATTCGCCACGAAACGCATAGACCTTTCCGATCATTTCCTGTTTTATGATAGAATGCGCCATGGCCACGGCGGGCATAAATCTGAGCATGAAAGCAATCTGATTTTTCATTTGGTATAACGAAAGGGTTTTTATAATCTCTTCCGTTTCCCTTGAATTCATTGCCAATGGTTTTTCGCAATAGACATGTTTCCCTGCCATCAAAGATTTGATTATTTGATCTTTATGAAGGAAATTTGGAGTGCAGATATCAACAACGTCTACATGTTCAAGCATAGATTCGAAACGATCCGTGATATTCTTAAATCCGAGATCTTCTTTCCAGTAAGATGGAGAGGTTGTATACAGGCCCTCGAGTCCGACTTCCACATCCGATCCTGCAAGTTTCATGTTTTTTATGGCCATAAGATGAATTCTCGCTATTCCACCAAGTCCAGAAAGTCCGTATTTTATCATACTAAACCTTCCAATCATTTTAATTGAACAAAAAAGCGGGCATGCGCCCGCTTTTTGGCAGATCAATATTCAGGAGGCATAGGAGGCATTTCTTTTTTCTCTTCCGGCTTTTCAACTATGGCAACTTCAGTTGTAAGCAACATGGAAGAGATTGAAGATGCATTCTGAAGGGCGCTTCTTGTAACCTTTGCCGGGTCTATTATGCCCGCCTCGAACATATCAACATATTTCCCTTTGAGCGCATCGTATCCGTAAGATTTACTCGAATTAGAAAGTACCTGATTTATAACGACGGCCCCATCAACGCCCGCATTCTGGCAGATTATCTTTATGGGCTCGCTCAATGCTTTTCTGACTATCATGGCACCGATCTTCTTTTCACCCTCGAGTTTCTCTTCGAATTTTTTAAGTTCTTCAGAAACTCTCAAAAGCGTTACTCCACCGCCTGCAACAATTCCTTCTTCAACGGCAGACTTCGTAGCGCTTAGAGCATCCTCGATTCTTTGTTTTTTCTCTTTAAGTTCTGTTTCGGTGGCGGCACCAACCTTTATGACGGCAACTCCGCCAGACAATTTTGCCATTCTTTCCTGCAATGTTTCTTTTTCGTATTCGCTCGTTGTACTTTCAATCTGTGCCTTTATCTGGGCTATTCTATCCTTTATATCCTTTTCTTTTCCTGCCCCATCAACGATGAGAGTGTCATCTTTTCTTACTTTTACGCTCTTTGCACGGCCAAGCATATCGAGAGTCACATTGTCGAAGTCAAGACCTATTTCTTCGCTTATAACCGTACCGCCAGTCAATATGGCTATATCCTGCAACATGGCCTTTCTTCTGTCTCCGAAACCCGGAGCCTTTACAGCCACAACGTTGAGTGTGCCCTTCAATTTGTTAAGAACGAGTGTTGTAAGGGCCTCACCTTCAACATCTTCTGCTATTATCAGCAGCGGCTTGCCTGTCTGAGCAATTTTTTCAAGAATCGGTATCATCGGTTTTACAGCGCTTATCTTTTTATCCGTTATTAAAATAAATACATCGGAAAGGTTGGCTTCCATTTTTTCCGCGTCTGTTACAAAGTACGGAGAAATATATCCACGATCGAATTGCATACCTTCGGTGAATTCAACATGTGTTTCCATCGTTTTCGAATCTTCAACGGTTATGACTCCGTCCTGACCGACCTTGTCCATTGCCTCGGCTATGAGTTCTCCAATCTCTTCGTTGTTGGCGCTTATCGCGGCAACATGGGCGATATCAGTTCTACCGTTCAATTTTTTGCTCAATTTCTTTATCTCTTCGACTGCTTTTTCAGTCGCTTCCTGCATACCAATTCTCATTATCATCGGGTTGGTGCCGGCGGTTATATTCTTTATACCTTCTTTTATCATTGCCTCGGCCAAGACAGTTGCCGTTGTAGTTCCGTCACCGGCGGCATCATTGGTCTTCGTTGCGACTTCTTTTACAAGTTGGGCACCCAAATTTTCGAATTTATCTTCAAGATCTATCTCTTTGGCAATAGAGACTCCATCACTTGAAACTGTTGGAGAGCCAAAACTTTTTTCAACAACAACATTTCTTCCTTTAGGACCAAGAGTTATCTTAACGGCACTCGCAAGTTTCTGAACACCTGTAAGTATAGATTGCCTTGCGTCTTGATCGAATTTGAGTAACTTTGGCATTATTCAATTACCTCCTTCATTTTTCAATCTTTGCGAGAACGTCATTCCAGTCGATAAGTATGTAGTCCTCGTCATCGATTTTAATCTCGTTTCCGGAATACTTTGCAAAAATGACAATATCTCCCACCTTTACACTGATATCATCGCTGGTTCCGATCTCGATGACTTCGGCTCTTTGTGGTTTTTCCTTTGCATTTTCAGGAAGCACAATCCCTCCCGCAGATTTTGGCTCTTCCTTTATTGGCTTGATCAAGAGCCTTTCTCCGAGTGGTTTAACTTTCATCTTTGTACTCATTTTCAAGAAGACCTCCTTCCAAATTAGCACTCTTATACTCTCTCTGCTAATTATGTTATCGCACTTGAACTTCTATTCAAAGGTTCATTTAAGACGATTACAGTTAATTATACACGTTTAAAGACAATTATTCAAATATATTATAGTTTATCTTTTAAAATCTCTTTATAGCATGCCATGATAACTTTTCAACAATGAAAATATTCAGCAATTATAAGGCCTTAGATGAGTTTTCAACAATTTCAACAAAAGTTTTCAACAATTTAGATCTTTTATTGTTGAAAACTCAAAATCTTTCGGCAAAATATGGAAAAAATCGTTGTTGAAAACTTTTTAGAGATTTAAATGGCATTTTTTTCGATAACCATGCGGGATCGAACTCTTTTTTAATTGTTGGAGTGATTTGTACTTTTCAACAATTTATCCCCAAAATGCTTTTCAACAAGTTTTCAACAAAGTTTTCAACAATCAAATTATTCAGTAATAATAAGGCTTTGGATGAGTTTTCAACAATTTCAACAACGCATACTAATAAGAAAGATCTTAAAAATATATTATTATTATACAGAAAGGCAGGGTGATAAAATTGATATACGCGATAGGAGACATACATGGATGTTTAAATTCACTCGAAAGGCTCATTGAAAAAGTAAATCCTTCCATCGAAGACACGATAATCTTCCTCGGAGACTATATAGACAGAGGACCAAACTCGAAAGGCGTTGTTGAATTCCTTATAAGGTTTTCGTCAATATACAAAAATTCGATCTTCATAAAAGGAAATCACGAATGGATGATGACAGAATTTTACAAAACGAGAGATCCAAAAGATTGGGAATTATGGGAATACAACGGGGCAAGAAAAACAATTGAAAGTTATGGTGACATAGAAAAAATACCCCAATCACACATTGAATTCCTCCAAAAAACAAAGTTCTTTCATGTAGAAGGCAGATACATCTTTGTTCATGCGGGAGTAAAACCTTACGTGAAACTTGAAGATCAAAAAGATGAGGATCTTTTATGGATAAGAGACGAATTCATATATTCAGAAAATCCAATAAAAGACTATACAGTCGTATTTGGTCATACTCCCATGCAAAAACCACTTATAAAAAATGATAAGATAGGTATTGACACGGGATGTGTCTATGGAGGATATCTAACCTGCATAAGAATCAAAGACAGGAAAATATTTCAGGTGAGGTGCACAAAGTGAAGGCTATCTATCCGGGATCTTTCGATCCGATAACTTACGGACACATAGACATAATAAAAAGAGCATCAAAGGTTTTTGACGATTTCACAGTCGTACTTATGAACAACTTGAGAAAAAAACCTCTCTTTTCCGTCGAAGAAAGACTTTACATGATAAAAGAATCGCTAAGCGGTATGAATATAAATGTAGACATTCACGATGGACTGCTTGTCCAGTATGTTAAACAAAACAACGTTAAAATAGCCATAAGAGGATTAAGGGCAGTCGGAGATTTTGAATATGAGTTTGAAATGGCCCTCGCAAACAGAGAAATGTGTCCTTCTCTTGAAATGATTTACTTTATGACTGACATAAAGTATCTTTTCCTTTCCTCTTCAATGGTAAAGGAAATAGCACAATTTGGAGGAGAATTAAAAGAATGGGTTCCACCAATAGTCGAGAAACAATTAAGGGAAAAATTTCAAAAGTTGTAGTGCTCTGCGGAGGGACATCTCCAGAAAGAGATGTCTCCATATCAAGTGGAAAAAATGTGCTAAAAGCACTTAAAAATCTTGGAATGAATTCCGAGATAATGATATGGAACGGAGATTTTAAAGAACTCGATGCGATAAATTCGATGTGTTTTATAATGCTTCATGGATCTCCAGGAGAGGATGGAAGCGTACAGAGATTCTTTGAAGAGAGAAATGTGCCATACACAGGATCTGATTCGAAAAGTTGCGAGATAACTATTGATAAGATCAAGACAAAAGAATACTTCCAAAAATTGAAGATCAAAACGCCAAAATGGTCCAGCGATCCATCTTCATTTCCGTGTGTTTTCAAACCAAGGTTTGGAGGCTCGAGTATAGGCGTGAGGATCATCTTTTCAGAGACTGAAATAGGAAGATCTTCTGAAGACGGATTTTACGAAGATTACATAGACGGAAGAGAAATAACCGTATCAATCCTCGATATAGATGGGATTCCAACTGTTTTACCGATTTTAGAGATAATTCCGAAGGGGAAGTTCTACGATTACGAATCAAAATATTCTCCTGATGGTTCTAAATTGATAACGCCAGCTCCGTTGAACTTTTGGGAAAGAAGTGAAATCGAAAAAGCGGCGCTGAAGGTTTATAAAGAAATTAACTGCAGGGGATTTGCCAGAATAGATGGTATAATTTTGAATGGTGAATTTTATTTTCTCGAAGTAAATGCAATACCCGGCATGACTCCAACAAGCGATCTTCCGGCATCGGCCCGTGCTTTTGGTCTCGAGATGGAAGATGTTGTGATTGAATTGTTGTATTCAGCAATGAGGAGGTAATTGAATTGGAATTTCACGCAACGACCGTTATAGTCGTCAGAAGAAATGGAAAAACGGTCATGGCCGGAGACGGCCAGGTTACAACCGGTGATACGATAATGAAGGCAACGGCTAAAAAAGTTCGAAGACTTGGGGATGGAAAGATAATAGCAGGTTTTGCTGGTGCCGTTGCAGATGCTTTTACACTTTTTGAAAGATTTGAAGTTAAATTGAGAGAATCTAATGGCGTGCTTTCGAAGGCGGCCATAGAACTTGCCAAGGATTGGAGAATGGATAGAGCACTAAGAAGGCTTGAGGCGCTTTTGATGGTTGCCGACTCACAAAGCATATTTTTGCTTTCCGGCAGCGGAGAGGTAATCCAGCCAGATGAGCCCATAATGGCAATAGGATCTGGAGGAAATTATGCTCTCGCCGCCGCCCGCGCGCTTTACAGGAATACAGATATGAGCGCTCACGATATTGCCATCAAGTCGATGGAAATAGCGAGTGAGATATGTATTTACACAAATTCGAATATAACAGTTGAGGAACTGTAAGGAGGAGTTCAATGAACATAGATGAGTTAACTCCAAAGGAAATAGTCGAGGAACTTGACAAATACATAATAGGCCAAAAAGAGGCAAAAAAAGCGGTATCGATCGCTTTGAGAAATAGAATAAGAAGGATGAAACTTCCCGAAGACATGCAAAGGGACGTTCTCCCAAAGAATATCCTTATGGCCGGGCCGACTGGCGTTGGAAAAACAGAAATTGCGAGGAGACTTGCCCAGCTTTCCGGAGCACCGTTTATAAAGGTTGAGGTTACGAGGTATACCGAGGTGGGTTACGTTGGTAAATCCGTCGACTCGATAATAAGAGATCTTGTCGAAGAAAGTATAAACAGAGTTAAATCCGAAATGGCCGTAACCGTTGAGGAAGGAGCGAAACAGGCTGTAGAAGAAAGGATCTTGGATGCTTTGGTTCCGGAAAGTGTAAAGAGGCCGGTAATGGGTGGAATAATGTCCTTTTTTCAGAGCGCGCAGCCACAGGTATCTCCCGAAGTTCACAGAGCTGCTCTTTCGAAACGCGAAGAGATGAGACAAAAACTGAGAAGTGGGGAGATCGAAGATTTGGAAATAGAAATAGAGGTTGAAGATACAACGCCGATAATGCCAATGATAGGTGGCATGAGCCCGGAGGATCTTGGAATAGATCTTCAGGACATGTTCGGAGGAATGATACCAAAGAAGATGAAAAAGAAACGTGTTAAAATAAAGGATGCAAGAAGGATTTTGCTTCCGATTGAATCGGAAAAGTTGATAGACAAGGATCGTATGATCCAAGAAGCGCTTGAAAGAGCTCAGTACAAGGGAATAGTCTTTTTAGACGAGTTTGACAAAATAGTTGGATCCAATTCGAGATCTGGACCGGATGTATCAAGAGAGGGCGTTCAAAGGGATCTTCTTCCGATAGTTGAAGGAACCACGATTTCCACCAAATATGGTCCGGTCAAAACCGATTACATACTTTTCATAGCGGCAGGCGCATTTCACATGTCAAAACCTTCGGATCTTATCCCTGAAATTCAGGGAAGGTTTCCTATAAGGGTCGAACTCGAGGCGCTTACGCAAAATGACTTCGAAAGGATACTTGTCGAGCCAAAGAATTCATTAATTCATCAATACAAAGCGCTTTTGGAAACAGAAAATGTCGAGGTTATTTTCACGCCCGATGGAATATCTGAGATAGCGAGAATAGCCTACGAAGTTAACACGAGGCAGGAAAATATCGGGGCCAGAAGACTTTACACTGTTATGGAAAAGGTGATGGAGGATATCTCGTTTAACGCTCCAAAGGTTGAAAGTCCCGTTAAGATTGATAAAGATTACGTCATAAGCAAAGTTGGTCATATCGCCACAGATGAAGATTTAAGTTCTTACATATTGTGAAAAGGAGAGAATTTTATGTTAGAAGTTGTGGAAGAAAATAAGAACGTCAAAATTTTGAAGATTTCTATGCCGCATGAAGTTATAGATAAGGCAAGAGATGAGGTCTACGAAGAGATTTCAAAAGATATAAAAATCAAAGGTTTTAGACCTGGCATGGCACCGAGAAACCTTATCAATTCCATAATAGGAATTGATAAGATAAATGAGATGATAAAAGAACATGTTGCCGACGAGGCATACGAAGAGATCATAGAAGAATACCTCAAAACGCCTCAAGGCGAGGATGTAATACTTCCTCCACGATTAAAGTCTGTTGAACTTGGAGGCAATGCGGAGGTAACCTTTGAGATTCATTTATTTCCAAAGGTCGAGATCGAATCCATGGATAATGTCGAGATCACGATTCCAAAATTACACGATGACAAAGACAAAATGCTCAATGATTCACTCGAAGACTTAAGAAAAGAAAAATCAATTCTCATTCCAAAAGATGGAAATATAGAGATAGGAGATCAGGTAGAGATAGAGTATCAGGATCTAACCGGCAAGGATCCAGAAAAAAAGGAACTTGAACTCAAAGTTGCAAAACCGGAGGAAGGGAATATCTTTTCTTACCTTGTGGGTAAAAAGGCCGGAGATGAATTCGATTTTTCCACTGTCGCTGAAAATACTGGAAATACGACAAAATTGCACGTCAAAATCTTGAAAGTGTATTCTGTCAAATTGCCAGACCTTGATGATAACTTCGCAAAGATGGTCGATGATAAATATGAAACGCTTGAGGATCTTAAAAATGGTCTAAGATCTCAAATAGATAAGGTCGTAGATGGTTTTACCGACTCTTTAAAGACAGATGAAGTGCTCAACGAGTTAGTCAAAAAGACGAAGTTAGATGTTCTCGATTCAACTATAGATTACTTCATAGATTACGTCATAGAAAAAAAGAAAGAGGATAAAACGTATGATAAAGAATTAAAAGAGAAATTCAAAGGAGATGAAAAGGCCTTCAAGGATTCAATAAGAAACGATGTAATAAATTACATGAAATTAGAAGGGGCCATAAAACTAATCGCGAAGGAAAGGTCTCTCGACGTATCGGATGAAGAGATCTTCGAAGAAGCGAGAGAGGCATACGAAAAATCAAAGATAAGTGATGAAAGGCTAAAGGTTATGTTAAAGAAGGATTCGGATCTTTACCAATCTATAAAGCGCGATCTTATATCTCACAAAGTTGCAAAAGAATTACTGAAGAATGCCATTGTCAAGGAATCGGATGTGGATGAAATTTCCGAAGATGCAGAAGAAATCGAAGAAGAGAATGAAAAGGAAAGTGAGGGATCAAATTGAAAATAGGCGATCAAACGATTCCTATAGTCATAGAAACAACGGGAAGAACAGAACGGGCATACGATATATACTCGAGACTTTTAAAAGATAGGATAGTTTTTCTCGAAGGCGCCATCGATGATATGACATCGAGCCTTGTGGTAGCCCAGTTGCTATTTCTCGAAGCAGAGGATCCTGATAAAGACATATACATGTACATAAATTCTCCCGGCGGATCTGTCACAGCAGGTCTTGCAATTTACGATACGATGCAATTTTTAAAATGCGATGTTGTAACGACAGCGATAGGATCTGCCGCTTCAATGGCAGCGGTTATCCTTGCCGCTGGAACAAAGGGAAAGAGATATGCCCTTCCACATGCGACAGTCATGATTCACCAGCCGCTTGGGGGTGCCGAAGGTCAGGCCAAAGATATAGAGATACGTGCAAAAGAAATAATGAGGATAAGAGACGAATTAAACAACATTCTTGCAAAACATACGGGCCAGCCTCTTGAGAAGATAGAAAAGGATACGGATAGAGATTTCTTTATGAATGCCAAAGAGGCTCTCGAATATGGTTTGGTGGACAAAATAATAGCGTCTAAAAGAGGCATAGAAGGAGATTCAAAGTGAAGAATGAGAAATTTTGTTCTTTTTGTGGTAGAGGGGCCTCGGAAGTAAACAGGCTTATAGCGGGGCCCAACGATGTTTACATCTGCGATGAATGTATCGAGTTGTTTCATGATATTCTTCATGATCACCAATCTGAGACGCAGAAAAACACAAACAAGAAACTTCCGAGTCCGGTTGAAATAAAGGATGAACTCGATAAATACGTTATAGGTCAGGAACGCGCGAAGAAAGCGATAAGTGTTGCCGTCTACAATCATTATAAACGCGTTTTCATGAACAAAAAGTTTGATGACGTCGAGATAGAAAAATCGAACATAATGCTCATAGGGCCAACCGGATCAGGAAAAACGCTCATTGCCCGCGTACTCGCCAAAGTTCTGGATGTTCCTTTTGCGATAACCGATGCAACGCCGCTTACGGAGGCCGGATACGTTGGAGAAGATGTCGAAAATGTCATCTTAAGACTTTTGCAGGTTGCCGATTTCGATATAGAAAAGGCGCAGCATGGGATAATCTACATAGACGAGATCGATAAGATAGCGAGAAAATCTGCCAATGTTTCCATAACGCGTGATGTTTCTGGCGAGGGAGTCCAGCAGGCTCTTTTAAAAATAGTCGAAGGCACAATTGCAAATGTACCACCCCAGGGAGGAAGAAAACATCCATACCAGGAATTCATAAAGGTAGACACAACAAATATACTTTTCATAATCGGAGGGGCCTTCGACGGACTTGAAGAGATAATAAGATCAAGAGTTCAGCAAACGACCGTTGGTTTTTCCGCGAATATAAAGTCAAAGAGTGATGAGGATATAAATTCGCTTCTCAAACAGGTAACACCCGATGATCTTGTCAAATACGGAATGATGCCTGAATTCGTTGGAAGGTTCCCGATAATATCCACTCTCGATCAACTTAACGAAGAGCAACTTGTAAGGATTCTCGTAGATCCCAAGAATGCCGTTGTGAAACAGTACAAAAAACTCATGGAATTGGATGGCGTTGATCTTGAATTCGAAAATGACGCTCTCAAAGAAATTGCAACAATAGCAAGAAAGCGCGGAACTGGCGCAAGAGGACTTAAAAGCGTTATAGATGAAGTGATGATGGAGGTAATGTTTAACATTCCACGACTTCAAAATGTCAAAAAAGTTATTGTTACGGCCGAATCTATAAGAGAGGGGAAAGAACCTCTCATCGAAATGAGGGAAACTGCCTAATGGCCTTTATTCTTGGAATCGAAAGTTCGTGCGATGAAACATCTGTTGCGATAGTTGAAAATGGAGAAAAAATCATTTCGGAAAAGACAGCCTCACAGATAAATATACATGCCCTTTACGGAGGCGTTGTGCCGGAGATCGCATCGAGGTATCACCTCGAAAAGATCTCTATCCTTACGAAGATGGTCTTTGATGAATCTAAAATAGATCCTAAGAAGATCTCCGCTGTGGCGGTAACTTACGGTCCAGGTCTGGTCGGACCTTTGCTTGTTGGATTATCTTACGCAAAGGGCCTTTCTTACGCTTTGAAGGTCCCTCTTATAGGCGTGAATCACATGATAGGTCATCTCAATGCTGTCTTTCTTTTTGATAGAAATATAGATTTTCCTTGCATGGTTTTGATGATCTCCGGTGCTCATACCGAGATAGTTTACATGAGATCTTTGAATGATTTTGAAATAATAGGAAAATCCATAGATGACGCTGCGGGAGAGGCCTTTGACAAGGTTGCAAGAATGTTGGGACTTCCATATCCCGGAGGACCGCAAATCGACAGGGCATCTAAGGGAGGAAGGCCTTCCTACAACTTTACAAGGCCGAAGACTGAAGGAAAGTACGATTTCAGTTTCAGCGGATTGAAGACTCATGTACTTTATTTTCTGAGGGACAACAAAGATTTCAAATTGGAAGATGTGGCCTCTTCATTTCAAGAGACCGTTGCTTCTATTCTCGTTGACAAGGTTGTTGAAGCGGCACTTGAGTACAAAGTTAAAGATGTCATTGTGGCAGGAGGGGTTGCAGCCAATTCAGCAGTCAGAAGAAAGACTGAAGAGGCTTCTTTGAAAAATAATCTTTCCTTTCATTTTCCTCCTTTGAAATACTGTACAGATAACGCTTCCATGATAGCAGCCGCTGGCTGGCACGAGTACAAAGAGGGAAGATTTGCAAGTTTAGATCTGGAAGCGGTTCCAAATCTGGAGGTCTGAATGCGCCTTTCTTATGGAAGCGCCCGTGTGCTCGGACTTATAAATTCAGGGCCTCTTTTGAAGATGGAAACGATTTACACGATGTTTGGCGAAAGGTGCCTTTTCAACTGTGCCTACTGTACCCAGGCAAGAGAAAGTAAATCCTCTGAGGAATTCCTATCGAGAATTTCATGGCTTCACTTTGAGATGGGAGAAATAATCTCTGCCATAGAAAGATCTAATGAGATAAAAAGAATATGTCTTCAGGTTGTCTCTTCGCCTAAGGTTAAAGAGGAGGCTTTTGAATTCATAGACAAGGTAAGAGGTTTTAACATACCTATTTCTGCAAGCGTCAGAATTTCTCGATTCACAGAAGCAGAAGAATGGTTTGATCGCGGGATAGAGATTCTTGGAATGGCGACTGATGTCGTGAATGAAAAGTCTTTTGAACTTTACCGCGGTGGAAGTTTAAAAAAACACCTGGAATTGATCGAAGAGGTTGCAAAAAAATATCCGTCTAAAGTTACAACACATCTTATAGTTGGTCTTGGAGAAAGTGAAAGGGAAGCGGTTGAATTTCTTCAAAAAATGCATGATATTAAAGTAAACGTTGGATTATTTGCCTTTACTCCTATGAAGGGCACAAAACTTGAAAATTTAAAAAGGCCGGATTTAGATTCTTACAGGCGTATTCAAATCGCAGCATATCTTTTGAAAAACGATCTTTCGAATCTCTCTCTTTTCGAATTTGAAAGTGGAAAGATAATTTCTTTTGGGTACGATATTTCGAATATTCCATTTTCTGCCTTTAAAACATCTGGGTGTCCGAATTGCACAAGGCCTTATTACAATGAAAGACCGGGGAAAGAGATTTATAACTTCTTTGAGGTGAATTGATGAAAAAGAGTCTTTTTCCATTAATCTTGATTTTGACATTTGCGTCTTTGGCTTTCGGAATTCAGGTTACCATTTTGACCGTTCCTCCACAATCTATGGTTTATGTGAATGGAACCCTCGTGGGCCAGACGAGTTTAAATGGAACTATCGTCGTGAATTTGAATGCGATATCGAATATAAGTGTCCAGAATGTAGGCTATCTTCCATTCAATTTTGTCTACGATCCTTCTTCGGGCTCAACCGTTGTTGTGGTAAATCTCCAGCCACTTTCTTACATTTCGATCTTTACGCATCCTTCGGGAGCGAATGTATTCATTGATAAAGATCTATTCATAAGTCCGGCAACTGTCACCGTAAGTCCAGGTCTTCACAGAATTTTGATTGAAAAAAATGGATATTTATCTAAAACACTCACCGTTTCCGCCGTCCCCTTTCAGGTCACGAAAACGAGTGTTGAATTAATCCCGTCAGGAAAGATAAATGTGAACACCGATCCATCGCATGCCCAAATTTTTATGGATGGGCAGTATGCGGGAATAACTCCGTTCTCGACTGTACTTAATCCGGGAACTTATTCATTGACTTTGAAGGCTACAAACTTTTCGGAAATATCGACATATGTTAGCATCTCTCAAAATTCCACGCCCCAAACTTTGTTTTTTAAAATGAAAAAAATCGTTGATGTAACTATAGATTCATCTCCATCAGGCGTTTTTGTGAATTTGGGCGGAATTAAATTCAATACCCCAAAATCGCTCAAAGTGCCATCTGGAACTTATACCTATACAGCGAGTCAGGTATACTTTCAAAGCAAAAGCGGGACTCTTTCGATCTTTTCAAGTGGAACTTACACGATCTTTTTGAAACCCATGACCTCTCTTGTGGTTTTCTCTTCAAATCCTCCTGGTGCCGCCGTCGAGATCAACGGAAAACTTCTCGGACAGACTCAATTTTCGAAGCAGATGCCTTACGGTATCTACAATGTTAAGATGATAGGGGATAATTCAAAAATATGGTTTGGACGGGTAAATGTGAATCAACAGGTCGTCAACGTTTACGGGGACATGGTAAATGCCGGCATGATAACCGTTAACGCTACACCTTCGCAGAATACGCTTGTTCACATTGGATCGATCTGGTCTACTCTTCCCGCAACGCTTAACGCTTCCGTCGGAATTTATCCCGTTGAATTTTACAATCCCGAATTTCCTTCGAAGACAATCTATGTTAAAGTTAATGGCGGAAGTATTACGAATATTTACGAATATTTACAACCTATGGGAACGATCTTTGTCGGCAGCACACCTCCTGCCAGCGTGAATTTGAATGGTAAATTCATAGGCAAAACGCCGATTTTTGATTTTAGATTGCTTCCCGGGACTTATCAGATCGACATTTCATGGCAGGATGGAAGTTTAAGCAGAACTTTGAACGTTCAGGGCGATGGGTTTTACAATCTCTACTTTACAGATCCTTCGTTTGTGGATGTCAAATTCATTTCATTTCCAGATCCCGTCAAAGTTGTACTGGATAATGGAAGTGAAGGCTATACCCCCTTTGCCGTTAAAATGTCGAGAGGAATTCATACCTACAAAGTCTACGATCTTTTTGGAAATCAAATAAGTACCGGAAAAATAGACACGAGATTCATGAATCCAAAATCTTACTTTTTCATAGGAGGATGATATGAAAAGATTTTTGATTTTTTCGCTTGTTTTACTTCTGCCTCTTATCATGATGGGCAGCATGGTGATAAATGATGTCTCTCCCTCTTCCGATCTATATCCTTATGTTGTGGAAATGGTTCAGGACAATATTATGTCGCTTGATTCAAATAATGATTTTAACGGTTCTCTTGTTGTTACGCGCGCCGATCTTGCAAGAATTCTTTCTAATCTCTTGAATTACCTTCAGGGAAGAATTCAGCCTGCCGCCCAGATTTCTCAACCAACCGTTCAGGGAACATCCGTTTCACCAGAACTTTTGATGAAGATCCAGCAGATAGAAAACACCGTGAGCAAATACCCTAATATTCAAGCCTATATAACGAATCAAGCAAGCACTCTGAGCGTGCTTTCATCGGAGGTCAACCAGATATATTCTCAGGTTGCCGTCATTCAAAATATCCTTTCTTCGCTTCCTGCCGTTCAAAATGTCCCATCATCTGGCATTTTATCAAAGATAGTAGATAGAGTGTCGAATGTCGAAAGTAATCTCAATGCGCTTTCAGCCAACTACACGTCTCTTTCTGCGACTGTTTCGAATCTTCAGCAGGAGATCAACAGCATGAATGTGAGTTCTTCTTTAAATTCTCAAATCAAAAATCTCGAAAATGAAAATGCGGCTTTAAAATCAAAAGTTTCATCTCTTGAATCTACCTTGGGAAGTATATATTTCTTCCAAGCCGTTGAGATAATAGCCGTCGTAGGCGCGTTGGCTTACGTACTTTTTGTTAAATGAGGAAACGATGAAGGTCATTGATCTGGTAAAAAAGCAGAGGATCTTGTCGATAGAAGTGATTCCTCCGGACAGGGGAAAAGACATAGACGAAATCTTTTCAGCCATAGATGAGATAATGGAATTTTCTCCTTCATTTATAAATGTAACGCGTCACGCTCCCGAGATAGATTACCTCGAATTTGGAGACAGAATAATAAAAGTGCCAAAGATAAAAAGACCAGGAACGGTCGGAGTGAGCGCGGCGATAAAGAACAGATACAACGTTGATGTCGTTCCACACGTGCTTTGTCTTGGAATGAATAAATTTGAAATAGAGGATATGCTTATAGATTTGAAATACCTCGAAATAGAAAATCTCTTTGTGATAAGGGGAGAATTAGAAAATAGAAAAGAGATGGCCTCTGAAAAGGATGGATATAACCATGCTGATGAACTCGTTGCTCAAATTTCTAAGATGAATAAGGGAATATATCTTTATCCGGTTGAAAATCCAAAGTCCACCAACTTTTGTATAGGAGTTGCCGGATATCCGGAAAAACATTATGAGGCATTGAATCTTGAAGAAGACTTGAAATATCTCAAAAAAAAGATCGATGCCGGCGCCGATTACGTTATAACCCAGATGTTTTTTGATTTTGAAATTTACAAGAATTTCGTTGAAAAGGCAAGAGAAATTGGCATAAATGTGCCTATAATTCCCGGGATTAAGCCTATCGTTCAATTTAAATCGATGGTAAGGATTCCGAGTACCTTCTTCGTTACCATCCCCAAAGAATTCGCCTCTGCAATGCAAGAGGCAAAAACGCCTCAGGAAGAGTTTAAAACGGGCACACGGTACATGTCAAAACTTGTCGATAAACTTTTAAATTACGGTGTGCCGGGTATCCACATATTTACAATGGGAAAGGGAAAGTCTACCAAAGCACTGCTTGAAGCCGTCTACAAATAGAATGGCACATGAAGATCAAATTGAATTTACATTTCTTTCACACAATAAACCTTGACATAAAAGGTCGTGATAAAATATACTGTATATAGGTATTGGAAAACTCTTTATAATTCAATTTATATAAAAGTTGCGATAAGGAGATGATTTTGAGTGGCTTTAAAGGTAAAAATATATTCTACGCCAACGTGTCCACATTGTAAAGCGGCAAAGAATTATTTTAAATCTCTTGGAATTTCATTCGAAGACGTGGATGTTTCAAAGGATCAAAGAGAGGCAGAACTTATGGTAAGGAAGACACATCAGTATGGTGTGCCGGTTATAGAAATTGGGAATCAGATCGTTATAGGTTTTGACAGAAACAAGATCGACAGAATTTTAGGGGTGAGGTAAAGGACAGAAGAGTTTAGAATTCACATATCTTTGCTCGACAGGTACCTTTACATAAGATCGCACGCGTTACAAAGGAGTATAGAAAGAGAGATAGGTCTCGATAATTTAAAATCTTTACTTGAGTCTAAAGAATCTCGGGCTACCTTTCAGAGAAATGGAAGGATAAGAATTGAAAACGATGAGATCGTCGCCATAATTCAGATTGAAGGTGACGATCTCGTTTTGATCACCGCATTTAAAAATTCGTAATCGACAACCTGAAATGTATTTAATCTGTTATTTGAAGAGATCCTCCATTCAACTGTTATAGGCGTTGCAAAATCGGGCTGCAATCTGCCTTTTTCTATCCAGTATCTTGCCTTCGGATCGTTGTAGATACCGGGATTTGCAATTATCTTCAATTTGATAGGCCTATCGACGATATCCACATTTGCTATCTGCGGTATCTTTGAGATCTCCGATTTCACTGAATTCATAACATCTTCCTGTGGAAGAGGAGACAGATTTATAAGGGCTAAATTCTTAGAAAGAGGGCCTACGATCTTCACATTTGCAATTTCAAAATTTAAATCGATATTATTTAAGATTTTCATTAGCGCTACATTTGCATCGTAAACGGATTTACCATGAAATTCAAAAGATGACATCATTTTTAAAAGATGTTTTAAGATGCATCCTTCTCTTTTTGCATTTTCTCCTATTTTGTTTATCTTGATACCCAAGATCTTTGCAATCTCTTCGATCTGGGTCCTCGACAAAGAGGAAAGAGGAGAATAAAATCCATTGTTCATCTTTATTCCCTGCTGGCCCCATGTGTCTTCAAGTTCGGCGCCAGTTACAACTATACCATTTGCATACTTTTTGACGCTCTCAAGTTTCGGCCCGCGTGTGCACGCGTTACAGGCCGGACCCGATCTCCATATCTTTCTTTGCCATTCAGATCCATCTACAAAAACATGTTTTAGTCCATTTGAAATGGCAAAATTTTTCACTATCTCGATCGTTTGGGGATAGGTAAAATCGAATTTCGTTGTAACAAGCGTAACTCTTGATGGACCGATCGCCAATTTGGAAAGAATGGACACAACGCTCGAATCAAGTCCTCCGGAAAAGGCAATGTATAGGTCTTTATCACCTGCTGTTTTTCTTATCTCATCAATCAAAGAATCTATTAGATCACCATATTGAGAGATATTTTCCACCTCCATCGGCCGATATAACAACTATTCTCGAGTTCCCTTCTAATTTTTTGCTCAATTTCAGTCCAGCGGCAACGGCCGCCCCGGAAGAAATTCCAAGAAAAAGACCTTCCTTCTTAGAAAGATAATCAGTCATATTCCTTGCTTCATCTGTTGAGATCGAGATTATCTCATCAACAGCGCCCGGATCGTAATTTTTGGGAATGAAGCCGGCACCTATACCCTGAATCCCATGTGGAGAGGGTTTCCCGCCAGAAAGTACGGAAGATTCAGATGGCTCAACGGCAACTATTTTTATCTTCTTTGAGAATCTTTTCATGAAATTACCAATCCCGCTTATCGTACCTCCAGTTCCAACGCCAGCAACAACGGCATCTATTTCGTAATTCATCTGGGATAGAATTTCAGGACCAGTCGTCATGAAATGGATCATGGGATTTGCTGGATTTTCAAATTGATTCAGAACGATCCCCTTTAATTGCTTGGCTATTTCATAGGCTTTTTCGACAGATCCATTCATTCCGAGATTTGCCGGGGTCAGTACAAGATCGGCCCCGTACATCTGGAGAAGTTTCCTTCTTTCGATTGTTAAATTCTCGGGCATTGTAAGGATAACTCTAAGACCGTAATAAGATCCTACCATGGCAAGGCCTATTCCTGTATTCCCCGACGTTGGCTCAACTATTGTCGATCCAGTGTCTATAAGTCCCGATCTTAGAGCGTCATTGATCATCGAAAAGGCCGTTCTATCTTTTATGCTACCTCCCGGATTCGCCATTTCAAGTTTTAACCAGAGGTTCATTGTCTTCAAATGCACGATCGGTGTCTTCCCTATTATTGAGATTAAATTCACAATTTCTCACCTGCTTTTTAACGATTCTTGCCGGATTTCCAACTGCGGTTGAGAACTCAGGCACGTCTTCAAGTACAACTGCGTTGGCGCCGATGCGTGATCCATCTCCTATCTTTACGGGACCAAGTATGACCGCATTGGCACCTATCAAAACATTTCTTCCAACGGTCGGATGACGCTTACCCTGCATGACTCTTGCAGTTCCGAGCGTTACGCCGTGATAGATCAAAGAGCCGCTTCCAACAGAGGCCGTCTCGCCTATAACAATCCCTATACCGTGATCTATGAAGATTCCGGCTTCTATATCTGCTGCCGGATGGATATCCATTTTGTACACCACACGGCTTATGTACCTTAAGGACATGGCAAGAAATCTCATTTTCAAATTCCAGAAAAGGTGGGAAAACCTGTAAAGCATAAGACCATGAAAAGAAGCGGAAAAAAGGAAGATATCTCTGCCAGATTTAACAGAAGGATCAAGCCTTTTGCCGGCTTTAAAATCTTCTCTTATAGCGTGAAAGGTAAATCCAATTTCTTTAAACAAACGCACCCCATATTCTTAATCATCTCCTAAAGTAGATAATAATAGTCTTAAATAATATACCACATTATAACCGGTAAAATCAATCTGGAATGTATGTAAAGTTAACGGATAACGGGTATAATTCATGATATGAAGGATACTTTTACCATAATGATTCCGACCGCATTCGGAATCGAAGGCGTTACAAAGAAAGAACTGAAAAAATTGGGATACGATGCGAAAGCACAGGATGGGCGAGTGATCTTTGAAGGAGGATTCAAAGACATTGTGCGCGCCAATTTGTGGATCAGGACAGGTAACAGGGTTATGATAAAGATGGCCGAATTTGATGCCTATGATTTTGATACTTTGTTTGATAGAACCTTTAAAGTCGAATGGGCAGAATTTCTTACAAAGGATGCAAACTTCCCCGTAGAACTTTCATCAGTTAAATCAAAACTTTCAAGTGTACCGGCATGTCAGTCTATAGTAAAGAAGGCAATAGTCGAAAAACTGAAAAAGCGTTATGGAATAAATCAATTTCCCGAAGACGGCCCTCTTTACAGGATAAAGGTCCAAATTTTAAAGGATCACGTCATAATAGGCCTTGACACGACAGGATACAGTCTCAATAAAAGGGGATACAGGGTAAATATCTCCGAGGCCCCTCTCAAAGAAACGCTTGCCGCCTCTCTTGTGCTTTTAAGCAACTGGAATGGAGAACCTCTCTGGGACGGATTTTGCGGATCCGGTACCATACCGATAGAAGGTGCGATGATAGCAAAAAATATCGCACCGGGATTAATTCGCGATTTCGCCTTTGAATCGTGGAAAAATTTTCCGGTATCTATCCTTTACGAAGAAAAACGGATCGCAAAAGAGAGTATAAAAAAATCGGCTATAAAGATAATAGGTACAGATATAGATAAAAAATCCATCGACGCTGCAATCAAGAATGCTAAAAGGATTGGACTCGAAAAATTCATTGAATTTCGCACTGCCAATATAAAAGATTTTGTTCCCCGTCTGGAAAATGGATACTTTATTTCCAATCTTCCTTACGGCAAAAGACTGGAAAAAAGTGAAGAACTTTATCAAATTTTGAAAGAAAAATACATGAATCTTCGAAAATGGAACTTCTTCTTTTTGACTGCCGATAGTGATTTCGAAAGGAAATTCTTCAAAGCCGATGAAAATAGAAAAATGTTTAATGGTAGAATAGAAGTGAGATTTTACATGTATAAAAGGAGGAATGAGAATTGATCTTTACCTTAACGATGAATCCAAGCCTTGACAGGTACCTTTACGTGGATGAACTTATTCCAGATGATTCTATCAGGGTAAAAGATACCCAGGAATACGCGGCCGGAAAAGGAATAGATGTCTCGCGCGTCATAAGAGAGATAGGCGGAACATCTATTGCGATATGCCCGCTTGGTGGGTCAAACGGGGAAAGAATTGAGTTCATGTTAGACAATGAAAAGGTGCTCTACGCCGCCGTCAGGGTCAGACATGAAACGAGAATGAATATAATAGTTCAGACTTTCAAAAATCAATACAGACTGAATTTACCGGGCAAGCCTTTGAATGAAACGGAGTACGAACTTATTTTGGATATGATAAGGACGGTTTTAAGAAAAGGAGATATTCTTGTCGCTTCGGGAAGCCTTCCGCATGGATTGAAGCCTTCTTCCTATGCCGAAATCGTTAGAATTGCTAAGGCAAAGGGCGTAAGGGTCTATGTAGACACCGACGGAGAGAATTTGCAGGCTGCCGTAAAAGAAAAGCCATTTGGCATAAAGCCTAATATCCACGAACTTTCACGTCTCGTCGGACGGGATGTGAAGGTAGAGGACGTTCCACATATAGCCTCACATATTTCAAAGGAATTTGGGATAACAGACGTTCTTGTAACGCTTGGCAAAGATGGTGCCATAGCATTTGTAGATGGCGAAATTTACAGGATAAAGCCTCTGAAAATAGTTGCGAAAAGTGGCGTTGGCGCCGGAGATTCTTTTTTGGCCGGCTTTATACACAAAAGAAATGAATCTGTTGAAGAAGCGCTCAAAATTGCCAGCGCGTGTGGCGCATCGGCGGCCATGAATGAGGGGACAACACTTGCCAAAAGGTCAGAAGTTGAAGAACTTGTGAAGAAAGTCGAGATAGAAAAGATAAAATAGATGAATATCATCAAGAGATTATCCAAAGAATGGCTCTTTTTGATCTCATCTTTAGCGGCGATTTTGACGATCGCATTGGTTAGAGAGAATCCCTTAAAGTTCATAGGATATGATCAGATAAGGGTTTTGTGGATCCTTTTTATAATGATGATGATAAATGGAGGTCTCAAGCAAAAAGGTGTTCTTGATTACTGGGGCTTCCATTTGATCTCTCGATCTAAGAATACACTCGTACTTTCCATAATGCTTTTGATACTGACTGCTATACTTGCACCGCTTGTCACAAATGATGTGTCATTGATCGTCATAGTTCCTTTAACCGTTAGCGTTGCTCAGAGATCGGAATTCGATCCAATGTGGCTTGTCATACTCGAATCTGTGGTAGCCAACGGGATGAGTTCTTTTACTCCATTTGGAAATCCACAAAATATCTATATTTACACGCATTACAATGCCCCTCCGTTAGAGTTTATGACATATATCGCGCTCTTTTCTCTACTTTCTTTGGCTATTGCCATTTTCACTATCTTTTTTGTCAGAAACAGATCGATAACAAAGGTCTCGAGGATCACAAAACTTGAAAAGCAATGGTGGGTATATTTGCTTTTGCTTCTTTTAATGATAGCCTCTATTTTAAGATTTGGCGATATCTTTGTAATTGGAGGTTTTATACTTGCTTACATAATACTCTCTGACAGAAAATTGCTCGCCAGCGTTGATTATTTTCTTCTTGGCACCTTTGTGGCCTTTTTCATCCTTTCGGGAGAGGTATCATCTATGTCATGGCTTCAGAATCTGCCGGAATTTTTGAACAGCGGAAAAAATGTTTTTCTAACCTCTGCACTGCTTTCCCAGATAATAAGCAATGTACCGTCGGCCATCGTTATCTCGGCCTTTACAAGTCTATGGAAACCTTTACTTTTGGGAGTAAGCGTTGGCGGATTCGGAACTCTTGTAGGCTCTTTGGCGAATATAATAGCCTTTTCGATATACAAAAGAGATTTCAAATCTAATTACCTTAAGTATTTTCATCTCTATTCGATACCTTTGTTTTTGGGAATGTTGATCTTCTTCTCCTTTGTCTAAAAATAAAAAGCCGGACCTTATGGCCCGGCAATATTTTACTTTATTTTTATTGGGCGGTGTCAACTGATTTTACAAATGCCTGTTCACCATAGACATTCTGGATTCCACCGAGTGTATGTGTATAGGCGAATTGGACCTCATCTGGCCTATACGCTTCCATAAGGTTAGACGAATATATCACAACGTACGGAACATCTTCTTCAAGGATTTTTTCGAGTTGGAACGCGTATTCACGCGCTTTATTCATATCTGTCTGCGCTATGAATTCACGTGCAAGTTGCTCGAATTGAGGATTGTCATATCCCGGAGAGTTGAATCCACCCGGTACATTTTGAGATTGCGCGAAGAAGTCGTGGAGATAACTCGGATATATTGATATTCCCCAACCAAGCATATAGATGTCGAAGTTGAAATTCTCATTCCATACAGCGTTGACGATATTGTTGAAGCTTGTCAGATCCGCGTAAAGCGGGATTCCTATATCGTTGGCCCATTTCTCTATCCACAGGGCTATCGTTGCCCTTATCGGGTCATATCCTGCGGATGGCGCGAGCATCGTTATTTGCTTTATAATTTTTCCATTTGGTCCGATAAGTCCTTCACCACGCTGGACGAGTTGGCCATTTTCTATTTTTGGCGGGATAAGCCATGAAAAACCGGCTTTTTTGAGCACGTCTATGGCCGCCTCATATCTTTGCGCCGTATCCATGCCTTCTCCATAATATTTGAGATTTGGATCGTACCAAAATTTATTACCGGGAGGTACCAAAGAGGCAAGCGGGACTATCGAACCGGGTATTATCTTGTCTGCGAGCAAATGCCTGTCTATCAAATAGGCTATAGCGACTCTGAACGCCTTTATGTTCATCGGGTATCTTCTCATGTTAAAGGCTATGTAGTCAAAACCGAGATCCTGATTTTGGACTATTTTTACATTTGGATTTGTCTGAAGTTCCTGGACAAAACCTTTTTCAAGCCCGTTAGGACTTAACAAATATCCTATCGTTCCCTTCATAAGAGCTGCAACGGCGGCAGTTTGGTTTTGGTAGATGTCGTAAATTATGGAATCAACGTAAGGTCCTGTTATGAACTTATGTAAAATTGTGCCTTCAGGTGTACCGTAATATGTGGCGTTTATACCAAGAGCCGGATCTATGTATTGGATTGCACCATTGGCATATTCTATTTCCTGCTCGCCTTTGAAAGAATAATCTTTGATGGCCGTATCTTTTATGAATGCACCGTGTTGCCATTGAGAGACAGTTATAGGTCCTATAGAAGGCTCTTCATAGAGATTTTTGTCGTAATTCATCATGTACTGGGCTGGATTGGGAGTTTTAAGAGCCGCTTCGTAGACTGGCTCCCAGAATTTTTCCTGAACAATTGGAGCCATGAGAGTATCGTATATGAATTCTCCGCTCGGCTGTTTGACGTAAAGGTCGACTGTGTAATCATTGACTTTAGTCGCTTTTATGAAATTGTAAGGAGCCGGTGGATAATCTCCTCCCCAGTTTCCAGGCATGTTGAGTTTGAATGGAACTTCATAGGAGAAGACCACATCATTTGCCGTAAATGGCGTTCCGTCAGACCACTTTACTCCTTTGAGCAGATGTATGGTTGTAACGTATGCCGATGTTCCATCAACTGTGGTTGCCTGGAATGTCGACCAGAAACCATCTGCCAAAGAAGGCACCAACTGATTTGTGACGTCCGAAAGACCGTAAAGCGAGCCGTACTTGTCAATTGCCGGATAAAAGTTCCACGAAGTTGCGTTCGGTCCTAACATGGACCAGATGTTTAGAGATGTGATATCGGAGTACATTCCGAAATTCACAACTCCACCTGCGAGTGCTATTCCGATGAAGATACTACCAATTAATAATAATACAAGCACTCTCCTCACTGCAAAAGACCTCCCTTCAAAGTTAGGTAAAGATAACTTTTTTGTGTATCGATAATTACATAATTAGAATTACAACTTAATACATATATTAACTCTTAACAATTCTGATGTCAATACATTTGTTATTTATTTTACATTTCCAAAATATTTCAAAAAAATTTCAAACGCTTGTTTATCAGTTTTTACTTGACTTTTACTCGCTTATTGGTGTTAAAGAATGATTGGCATAAGCCTATTGGTTAGTTCTCAGCCAGTAACAAAAAAGGCACCTTTCAGTGCCTTTTTTGTGGTAACATAGCGAGATTTGTCTACTCTTGGTTAATTTCCATTTCGATACTTTACCACACACTATTGGCTATTCCTATCTGGATAGCGTACATTCTCTGGTAATTGTATCCTGCGTAATTTCCATAGTTAAGAACATAAGTTCCTAAGTTTACATAGAATAGCCCTAAATTTGCCTGTATCCCTCCTGTAAACCATCCGGCGGATAAACCCCCGTAAAGCGTCAGAAAATCAAAGGGTTTGTAAGAAATGCCCGCGTGGACTTTCCTGTATAAGGTATAATTTCCATTGAATATATTTTCCAGATCTATCCCCGCCGAAATGTTCTTGCTTTCATAACCAATTCCGACTCTTACGTCTGGCGTTGACTGATTCAATACATTGTGCCATAGTGCACCAAATGAAAGTTGACCGTAAGAGATCATCGTTCCTAAATCTACGTTGGATGTCGATTCATAGGTAAGATCTGGATTCAAATTCGCAGTGAGCAGAAATTCGTTGTTTATGCTGTATATTTGAGGAAATCCGTATCCGTACCTGTATGTTCCGCCAGCATTCAATTTCAAATCTCCAAAATTAAGCGAAAATGCCGTTGTTCCGAATGCGTACACATCAGCAGAAGCATTCAAAAATAGTGTGTTATATTGTGTCAAAATCGATTGTCCCCATAATTGGCCGAAAGCGCCGCCCGCTATTGCAAAATTCCCAAACCCGTATCCGATTAACGCATCTGAGCCTGTTAGCAAAGAATTACTGCCTTGAAGGTATGGAAGGTAATTCTGTATCAAGTACGCCATAAGAAGTGTTGAATTTCCCGACTGGATCAAGGGCTGAATTTGATTCCAGTTAGATATTGTCTTTAAAGCGGCACTTCCAAATCCTTGACTCATTCCGGCATTGAAATTCGGAAGTGAGAAGAAGAAACCCTTTATGTTTGCAATTCCTGCAGGATTGTAAAAGATGGCATTTTGATCATTCGCAATTCCTGTAAAGGTTTCGCCCATCTCAAGAGTTTGAGTCGATCTGTAGAAACTCACATCGAACGCAAAGATTGAAACTGAGAAAAGCCCAATAAGAATTGCTATCACGATCTTTTTCATGTCTATCACTCACAAACTTATGTAATTTTGAATATCTCCAAGGTATTGTATTTGAGATATCGTTTGAGCATCTACGTTATGTATGACGGATGCAATTTCGACGATATAAACTCTTATCGTCGTCAGGATCTGGACCAACTGGGTATCGGATGAAGAATTTATCATTTCGAGAAGGCCGGCATCAAGAGCAGAAAGTGCTGTCG
>ERZ1669247.148-NODE-148-length-31160-cov-6.641472_pt1 | contig 31160 bp, 33 predicted proteins | sample MGYA00579297_ERZ1669247 | MGnify/ENA primary metagenome ERZ1669247 (study PRJEB41166, sample SAMN08046056) | hot springs metagenome | biome: hot spring; feature: acid hot spring; material: thermophilic sediment; isolation source: thermophilic sediment from acid...
GTTCACTGATCCTTACAAGACGCTCAACCTGTGCTGGCGAATCATATCTTTTCCCAGAGGTTTTCCCCTGAACCGTAAACCGGAAGCGCCCGTGAAAACTTTTCGATCAGGGGCTTCAGCTCTTCCCACTCATCCTGGCTTATCGGCAGAATGCCTGTGTCCTGTCTAACCCTTTTCATAAGATCCTGTGAGCTCCTGCAACCTTCCTCATTCTTCGGGATTATGAACCACATGTATACTATGAGAGGGGTTAGCTTCATGGGCCTTGACTGTGAACCCATGAACTCCATGATAAAGAAGTTGTTCGTTTCAGCGGCTTCTGAAAAAGAAAGCTTTTTGAAATAAGAGTATATCAGCGCGGTCGGAAGGAAAAGCGCTTCAAAAAGGTTCTTCATTATCTGTGCGTTGGTTACTGTTACAGATCCCTGTCCATTTACTGAGCTCAGCAGTTCAGCAGCCTGATCCCTGTTCAGGAAGTTTGCCTGCTCCCCGTACTTCTTGAATATCTTTGACAGAGGCCTGTCAAGCATCCCTATTCCGTATACCTTCCTCATCCGGTTGAAGAAATCGCTCCCGTAATACAGCACATATGGTTGACAGCTCAAAACAAACCAGCTCCTGTTTGATTTATCGCACCCATTATTAAACGTTCTCAAAAATGACTCCAGCAAGGCAAAGCTTTTATAAAAGATTTTTGAAAATAAACATATGGTTGTTTGCCCCGTTTGCGGGGCTTCAAATCCTGAAGGTTCTGCTTTCTGCATCGTGTGCGGGGGCAAACTTCAGAATTTAGGGGTTCCCTCAAGCGTATTTAAAAAGTATGAAATATACGCAGATAAAGGAAACATCGATTTCCATAACGAAGATAACGTTTCCGAAATAACAGTAAAAAAGTCGGACTTCCTTGAAAACGAACATCTGATCCTGGCATCGGAGTCAGTCATAGGCAAAATAAAAGATGATAAAGTATATGATGGCACAGGCAGCACGCTTGTGGCCATGATAAAGAGCCCAAACTTAAAGCCGACCCAGAACAAGCTGAAAAATTATCTAAACTCAACCCTGAGCGCTCCTACGGGAGTCCCCGTAGTGAGGTCTTACTGGATAGAAGACGCATCAGGAAGCGTTCTGGCTAAAACAATCGAAGAAAACGCCGGTGACAGCTCTTTGAATTCGATCCCTTACCTCACTTATAACATAGTGGATGAAAAAGAGATGATAGCAAAGGTTATACCCAGAACCAGCATGGTTAACGTTAACTTTTTGCACCTAAGGTACCAGCTTTACGTCTATTTGAACAAACTTCAGCCCGCGATTTTGGCATCTCTGATATATGCCATAAAAAGAGGCGATGACACATGGCAATGGCTGTATACCGGCTATGGAGGAGTATGACGCTCTTTGATTGATCAGGCTTTTATGGAAGGAGATAAGCACGCTGCCCTTGCAAGACATTTTTATCAGATCGATAAGAAAAAATCTGAAGAAGAAGCAAAAAAGGCTCTGGACGAATACAGTAAGGTTCACCAGAAAGATCCTTCCAACCCTCAGTATTATTATAAAGTTGGGGAGCTGTTTATGAAGACCGGCAGGGTTCAGGAAGCACTTGAACAGTTTGACAAAGCCATAGAAATAAAGCCCGATTCAGCAAACTATCATGCAGCGAAAGGTACAGCGCTCAACGAACTTGGAAGGTACCAGGATGCTCTTGAAGAGCTCGATAAAGCGTTATCGCTGAACCAGAAAAACAGCAATGCACTGTTCCAGAAAAGCATAGCACTTAAAAACATCGGAAAGCTTGATGAAGCTCTCACTTCGATAAACTCAGCTATACAGTACTTCCCCAGGTATGCCGGCATGGAACCAGTACTGGCTTACTATTATGAAATAAAGGCCGGGGTGCTGATGTCCATGGGAAGTTTTGGCGAAGCCCTTTCTGTTCTCGACGAAGCTGAAAAGATCAGCCCGGTTGACAAAAAAGGATATGGCACAAGGAGGTTGATGAGGGCTAACCTGCTGAACCTTAACGGCATGTACCAGGAAGCGCTAGATGAGTTCACTTTTCTTTTGAGCTTGAATCCAGACAACGCGTTCTTTCATTACGGCAAAGCCATTGCGCTTGAAAACCTCGGAAACTACAGCCTTGCAAAGGTCGAAATAGAAAACGCTTACCAGCTCGACCCCACGAACCAGCTTTTTAAAGCCGCAAGAGAAAGGATAAGCTCAAAAGCCACCTGAAAACGCTAAACAGTTTACTTTATGTAAAAACTGTTTTATGTTAAAACTCAGCGCTAAAGGGCTGAATTTCAATTTTATGAGTGCAGTTATTATTGGTAAAACTGGCATATTATTATAATAATAAGATTATTTGATGGTACGCTCGGCTTTCTGATCAGATCGTGATCGCGTTTCTGAGCTTCCTCATTGCGTACTCATAATCTTTTGAAACTATGTAAAATACGGGGTAAGAGCCCCACTTAAGCGCAACCCTTGAAATATATTCTTCCACTTCGTTCGGGCTTCCGGCTGCCATGAGCCTGCTCACGGCTTCATCCGGTACAGCTTTTTCGGCCGTTTCGAGCTCCTCGCTTGAAGGCGGCCACCCCCTTATCAGTGACCTTACCCTTTCGATGGTTTCAGGGTCGACGCTGGATCTGAAGAGCGCTGGCGCCAGGAAAAAGAACTTTGCCATGAACCTCCTGGCATCCGAGGTAGAGCCGTCCCTGTTCAGCGATACAGCTATCAGCTGGAATGATCTTTTGTTCCCTATTATCCTGTGAGCGGCTTCCAGGTAGCTCAGATCTGTCAGAAAGTTCAGGATAACTCCGTCCGCTATTTCAGCCCCGAGCGACAGCATCTTTTTTCCTGTTGCCGCCAGGTAAACCGGCACATCCAGCCTTCTTTCAGCCCTCGCGTTTCTGAGAGTTACGAATGCCCCGTTAAAATTCACGCGCTCCCCGCTCATCAGGAGCCTGAGCGATGTTATGAACTCCCTCATCTCATTAAGAGGCGATACCTTCTTTATTCCGTAGTTTGACAGGATTTCCTCGCCGCTGGCTACGCCAAGCATCACTCTGCCCGGAGCAACGAAGCTCATCGTGTTGAGCGCAGCTGCTACAGTTCCCACGTTCCTTGTATAAGCGTTTATGGCGCAGCTTCCGACACTGAGCCTTTTCGCAATAGTCAGCGCCATGCCCATCAGAACGAGCGCATCCCTTATCCCCGCGTGCTCCCCGAACCACACAGAATCATAGCCAAGGCTTTCAGCAAGCTTTACGATTTTTAGATCATCTTCAACGCTTCTTTCTTCTCCCAGCAGTATGCCCGCCTGCTCTCTCTTCGACAAACGCCTTCGGATTTATTCCTTTTAACGGGTTAAAAAATTTCGCGGTAATAAATTGAAAACCATAAAAAAGTTAAATTTCTTACAAGAGATTTACACAGTGTTGAAAGTTACAGTAGCAGTGCCTACAGTTCTCAGGAGGACCCTCGAGGGGACGCTTAAATGCATAAGCCAGCAATCGTACAGGGACTTTAACGTTGTTCTGATATACGCCGGTGAGATGAGAAAGACCGTTGAAGATTACCGCAGCAGGCTCAGCATAGAATTTATCGAGCAGAAAAGAGGGCTGCTTGAAGAAGCATACAACAAAGCTTTTCAGAGCTCAGATTCAGAAATCCTCCTGTTCACGGATGACGACGCGTGCCCCGGAAAAACCTGGGTTGAAGATCACGTCAACTTCCACATCAAGAACCCGGACGCCGGTATAGCCGGAGGCCTGATTACCGGGAAATACTGGCGCAACTACCCGAACACTGCTTTTGAGCTCTTTAAGGGGACCCCTTTCATGGAGGAAGCCGATCCCCTTTTCAGAGAATACGTCGGTTATCTTACAAAAACAGGGCTGAGCGTGGACAGGCACGAGCACACGAACAGCGAAAAGACGCTGGCAATAGCAGGGGTAAACATGAGCGTCAAGGATTCGGTCTACAGAGGTTTTAAGGCTTTTACGTACAGCGTTTTTGCCAGTTACATAGAAACCCAGATAGCGCTCAGGGCGATCAAAAAGGGGTTTTCGTCAGTCAGGTTTCCCGCGGCCCTCACCTACCACAAAAAGATAAGCTCCCTGTCCGTTCCCTGCAAGAAGAACGAATGGAAGCTCATAGTCGAAAAGTTCGCCTTCCCTTTTATCGCGGACAGGTTTTACAGGGTTGACAGAGAACTGCTCAGGGATCTCGCTCTCAGAATGGACGGTTTTCCTAGAGAGGGGTTGATAACGGCCCTGCACGGCCTGGAAAAGGGCCTTAAACCGGTTGAATTCAGAAAGCTTTTGCTGAGAAAGTTCAGCGTCTAAGCTTTATCAGCTCCAGAAATTCACGAACATCCTGAGATCAGCGTAAAATTCAGAAAATGTTTCTCTCATGATCTCATGATTGAGAGCCTGAGCTTTCTGCCTGCTCTGCTTTTTTGAGCTTTTCCACAAGGTCCCCGGGTATCTCCGTTGACTTCCAGACCCTGGGGTCGACGCAGACCATAACCAGGTAGCCCTCGGTAAGAAAATCTTTATCCCTGAAAATCCTGAAACTGTATTTGATAGCTTTCAGGCTTAGCAGTTCAGCCGTTACTTCCACAGTTATAGCGTCCCCTATTTTTGCTGGTCGGTGGTACTTTGAAAAGGATTCAACGACAACAAACCATATGCCCCTGTATGATAGGCTTTCAAGAGTATCTCCGAAAACCTTTTCTGAAAAATATGTAATGGCATCAGTGTAAAACCTGTAATACGAAGCGTAATGTGCTATTCCCTGAAAATCGGTGTCATAAACTTTTACGCTGGTCTGGTAAATCTCTTTTACTGCCATGTGCTTTAATGTCGTTTATTTTTAATAAACGTTTTCAAACGTTTACAGCATTCAGCTCAGGCTAACGGCAGACTTTTTGCGTTGTACATGCTTTTAAAGTCATAGCCATCAGCTTTCAGCCCGATGCTTTCGTACAGCCCTCTGTAGTTCTGTCCCGTATCTGCGAAGATTGCCATTACCTTCTTGCCTTTTCTGGCCAGCTGATAAGCGTACCACGCTGTTATCCCTGATGAAGGTCCAAGCAGGATCCCGTATTTTGAAAAGAGTTTTCTCACCATGTCGAACGCGTCATCATCTCTAACAACTGGAAACTCAGAAGCTGTGTTTGCTTCGCCTTCAAGTATCTTCGGAACCAGCGCTGATTCTGAAAGGTTCCTGAGCCCCTGTATCCTGTGGTTGCGCTGCGGCTGAACCCCTATGACTTCTATACCTTTTCCCTTCAGCCCCCTCTTCAGTCCAACGTAAGAGCCCCCTGTCCCTATGCCAGTTATCACGGCTTCTATCCCGTTTCCAAAATTCAGTATCTCTCTTGCGGTCGTTTCTTCGTGAGCTCTCGGGTTCGCTTCGTTTTCATACTGGTTTAGCCAGACGTATTTATCCCTGGTTGCGGGGCTCAGCGCGTAGCTTCTCGCCAGCGCTATAGCCTGGTCTGTGTCCGTGTTGCTCACCCGTGGGCACAGGTTATCGTCAACCTCCAGAGGGGGAGATCCGAGAGAACTGAGTATGTTCTTGACTTCTTCTGTCACTTTGTAAGATACGATAGGCATGAACCTGAAGCCGTAAAGCTTTGCTAAAGCTGCCATGGCTATCCCTGTATTTCCGCTCGTTGGTTCGACCACAGTTCTGTTGACCGAACCATACCTGTTTATGTAATCCCTTACCATATAATATGCTGCCCTCATCTTGATTGAGCCGTGCACGAACCCGCTGTTCACTATTTCAAAATAGTTAAACCACTCAGCTTTAGCGTAAAATTCTGCCCCGTTAACCTCTATCCTGATAACCGGGGTATTCCCTACCCTTACTGTAATATCGTTTTTGTTCAGCTCAAAATACGGCTTTAGCGTATCGTAATACATAAAAGAAACAGCTCACGAGCATTTTTATACTATGCTGAAGAATTTTTAACGGCTGCGGCTCAAACCCGCGAAAAACGTTTTTACGCGCGCGGATCTTTTGCATTTTTGTTCTTTTTAAATGGAAAAATTGATGCAGGAGATCAATAAATCATCTCAGGTGCCCGGGCCTTTAATTTTGCAGGATTACGCTGAAACATACCCGTAGGTTTCTTCAAAGTAGAAGCCGTGCGTTTTCTTGTTCCAGAAATCTCTTACGATGTAATAGACGGCGGCCCCAACCGAAATACCTGCAACCACTGCTATAGAGCTCTTTGAAGTAAAGCCCAGCTCGGGATAAGCTATGTACAGGAAAGCTATAAAAGCATTAAGGAGCAGGCCCGCAACGCTTGCAATAATTACGCCCGAAGATCTTTTTCTGAATCCCATGATAACTCCCGCAAGCATCGTGAACATCCAGGTTATCTGCGTCGCGAACACCACTGAGACAAAGTACGGCCCTACGGCCGGTACAAAAACTATAAGGTAGAGCCAGATAAGAGATACGGTAAGCCCGAAAGCCGCTGCAGGAACCGGGGAATGCGTCCTGTCGCTTACGACTGAGAGGCTTCGCGGAAGTATGCCATCAAGAGCCTGAGAAAGTATGACTCTCGAAGCTCCTATCATTATGGCGACCATCACCTGGAACATGGAGGCTGCGGCTCCGACTATAAGTAAGGAAAAAAGAACCGGATTGGGCTTTATGTTAATCATCATGGCTGTATAGTAAGGCCCTCCAACTACGCTGTAAATGCCGTTGAGATTACCCGAAAACCATTCCTGGGAAACGCTCCTGATATAGTAATACCCCAGGCTTGCTTTCAAACCTTCCCAGAGGGCTATAACAAAGACAACGTTAATGATCGCTGATGCAGCCATAGCTAAAAAGTACTTTTTGTTCCTTACCCCAGATATTTCTTCGTTGTTCAAAACCGACCACATGCCATAGCCCAGAGCCCCCCAGCCCAGAGACCACGTGCCAAGAGTATCCATGACGCTTTTTGCATTTCTGGGGACATTTACGTACACGCTGTACGCCGGATGTAAGACAGTTATAACTATAGCTGAGGCTCCCCCGAGCACCATCAGCACAAACAGCAGTTTCTGCGCTTTTACGTAAAGCTCGAGCCCTCTTGCTACCAGTACAAATGCCAGAACAAACAGCACAGCCGTAAGCGCAAAGATCGAATAAGGAGAGGATATCAAACTGATAGCTTCGGGGTTCGGACCCAAATAATAGATCAGCGGAATCAGCAGAACGTCAACTATGTAGTAGCCGAACCATGCCAGAAAGAAGAGCTGCCAGAGAACCCATCCTGTAAACGTCGTAACGAAACCAACTCCGGGATTTATCATTTTGCTCTGAAACACATAATCCCCGCCTGCAAGGGGAAGTTCCCTGCTCAGCGCGTAGTAGCTGTAAAAGAACGGGATAGAAACAGCCAGAAGGGCCAGCATTCCGATTAATATGCTGCCATCAGGAAACGCAACAGGCTGAAACGCATAAAGCAGAAACCACATCATCGAAAAGAAGGATATCGTCAGCGTATCGTACATGAGCACATCCGATATCTTCATAGCCTTTCTCAGACCCGAAGCCTTCCTTTCCATGCAGAGAGGTTCCCGTTAATAATATTTAAAATCTGATTTATGCATAAATTTTATTTAAATAAAATCCGTTTTTATCAAAAATCATTTATTCTCCAAAGCGCTGTAATAAAACTCCGGGATTTGCGCTCATAAATGCAAATTGCTAAAATGCGCCTGGAACGAAAATGTTTCAGGATTTCTTTCTGCTTTTCCGCACGAACATTCTGGACGTATAACCTGTAAAAAATCAGTTTGAAAACGAATAGGCTTTTGGATCAGCAATTTCGAGGCCAAAGGACCTGAGGAACCTTGTAAAAGCAACCCTCAGGCCTCTGGGTGCATTCCTGTTCTTTTCGAGAAAAAGCCCCTCAAGCAGCTTCGATACATGAATTTTATACATCTCATAATCCTTTACAAGAAAATGCATGTTCGGGGGTCTGAACCCGAAAAACTCAGTGCTCGAATACTTCCTGCCGACGCTTCCAACGCCAAAGTTGAGGGTTATAAGAAAAGTTCCGGGGATCAATCTCTGCAACCTTTTTCCCATCTTTATGTCCTTAACCTTTGCAAAACCGTTTAACTCAAGGATCTGAGAGATGAGTTCGGCGTCAGTCTTTCTTCTTCTGTCAGTAACCATTCCAGCAGAGTGCAAGAGCTTGTACACTGTAACGGTTGAAACATTCAGCATCCTGGATATCTGGCTAACCTTTAAACCCTTTTTATAAAGCTCTACAACGTCGGCAGCCTGCATATCTATATTACGTATTGGAAATTTAAATTTTTCTGCCAAAATTTTGCATCAGCACGCTCGTATTCGCTAAAACAGTACCGTTTTAAGTTTTATTTTTGCATCAATGATCCGCGCGCAAAATGATTGTGTCATTTTTCGTACTTTATTTTTAATATTTTTCACAGACATGGCCCATAATTATTTTTTATATAACGCAGGGCATCAAAAACAGGCATCATTTAAAGAAATTAAATTTTTTCGTCAGAAAGATAAAATCAGTTTTACAGAATGACTGCATGCAAAACGGTTCAGGCTTCTCCAGAAGGCACAGCTATGCTGACGCCCTTTCCAGATTCAACTCCCCAGATGTACCACACTATAGCTGCCGCTAAACCTGAAACCCACCAGAGGAGGTTCAGGAGCATGTACTGTGAGAGTGTGAGCGTTGATCCTATGTAGAGAAAAGGAATAGAAAGCAGAAAAGTAATTCCTCTGTTAAGCCCTAAAAACGTGCCCCTCTTTGTCGTGGGCCAGATTTCAGATTTAAGAGAGTCAGCAGATTCCCACGCAAGCTGTGGCCACACTTCAGCAAGTACCAGGAAACCCCAGAACGCGGATAAATTTTTTGACCACAGCGGGACAAACGCGTAAAGCAGCAAAAAGCTGATCATCGAAAGAAAGTACGAAATTACAAGGAGCTTCTTTTTGCTCCACCTGTCAGCTCCCAGCCCTAAGAAGCCTCCAAAGAACGCTGCAAGGGTTCCTATCATGAGTATTTCAGGAACAAGCTCAGGATAGAAAACTGGTCCAAGCGTGTATGTAACAAGACCGTAAGTTACCGTGTTTGTCTCCGCAAGGATAAGAGCTATAATGAACCTGAACATCGTGCCCCTTACGCCCTTTATTTTTTCAGTTTCTGCAAGCCCGGTTTTTGCAGATAAAGGCTGCGCGGCTCTTTCAGCGTTTAAAAACGGTTTGTCATCCTGCAAGACCCCGGTAATTTCTGGATTGAAATATTTTCTGGCTTCGTTTTCTGCGCTCGAGCTTTTTCCAGAAGCTTCCAGCCACCTTATTGATTCAGGCATGTGGTACCTTATGAAGACGAGAAGGCCCACTATTATGAGCACCAGGATTCCGGCTACTTCTTTGCTAAATACCGGCGACGATGAAAAGCTGAACGAAGCGACAATGCCAGAAATAACTGACCCGATCTCTATGGTGTCAAGGGTTATCATGTATGCCTTGTTTCTGTGCTTTCTAGGATAGTACTCGTGCATAGCAGTCATTATCACGTTCTGCTCAGCCCCTCCCGCAAATGCAAGCAGCCCAACGGACAGCAGGGACAGGAAATAGTTGTACGTAGCTATGATAAGAATGCCCGCTATGGCAAATATGCTCATTGATATGTAAAATGATTTTTTTCTTCCTATCCTGTCAGTTATCGGTCCAAACACTATAACTCCTACAGCAAGCCATAAAGATGACCACATAACCGCGAGCACTCTGAAGAAGACCGGCAGCGTGAACCAGGTCGAAACGACAGAAGAAAGGGCAAATGAGTAACCCTCGAGTATCATTCCAACAGAAAAAGACGCAAAAATCCACCAGTGGACTTTTGTCCATCTGGTTTCTTCTATTTCTGATGATATTTTGAACCGATCCATGCCGATTTTATTAATTTAAAATCGTTTATATTAAAGTATTTGCCAATATTTATGACAATTTACGTATAAATATCCATGATAAACGTCGCTAAAAATAGCGCAGCACCGATAATGATACAACAAAAAACTGCGTTGTTTTAAAAATTGTATTCAAAAATTTTTATTAGCGCTAAGGTGTATAACCGGAATACTTGGCTGCATAGTCTCCAATTACTGGAGCCTTTACGTCTTCCCCGTTGTAAGCCTTAACCGCTATGTACATGCCGTAAACCCATATCAGGAAAACCAGAAATGGGCCCAGAAACGGCACAAAAAACAGTATCAAATCCAGCACTATCGCTGTTACTCCAAGAAATATGGCCTGCAGCGAATGGAATTTCATCCTGTTGTTTTTCTGTCCTTCTGTAAGGAATATTATCAACCCTGTAATCCAGGTTAAGAGGTATGTAAAGATATAAATTATGTTGCCTTTTTCTTTTTCCATGCTTTAACATTTTTTTACCTGAATATAAATTTTTTGTAGTTTAATGACAGAAAATATTCGAAATTATTTCTATCTTTTTGTTTAAGATAACTATTTTACCGAATTTTTATTCTGCAAGAATGTCCGATAAAGTTTTTCACTTGTTGCACAGGAATGCTGGATAAAGCTATAAGTTTATATTTACCTTGGAGGGTAATTAAACATTTTATGAAGATGCGCGTTCTTTTCTTAACGGTGTTCAGCTTATTGTTGATAGCTTATGCTCCGCCTTATACGCATTACGTTTCAGCACAACCAGTTTACTGTGTGCCGATCAATCTGTATTCAAGCTCTGGCATAAGGGGAAGCTATCAGCTTAACGTAACTTTTGACCCATCTTTGTACAAAAATTATCTTTCCCCAGATCTTGGAAACATAAGGTTTATGTTTTCAAACGGAACAATGCTTCACGCATGGCTCGAAAGTTACTCCGGTGCGTCTCCTCTAAGCTCACAATCAGCCCTTATCTGGGTTAACCTTCCTGACGGTGTCCCCAGAGGGAATACAGTAATTTACATGGTTTTTGAACCTAACCAGACTTTTGACGGCTACTGGATGGGGGAAGCCCCACAGCTTTCGCCCAGATATGGAGAATACGACAACGGTATGTACGTTTTTGATTATTACACGGATTTTATAAACAACAGGTCACTCGATGCATGGGACCTGAACGGAACTTTGCCCGGATTTGCAGTTTTTAAGAATGGAATGTGGCTTAACGCAGGACTTGTTTATGGCTATCAATTTACCATGAACAAGTCTTATGCAGGAAATTACACGGTTGACGCTTTAGAATGGGCAGCAAATGCATCTGTAAACTCTCAGAACAATATAGGGTCTGACAACGTATATCCGGGGATTTCTTTTAATCAGCTCAGAACGTCAAACTACGCTCTGATACCTCCAGGAAATTCTGGAGGGTTCCAGGAAGCAGAAACTTACCTTCCGACCTTTACAGAGTACCTTTCTACAACCAACGCCACAAGCAACGGTGTTAATGGGCATCCTCCTCCCCAGGTACAGACTGCCATACCGATTACGTCGCCTGCAGTGTTTACCATCGGATTCTCAGGAAGCACAGTTTTTTCACAGATAAACTATTCTTACACAATCTCCTACAAAAACTCTAATACTTCAGGTCCAAACTTTCCGGGATTAACAACCCTGGCTTTGGCGCAGACTTCGGAAGACTGGATCCATGTTTTCTGGTTCAGGGTAAGGGCAACGCCTTCATCAGCGCTCAGCGTGAGCGTCAGCAGAACGCCCACACCGATGCTTGTAGGATTAACCGTAACATCTGAAAATGGTGGATCAGTTTCTTACTCCTGGAGCGGGGGTAGCGGTACTGTCCAGCCTTCGCAAACTGCAACAATTTACGTCCCGTACGGAACTCAGGTAAAATTATATGCCGATCCAGACTCTGGATGGGCTTTTGCTTCCTGGAGCAGCTCTGGATCAGGATCGTACTCGGGCACTAACAACCCGATAACTGTACAGGTTAACAACCCGATGACAGAAACCGCAAACTACAATGTGGCTCTTACGATATCAGCCACAGGACTTAATTCTAACGCTCTGGGAACCGTAGTAACAGTTAACGGTGTTTCGTATTCATATTCGCAGTTGCCAGCTACAGTTTATATTGCCCCTGGCTCAACGGTAAGCTACTCATTCAATTCGTCAGTGCCAGGCATTTCTGGACAGCGATTTGTATGGCGCTCTACTAGCGGAATTGATGACACACAATCAGGTTCGTTCACAATGCTAACAGCACCACAGGCATTGACGGGCAATTATCAAGAACAGTACTACCTCAGCGTGGTTTCGCCCAATAACTTGGGCAATCCGCAGGGCTATGGCTGGTACAACGCAGGTACGACCGCAACGTTCAGCGTGATGACGCCTGTCTCTACAGGTCCGGGACAGCAGTATGTATTTACATCATGGAGTGGCACAGGTTCTGGTTCTTACTCTGGCACGAACAACCCAGCTACTGTAACGATGAACGGACCCATAACTGAAATAGCGAACTGGCAGCTGCAGTACTACCTTACCATGCAGGTCAACCCTCAGGGTGCAGGAACTGTATCACCATCGTCAGGCTGGTACGATGCTGGAGAGCAGATAACCATAACACAGTCGCCGAACTCAGGATGGGAATTTGCATCCTGGAGCGGTAGCGGTTCAGGATCATACTCGGGAGGAACACCTACAACATCAAGCAGCAGCGCATCAATAGTCATGAACGGCCCTATAACCGAAACCGCAAATTACTATGCCGGTCTTACAGTATCCGTAACTGGCATGAACTCAAATGTACAAGATACCGTTGTGACGATCGATGGCGTTCCATACAGCTACGCACAGTTACCTGTGACGGTTTACCTTGCGCCGGGATCCTCCGTTTTGTACGCTTTTAACTCGCCCATTTCAGGTGGTTCTGGCGTGCAGTTTGTATGGCAGTCAACCAGCGGAATTGGCAATGCACAGAGCGGTTCATTAACGCTCAACAGCCCTGCTACGCTTACAGGAAACTATCAGGAACAGTTCTATCTGACCATGCAGGTCAATCCGCACGGGGCGGGTTCTGTATCGCCATCTTCAGGGTGGTACAACGCTGGTGCTCAGGTAACTATATCCGCTTTAGCAAACAGCGGGTACAAATTTATATCGTGGTCTGGCTCAGGTTCAGGTTCATACTCTGGTTCGAGCAACACCGCTACAATAACCATGAATTCACCTATCACTGAGACCGCCAATTATAATGTGGGGCTTACGATATCAGCTAAAGGTCTTGAATCTGACGCTCAGGGAACCATAGTTACAGTTGACGGCAACCCATACACGTATTCACAGTTGCCAGTAACGCTGTACATAGCTCCCGGTTCAACAGTTACATATAATTTCAGTTCGCCCGTTTCTGGTGGCTCCGGAATCCGCTTCGTATGGGCCTCAACTTCAGGGCAAGCAACGGGACAGTCAGGTTCATTCACGATGCCGTCATCACCAGCAACCTTGATGGGAAACTACCAGAAGCAGTATTACCTGAACATGGGCGTTTATCCAGAAGGTTCAGCTCTAGTATCTCCTGTTTCAGGCTGGTACGATTCAGGATCAACGGTTAATATCTCCTCAAACGCTAATCCCGGTTATGAGTTTGTATTCTGGCACGGTGAAGGAAGTGGATCCTATACAGGCCCTTCTGTAAAGTCCGTCATAATTATGAATTCACCTATCACAGAAGTTTCTGTATCTTATGTTGAGCTGAGCATAACCTCAACCCCTGGGGGTTATGTCTACTTGTATTATAACGGAACCTCCTTTAAAGTTCAGAACTTCACAACTTACCTGCCTTATATGGCCAGGGTAAGCTTGAGCCCGGCATCATATACAGGCTATTATTTTTCAGGATGGAATTTATCACAGGTAAACGGAACGGTTGTCCTGTTATACCCATCAAGCATTAAGGCCATCTTTCTCAAGTACAACGTCATCAACTTTTCTGTGGTATCATCGAGTTTCAGCCTGCTTAACGCGTACGGCGAGCTTGTGAACCAGCAGGGTAACATAATAATACTGAATTCAGGGGGACAGACCCTGGTAAAGCCCGGGCTGTACTTTCTGGTTATGTCTCAGGACCAGTTTAACCAGACACCTTACAGATACTATTTCGGTTCACAGAACCTTAGCCCGTTCAACCAGATGACCATGGTGAACATAACCGGAAACGGCAAGATCTACAGGTTGCTGGCTGTAGACCCTGTAAAGACTGTCCTCAGCGTGCATGTCGTATCTCTTTACGACCGTGAAGTTTACTTAACTGTAAGCTTGGTTAACCAGCTTACCGAAGCTCCGATCCCATACCAGGTCGTTCAAATAAGTCTGTGGTCTGAATATGGAAATTATTCAATTAGCGTGAACACAGGACCTCAGGGAAAGGTTTCAATCAATGTTCCATACGTACATGGAGGAACTTACAGCTGGAAGGCTTATTACAGCGGTAACTCCAGCATAGGAACAGATCCGTGCGCGTCATCCAGCTCGTTAAAAACTTCTCTATTTTCTTCTAAAGTAAAGATCAGCGAAAACGGGTTACCAAAAGGAACCTTATGGACAGGTTCGATCGGGGGCTACAGCTTTGCGTCTTCACAGGGTTCAGTGGTTCTGAACGTTTATTCAGGGAGGTACAGCCTGGACATAAACCCCGTATTCACACAGCAGGTTGAGTACGTTCCATCAGCCTATCTATCTTATATAAACGCTTTCGGAAGCGTTTCTTTAAGCGTGAACTACAGCACATACTTTTACGTCTACATAACGCCCGGAAACGCTCGCGGGGGAACAGTAAGCATGTACGGCACACACTGGTTCTCTAACGGTAGCGAAATAACCATAAGCGCTGATCCAAACGCGGGATACAGATTTTCTGGCTGGGTAACAACTGGAAGCTCTATAAGGTTTTCAAATTACAGCGCGGAAGAAACAACAGCAATAATCAACGGTCCAGGTGCCATAATAGCAGAGTTTGAACCCGAAAGCTGATTTTGTTGTTCTCAGCTCAGAAGGCCCCTGTTTATGGTTCCTCTTTTTTCCATGAAATCTGTTAAAATAACAGTAAGAGGAGGTAAGAGCAGTAGCGTGGCCAGAGCATCGCTCACAAGCCATTGTATCCACCATGAAAGAATGATCTGAGACTGAAAGACTGAAGAATATACGATGCCAACGCCCATGGTTGCTCCTATGATGTTAGCAAGCAAAACATCGATAGTTAAAAACCAAACCCATGCGGCTTTTCTGTTTGTTAAGCACGATTCTATTTTTTTATAAAACAGATCCCTAAAAAATGGGTCTATGCCTTTATTTTTGAGCGGTCCTCTGTAAAAAAGAAAAGGTACCAAAGAAGCTATTAAGTAAACTGCAGAATAAACCAAGGACTGATCAAAGCTCAGCCCAAAAAGCAGCCCAGACCCTATAAAGCTTCCCGCATAAACGCCTACCATCCCCCATGCGCCCCACCACATTATAAAAGCAATGTAAAATGGCATCGCTAAATAGAAAAGAGGAAAGCCGTTATAGCTCAGGACTCCGTAAAGGGCAGTGCTCAGGTACGAAACCACGATCAAAACGATTGTCTGCAACATATAAACTGCGACTTTGCTTTTGCTCACCATCCATTTTGATGATAAATCATAAAAATACCATGGACACGCCATCGTTAATGTATATAGTATTAAATCATATATAACCATACCATCGGTGAACTACCCTGACCTTGTGATCAGGGCTTCCCGGTTCATCGGCGCGCTTTCACATGAGGAATGCTTTTCCATCATGCTATTGCAAGATCATCTCCGGGCGTCTCGCCTGCGTTTCACATGTAAAGCCCCTTTATCGCTGTTTTCACTCGGTCGTAGTGCCGGATTCCCGCGATCGTGCTTGGCGATCTTTTTTGGGGCAGTGTTTGCCTACAGAATAATGTGCAGAAGGTTTCAAAAAACATTTCCATAAGGGGCTATCTACAGCTCACGGAAGATGGCTTTAGCCCCCTTAACCCCCGAAAAGTTAAAAACTGGTTTTAGAATGTCCAGCGTTTAATCTGCGCCATGTCCTGAAATCATCTGTCCGTAAGCAAATCAGCAAAACTTTCCCGGTTCTGTTTTTATACATGCCCGTACAAATAAATGCAGATTGGCTGAAAGGTTCAGGGCTATAGCTCTTGTTGATTTTGATTACTTTTACGCTCAGTGTGAAGAGCTAAGACATCCCGGGTACAGGGACATGCCGATAGCGGTCTGCATGCTTACCGGAAATGATTCAGGCGCTGTTGCATCAGCGAACTACGTTGCCAGGAAGTTCGGCGTAAAATCCGGCATGCCGGTTTCGAAGGCAAAATCCCTCGCTCCAGACATCGTCATACTTCCCGTTGATATATCATATTACCAGCAGGTGAGCAGTTCGATAATGAACAGGTTAAGGGTAGAGTTCAGGGCTGTTGAGCAGGCAAGCATAGACGAAGCTTACATAGATCTCGGTGAGCTGGATAAAGATGAAGCTGAAAGGGCAGGGATCAGGATTAAACAGACAGTAAAGGAAGCAGGAGGAATAAAGTGCACTGTTGGCATAGGCCCCAACAAGCTCATAGCCAAGATGGCCTGCGACAAAGCCAAGCCAGATGGGCTCATGGTCGTCTCTCCTGAGGAGGTTGATTCCTTTCTTCAATCTTCAAAGCTGGAAGAGATCCCGTACATCGGTCACAAGACTGCAGAAAAGCTTGGCTCCCTGGGCATAAAAACTGTAAGCGAGGCAAGGTCACTGAGGGTGGAGGACCTGATAAAGCTTTTCGGGGAAAAGAAGGGCATCATGATCTACAACTTCCTGAGGGGCATAGACGAAAGAAAGCTCGAGCTTGAAAGGAAAAGGAAAGAGTTTGAAAAGTTTGTTTCCCTCAAGGGTAAGGCTCCTGAGGAAGCCCTGGCTGAAGCTGCAAGGAAGCTTTACGAAAGGCTCGGCGGCAAATCCTTTAGAGAAGCTGGCGTGATAGTTATCTTTGATGACCTTACAGCGAGGACAAGGTCAAAAACTTTCAAGTATCCTGTCAGCTCCTTTGATGAGCTGCTTTCTGCCGCCGTCGAGCTCCTCAGATCTATAGAAGCTGACTCTGGAGAAAAAAAGATCAGGAGGGTCGCTGTTAAGGTTTCCCGTTTTGAAAAGAAAGAAGGAAGCCTTCTAGATTATCTGTCATAATGGATTACTTTGAAAATGAATAAATTTTTAGAAAAACTTTCAAAAATTATATATAATTCCCCCTCTATATCATTTTTGTGAAAGTAACAGAAGCTGTAAAAAAGATAATAGATGAAAACGTCCTCTACCAGATACTCCTCTCGAGCGGCCTCGCTAACCTGAACGCCATGGCCAGAGAAATAAAGAGCGCAGTGGATTCGATGACCGGCAAAGACGTGAAGCTTAACACGATTGAGAAGGCTCTGACCAAGCTCAGCACAAGCAAAACAGAAGCTTACACAGTATCAACTTCAGGAACTGAAGTTGAGCTTGAAACCGGCATAAGCGAAGTCACGTACACGCCGGACGAGTTCAGCGGCGTCGACTTTTCAAAGCTGATAATGGCCGTCATGGATGAAGGAAGGATCAAGGCAATAGTCAAGGGCGGCAGCCCGGTAAGCGAGCTTGTCCTTCTCAAGGTCAAGTTCGTGGGGGCAAAGCACGATGTGCCATACCATCCTCTGATAATGGTGTTCAACGCCCTTAACGTCAACCTTCTTCATGCATTCAGGTTTGACAGGAACGTTTACTTTATAATGCCAAGAAAAGATTCGGTAAAAGCCTTAAGCGTGATCGAGAAGTTAAGGTAAATGGCAGAGGACCGTTTTCAGGTTCTTTTGAAGCTCGGGCTTACTTCGTACGATGTCAAGGTATTTCAGGCTCTGCTGAACGGCGGTTCAATGACCGCCCAGGAGATCTCCAGGTACTCTCATGTTCCTTATCCCAAGGTTTACAGTTCTTTAAAAAAGCTTGCAGAAATGAAGTGGGTCAAAGAAGAAAAATCGTGGCCCTCAAGGTACTACCTCGCTTCTCCCGATGAAATACTCGTGAGGTTCAGGGAGAAGGTTGAAAGCGATCTGAAAGAGTTTGAATCTTTCATAGAAAGCTCGGTCAGACCGGTTTACAATTCGAGGGGTATAACGGAAAAGTCAGACGTCTGGCTCGTCAACGGCTACAGGGCTGTCATGGAAACCGTCATCGAAGCGGTTAAGCTTGCAAAAGAAGAAGTAAAGATAGCCATACCTTTTGAGCCTGACCAGAGCTTTTTTGAAGATCTGAAAGATTCTGTCTACGATAAGAAAGACCTGAAAGTTAAGGTGCTCACGTCGTCAAAATCTTCAAAGTACATAAAAAAAGCGATACCTAAATCAGAAGTAAGGACAAGGGATTCGATGTTCGGCGGCGGCGTCATATCGGATTCAAGGACCGTTGTCCTGATGCTTTCGATGTCCGAAGGTGACTATACAGCTATTGCTTCAAACCATCCTTACCTTGCTATGCTGGCTGACAGCTATTTTAACTACCTCTGGGAAGGGGCAGAAACCGTCGTCTAAGGCAAAAACAATATGACCGTTTCTGTACCGGGTTTCAATTCAGCTACCCTGCCTTCGACCCTTCCGATAAAGTTGGCCTTTACCGGATAAGCTGTGTTTTTCAGAAAAACTATAAGCCATCCTCCCATGTAATCAAAAGCTATATCCCCTTCTTTAAACGAAGTTTCCGGCTTTTCAGCCCCGGCCCTTACGGGCACCCTGAACATGTAGTAGTTCCCCCTGTTTATGGCCAGAGCCTTAACCCTGTTTGCCCTCAAAAGCTCGTTGATCGTTTTTGGGTGGTTTGCGATGTCGAGCGTCGCAGAAATTATTTCCTTTCCGTTATGAACGATAGACAGCCTAGGCACTGTCATCATCACCTTTAAATGAAAAGGTCCCTATTTCTGCAGCGCGCATTTAAGTAAAATAAATAATGCTGAAAATATAAAGGTTAGCCTTTTTGCTTTCACGCGTTAAAAATCATGTTTATTCTTTTTTGGCTGAAGTTGCTCAAAAGCTTTTGAATGAACTCAACGTCATAAACTATCTCAAGAGGATAGAGGACAGTTTTCTTCCCGTTGTATTCTTTCAGCACCATGAAATCCGGGGATATGAGGAACGCCTTCCTTTTGAAGTTAAGGGGTTGTTTGGTCTTCAGGGCCCCGTAAAGCTCGGCCATCTCCCCTTTTATATCTGAAACAAGCTCAAACTTTATCCCTTTCTGGACTGAAAAATTAAAGTGCGTTTCCAGAGGGTCGGGGCTTACACCTATGAGCTCCACCCCGAATTCTTTGAGCCTATCCATGTTGTTCATGAAAGCGCTTATGTCCATTTCACACCCGGCCGCAAAGTCCCTGTGGTAGAAGAACAGGATCACCCATTTACCGTCGTACCTTTCCCTTTCGAGGCGACCGTAAGTAGAAGGCAAAGGAAGAAACCGGGGCTCGTCTCCTTCTCTTATCCTCATTGTTTTTTATCTCACGCTTGGGCTTAATAACGTTGCTGATGTTTCTTTGATGAATGGTGTCAAGACAGAAAATTTAAGAACCCTGCATACAATCATATTACCCATGAGTCTCAAACTGCCACGGATGTCCTTCGGTACAGCCACCGTTATTCTAGCCTTTGCGCTGCTGCTGGTCCTGAACTTTTACGTCAGAATAATGCCAGCAAGCTACGGGTTTTACCTTAACGAGTTTGACCCCTATTATCATTATTATGTTACAAACGTTGTTTATCAGGACCTTATAAAATACGGTTTTTCAGGGATAAGCAAGTACTACCACACCATCGACTATAACTTCTGGTACCCATGGGGCAGAAACCTCGCGGCGACATCGCCATCTGGCCTTTACTTTCTGGTTGCTATTCTTTATATCATTCTCAGGGAACTCGGTTTAAGGATAACGCTTTATGAATTTGCAGCGATCATTCCAGTGTTTGTTGGCGTCCTGATTTCTATTCCAACGTATTTAATATCAAAAAAGATAACGGGTAACAAGTACGTCGGCCTCCTTGGAGTCCTTCTTCTGTCATCTGTACCCGGGCTGATAATCAGGACAGACTTCGGCTGGTACAAGGGCACGCCCTTTGCCTTTTTCTTCATGCCCCTTGCCCTGATGTTCCTTGTGTACGCATTTGAAGAGCAGAAGTCTCAGCAGAACCTTTCAGTCAGGATTTCGATATATTCACTTATAGCTGGGCTGCTCGTCGGGTACGCGCAGACGATGTGGGGAGGAACTGAGAACATGAACGGCGTTGTTGGGCTGGCGTTTTTGCTTGCCCCGATTTATCTGAGACCAGGCAAGACAGGTTACTATATAACAAACCAGGTTGTCCTGAACGAGCTCCTGTACACTTTAGGAGCTCTTGTCGCTGTTATTTATCCAGTGCCCGGCATCTCCTGGGTATATTCTCCCACCATGCTCCTGCTATACCTTGCTCTGGCTGTGAACGTCCTTTATTTCGCTAACGAAAGGATGAAAATAGTTAACAGGAAGACCTTTTTTGGAATGCTTGTAGCCATAATCGTTGCAGGGCTTGCGGGCGTTGCATACGTGCTCCCCCATCTGATAAACTTGAGGTACCTCTCTGCGTTAAACCCGCTTATAAGGGCTAAACCATCAATAGTCAGCACTGTAGCTGAGCAGCTTCCGGTTTCAGGGATAGAGACGCTTTTCACTTACGGGGTTGGAGCCCTTCTGACCATGATAGCCGGATACTTCCTGATAAAGAAAAGGAGTCTGGGTTCAGTTATTACAGCTCTCTTCCTGGTATGGGGATTCTACGTAGGCGCTTCGTTCGGTGAGCTGATGGACTTCATGGGCATAGCGATGGTCATAGGCGTTCCTCTCGGGCTGTACTTTGCTGTCTCCCAGATAGGTTCTGAGTTCCAGGAAAAGAAAGGCAAGAAAAAGTTTCAGGATGTCAGCTTTAAGTATGAGAAGGTTGCTGTAGCTGCAGTTCTGGTTGGGCTTACGGCTTTCCCCGTTTACCTATGGATACCCCAGAACAACGCGCCTGTTTCGATCGTGAACTCGGCAACGATCATAAACGGCCCGGTACCCGCGTGGATTGACGCCCTTAAATGGATGGCAAACGCTTCAAACATGCCCCCGCATTCTGTTGTTGTAGCCTGGTGGGACTACGGTTACTGGATAACCGTTATGGGCAACCAGACCACTGTTATAGACAACGCTACGCTGAACGGCACTCAGATCGGGCTAGTTGCAAAGATGTTCCTTTCCCCTGTAAACCAGTCGATAAACATACTGCACAAATTCCATGGAAAGTACGTAGTCGTTTTTGCAACAGGGGCCAACGCTGGAATGATAACGAAAGACCCGTACCTCTATAACTATATGCTTTCCGGTGAGCTTTACGGTATAGGGGGTGATGAAAGCAAGGTGCCGGCAATGATCGTATGGGCCGGGTGGACATCAAACCAGTCAAAGCTTGTTAACCCGCAGACACACCTCCTGACTTACTACTTCTGGAACAACACGCTCCTTGGAAAGCTGGAACCTTTAAGGTATGAAGGCTGGGGTCTTATAGATCCATCAACTGGAATGGTCGTGAGCGTACAGCCACACTATCAGCCAAACATGACGACCTACTACCAGATACCCTTATGGGTATACTCTCCGTACTACTCGAGCAACTCAACGCCTTTCAGGCTTGTCTACTCTTCACCAATTCAGTACACGAGCAACGGGATGTGGGCTCAGGTTCTGATTTATGAGTATGTTGGAAATGGAACAGCTACAAACGGTTAAAAAGTTCTTCAGGTGGTATTATTTTAACAACTCAGAAAAAATCAAGGCTCCAGAGTCCATAGAATCGAGGGAGTTCGGTTACAGGGACTTTAACGGAAACATGATCAGGCACCTCAGCTTTAAAAGCGATGGGGAGTACAGGGCTTTTCTCGTAAAGAACGTCCCGAAATCCGTTTATTATTCTGTTGCTTTTTACATCGACCCGACAGCTCCCATGGAATCCAAGGGCTGGATCAAGGCAGACCTTGCGTTTGACATAGACATAAAGGATGTTAGCGAAAAGATAAAGGAAAACAGCTTCTGGATCTGCAGAAAATGCCACAGCTTTGGCAAGCTTCCTGCGCCAAACGCTTGTCCAAACTGCGGTTCAGAAGTTGAAGAAGTTGAATGGGTATGCGACGAATGTCTTAACGAAGTCAAAGACGCGGCTCTGGACCTTCTGTACATGCTCACGGAGAACTTCGGGCTCAGCAAAAAAGAAATATCGGTTTACTTTTCTGGAAACAACGGTTACCATTTTTACGTCTACAACGAAGAAATGAGAAAGATGGGGCAGCAGGAAAGGATGGAGATAGTGGATTACATAACCATGAACGGCTTTGACAGTTCGGCTTATTCAAAGAACACTCCCGAGAACGGGTCCATGATTAAGAGAAAAAGGGTTCCTGTAGATCCCAACGTTACTGTTGACATAAAGAGGGTTTTCAGGGCCCCTGATTCTCTTCACGATGAAAGCGGTCTGGCAAAAAAAGAGGTTGATTCGCTCGAATCTTTTGACCCTCTCGAGAAGGCCGTTGTGCTTCCTGAAGAACCAGTTGAAGTCCTCGTGCACTATATGCCTTCGATAAGCTTCAGAGGCGAAAGGTTCGGCCCTTACAAGCAGGAAAAGGTCAGAGTTCCAGCTTACCTTGCCGTTTATGCAGTGTTAAAAGGCCTTGCCGAATTCACTGAAACCCGGTCTGGTTGAGGTAATATATTCTCTGCATCCCGTTCACATAGTACCCGTAAAACTTTTCGCTGTGTTCATAAAATTTTAACAGCCCTATGTTTAACAGGTTTGTGTTCACAAGCGATCTACCTGTAAGCACGTCTCTGTAGCTGTAATTGTATATCAAGGCCCTGAGGTATGTGAGGGGCAATCCCACGCTGGAGTTTAACCTGAGCGCCTGTTCAAGCGCATCGTTTTCTGTTATTACAGGAGAGAAGTAGTAAGATTCTGTTGAGTTAAAGAACCCCCTTTCAGACATGTTCATGTACAAGTACTTGTAGCCCACGATCTGCCCGTTAAAGTACAGGGGTTCCCCCTTCGCCTGGTAGGGAAAAAACGCAAGCGTAAAATAGTAAGCAACCTCGGGCAGTATAAGGCTCACTATCACAAATGCGAGGAGAGCTACAAGAGCCCCGTGTAAAACTTTAACCTTCAACTAGCGCATCAAGAACAGCTGGGGTAACCCTGGCTATAAGTTTTTTCAGATCTTCTTCGGACATCCCTTCTCCTCTTTTTTCTTCCATACCCTCAGTCACCATCAGCGCGCAACCGGACCTGAAGCCTCTTATGCTCGAGAGAGCCAGCAGGGAAGCGCATTCCATGTCAGCGCAAAGAAAATTCTTATCAGCAAGCACCCCTGAGTCCCTGTCATAAAACTTTGAATAGTATGAATCGTTTGAAAAAGTGGGGCCTGCGAAAGCCCTTAACCCCGTGCCGGTCAGCTTTTCCAGCAGCTTCTGGCTTATTAGAAGGTCGGGTACAGCCGAGAGTACAAAGAAGCTTTCAGTAACGTACTCTCCTATTGTGCCCCCGGGTATGTATGATGCCCCTGAAGAAACCACAACGTCCCCCTTTGTAATTCTTTTGTTCAGAGATTTAGCAGTGCCCAGACGGACTATAATCTTTACCCCGAGCTGTGACAGTTCATCAAAAACGAGCGTCGCAGATGGGGCTCCTATTCCGTGAGTAGCTATTGAAACCCCTGAACCCCTGTACATCCCGGTATAAACGTAAAGTTCCCTGTTTCTGTTTACCAGCTTCGCGTTCTCGAGAAACCCGCTGAGAGCTTCAGCAGTTTCACGGTCTTCGACTGCAATAACTCTGTCAGCAACTTCACCCTTTTCAGCTTTTATGTGCATCGGCATTTGATTTATTTTTGTTTGCAATTTTTATAAACTTTACCGTTTTGAATTCAAAAATGCTTTTTAAAAACGCTTAATGAAAAAACATATCCGGATTTTTTTACGATTTTCGAAGGTATAAGCTTAAGTACAAGTACGGTAACTTACAGGGCATACATTTAAATATTTGTTAAAAATTTTTCCTTTAAATAATCAAAATGTTAATTTTTTGATCAAAAAAATAAACAGAATTTCCAGCAAATTCCTTTAAAGATAAGGTTATATAACCGCAGGATAAATTATCGTCGATGACCTTTTTATGAACGAGTCCAAACAAAAATTTTTTAATCGTTCTGGGGTGAAAACTTCATGGAAAGCATAAGCAAGGGTTTAGAGGACGTAAACCTGAAATGGACAAGGCTCACAACTATAGACGGACAGAAAGGCATCCTGTGGTACATGGGCTACAGGATCGAGGACATAATAAACGCAAAGGCTTCGGCTGAAGAGATCCAGTACATGTTCATCTACGGTCAGCTTCCAACAAAACAGCAGCTTGAGGAGTTCAAGAAAAAGGTTCAGGAAGGGTACAAGATCCCGGACTATGCCGTGAAGTCAGTCACGAACCTTCCACGTTCTGCTGATTCTGTTGCCCTTCAGATGAACGCGATGGCGTCGTTTGCAGCTACCGAAAAGTTCACGTGGAACAAGCAGACAGACAGGGACTATGCGGCCCGCATCATAGGGCAGATGGCTTCAGTAACATCGGTTGTCATCAGGCACGTGCTCGGCAAACAGCCAAAGCTTCTTGAACCGAGCGACAGCGTCGCAAAGAGCTTTCTCAGGGCCGTTTTCGACAGAGAGCCCTCAGAGAAAGAAGTTGAAGCAATGAACGACGCGCTGATTCTCTACCTTGACCACGAAGTTCCAGCTTCAACCACCGCCGGGCTTGTTGTTGTATCGACCCTGGCGGACATATACTCGGGGATCGTTGGCGCGCTTGCAGCGCTTAAAGGGCCGCTTCACGGAGGAGCGGCAGAGGCTGCAGCCATGCAGTTCCTTGAAATTGGAGACCCTGCGAAGGTTGAGCCCTGGTTTGCTGAGAACATAAAGAGCAACAAGAAGAGGCTGATGGGTTTCGGGCACAGGGTTTACAAGACCTACGATCCAAGGGCAAAGATCTTCAAGAAGCTGGCGCAGGAGCTTAACCCGAAGGGACAGGCAAAGACGCTGTATGAGATAGCTGAGAAACTCGAAACTCTTGGCGTCAACGAGTTCGGGGCAAAGGGCATATATCCCAACACAGACTTCTATTCAGGAATAGTTTACATGTCCCTCGGCTTCCCGCTTCAGAATAACATTTACACCGCGCTTTTTGCCCTTTCAAGGGTTACAGGATGGATGGCTCACTTCCTTGAATACGTAGAAGAACAGCACAGGCTTATCAGGCCAAGAGCAGTATACGTCGGTCCTTCTGAAAGGCCTTTTTTGCCCATAGATAAAAGGTAAATTTTTATCCAATTTACGTTAATATTTTTTGGCTATGATGATAAAGAAGCTATGATCCGTGATTTAGATCTTGAGCTCTGAGCCGTGAATTGCCTCAACCTTGCGGCTGGAGCTTCCCGCTGAATTTGCTTTTTATGTTACTGGGCTCTGAAATTTCAGGAAAATCGTTTAAAGTTAAATCTTCACAATTCAATGCTTTGATATGCTTGAAGATGCGCTCAAAATAAAGTTTGATAAAGGGGTTGCAGAAGCTGAGTGCGACGACAACGTCACAAACGTCCTGGGAATAGTACACGGGGGTTTTATTACCGCGCTTCTTGACACCGCAATGGGTTCGCTGATCGAAAAGAAAGCTGTAACTGTTAACCTTAACGTCGAATTTATCGAACCGGCATTTAAGGGCATGATCAGGGCCGAGGGCAGGGTAGTAAGGTACGGTAATGACCTTGTATTTACTGAAGGTGCAGTCTATCAGGATAACAGGCTGGTCGCAAGGGGTTCAGCCATATACTTTTTATTAAAGGAGGGTCAGCTCAGGCTAGATAGATCGAGAAAAAGCTCTGGCATTCTGCATGATAAGTGAAAATATCAGCATTATTCAAAAAGTTTTTTTGAGAGCTTTTCAAATGATTAACCATGCAGGATATAATCAGCCTGCTGAACCAGGCTGTAACAAACGAGCTAAGGAACGAAGAAAAGCTTGGCCAGCTACCCGCTGGCTTTTACGGCATAATATCTTTGAGGCTTAAGCAGCTCAAGGTTATGGAGCTAACAGCTTCGACCGAGGAAGCAAAGCTTGCCGCAAGAGAGCTGAGGAAGAACATAACCGAGCTCGTAAGCGCGCTCATGCAGATAAGGGTCAGAAAGATGCTTAACACGCTGCTCAAAGGGGGTACCGTAGAAGTCGATGAGTACGAGAAGCCAGTAGTTCCTCTCCTCGTTAAGTTCGTCTCTCAGTTCAACGAGCTGAGGTCTTATATCGTTGAAGGAAAGACAAAGGACCTTGAACATTTTTACAAGGATGCCCCAACTGTCTATTACCTTGTACAGTTCCTCAGCCCGACAGACAAGTTCATGGGATCTGATCTCGTTGAATACGGTCCCTTTGAGACCGGTGACATAGCAACTTTGCCTCAAGAAAATGCAAAAATATTAATAGAGAAGAATATAGTGAAGAAGGTGGGAGAGATATGAAGATACCAAGCATAATAGTAACTTACTGCCCGAGATGCAAGAAGCATACTGAGCATGAAGTATCCATCTACAAGAAAGGTAAGGAGAGGTCAATGAGCTATGGCGCGAGGTACCACGAAGAGGTTAAGCACGGCTACGGTGGTCAGAAATACCCCGAGCTCAAGAGGACAGCAAAGACGACAAAAAAGGTAAGCCTCAGGCTCAAGTGCAAAAAATGCGGGTACACAATAGTCAAGGAAGGCATGCGTCTGAGAAAAGCCGAAATAGTTGAGGCAGTAAAGAAAAGGTGATAGAAGATGCCGCAGGTTAAACAGCTTATACTAACTCCGAGGAGCGCTTTCCTGAGGATCAAGTGTCCAAAGTGCGGTATGGAAAGGATAGTTTTCTCGCACTCGACGCGTAAGGTTCACTGTGAAGGCTGTGGAGAACTACTCGTGATCCCGACTGGCGGGAAAGCAATAATAAACAGCGAAGAGATCAGAAGGGTAGACTGATGAGCGTGCAGGAATTCCCGGAGGTTGGGGAGATAGTTTTAGTAACAGTTGAGAGCATCTCCCCATCGGGCGCCTGGGTAACGCTCGATGAATACAACAACCTCAGGGCGTTCCTTCCTGAAAGCGAAATAGCGAGAAGCACGATCAAGAACCTTGAAAAGGCCATAAAGCCAAAACAGAAGCTCGTCGCAAAGGTGATAAAGGCTGACAAACAGAAGCTCGACGTTGACGTATCTATGAAGCAGGTAACCCAGGAAGAGCAGAAGCTCAAGAGGATAGAGATAAAAAAGTCCAAATGGGCTGAAAACGTTTTTAACATAGTCGCTAAAAGGCTGAACAGGCCAAATGCCGAAAAAGAAACAAAGCTCATATCACAGAAGTACGAGAGCCTGTATGCCGGGCTTGAAGAGCTTGTAAGGGATGGCCCTGAAGCTTTTATAAAGCTCGGTATGGATGAAAACTTTGCAAAAGAGCTTTACAAGCTCGCGTCAGAAAAGGTTAAGCCTCCGGTTGTATCGATAACAAAGATGCTTGAAATTTATAGCCCCGAGCCTGACGGAATAGAAGTAATAAAGAAAGCCCTGACTGATGCTGTGAACGAATTAAAAAACGGGAAAGCAGAAGTAAAGTACATAAGCGCGCCAAAGTACAGGGTAACCTATTATGCTGAAAACTATAAAGAAGCAGAAAAGGGGCTGAAAAAGCTTGCTTCTGTTATATCAAAAAAGCTTGAGGGTAAGGGTTCTTTCAGGCTGATAGAGTGATGAAAAAATACATAAAAAAGTGCCCGGTATGCGGCACCTATACTCTTAAAGACATATGTCCCAGATGCGGTAACCAGACGAAGACCGCTCACCCGCCTCCTTTTTCTCTCGATGATAAATATATGGAGCTAAAAATAAAAGGCAGCTCATAAATAAGTTAAAAATAAAAAGAGTTATTAGTTAGAAATTCCAAACTCCAAAAACGTGAGCTCTGAAGATTTAGAAAAACTTGCTAATTTGAGGTCAAGGGTAGAGGAAAAGCTGGAAGAGCTTAAAGAAGAAGAAACCTTTTACACGGACATCCTTAACGTGATAGACAGCATACTCAAGAAAGAATCTTTCGTTAAAGCTGTGCAGATGCCGATTGAGGGTAAAAAGGAGCAGGAGGCAGAAGTAAGGGAGATCAAGAGGCCAAAAGACGGGCAGCTCCTTGGGCAGGTTCTGATAACAAAGGATACGGCGATCATAAAACCCAACCCGGAGCTTAACTTAAGGTCTGATGTCCCTCCTTTCAGGTCCTTTTTCATAAACAAAATACTTGAACAGATGAAGCAGAAAGATAAAACTGATGAGAGCAGCGGTTCTCTTGAACAGGGCAGATCGCTCGATTACACCGTCGAGATCAAAGACGGGATAATACAGCAGATCATCATAAAGAATTACAGGACACAGACAAGGCTTAACGAGATAATACACGCTGTTATCTGGACTTTCTCAAGAATGCTCGAAAAATCCTCTCAACCTCAGCAGGTTTAGGTCAAATCCGGCTTTTATCAGTTAACGTTAGTTTTACAAATCTTTTATTTTATCGTAGAGTTCCTTGAGGTCTGTGTAAAGCTCCTTCAGCTTTTTATCGTCAAGCGTGTAAAGCTTTTCGTAAACCGTGCTCCTTAACTTTAAAATCATGTCGATAACCTTAACCCTTTCGTTTGGCTGAATCTTCTTGTTAAGGAATGAGTTGAGCGCCTGAAGACCATCGTCCCTCATCTTCTTTCCCCTTTCAGTGATCGAGTATACTTTTTTACCGTTCACCACTTTTTCTTTAACGAGCTCCTGATCTACAAGGAGTTCAAGCGTCGGATAGATGATCCCCGGGCTTGGCTCATAGATACCGTGAAACTTCTGTCCTATCTTCTTTATTATTTCATAACCATGAGCTTCTTTATCGTATAAAGAGTCAAGAATAAGCAGCTTTATTACTCCCTTGTTTAGAAAGTTCTTACCGGTTTTTACCATCCTGAAATAAAAATATAGAGCTGTTTATTAAATTTTTTCTATTTCCTATGAAACCTTTGTTCCTGGGGGCATTTCTTTGTCAGTCGTCAAAAGAGAAAGGTCTGTATCGTTAAAAGCGGCCAGCAGCATCACTTCTGAGGTATACCCTGCCATGGTTTTCGGTTCCAGGTTTGTCACAACTATGACGGTTTTGCCTACAAGGCTTTCAGGGGTATAGTACTTGCTTATGCCAGCAACAGCCTGTTTTGTTCCCTCTTCTCCAAGATCTATCAGGACCCTCAGCAGCTTTTTCGAATTTTCTATCCGGAAAACTTCCTTTACCTTTCCAACCCTGATAGTTATTTTTTGAAATTCATCAAAGCTAACCCTTTCCATATGTTAATCATTTAATAAAAACAATTAATAAAGACTTCGCAGTTTGTCATGCACACGCGGTTGATTTCTAAACGTTTCAATATTTTGAAAAATACACGTTCAGCATTTATCATAAAACTTTTTTCTGTATTAAAATAATTAAAATTTTTTCAGCCTGTTTTTATAAAAATTATTGTATTACGCTTTTATGAAATAATGTTTAATAAATCAAAAAGTATTTCAAAAAATTGAATGAGCACAGCTGAAAAAAAGAAAGGGGACCCAACGGCAGTGGGCATATTTTCATACGGCTTCAGCCTGTTTTTTCTTTCGGTCTATGCAATGGGCGTCTATCCCTGGTCAGAAAGCATAGTGATGATAGCCCCCGCGTTACTCTTTGGAGGGCTATTCCTCTTAGTGGCGGCAAACTGGGAATACAACAACGGCAACACCTTTGGCGCGACTGCGTTTGCAACTTATTCAGCTTTTTTTCTCACGTTTTCTTTTGCACACATAGGTCTTTTTACGTTCAAGTTTAACGGCGTAGAAGTGGCTCACCTTGTCGGGATGATGGCGGTTGCTTTTACGATAATGACGTTTGTATACTGGATAGGTAGCTTCAAGATGAACCTTGCGCTCAACCTGACGCTTTTCTTCCTTCTGATAACTTTCATACTTTACGCAATCCCTCTGACAACTCTGACATCATCGATGACCACTATGATGGGAGCGTTTCCGGGTTGCCTCAAACCCGCAGGTTATGCTGGCTTTATAGACGTCCTTTTTACGATCTGGGTAGGCGCTGCAGTAGTAATAAACGACAGATGGGAGATGTCCGGGAAAAAAGGTCCAGTTCCGTTGTTCCCGTTTTCAAAAGAAAAGAAACAGTAATTTTTTTATCTTAAAAGTTTTTTATTTTTATCCCTGATTTCTGCGCCAGCAAAAGGGCTGCCGCAAAAGCTCCTCTTTCCGCGTTGAGCTCCTTTTCGCTCCATGCGGCTATTATGACGTCCCCCTCTTCCAGCTTTTTTATGCTGTTTCTGAAAGCGCTATCTATCTCAGGGTACCTGTCAGTTATGCACTCTATTGAGGGGAACCAAAGCTTTCCCTTTTCGTATGTCAGTACCATGGCCCCCTTAGCCCCTAACCTTATGGCTTCATCCCTTTCTTCAAGCCCTTTGTAAACCATTTTTGAAGCGTTCTTTACTGTAACTCCATAGAGGTTTTCGTAACCCTTTAGAGCTATGTTTCCTGCCGGGTACAGCACTTTTTTTGTTTCGCCTAAAAACCTTTTGCCCTTTTCCGTAAGCTCTGTTCCTTTTCTGCTCCTCCTGATCATGTGTTTCTGCTCAAGCCTGGCGAGCAACTTTCTCACATACCCTTCACCCAGCGAGAGGTTCTTTGAAATGCTCTTCCTCCCGAACGTTCCCTTTTCCAGCATGAACAGTACCCTGAGCGTGTCAACGCTTTCAACCATTTTTGATAAAGATTCGATCCCTTCCTGCAAACCCTGTATTTTATTTTAAACAAGGAAATATATAGGTTTTTAAGGGATGTTGGGGGTCTGGGGAAGCGGTAAATCTCAGCAGCTTCAGCGATGAGATGCATGGGCTTCCCCCAAAGGATGACACGCTTTATATATTC